>JAEEGH010005733.1_pt1 | contig 30984 bp, 22 predicted proteins | sample 9134181 | NCBI WGS metagenome assembly JAEEGH01 (sample SAMN16246544, study PRJNA631951) | gut metagenome | biome: gut microbiome; feature: rumen; material: DP-attached | host: Bos | place: Iran: Karaj | collected 2018-10
TTTGAGGGCCGAGGTCTGAAGGCTGAAGCCCTCACTTCTTAAAACTTTGAAAACTAAAAACTTGAGACTATGAAGAAACAAAGTTTTGTTGAGATTGCGGTGAAGGTCATAGTAGCCGCACTCACCGCCTTCCTAACGGCCATCACCACGACGAGTTGCATGGGTCACGGCCCATTTTGAAAATGAAAAGACTCAAGGGACTGTCTCCCCCTGAGTCTTTTTTTTTAGAACTTGATGTTGACAGTCTGGTCGCTATTGTTCAGCGTGACGGGGGACTTGATGGTGTAGTAGCCCTGCTTGTCGGCGCTGTAGTAGCGGATTTCGGCAGTCTCGCCCTCGTTATGACTGAACACGTAGCCGGAGAAGACGTTTTCTGTGCTCGTCTTGAAGACTCCGCGGCAATCATCCTTCACAAAGACGTAGACGCAGTCGCTGCTGTGTGCCTTGAACGGCAGTTCAGAAGGCAGCACGACGCTGAGCTTGGTGGTGTAAGGGTACTTGGAACTGCCCATGCTAATCTCCTGCACCAGGTTGTACTTCTCGCCCCACAGGTTGTCGGGCTCAAACGGTGGAAGTTTCTTGTTCTTAAACGTTTGGGTGAGCTGGGCACTGAAATAGCGCAGCTCCATGGTGCTGCCAATCTCCTGTCTGTCGCCCTTGATATTCATCAGGAAGACGACCTTGCCGTCCTGTTCCAAGACATTGCGTGGGCTGACGCCACGACAGGTTCCGTCGATGAATACCGCCATCTTGTCGGCATCTGTGGAGTAAGACGCCAAGCCTTCGTCCAGCACCACGCGGAGCTGCATGCTGCACGGATCAGCATACTGATTGCGGTCTGGTTCCTGCCAGTTGGGCGTTGTTTCAAACCATTTCCAGTTGATGGCCCAGTCGGGATATTCCGATGCCGTAAACAGGCTGTTCTCTTCCTGAGACTGCTGCTGCGAAGGGTCAGAACCATCGTCACTCGATGATGAGCAGCCCCACAGGATGGTGAGGGCTGCAATCATCATGATACATAATTTATTATTCATCGTATACCTTATTTATTTTACAACTTGTTTCTTACCGTTATGGATATAGACACCACGCTGCTGGGGCTTGCCCTGCAGCTTGACACCCTGCAGGGTGTACCAGCCAGAAGTCTGAGCGATGCTGTCTGACATGCGCGTGAAGCTGATGGCCGTTGGTTGGGCAGGCGAACCGACGATGGCATCAGCCTGGTAGGTGAGCACATCGTTGGCAGTGGCTATCAGTTCGCCATCACGCTCCAGGACGAAGGACAGCGGCATAGACTGGTCGCCGGCGATGCTCACGTAGCAGACGCCAGAACCTTCTGCCACAGTGGCGGCACCCACTATCTCGGCACCATTGACTGCCAACAGACGGTCGCCCTCCTGCAGGTCGACACCCTCTATCTGAGCCGTCAGCGACATCGTACGGGCGTATTCAGGCATGTCGAACGCCCTGCTTGCACTGGTACCCTCGAAGAAGATGGCGTCAGGCTCGTAGAACGGATAGGTGAACGTAGCCGTTTCCTGCTTCTTACGATAGAGCATGTAGCCCTCGCCAGGTTTCATATACTCCAGACCACCCTTCCACTCCTTCGAGCCGCCGTCGCCAACGGTGAAGATGGCAAACTCCGTACGACTCTTGATGACGTCGCCGTCCTCGGCCTCGTCGAAGTAGTCGGACAGTGCGGTGCTGACAGGCAGGTTCAGCATCGGCGTGTAACCGATATTGTTCCAACCCTGCTTGATCGTCATCTTGCGGTAGATAGGCTGGCGCAGGATGCTGCCTGGAACGTCGAGTGTCCTTTCGTTATTCGACTTGACGCGGTAGCTCTGCGAGACAGACAGCATGAGGTTGTCGAGGCCCTCAGCGCCCTTGTTGGTAATCCACTGTCCCGACTCGTAGCGCAGTACCAGGTCGTTGTTGTCGTCGGTAATCATGTCGCCCTCCGTCCAGCTCCATCGGTTCAGCATCTCCTTACCGTTGCGGAACGCGTTGCTATAGACGTTGAAGGCTATCCAGTTCCAACCCTTCACGAGGTCTATCTGCTGGATGTAGTCGTCGCCAGCCTTCAGCACCACAGGACTCTTGGCTGTTCCCACTATCGTGTTCGGACTGAAGGTGATGGCCACAGAAGGCGTCAGTACCATCGTCTTGCCCGTGTCGTAGTGCCACAGACGGAACTCCAGCGGACGGGTGGTAATGGTGCTGTCGTAGACGTTCAGGTAGACCAGTGCCTCTGCCGTAGTGGCATCGTACTTGACGTTGGCCATACCCATGCAGCGACCCGTGTTGTCGAAGACACCCACCATGTCGCGAGCGTCGGTGACCACCTCGTCCTTGATCTGCACGCGACCCACCACGCTCATCGAGTACTGCTTCATGTCGTCGGAAACCGTCCAGTCGGGCTTCTCGCCAGTGATCGTGATGTTCAGCGTCAGCGGCTCGTAGAGACCGTTCTCGTCTGTCAGGTAGATGACATTGTCGTAGCTGCCCACGTTGACGTCCTTGCTGATGGTGAAGAGCAACTCGCTCTCCTCCTTCGGACCAATCACGTCGGTAGGCGTGTCCACTGTCATCCACTTCGGCAGGTTCTCGACGGTGTAGGTGTGGCTGGCACCGCTGTTGTTGACGATGCTGACGTTGAACGCGTGCTCCTCGCCAGATGCCAGGTCAGACAGCGTCAGCTGTCGACGACTCCAGCGCAACGGGTTGCGGTCAACGAAGAAGGCCAGCGTAGCAGGCGATGCCATCATGTTGCCGTTCACGTCAGGAATGTCGCTGACGGTGACATAAACCCTGCGCTTGTTGATGCGACTGTTCAGTTCGTTGACATTGACCAGCAGCTGGTGGTTGGAACCCACGAAGCTGAAGTTCAGCTCGCGCAGCTCCTCGTAGGCCTGGATGGGTGCACCATTGTCTTTGTCGATGTAGGTAAGGATGCTGTCGGCATGGAGCACGAAGACCGTATCGTTGCGCTGACTGATGTTGCCATCATTGTCGCGATGGATGACCTTGTTCAGGACATAGGGTTCCAGGAGCAGCTCGCCGTTCTTCTGACGCTCCTGGCGACAGAAGTCAAGATAGGTCTTCAAGCCCTTCTCCTCACCGCTCAGGCCCTTGTCGCCATAGCGCTGTATCAAGGCTGGCGGCAATGACTGCTCGAAGAGTGTCAGCCCGTCAATCCGTCCTGTCAGCGCATTCTGCTGGTGACGCTTGTCGCTGTCAGGACCCTGTTCGTTCCATACCATGTTACCCACGTAGAAGTGGTTGCCGCCCATGCCGCCGATGTGCTCGGTAGAGAACTGTGCCTTCGGCTTGAAGTCGAGGTAGACACTACCCACCTGACTAGCCTTGCTCATGGCCAGGGCGAAGTGGTGCCACCTGTCGTCGCTGTAGTCGTTGCCCAGGAAGAACTCCCGACCGTTGGCGCGGTACTTCAGTGAGTCACCCTCGAAGCCGATGAAGAACTTGTCGGCAGGCTCCACGTCGGTGGTACGTCCCGAACCGTTGCTCAGTAGGGCTCCGCGTCCGTTGGTATTGGTCTTGAACCAGAACATCAGGGTGTAGTCCTGGTCGGCATCGCGCGAGAAGAAGTCCTCCTTCAGCTGCAAGCCCTTCGAGCCGTCGGCCTGTACTCTGTTGTAGTCCAGCTGCAGCGACATGCTGCGCGGTACGGTCCATCCTACATTGTCCAGACGCAGGTGAGCGCCCTGTGCACCGTCTTCGGCATAGTCGCCCATACCCTCGTTCATGGGGTAGTAGTCGATGAGTCCCATCTCGTAGCCCGTCAGCAGCTTGTTGCCATACATGTTGAGCAGTACGAGGTCCATGGCGCGGTTCCAGACGCGACCCTGCAGCATGCGACCCGAGTAGAACGAGCGCTTGCTGACGTCCACCTGGTTGGTACCACCGTAGATGAGCGGACCGTTTCCGGTATAGACGACGCTGTCCAGCGTAGCCTCCAGGGAGTCGGCATACAGGCTCAGCGTTTGTTTGTCGTTGTTGAGCACCATGGCCACGCGCTTGAAGCCGTTGAAGGTCAATGGTGTCTTGCTTTCCACCACCCTGTCGTCCACAACGGCACGCAGCGTCTTGTTCTCCGTCAGCCACAACTGCAACTGTTTGCCGTCGCGACCGTGTGAGAAGATAGGCATTGCCTTGCCTGTGTCGTCGGGTTTGATCATGACCTCTACCGTGATGTTCCTGCTGGAGAAGTTGCGACGCGCATCGCTCTCCGCACAGCCTCCTCCGTCGAAGAGCAGCGAAGAATTCTCCTCGATGATGGTCTCGTTGGTCTCGCCCTTCACCTCGAAGTTGGTAGTGGCCTGCAGGTAGTTGTGCTCGATAGGCTCTGAGAAGTTGAAGATGATGTTGTCTTCAGCTCCCAGGATGCCGTCCTTGGGTTCTGGCGTGTCGAAGAGCTGCGGACGACGCGTATCCTTGACACCGCTGAGCACCTTCGAACTGCTGGTCAGGTAACTGTTGCCGTTGCGGCAGAACAGCACGGCACGCAGGTCGTAGCCTTTCTCCATGACCACTCCCTCGCCATAGAACCTCGTGGTGATATTGCCGTTCGACGGAATCATCTCCTTCGTGCCGCTGGCTCCTTTATAGTAGGTCGAGTCAGCATAGAAGGCACAGAGGTTCGTCCAGTAGTCGTCGCCACGTGCCGATTCCTTGTACTGGAACTCGATGTGGTCGAAGTTATGCTGGTTGCGGTCGAATCCGCTGATGATGACAGGCAGATACCATCCGCGGTCCTTGTCATAGGGTGCGTCGGTATTCATAATCCACTTGTCGCCTGGCGACGCAATGTCCACACCGCCTGCCGTCTGCAGGTAGTGTACGGAGAACGAGGCCTCTTGATAGGTTCCGAGGTCGCCCTGTGACATCAGACAGAGTTTCAGGTTGTCGTAGTCGAAGCCCTCGCCGGCATAGACCTCGATGGTCTTCGTCGTCACAACGCCTGGGGTAGCCTCTATCACTCGACCGGAATTGGTCAGCGGCATACCGTCCATCAGCACCTTGGCACCGTTGGGGTTGGTCTTGTCGTCCAGATAGAGGTCGAAGTACGGATAGGCAGCCTCGGGCTGTTCACTCTCGTTGGTCATCATCACCTTGAAGCGGGCAGGTTCTCCGAAGGGCACACCGCTCACGCTCTGCTTGTCGAGGTAGATAATGGGGTTCTCAATCTTCTTCGTGCGGGCATCGAGCACCGTACCGGCATTATAGAATATGGTGGTACGCTCGTCCTCCCAGGTGCGCTGGGTGGCACCGCTGCGAGTGCGGTAGATGAAGCCTCGCTTGAGTCTGGTGTTATTCGTCAGATTACTGTTATTATTGAAGATGTTACCAATCACCAAGTTGTCTTCATAATTGAAGTTATTATTCACAAACACATTGTCCCAGCTAACGGCCTCTTGTTCCGTCGGGATAGCATCGGCATAGAACACGTCGAAGTTCAGGTGACTCCTGGGGTCCATCGCGATGTTGAAGCTCTCCTTGCGGGTAAATTTCTCTGTAGAGGAGTAATGTGGCACGATGTCAAGATCCAAGACTGGCAGTATGTGGAAATGCCAGTTAAGTCCAAGCATGTTAATTTCATCATCTTGACCATTGTCATCGTCATTATCGTCTTCATCGTCATCACCATAATCAGTAACACTGCCAAGAGTGGTCTTATTGATTAAATATTTGAATAATTTACTAAAGAACCAATTCATTGATGTTGACATCATGGAGTTCAGACCTCTGATAAAGTAACCTTGCAAATCATTGCTGTATGTTAGCGTGGTTGCAATATTGGTATCGGTATCGGTTGTCTGATACTGGCTATCGAACTCCTCGCTATACGACATGCCGGCAGCACCGTCGACGTCGAAGTTCTGCAGCTTGTCCGATGCCTGCACTTTCTCACGCTCGTTCTTGGCAATCATCGCTGCCCAGTACAGCATGGACTGACTGAAGTCTGCCACCAAGTCGTCGTCGTTGCCCGCAGGAGCGCTGCTAGGCTTGATGATGACGTAGTTGATGCCCTCTGCAGCCTCAAAGATATTGTCGTTATAGAAATACTCCCAAGTCTCGTCGCCCTGAGTAACCTTCTTCTTGGTATTGACCAGTCCAAAGGCTTCATCATCAGGCTGGCGCAATGACAGATAGACCTCCTTACCAGTGGCATTGGCCTGACGCTGGGCCTCTTCTCGCGTGCCAGTAAACATTAGGGAATAGCACTCCTTTGCCAACTCTGGTATCAATTGGCTCAAGATGTAAGTCTGCGAGTGAGCAAAGGTGGACTGCACCTCCTGACCTACTGCCGTCGTCGTGCTGCGCACCAGGTAGAGGGGATCGCCCGTCTCAGCGTCGACACCTTTCTTGATGACCAACAGCCTGCCAGCCGCCTCTTCACCGCGCGAACGCTGGTAGATGCTGTCTGGAATAGCACGAATGGCGACTGCCGGTTTCATCAGCACGTTGGTATTCAGACCAATATACACGTCACCATCAGCTCCCACGACATATGGGCTGCTGCTGGTAGAGATGTCCACATTCGACGTCATATTGTATGAATAGGCGGCTTGTGACGAATGGTTCCATACCAAGTCAACATCTACATTGAAGACGTTGCTTGCGCTGTTGTATATACCAGCCCCTACACCTTGCCAGGTGTCAAAATCAGTACCGAATCCAAGGTCTAAGCGTACACCAATCTTTGAAGTGACGTCGAGTTGGAAGCCTGCGGTCAGTGTAGAGCCCTTGGCCAGCGTAGCGCTGGAACCGCTGCCCGGTGGGTCGCGCAGCACATCGACCAGTACGGGGAGTTCCTTACTCAGCATGTCATTGCTTCCTGGCTGTGCAAAGATATTAAGAATGTATGCGCGTATAGGTTCTGCCTCATAGTGAGTGCCAGCCATCTCGAGGGTCATGGTCATGGTGCGCAAAGCCTCTTCGCCAGTAGTCATATAAGGTATCTGCTTGGCTTCCAGCTGATAGAGATACTCACCCACGCTGTCGAGTTCTACTGTTTCCATGTGCGTACTGCTGACGAAACCGTTGCGGATGGTTACCTTACCGCCCGACAAACGAACAACATCCACTGTGTCGCTCTTCTCGTAGTTGTTATAGTAGTAACGCTCGGTAGCGGCTATCTTCAGCGGATACTTGCGCTCAATATTGAAGACGGGGTATCCGAAGGTGTAGTCAGCACGCAACGAGTCTCTGTGTCCGACAGGCCAGCCTTCCTTTCTGACGGGACGTACCAGCTCTATCTTGGCGGAGGTGCCGTCCAGGCTCTTCGCCGTGTAGTAGCGGTTGCCCAGATAGTCGAAGGTGTCGTAGGTGACCTGTTTGTAGCCGATGCTGACAGGTGCATGGTAGATGCGGTTGTACTGAGCGTGATACTTCACCTCGACTTCCTTCACCGCGTCGCCGCTCTTGCTGTACCACTCACCTTGGATGGTATCGGTGTGCAGTGTCAGCGAGTCGCTCAGGTCGAGCACGTCACTGGTGTGTCCGTCCTGGAACAGGGTAGCATAGCCCTTGGCGGTAATCTGCTCAATCTTCCACTTCACTGGCGGCAGGTAGAGCTCGTACTCACCTGTGCGTACATCAGGTTTCACCACCTTGCGATAGAGGGTGGTGTGCACCTGTGTCTGGTAGTCGTTATCGTCGTGGGTAGGATGGTGGAATACCTCGTCGCGCTCCTTGAGCTGGCTGTTCTGGATGTCCCATACCAGTCGGGAGGCGCGGTCGCCCTCTAAGGTGAAGACCATCTGCAGGTCGTCGCCCAGATTGTTATGGCTCAGCGAGTTGTCCAACGGAATGGCTTCCTGGTCCTTACCACCAGCTATGCGTCCGATGAGTTTCACGCGGGTGTCATCGTAGAAATAGACACCTGCCTTGTCGACGTCGAAGTGGTGTACCATCTGCATCGTATCGTTACCCTCAAAGTAATAGCCTTTCTGATAGAAAATGTGACCGGCCTTCCTGACCTGTACGATATGGTCGCCAGGCAACATGCGGAAGGAGAACTTACCCTCGAAATCAGTGGTGACAGGTCCTTCGGCAGTGCGTACCTCTCGTCCGTCGACATAGAAGGAAACACCATTGACAGGGATGCTGGTGCCGTTGTAGAGTACGAAGCCAGAGAACTTCACATTGTCCTCCACGTAGAACTCTACATTACCTATCAGGTTAGAACCAGGCTCGGTGCCGAAGGTGATGTTGCGGATTTCCGAATAGCCGTTCAAGTTGGGAGCGATGCGGTAGGATCCTGAGAAGTCCTCACCGTAGTAAGGCAGTCCTTCCTTGCGGAAATAACCGCTCTCATCAGTCTTGACAGTCTCCTGCACGCTTACTGCCTCATCGGTAGAACTGATGTTCACCGTGACTCCGGCAATGCCAGAACCGTCGGGGAAGCGCACATAGCCCTCCACAGTACCTGTCTTGGCGCAGAAGCCGGGGATGGTGTCTGTCGACTGATAGGTCACACCTTGACAGTCGTTGGCGGCCAGCACACAGTAGTCGTAGATATGACGGGGTGCTGTGGTCTTGTCTTCATAACGGGTCTCCGTCAGGTCGTTGGCAACGATTTCCCACTCGTCGGCACCCTTGGCTTGGTCGCGACGCTTCACGATGAAGTAGTCAATGGCACCACCGTCGGTAGCCCATTCCAGCAGCACGGAGCACTGCAATGGTTGGGCAGAGAGCGACGACTTCACCAGCTTGCCGTTGTTCTCATAGTAGAATTTCGATGCAGGAACCAGTACTTCAGTTGTCGTTCCCGTTACTGGGGTTGAGAAGGCTACCTGTTGAACAGCAGGCTTGCCGCTCTGCCAGCATGCATTGACAGGAGGTGTGTATGCCTGCATGCCCTGTGCCTCGCCGAACTTATTCCTGTAGGAGCAGTCTTCGAGGAATGTCAACAGGTTGTTCCGATGGCGTGCGAATGTGTAGCAGTAGCTGGTGGCTGTGCCTTCACCAGTAGTGTAGCAGTTGCTCAACCTTGCCATCACAGTGCTGTCGCGCCACCCCACCATACCACCGGCGTAGCTTCTCTTGCCCATTTCTATCCGACCATTCATCAGACTGTTGCTGATATATAGTCCCGAGGACGACTGTAAAGCGACCAAACCGCCGTGGGTAGCGTCGCCTGTGCCTTTGGCTGAGATAAAGATAGACGATGTGCAGTTCTCGATGCTGGCGACACCGTTAACGGTGTGGGCCACCAGTCCGGAAACATACTTATTGTTGGATGCCAGTGTTCCTGTGGTCTTCAGGTTCGTTACGACGAAGCCGTTGCCTACATGAACAAATGGGGCAAGGTAGTTCTTGTCATAGCTGGTGATATTGAAGTACATATGATAGCCGTTACCGTTGAAATTGCCGGTATACGGCTTGGAGCTGCTGTTTGACAATACATCGGTTTCTGCCGAGATGTTGGTGGTGAGAATGGCGTTGAGCGCTGTCTCACCATTGCTGACGCGCGTTCTGAACTTGTCATAGTCTTCCTTGGAGGCGATGTTCAGCAGCACACCGCCAGTACCCTGACCGATGGGCGAGTTCTTTGCCTCGGTCACTAAGGTAATATTATAGTAAACGCACGACTGGTGCAGCGTGACTTCCATCTGACCAGCAGCTATCTGGGCGGGAGTAAGCACCTGTGTACTCTTGCCGACAGCCTTGCCATCGCGGTTGGTCATCTCTATCTCCATACGCATTTCGGCACGAGTGTCCCAGACGTAGGTGTGCGACAGGTCGTTCTTCAGATAGTTCCACTTCACCAATATCTTCGACTCCTCACGATTGCTCCAGTCGGCAGTGGCATGGGTGGGCTGCAACAGTGAAAGGGTGGCTATCTGCGGCTGTACATAGCTGATGGCGGGGTTCTTTTCCGTACCCCACAGTTGCAGCGTAGCAGCACGCACTATGCGGTAGCGCACCAGCGGCACGCCTAATACGCTGTCTATCAGTTCAGGTTTTAGACTGGAAATGAACAACGAGTCCTTGAAGGTGTAATCCTCTTGTCCCGTGTCAAGCATCACACTACCGATACTCTTATAGTCGTCCAACTTACCAGTCAGCGAACGCTGTACGAGGAACTGGTCAGACTCCAGGATGTCAAAATACTGCGGACTGCTGACTTTCCACTGTAGCACCACGCTACCGAGGCTGTCCACGTCGGCTGTTAGCATCTGTGCGTTGTGCAGCATCGGCACGCTGTCAAGCACCAGTGTTAGCTTGTTCTTATTGTCGGTAGGCCAGTTGGCATCGCCCAATTTTGACTTATCCCATGTAGCCGTGATGATATTGGCAGTAATCGTCACACTGTCGTGAGGCTCTGTGGCAGGCAACAGGATAAACCCTGCATACGAGTTGTTTTCTACCTTGACGGCAGGCATCTTTTTCCAAGCACCGTAGGCATCGAGATAGGAGGCAGAAAGCCAGTCTATGGGATAGTTGCTGATACAAGGTATCTTCACCATGCTTTCTTCGCCAGCGTCCGTTCCCGGCACAGCATCGAAGGTCTGGAACGTCACCTCATCGAAGGCGATGGAGCCAATCTCCTTGGAATATGCCCTGGTGAAGGTGTCATCTCCTATCCTGTAATACAGCAGGGCGCTGATACACAGCGTGTAGCTCTTTCCCGCCAGGCTTGCCGGATAGAACCATTCCAGCTCCGCATAGCCGTTACCTGACGTGTCACCCTTGCCAGTGTCGCGGTAGTGGTCGAACTGCTGGTCGTCGTCAGCGGTAATGAGCGCATATTTCGGCGAATACTGCACCGAGTTGGTGAGGAAGAGCGTGGACTCTCCTGCCTTCAGGTTCTTGAAATACGTCTTCACAAAGTCTTTCTTTGAATCGCTCGACGTCTCGTTGAACCAGAACATCGGTATCGAGTCACCCTGCTCGTCCTTCAGCCAGAAGGTGGCATCATGCATCGTACGGTAGTCTTCATAGGTCGACGTCATCAGCTTGAAGTGCATGCTGCCGCGACCGGAAGCATGGTAGCTGAAGGCTGACGAGGGGTCACCGAACTCAGCCTCGTCCTCGTACAAGTAGCCCACATGCATATAGATGTAGTCGCCACCGGCACCAGCGTTCAGGTCCACACCGCTCACGCTGCCGGCCTTGTCTGAAGTGAACCAGACGCTCTTCACGGCACGATGGTTGGCAAACGGTGTCTTTGTGTAATACAGATAGATGCACCTTCCGCCGGTACCACTGTTCAGGTCGCCCTTGCTGGCCTTGAAGTTACCTTCACCATCATAGGGGGCGAGGTGCCATTCCACTCCGTCCTCTTCCATCGTGTCAGGAACGTCCCATGTGTCTGTATTCAGAATGCGGAAGCCGGTGATGAAGTCGCCGGGGTCCGGATTATCCTTCTTCTTATACAGCAGGTAGATGTACTGTCCGCCGGCACCGTCGTTCAGATCCTGCTCCTTATAGTTCCAGCTGGGGAATCGCTCCCAGCCGTCACTAGAGTCATAACCCACGACCTTCACCTCTGTAAACAGGCTCTCAGTTGCCGCTATCCGCTGCGAGGGCAGGAACATACATACGGCTGTCAGCAACATCAGCTGCAACCATCGGTTAGTGTTGAATATCTGTTTCATCATATCTCATAATATGTATAGTATTGGTTATAATAGGACAAAAGTATAAAAAAAAACAAAAACTAGTATATATTAAGGTGGACTTTTGTATTTTTTAACACAAATGCTGGGCGAAAGTATTAATTTTTGCAAAATAACGATCTATACGGACGGAATCACGGAGGCACTTAACAATAACCTGGAAATGCTGGATATGGAGGGGTGGAAGAAAATCGTTGAACGAGTGAAGGCGCTTTCAGGCACTTCACTGCCTGTGGAGGGTCTGCTGGCTGAAGTGAAGGCGTTTATCGGAGATGCCGAACAGGCAGATGATATTACGCTGTTGGTTATCACCTCTCACCTTTAAGCAAAAAATAGAGTCCCAAACTTTCGCTTGGGACTCTTGCGCTTCAGGATGGGCTTGAACCAACGACCCCCTGATTAACAGTCAGGTGCTCTAACCAACTGAGCTACTGAAGCAGGGTGCTTTCTTTCGATTGCGGGTGCAAAGGTAAGGAGTTTTTTCGAATTGCGCAAACTTTTTGGCAAAAAATTTCACGATAAGCGTATTTTTTTGTACTTTTGCCCCGTAAAACGAGTAGAAAGAGTACAAAAATAGATATGAAGAAGACATTTTTAGTGATATTGCTGTGCTTGGCGACAGTTGCTGGCGCATGGGCACAGGAGCAGAAAAATGCAGCCTCTGGTTCAAAGAATCATAACCTGGAGGTGGCAAAGAACCTTGACATTTTCAATGCCCTCTATAAGAATCTGGACCTGATGTATGTCGATACCCTCGATGCCAACAAGGTGTTGAAGGTGGGTATCGATGCCATGTTGCAGTCCCTGGACCCCTATACGGAGTTCTATCCGGAGGAGAAGCAGAAGGAGTTGAAGCAGATGCTGACGGGTAAGTATGCCGGCATCGGGGCACTGGTGCGCTATCATCAGAGACTGAAGAGGGTAGTCATCGAAGAGCCGTATGAAGGTATGCCGTCATCGGAGGTAGGTCTGAAGAAGGGCGATATTATCTTGCAGATTGACGATACGTTGATGACAGACAAGAACGTTAGCTATGTCAGCAGTCATCTGCGTGGTGAGCCTGGTACAACCTTCAAGTTGAAGATTCTGCGTCCTTCGACGGGCAAGAAGATGGACTTCAAGATTACGCGTCGCAGTATCAAAATGCCTGAGATTACTTATTATGGTATGCGCGCTAATAAGATAGGATATATCAGTCTGAGCACATTTACGGGCGAGCCTTCTAAGGCGATGCGCCGTGCGTTCCTCGACCTGAAGAAGCAAGGTGCTGAGAAACTGGTGCTTGACCTGCGTGGCAATGGTGGCGGTTCACTGGCAGAGTGTGTGGAAATCCTGAACATGTGGATACCGAAGGATGTGAAGATTGTGGAGACCAAAGGTAAGTTGAAGCGTGCTGGTGCAGAGTATAAGACCCGTCTGGAACCCATAGACACCGTGATGCCGTTGGTGGTATTGGTAAATGGCGAGACCGCTTCGGCCTCGGAGATTACCTCTGGTGCTCTGCAGGACCTGAAGCGTGGCGTTATCATTGGTACGAGAACCTACGGCAAGGGACTGGTGCAGATTCCGAACGTTGACCTGCCCTATAACGCCAACCTGAAGCTGACGACCTCGCGCTACTACCTGCCCAGTGGTCGTGGTATCAAGATGAAGGAGGGTATCACACCCGATGTGGAGGTGAAACCTGACACACTGGCGAATATCACGCTCTATCTGGACCGTTTGGACTCTACGGAGGTGATGCTCGACTACGTGGTGGACTATATTGCCAAGCACCCGACGATAGCACCTGCTTCCGTCTTCCATCTGACAGATGCCGATTATCAGGACTTCAAACAGCGTGTCATCAAGGCTGGCTTTACCTATGATCAGGTTAGCAAGAAACAGTTTGAGGAACTCATCAAGACAGCTAAGTTTGAAGGTTACTACGACGATGCCAAGGAGGAGTTCGAGGCGTTGAAGAAGAAGATAGACCATCACGACCTGAGTCGTGACTTGGATGCACATCGTGAAGAGATCCAGCAGATGATAGAACAGGACATCGTATCGGCTTATTATTTCCAGGCCGGTCAGATGCAGGTGGGGTTGAGAACAGACAAAGCTTTGCGTGAAGCGGAGCGTATTCTGACTACTGACGGCGAGTATGAGAAGCTGTTGGGACATGCACAAAAAGTGACAAGTGAGCAATTTGTCGATAAAAACGACCCAACGAGCGTTAAATAATTCAAAAACAGGAATTTTTTCCTGTATATATTTGCAAAAGTCAGAAAATTGTTTGTACCTTTGCAGTGCACACAACTAGTAATTTTAATCTATATTTATCATTTTCCTCGGTAGGGAAGCTGTCTGTGAAGATTGCTTCCCCTTTTTTTTGTGTGCGTCTAATCCTTCATGAGCAACTCGCTGAGTTCACGCATGCCTGCTGATGCACCCTTCTGGATCTGGGTGATGTTGCGACTGCCCGCACTGATGGGGTTGGGGTCAATGATGTAGACGGGAACACCTGGACGGACGTAGTGGATGAGGCCCGCAGCAGGATAGACTGCCAGCGAGGTACCGATAATGATGAAGATGTCGGCAGTTTGTGCCTCCTCGGCAGCAACAGTAATCATGGGCACCGCCTCACCGAAGAAGACAATGAACGGACGCAACAGCGAGCCGTCACCAGCCTTCGTGCCAGGCACAACTTCGCAGTTCTCTGGCGTCAGCAGCTGCTGATAGCGAGGGTCGTCAGGGTCGTTGCTCGAACAGACCTTCATCAGTTCACCATGCAGATGGATGACTTTCGACGAGCCAGCCTGCTCGTGCAGGTTATCTACGTTCTGGGTCACCACCGTCACGTCGTACTTCTCTTCCAACTTAGCCACCAGCTGGTGCCCTTCGTTAGGTTTCACGCCCCAGCACTTCTTGCGTAGCATGTTGTAGAAGTTCGTCACTAGGGTAGGGTCGTTGAGCCAGCCCTCATGGGTGGCCACCTGCTGTACGGGATACTCTTCCCACAAACCATCGGCATCGCGGAAAGTCTTCAAACCGCTCTCCACAGACATGCCTGCACCTGTTAATACGACAATCTTTTTCATAAGCTGCAAAAATATTGTTAAATATGATGCAAAGATAGAAAATAATTATGAATTATGAATTATGAATTATGAATTATTTGTACCTTTGCAGCCGATTTTATTATAATAAGGTATAAATAGACATGGATAAAGTAAGTTACGCTTTAGGTATTGGCATTGGTCACCAGTTGGCAAACATGGGTGGTCAGGAGTTGAATATCGACGATTTTGCACAGGCCGTCAAGGATGTTCTTGGTGGCAAGGAACTGAAGATAAAGAGCAGCGAGGCCCAGCAGATTGTACAGGAGTTCTTCGCCGCTCAGGAAGAGAAAATCAACAAGCAGCGTCAGGAAGCTGGTAAGATGGCTAAGGAGGCAGGCGAGAAGTATCTGGCTGAGAATGCCAAGAAGGATGGCGTTATCACGCTTCCCAGCGGTTTGCAGTATCAGGTACTGAAGGAAGGTAATGGTAAGAAGCCTTCTGCCAAGGACTCTGTGAAGTGCCACTACGAGGGCTTCCTCATCGACGGTACTGTTTTCGACAGCAGCGTACAGCGTGGTGAGCCTGCCGTCTTCGGCTTGCAGCAGGTTATCGCTGGTTGGACGGAAGGTCTGCAGCTGATGCAGGAGGGTGCCAAGTATCGTTTCTTCATCCCCTATCGCCTGGCTTATGGCGAGGGTGGTGCTGGCGGTTCTATTCCTCCCTATGCAGCACTCATCTTCGACGTGGAGCTCATCAAAGTCATGTAAGACGTCGAAGCATCGAGTCATCGAAACGTCGAAGCATCGAAATATCGAAACATCGAAATATCGAAATAAAAAAAAGAAAAAAACAATGAAAAAGTTTACTTTTGCTGCTATTGCAGCAGTTGCAGCCATCATGATTTCTTCATGTGGCAACGGCACTCCCAAGGCTAACCTGAAGAGTGACATCGACACAGTGAGCTATGCTATCGGTATGGCTCAGACACAGGGTTTGAAGGATTATCTCGTTGGTCGTCTTGGCGTTGATACCGCCTACATCGACGAGTTCATCAAAGGTCTGAACGAAGGCGCCAACGCTGGTGACGACAAGAAGAAGGCCGCTTACTATGCTGGTATCCAGATTGGTCAGCAGATCTCTGGTCAGATGGTGAAGGGCATCAACCACGAGCTGTTTGGTGACGACTCTACCAAGACCATCTCTCTGAAGAACTTCATGGCAGGTTTCGTTGCTGGTACTACTGGCAAGGACGGTCTGATGACTGTTGACTCTGCTTCTGTTGTTGCTCAGAACATGATGCGTAGCATCAAGGCTAAGATGCTGGAGAAGGAGTTTGGTCCTAACAAGAAGGCCGGTGAGGACTTCCTGAAGGCGAACGCCAAGAAGGAAGGTGTTGTTACCCTGCCCAGCGGTGTTCAGTACAAGGTATTGGTTGAAGGTAAGGGTGCTATTCCTGCAGACACCTCTCGCGTAAAGGTTCACTACGAGGGTCGTACTCTGGATGGTAAGGTCTTCGATAGCAGCTACAAGCGTGGCAATGCTACTGACTTCCGTGCTAACCAGGTCATCAAGGGTTGGACAGACGCCCTGACTCACATGCCTGCTGGTTCTACTTGGGAGGTTTACATTCCTCAGGAGCTGGCTTACGGTGAGCGTCAGCAGGGTGCTGACATCAAGCCTTTCTCTATGCTGATCTTCAAGATTGAACTGCTGGAAGTAGATCCTAAGAAGTAATGAAAAAGCTATTCATAGTGGCACTCGCTCTCGTAGCGGGTGCCTCTTTGTCTGTTATTCAGGCAGGCAAAAAGGACAAGAAGGCTCCGAAGCCCAGTGTTCAACTGGTGACGGGTAGCGATTCGCTGAGCTATACTGCTGGCTATGTGTTGGCAGACATCGTCCGCGACCGTTTCCTGGCTGGTCTGGCCAAGGAGGTAGAGGGCTCTGACGATTCTCTGCAGATGCGTTTGGCCTATCAGGGATTGATAGATGCCTTGAAGGGTGACACAGTGCTCTTTAAGAACCGTCATGCCGAGGAGTTCCTGAACGGTCGTGTTGTTGCCATTCGTAAGGCTAAGGAAGAGAAACTGAAGAAGGCAGGTAAGGACTTCCTGACTGAGAATGCCAAGAAGGACGGCGTCATCGTGCTCCCCAGTGGCCTGCAGTACAAGGTGCTGAAGCAGGGTAATGGCGCTGTTGCCAAGACGAACGACAAGGTGACGGTGAAGTATGAAGGTCGTCTCATCGATGGTACTGTCTTCGACTCTACCGACAAACATGGCGGTGAACCTGCTACTTTCTCCCCCAACCAGGTCATCAAGGGTTGGACAGAGGCCCTGTGCATGATGCCTGTCGGCTCTAAGTGGCAACTGTACATTCCTCAGGAGTTGGCCTATGGTGCCCGTGCTACCGGACAGATTCCGGCCTATAGCACGCTCGTCTTCGATGTAGAGGTCCTGTCTATTGAGGAAGAGAAAAAAGAAGAAAAGAAGTAAGACATGCAAGAAACAAGACAAAACAAGATAGCCCGTCTGCTCCAGAAAGAACTCTCGCTGATCTTTCAGGAGCAGACGCGTGCCATGCATGGTGTGATGGTCAGCGTGACGCGTACGAAGATTTCGCCCGACCTGAGCATCTGTACGGCCTATCTGAGCATCTTCCCCTCTGAGCGTGGTGAAGAGCTCCTGCAGAACATCACCCGTAATGAGAAGCAGATTCGCTATGAGCTGGGCACGCGCATCCGTCATCAGATGCGTATCGTACCTGAGCTCCGCTTCTTCATCGACGACAGTCTGGACTATATCGAGCGTATTGACGAACTGCTGAAAAAGTGATTTTCCCGTTCTACATCGCACGGCGCTACCTCTTTTCCAAGAAGTCGACGAACGCCATCAACATCATCAGCGGCATCTCTGTGGTAGGTGTCGCCGTTGCTGCTATGGCGCTGGTCGTCACGCTGTCGGTGTTCAACGGCTTCCATGACCTCGTGGCGTCGTTCTTCACACAGATGGACCCTCAGCTGAAGGTGACACCCATCAAGGGAAAAACCGCCTCGGCTACCGACCCCATCCTGACGCAGATTCGTCAGTTGTCGGAGGTAGAAGTAGCTACAGAGTGCTTGGAAGACCAGGCGCTGGCTGTCTATGGCAATCGTCAGATGATGGTAAAACTGAAAGGAGTACAAGACAATTTCGACTCGCTGACGCATATCCGTGAGGTGCTGGAGGGCGATGGTGAGTTCGAACTGCATGCTGCTGACATGCACTATGGTATTCCTGGACTGGGCATCGCCTACCAGTTAGGCTTGGGCTATACCTATCAGGAGCCGCTGAAAATCTTTGCACCTCGTCGTGAGGGCCAGCTGAATATGGCCAATCCTACCGACGGCTTTGTGGAGGATGAACTCTATTCTCCAGGTGTCATCTTCTGTATCAAGCAGGCAAAGTACGACAAACAGTACATCCTGACGTCGTTGGACTTTGCCCGCAATATCTTTGACCAACCCAACCGCCTGACGTCCTTGGAACTGCGCCTGCGTCCAGGCAGCGATTTTGAGGCGGTGAAAGCGCAGATGCAGCAGTTGGCTGCAGACCGTTTCCTTGTTCAGGACCGTTACGAACAGCAGGACGAAACCTTCCGCATCATGAAGGTGGAGAAGCTGATGGCATATATCTTCCTGACGTTCATCCTCGTCATTGCCTGTTTCAACATCATCGGTTCGCTGTCGATGCTGATTATCGACAAGCGCAACGATGTCGTTACCCTGCGCAATCTGGGTGCCAGCGACCACCAGATTACGCGTATCTTCCTCTTTGAAGGTCGCATGATATCATTGATGGGTGCTGTTATCGGCATCCTGTTAGGACTCCTCCTCTGTTGGCTGCAACAGCAGTACGGTCTGGTGCGTCTGGGCAATAGCGAGGGCTCCTTTGTCATCGATGCCTATCCCGTGAGTGTCCATCCCTGGGACGTAGTCATCGTCTTTCTGACGGTCGTTGCCGTCGGATTCCTCAGCGTATGGTACCCTGTACGCTACTTCTCTCGCCGTTTGCTTCGCTAAATGTAAAAATTTTTAGTAAACGTAGGTTTTTGCTCTAGCATTGCCTATAGGACTTCATTTTTGCGCCCTGCCTAGGGAAATTTTTCTGCCTGGGCAGAGCGATAATTTTTCCTGCCCGTAGCGCAAATTCCGTCTCATAATTTGAAGGAAGAATGTAATAAAAATTTGTTTTTTTTGTTTTGCTGTGGCGTGACAGCGTGACAGGCGTGACAGCCTTTTTTGCGCCATCAATCACTGGCCATTACTTCTTATTATTATATAATATACATATTATATATATAATAAGGATATAACACAAGTCTCCCTACCCACCAAATTCACTGTCACGCCTGTCACGCTGTCACGCTTTGCCCACTGAATTTTTTTCGTTTTTTCTTGGTGCTTTTAGAAATTATCACTATCTTTGTAGCCGATAAGTGTGCATCTGTGCCACCCGTCAAGGCGGGAGTAACTACTTGAAAACAATATCTTTATATAATTAACAAACTAACAAAACAAAAGACAATGAGAAAACAATTACTTACAAAAATGCTTCTCATAGCAGCATCGCTGTTTGTGGGAACGAGTGCGTGGGCAGATGAGATTGTTCTCAATTCAACTCAGTCTGCTTATGTTGACCTAGCAAATAGCACTACAAATTACAATGGTGCAAGTGTTGAAAAATTATTGATTAACAATACCCAGTTTAGAGATTGGAGCTCTGGAAGTGACGGCTCTGTGAAATTTAATAGCGGTGGAAAAGTCTCATTATATAAATTTGATTTGACATCACTTAAAGGTATTGGTACCATTACTGGAGTCACTTTTACTGTAAAAGGACAAACAAATGACGCTGGCAATAAAGCTACAAGTCCTGTTCGAGTATTAGGATACAATCCTACTTGGGATGCATCTACAATCACACAAGCAACACTCACTAATGCTGGAAATAAGGAAACCTTAACTGGAACAGTTTCTGGTAAGGGATCTTTCCAACCATTAAATACAACTGATGGTCTTACGATTAACGCAACAGAAACTACATTAAATGTTAATGCTATTACATATGTTCAGTCTGCAATTGATGCTGATAAAGATGATGTAACTATTGCTCTTGCTGTAAATCTTGGACGTACTGCATATCTGGAAACAGGCGCTAAATTAACGGTTACTTATACAACAGCATCGGCTTACAATGTTACTTTCAGTGAAACAAATAGTGTTAGTGCAACAGTAAAGATTGATGATACAGATGTTACAAGTGGAACAGTTTTAGTAAATGGTAATTACTCGTTCACAGCAACAGCAACAGGATATGAGAATTACAATGGCAACTTTACTGTAAACGGTTCAGACTTAAATGTGTCATTTACTATGACGGCAAAGCCTACTTACTCATATACGGTTTATGCTAAGTCTGGTGGAACAACACTTAAAACACTCACAAGTGGTTCATATTATAAGGATGACAATGTATATTATCACTATAATCAGGTATTAAACTATAATGGTACATTGTATCAGGCTGCTGCAATTAGCAGTGGTTATAAGACAAGCTTTGTCCTTGACAGTGATGGTAAGGAAGTAGATCATTCTTATTCTCAACCAGCCACTCCTGTGACAAATCTTGTGTTCCTTGCCGAAGGCGAAGATGTCTTTACAAGAGGTACGGGTAGTTCTGCAGATACTCGTTGTTCAATGGGGGCAGGAGGTTATGCTACTAGCAAAATGGAATTCGTAACTCTCCCCGCTGGAGAATATTATTTAGTATTGTCCAATCGTTGTTCTGGAGATAGAACAGGCATCCATAAATTCTATAAAGGTTCAGACGAAGAACCATTTTTCTCTGCTGATGGAAATGGATATAATGCAGAACGTAAGTCAGGCTTAATTACTCTTACAGAACCAACAACTTTGTATTTCCAAGGCGGAGATAACAATCAGTATGTGGACTGGCTTTATGTCTACGGTACTCCTAAGGTAACCATCGCCGCAGCTGGTTGGGCAACTCTCTTCACTCCAATTGCTCTTGATTTCTCTGGTACAGGTTTGACGGCTTATACTGCAACTTGTGATGGTACGACAGTAACGCTGACTCCGGTGGAGAATGTTCCTGCCAATACTGGTGTGGTACTGAAGGGTGCTGCTAATGACTATAACATTCCTGTTATTGCCAGCTCATCTACTGCCAAGGGCGACCTGAAGGGTTCTGCTACCGATGCTAAGGCTTACGATACGGATTATAACTACTATTACTTGGCTTTGAACGGCAGTGGTAATGCACAGTTTAAGAGACTTGCTTCTGGCGGCTCTATTGCTGCTGGTAAGGCTTATTTGCAGTTGCCATATAGCGCAGGTGCTCGTGATTTGAGCGTTGTATTCGAAGATGAAGCAACCGCTATTTCTTCTGTTCAGCAGTCACAGAATATGATGCAGAATGAGTGCTTCGACCTGCAGGGCCGCCGTGTAGCTCAGCCCACCAAGGGTCTGTACATTGTGAATGGTAAAAAGGTAGTTATTAAGTAATAAAGAAGAAATAGGATTATGAAAAAGATATATTTGACACCAGAGCTTCTCGTGGTAAAGATTCAGACAAGTGGAATGTTGGCCGTATCTGGCTTTAACGACGGCATAGACGATTTAAATCCAGGTAATGGCGGCGACGCTCTGACTCGTGAATTCGATGAGTTAGAAGAGGACGAATACAATGAGGAAGAAGACGACTTTGCAGGGGTATAATCCTCAATAGTCCGACAACAATAAAGCCTCAGGAGTTGTAATTGCTCTTGAGGCTTTTTAATTGCGTAAATCGAAAGAAAATAGAAGAAAAGTTTGGAAGATAAACGAAAACTACCTATCTTTGCAGCAGAATAAAGTTTATAGAATCAATTATGGAAACAAAGAAGTCTACTTTTACGCACAGGACGCCTGAAGAAATCAGGGCTTGGTTCAATCGTGCCAAAGCTCGGCAACAGCAGTTGGAAGAGGAAGGAAGACGTATGTGGGAAGAAGAGCAGCGAATAAAGGAAGAAGCCAAGAAATACTACGAATTGGAGTACGCATAAATCATGAATCGCCTCGACGTCAACCTTATAAATCTTTTTTCAACCTATCATGTTTGGGAAGAGTCAAATCGTTTCTATTTTGAGACGGACTACGCTCTGAAATACTTTGTTGATTTCACTTTGGACGACAACCCTGAAAGAGTTGCCTATTGGTTTAATCTTGTCAATATGAGTGGAGAGGCATCTCCCAATGACTTAAAGATCTGGCAGACAGTCTTCTGTATCATTGAAGAGTTCTTTCGTGAGAATCCTGATATTCTTCTATATATTTGTAGTACCCAAGGAGGACAGCAGGCCCAACGTGCAAGACTCTTCTCTTATTGGTTTAGCAAAGCAGGACAACAGGAACGCTATTATTTTAAAACAGTTGAAGTGAAGGGAGAAGTGCCAGGAACCAAAGAGTACGTTGCTATTATTATCCCACGAAACCATCCGCAGGCAGAAGAGGCCCTTGCCTTTTTTGAAACAGAGACAGCCTTGTTTAATGCAATGAAACCATAACTTATTTAGATCAAATACGTTTGTTTTTGACCTAAATTTTAACCTGTTACCCTAGTGTGACGTTCTCTACCTCTATGTCTTCGTGGAGGAAGATCTGGGCTTGTTCCTTAAATCTTTCTGGATTCTCGGTGGTCAGATAACGGGTGTGGCCGTTCTTCGTGCAACGCTGCTCCATATCAGGGTGGCGCTGGAAATAGCTTTGTAGCGAACTTGCTACATATTCTCCCTGCGCGATGATACGGATGCCACGAGGCATGTATTTGTGGATTTTGGGCAATAGGAGCGGGTAGTGCGTGCAACCTAAGATGACGGTGTCTATCTGTGGGTCGAGGCGTAGCAGTTGGTCGATGCGCTTCTTGACGAAGTAGTCAGCACCAGGCGAGTCTGCCTCGTTATATTCCACCAGTGGCACCCAGAACGGACAGGCTACACCACTGACCTGAATGTCAGGGAAGAGCTTGTGGATTTCCAGGTTGTACGACTCACTCTTGATGGTTCCCTCAGTGGCAAAGATGCCTACATGGCGGTTGTGGGTCAGGGAACCGATGACCTCTGCCGTGGGACGAATGACGCCCAAGACTCGACGGTTGGGGTCGAGCTTGGGCAGGTCATTTTGTTGTATGGAGCGTAGGGCTTTCGCTGAGGCCGTGTTGCAACCCAGAATGACGAGGTGACACCCCATCTCAAAGAGCTTCTCTACAGCCTGGCGCGTGAACTCATAGACTACTTCGAACGAACGCGTGCCGTACGGCGTACGGGCGTTGTCGCCTAAGTACAGGTAGTCGTACTCAGGGAGCAGCTGACGAATGCCATGCAGGATGGTCAGACCGCCATATCCGCTGTCGAAGATGCCGATGGGCCCTGGCTCACTGCTCATCTTTTATTATTCTTATTTTTGCAGCTGTTCTATCACTGCTTCGCTGACGTCTTCACCCAGTGAAGGATTCAGCCAGAGGGCAGCCTTCTCGTCGGTATTGATGATAAAGGCATAGCCACGCTCACGACCGATGGTCTCGAGTGCTGTTGCCAGACGGGCCTGGATGGGTGCCATAGCATCCTCCTCAGCCTGTTTCAGCAGGCGCTGGCTTTCCTTCTTGAAGGCAATGTTCTTGTCGAGCATCTCCTGCAACTCGCTCTGGCGCTTCTGCAGGATGGTCTTCGGGAAATTCTTCAGACCGTCGAGGAACTCTTCGTACTTCTTGTTGAAGTCGTCCTCTACGCGCTTCTGCTCAGCCTCATACTTCTCGCGCAGTTGAACCATGCTGTTCTGCATGGCAGTATATGCTGGCAGAGCCTGCATGACGGCATTGTAGCTCAGATAGCCGAACTTCAGCTCGCCCTGTGCCATAGCGGGCATGGTAGCCAGCAGAAGGAGGAAAAGGATGAGTTTCTTCATAATCTATTAGATGCCGAGTTTCTTCTTGACGTCTGCAGTAACATCGGTAGACAGTGTCGTAGAGATGTAGGGAATACCACCGGCAATGTCCATGATATAAACGTAGCCGCCTGCCTGACCTACAGCTTTGATGGCATCCAGTACCTTGGTCTGAATGGCTTGCATCTTCTCCTGCTGAGCCTGACCCAGTGCCTGCTGGTTGTCCTGATAGCTCTGCTGAATCTTCTGGTACATGTCCTGCAGCTCAGTCTGACGGCGCTGCTTGATGTTCTCAGGAAGGGTAGCCTGCTCCTTGTCGAAAGCTTCAGCCTTCTTCTGCAGTTCTTCCTGCATGCTCTTCAGATCAGCCTCATATTGCTTGGTGAGTGCCTCAATCTCGGTACGTGCCTTAGCGAACTCTGGCATAGCCTGGATAACCTCCTGAGAGTTGACGTGGCCGAACTTCTGTTGTGCGTTGGCGGTGGTGAAACCGCAGAGTGCGCAAATAGCGCAAAGAATAAATTTCTTCATAGTTTTTTTCTTTATTATTTTTAATTTTCGATGTTTCGATATTTCGATGTTTCGATATTTCGATGTTTCGAGGTTTCGAGGTTTCGACGTTTAATTACTATACCCCAGCTTGCTCAGCACCTCGTTGCTGATGTCCACTTTCGGCGAACCGAAGATGATGCCGCTGTCGCTGGCACGGTCCAGGATGAGCTGGTAGCCACGCAGGTCGGCAATGTCCTTGACGGCATTGTATACCTCTTCCTGAATGGGTGTCATCAGAGCGGTACGCTTTTTGAAGAGCTCACCTTCTGGTCCGAAGTACTTCTTCTTCAGGTCGGCGGCCTCTTTCTCTTTGCTAACGATGGCGTCCTGCTTGGCTTTCTTCTGCTCCTGCGACAGGAACACTACCTCGTTCTGGTAGTTCTTATACAGTGTCTGCGCCTCTATCTGGATAGCCTCCACTTCAGCCTGCCACTTCTTTGAGATCTGGTTCAGCTGTTCATTGGCACGCTCGTAGGCGGGAATGTTCTTGAAGATATAGTCCATGTCCACGAGGGCGAACTTCTGTGCCCTTACAGGGCTAAATGATAATTGACAAATGATAAATGATAAACCTATCACCATCAACCATCTGTTTTTTATTACTTTAGTTAAATTTTTTTTCATATTCGTTTCTTCTTTATCAATTATCATTTATCAATTATCAATTAGGGCAAAGCCCGCATCAGAACTCCTGTCCCAGGATGAAGTGGAACTGGCTGCCACCCTTCGCTGTACTGGTGTAGTAGGGCTTGTCGAAGCCGTAGGCCCAGTCGATACCCATCAGACCTACCATTGGCAGGAAGATACGCACGCCGATACCGGCAGAACGCTTGATGTCGAAGGGGTTGAAGTTCTTGGTCTCTGTCCATGCGTTACCACCTTCCAGGAAGCCCAGACCGTAGATGGTCGTGTTGCCCAGCAGGATAGGATAGCGCAACTCCAGCGTGAAGCGGTCGTAGGCGTAGCCTTCTGCACGATACGGCGTCAGTGAACCGTTCTCGTAACCACGCAGACCGATGGTCTCCTCAGCATAGCTGGAGCTGTAGCCGCTCATACCGTCACCACCGACGTAGAAGGTCTCAAACGGTGACTTGTTGTACTTGTTGTAAGAGCCCAGCAGACCGAGTTCTACGCGGGTCATCAGCACCAGACACTTCTGACCTTCCGTCAGGGCGGTATAGGTCTTAGTCTTGAACTTCCACTTATGGTATTCTATCCAGCGGTATTTCTCCTGCAACTCTGCATTATACTGGTCGACATTCTTCGCATAAGTCTCTGCTGTGGCCAGGTTCGCATAGTCCTTGCCATTGAAGAGTGACCAGGGTGGCGTCAGGGTTACCTGCATCATGAATTCTGAACCACGACGTGGGAACAGCTGGTTGTCCGTTGAGGTACGTGACAGAGTCACACCCAGGTTGATGTTGTTACAGTTACCGTTGGAGACGAGGAAGTAGCTCCAGTCACGCAGCATATAGCGGGTGTAGGCCAACTGTGTTGACAACTGGAAGTAGTCGTCAGGCCAGCGCAGACGCTTACCCCAACCGAGGCTTACACCAAACAGTTTGATGTATTTATCCTCATCCATATAGGATGTGTAGTCGTAGTAACCACTGTTGTACGAGCCGTAACCTCCATAATAGCCGTAGTAGTTGTTCATCCATGCCGAGTTACGGTAGGTACTGGAGATATCACTCTGCTTAGAGTAGAAAGCGCTGATGCTCAAAGCGTTAGGACGCTTTCCGCCAAACCATCCGGTAGAGTAGCCTGCCGATACAGAACTATAGTAGGTACCGTTTGACTGGAACGACAGCGACACCTGCTCACCATCACCGATAGGCATGATGCCACGGTGCATCTTGTTCTTACCGAAGAGGTTACGCATGGAGAAGTTATTCAGCTTGATACCGATACGTCCGATGATACCTGTCTGACCCCAACCCAATGAGAACTCCAGCTGGTCGTTGGACTTCTGCTCCAGTTCCCAGTTGATGTCCACGGTACCGTCGTCGTAGTTAGGCTTGATGTCAGGATTGACCTTCTCAGGATCGAAGAAACCTGTTGAGGCAATCTCACGAGCAGAACGCTGGATGGCATCCTTCGAGAAGAGGTCGCCAGGCTTGGTGCGCAACTCACGGCGTACCACTTCCTCGTACAGTCGGTCGTTACCGAAGATGCGGACGTGGCTGATATGGGCCTGTGTACCTTCTTGGATACGCATTTCCAGATCGATGCTGTCGCCCACGATGTTCACCTCGGTAGGCTCCAGCTGATAGAACAGGTAACCGTTGTTCCAATAGTAGTTACCCACGGCATCTTCGTCCTCCTTCAGTCGCTTGTTCATCAGCTTCTGGTTATAGACATCGCCTTTCTGCATGCCCAGCGCCCTGTTCAGGTAATCGGTGGTGACCACGGTATTACCCACCCATGTGATGTTACGGATGTAGTATTTCTCACCCTCGTCAACCTTCACATAGACATTGACGTGCTTCTCGTCAACGGTCCATACAGAGTCTTCCAAGATGGTGGCGTCGCGATAGCCCAGCTCGTTATACTTTTCAATAAGCATTGTCTTGGCTTCGTCGTAGCGCTCTGGCGTGAACTTCTTGGCCTTGAACATGTTCTTGAACTTGTTGACCTCGTTGATCTTGCCAAAAGCACCCTTCTTGAACAGCGAACCCGTAATTTTACTCTTCGACAGCTTATTGTTACCGTCGAAAACAATCTCCTTGACCTTCATCTTCGACTTCTTGTCAACAGAGACGTCGAGGATTACCTCGTTCTTTCCCGTCACGTCGTCGCGCTGGGTAATCTCTATCTCGGCATTGTTATAGCCCTTGTCATCGAAGTATTTCTTGGCCAGGATCTTCGCACGGTCTATCATGTTGGGCGTAATCTGACTACCCTTCATGATGCCCAGCTTAGACTCCATGTCCTCCCTCTCGGACTTCTTCAGACCATAGTAGTTGATGGTACTGACACGCGGACGAGTGGCCAGATGGATGCAGAGATACACCTTGTCACCTACGATGGAATCGGCAGAAATGGCCACCTTTGAGAACAAACCATGCTTCCAGTAACGCTTGATAGCTTCCGTAATGTCTTGGCCTGGCACATCGATGACCTGTCCGACAGACAGTCCTGACAGTCCTGTCAGCACGTAGTCCTCATAGCCTTCAACACCTTTGACGGTCAGTCCGCCAATCTCCAGTTGGCGTGGCGTACCGGCATAAGAAATGTCTGGATTGATGATGATGTCCTGGGCTGTTGCGCTTACGCTAAATGATAAATGACAAATGATAAATGATAAACTTATCATCCATCCTTTTATCAGATATGTTTTTCTCATATTCATTTAGCTATTCTTATTTTTCTTTATCAATTATCAATTAACAATTATCATTTAGGCCTTCGGCCGCTTCCACTTGTTCTTCAGTCTTTCCGTAACGGCGCTGGCGCTTCTGGTAGCTCTCGATGGCCGTATGTAGGGCGGCTTCGTCGAAGTCGGGCCAGTAGGTGTCGCAGAAGTACAGCTCCGAATAGGCTATCTGCCACAGCAGGTAGTTCGAGATGCGCAGTTCTCCGCCAGTACGGATGAGCAGGTCGGGGTCGGGCATGAAGTTGGTGGTCAGGTGTTGGCTGATAGTCTCTTCGGTAATGTCCTGAACACCTTCCTGAATCATCTGGCGAACGGCCTCGGTAATCTCCCAACGGCTACTGTAGCTCAGCGCTACGACCATGGTCATGGCGTCGTTTTTAGCAGTGTGCTCCTCTGTCTCGCGCAACTTTTGCTGTACGGGTTCTGGCAGACGTTTCATGTCGCCTATGACACGGAAGCGCACATTATTCTTCATGAATATCTCGTCTTCCAGCGAACTCAGCACCAGCCCCATCAGGGCGGCTACTTCGTCGGCAGGACGTCCCCAGTTCTCAGTGGAGAACGTGTAGAGTGTCAGGTATTTGACACCCAGACGGGTACATTCAGCCGTAATCTTGCGCACAGCTTCTACACCAGCCTGGTGACCGTAGCTGCGCTCTTTGCCTCGTTCGTTGGCCCAGCGTCCGTTGCCGTCCATGATGATGGCAATATGCTGGGGGATGTTGTTAGTCTCTATCATTGTGACAAGTTTTACATTTCGCCCATAAATCGTAAGTGACTGACAGCCGCAGTTGACTGTAGCAGTCGGTATTCTTGAAGAGTCCGGAACTCTTGATGCCATAGGGGTCGGAGACACCGTCCAGACGGTCGCTGTTGGAGAAGTGCATAGCCCATTCCAACGCCATGTTCACACGGTTGGCAGCTTTATACTTCACACCTATGCCGATAGGCATGTTCATGGTCAGCCGCGTCTCGTCGGTCTTGAAGACGGTCGTTCCCAAACCTATAAATATATATGGTGTGAGCCGTTGGGCTCCACGATATTCCATTCCTGTTCCAAAGGGCCAGAAATTACATTCCAGCCGTAATCCCACATCGCCGATGTTGGTCTTGAAGTCGTAGTCGGCCCATTCCTCCGGCACATACGACGAAACGTCTTTTGCCGAACCTTTCAGCGAGCCGTAGCTGATATTCATGGCCAGTGCCATGCGTGGGTTGAACCGATATTTCGCCAGCATCGAGAACATAGGCTGTGCATTCTTGAAGATGTTACCGTTGAAGTCACCCTCATAGGACACCATACCGATGCCTCCACCGACCTCCAGTCGGTATTCCGGCTCTGTCTGCGCCACTGCATGGCTAACGAATAGTGAACAGTGAATAGTGAATAGTATCGTTACTACGTATAACCGTTTCTTCATGACACTCTTCATTTTTCACTCTTCGTTATTCACTCTTCACTATTCACTAGCGTAGCGCTACTGCTCCCATGCTACTCTGTTCAGTCTGCCGCGCCACACTTCGCCAGTGCCTGCGCTGACAATCCAGATATTTCCTTCATTGTCGGCAGCTGCCGAGAAACTGGTCGCTGCGTTGTTGAACTCGGTTGTACCGTCTATCGGGGGCATTGTGTAGCGCACGTCTTGCTTCCAGGTGATGCCGTTGTCGCGACTGCGCCAGAAGGCCGACAGCGGTGCTATCTCGTTGTCATACGACTGACCGCCAAAGGCCAGCAGTTCGTCGCCATAGTAAACCAACTGCAGGTTCTTCAGTGCCGGCAACTGGTAGGGACCATTGCTTGGACGCTCGATGTAAGTCCATTGGCGTATCCAGCTGGAGCTGATGGTCTCGCCGCCTGATGCCGCCTCTTCAATGAGTTTTTTCAGTTCACTAAGGATGCCCGACTCGCTATAGTCTACGATACGACGCCAGACGCGTCCGTGCCATTCGTCGCCGATCTGCTTGGTGCCACCCATCACGACGTAGTCGGTGCTGTCGGCATATGCCATCGGATAGCTGGTGAAGGTATAGTCGGCGATGGGCAGGTCTTCGGCATTGACGTCGTTCTCGAAGTCTGCCGGTATCCACATACCCAAGCCGAGATTGCCGCAGTATTTTGTCATCAGCATACCGCTGGTAGACAGTGCATATATCTCCTGACTGCTGGCACCAATCAGTTGCTCGATGCCGGTCTCGTCCATGATGTCACTATTATCCTCGTCCCATGTGGTAAAGTCTTGGGTGCGATACACCTTCGTACCACACATGATGTATAGTGAGTCGATGGTGGCTACAGCGTTCGCCCAACTGTCTGCATCGGTCGTGGCCGGCAGTGTGACAGGGGTCCATGCACTGCCGTCGTCTGTGGTATAGGCCGTGGTCGTAGCCCCTTCGTTGCCAAAGACGTAGAGACGGTCGTTGAACATGATGGTGCGAAGACCTGTCATCACAGGGATGTCAGCCATCTTCTTCCATACGAAAGAGTCGGGGCTCTCCTTGTGTACGTTGACCTTCACGGTAAAGTCGGTATAACCGGCACCGCTGCTGGCAAAGACACGGAAGATGCGAGGCGTGGTGAAGTCCACGCTGTCGCTGGTCGTGTGATACTTCATCGTTGCGCCGTCGGTACTGATGAGGTAGGCCTGACTATTGTTGTAGGTCGTTAGTCTGCAGATGATATGGGCTGCATCTGAACCGATGGGCAGTGAGTCTGTATTGTAGATCGTACGGCTAATCTGATCAATGTGAAAGAGGTATCCGCTACCGTCAAAGGTGCTCTTTACACCGTTGACATAGCGATTTACCGTGCCCAGCGTAAAGGAGGTGATGGCGGCATCGTCATAGAGTGTTACCTCCGTATCGTCCAACTTGTTACATGCTGCCAGACTGCCTAAGAGTATGGCTATTAGCAGGTATGTTGTCTTTATCTGTTTCATCTCAATGAGTCTTTTTTCCAAAATTCCGTGCAAAGTTACGCACAATTCCCGAATTTTGAGCAATTTTCTACCTTTTATTAAGTAAAATATATTATAAAAGGATATTTTTTATGTTTTGTAAACAAAAAGCACGGTATGAATTACTCACCCCGTGCTTTGTTTTTCCGGTGCTCTACCCAGATGTCGGGACAGTTGGTGATGATACCGTCAACATCGAGGGCTGGAGCGTTGAGGTCTTCAAGCGTCCATAGCTTCACCTCCTTGCCGTGGTCATGGAGATCGTCGAGCAGGGAGCGCCAGATGCCATGATACTGGAAGTTGAAGGAGCGGACGTAGCTGTATTTTTCGTAAGAGAAACTACTGATGTGATAGCCGTCAATGATAAGTGGCAGCAAAGGCGGTTTGCAGAAAAGCAACTTCTCCAGGCGTATGGAAGGGTCGAGCTCATGGATGT
>JAEEGH010005735.1_pt1 | contig 30980 bp, 25 predicted proteins | sample 9134181 | NCBI WGS metagenome assembly JAEEGH01 (sample SAMN16246544, study PRJNA631951) | gut metagenome | biome: gut microbiome; feature: rumen; material: DP-attached | host: Bos | place: Iran: Karaj | collected 2018-10
GCCAGTGAGAAGGACTCGTTGGCACAGGCCCAGATAGCCATCCTGACCGAGCAGGACTTTGGTACCAAGGAACTGATAGAGAGTAAACTGTTGTTTGATGCGGAAGAGAACACCAAAGACAAGGACTTCCTGAATGATGTGCCTTTGGTGAAGCGTCTGCTGGAACTGCGTCCGATGCTCAAACAGCAGTCTGTGGCTTCTTTGGTAGAAACCATGATCATTGAGCTTGACCTGTATAATGTGGTCAAGAAGATTGGCCGTGTATCTGAGTCACAGTCTTGTCTAAACACGATTATCAGAACGGCTTATACCTACGAGCAGCACTGTGTGCAGATGAATCTGCCTGCCACGGTGAACGGATTCATGGACTATCTGACGGTTATAGACCCTGTGGGTACGGGTGATGCCAATGGTGTGCAACTGCATACCTATCACTCCAGTAAGGGTCTGCAGTGGAAGTATGTCATCCTTACTTCATTAAGGGAAAGAATGGATGACCCCGCAAAGTGTGTGAAGCAGAGTATCTATGGCATCCACTTCAACTACTCGGAGCAGCCTTCTGCAGAAACGCCTTATCCAGAGGTTTATATCCGTGTGATGCCGTTTGTCTATGGTTCAGGAAACACCAAAGTTCCCGAAGATATTCAGGAGGAGATTGAGAAATCAGAGCTCTATAAGAAGGTGAAGAGTGATTCGCTGTCAGAGTGCAACCGCCTGTTGTATGTCGGTATGACCAGACCGCAGAACGTGATGATTCTGGCCTTGGAGAAGCCTGCAAAGAACAACCATGAGCTTCAGTGGCTACAGGATGTAGGGCTGGATTGTGTACAGCCACAAGATAACAGCGATCTGCTGGGTGTGGGTATGCACTTCATTGATGAGACGCTTTCCGCAGAAGAGGGCGAGCAAATCAACTCTTATCACTATATGGCTGACAACGAGAAGATGAAGACTCGTCGTATTCCTTACCAGCAGGAACTCTGTGAGGCTGACAGGAAGTATCTGTCACCAAGTTCACAGTGGGAGAAAGGTCATGTGGAAAAGGACTATAAGATCTGTGAGAGCCTGAAACGTGGTACTCTGGTTGGCAGAACGATGGCCGACGTGGGTAACTGCATCCACCAGATTTACTGTGGCATTGAGCAGAATATCGATAACGAGGCCTACTACAAGGACTTGATTGCCAGCTATGGCCTCTCGACATACCTGATTGACTATGAAGGCATCAGAACCGCTTGGGAAGAGCTGGTGGCATGGTTGACTGAGGAATATGGTCCGGCTACGCACATCTATCATGAGCGTCCCTTCTCTCATCTGAAGGATGGCCAGGTGTTTACGGGTAGCATCGACCTTGTGTGGCAGACAGAAGAAGGTGATATCCTCATCGACTTCAAGACTTGTCCATTGGGCCACCAGCATATTCTCAATGAGGAATCCGACCACTATGCAGGGTGGTATGCCGGACAGTTGGATGCCTACACCGATGCACTCGAAGCAGCAGGCGAGAAGGTCATCAAGCGTTACATCTACTATCCCGTCAGTGGAATGTTGTGCGAGATTAGCAGGGCTTTCAAGGCTCCTAAGATCGTGATGAATGCCAATATTTATTGTTTCGATGCCAGCAATGGCTTTGATATTAACAAGATGATTGAGGGTGCTGCCAAGGTACTTGATGCTGCTATTATGTGTGCCGAGCACGACCCTGACGAGGAAGAGATTGCAAGGACAACCATGTATATCAAGGGTGGTTCTACCCAAGGTATTGAGACAATCCTGTTGAAGTCGGGCTTGTTTACCATCAACTTGCCTTATCTGGCATCTCGGACAGACGTTGCTTTGGCATTTACTCTCATGAGGGAAGCCAAGAAGCTCCGTCCTGATTTGGTCATCTATGATGGCGATGAAGAGACTTTCGCTGACTTGTCAGAGGATAACGAGGTTGAGACCTATTATTATCGTCTCGACAACATGTCAAACATCATCGAGAAGCAGGACAACCATATCGGAGTGAATGGTTTGATGCATGAGTTCCATATCTTCCCAGAGTACATCAAGGCACAGATGCCTGATGTTGAACCACAAGAATGGACGTACAAAGCTTTTGAGGACTTCATTGACATTCAGTGGAACTACGGGGACTATGACAATTTCAGCCGTGCAGAGATAGGTGCTCCAGACGGTGAAGAGTTTATCGGGCGAATACTCGGCAACAACAAGGGTTTTGCCGGAGTATGCCAAAAAGTAATACTCTATAAGGATAAAGAGACGAAGATTGTACCCATCGATGACTTCTTCGAGGCGACAAAGGACAACAAGTACGTCAAGCGACTGGACTATGCCCAGTTTGTGATTGACGAAATGCCAGATGATGAGTGGGAGAGGTTCTATGACTCTTTTGAAGCAGAACCATTACGTCATCCCAAGACCTATCTGTTGCGCTGGAACCCGACTATCAGCAGCTATACATTGAATGACTATCGTAATGATATGGAGGAATATCCCGATGGATTCCGTTCAAACTGGAGCATCTATGAATGGGAAGAAGCTCATAAGGGTGACCGTTTCTTTATGCTGAGAACAGGTGATGACAAAGCTGGTATCGTATATCGCGGTGAGTTCCTCTCTGATCCATACGAGGGTGACGACTGGGCTGGCCAGAAAGGCAAAAAGCGTAAGTACATCGATATTGGCTGCTACGATTTTATTCCCGCTGATAATCAGTCACCCATTGACATTGAGCTGTTGGAAAAGGAAATCCCGGAAATAGACTGGCGCAAAGGCCACTCTGGAGAACTTCTCTCCGAAGAGACGGCAGATAAGTTGAATGATTTGTGGAATGATACATTTTTAGTAGAATGAAGGTATTATCAGTTCACTAAATCGAGATCTCAATTATGAGCTATAAGGTAAAATATAAGTAGGTTGTCATTTAGGCAGCCTACTTATGTTTATACGGAGTGAGACTTTTTCTATTTGCTAAGATTCGAATGGATACTCAAACCCACGAGGCTCGTAAAAGTCTTTAAAAATATGGTCAAGCCCCAAACTGATATATTGTTCTCTGTCTACTGGAGGTATATTGGTGGGGACGGTATGCTTGCTGAAGTCAAACTTAGCCTTACAATCAAGTACGTCGTCGCTTGTTTTATCATCTGCACCCCATGCTTCCATAATCTCCTGAATCAAGCACTCTGACTGGGTATCAATATAATCCCAGTCGTAATGAACGAACTCCCCTGTTTCATAGAAATGCTTTATAACTGCCAGAAATACCCAGCTATAATGCCTATTCCATAGGTCGTCAAACCATAGCGCAGCTCTTCCCTTGCCTCTATCACGTTCAATATTGGCCACAAATTCGTCATCGCTCATAGTGATGGTTTTGAGCCAAGGAAACTTTTTGCTGTCTTGGTCATAAAACCACTGCTCATCTGCAGTCATGTCCCTATATATTTTTCCCATTGTAATCCTTTTTACCTTTTGTTGCACAAAGGTACGATTTTTATTTGAAATAGGCAAAAGATAACCGGGAAAAACAACATTTTTACCATCTTTCCGAATAATTTCTGAGGTTGTCCCACGATTTGAGATAACCTAGATGTAATTTCGCCATCGTAAACTAAAAAAGTAAGGTTATGGCATACAAATTCACAATTAAAGGAATCCGGAAGTTCAACGAAGAAAAGGTCGTTGAAAAAGCTCTTTTGTCGTTTAGGGGAATTGCTAACGACCCCGAAGTCAAGGTTATGTACCATGAACCTTCTGGAGAAGAAAAGGAATCATATACTGTGATGACGGTGAATGTGTCTACACAAGGTGTTAACATCAAGCACCTGATTGGTGGAAACATCATTGTTGAACTACCTTGGTTAGCATCCCAGATGGATGTCCGTTTGTGCTATGCCTATCTCAATGCTGTGAAAAAGGCTCATCGGGGCGCCAGAATCATGGACGAGGAGGATAAAGGTGTAAAACTGACCGAAGCAGATGCCAAAGAGCAATGGCAGCAGCGGTGGCAGAATATGGATGAAATCATTAACAAGGGTGAGAAACTCGTGGTGGCTGGTGCGGTCAGAGACTTCCATCTGAACCCCTCGAAATACATCGGACGGGATGAAGCCACTAATAGAATTGGGGAAGCCTTTGACGATCTTGTCACCATCCAATGGGCCAATTTAGATGCCATTAACGTTAGAGAGGAAAAGCGTCACGTCTCTGAGGAGGAAGAGCTAAGCAGCATACGTATCGTAGATAATCAGGAGGATGTGTTTATTGGTGCTTGTCAGTATGTAGGCATGATGAAGGGTAATACCTGCAAGATGGTGAAATTCGAGGATTTCTGCCACTTGATGGAGAAACAGGATGAATTCCAACTCCTTGATGAAGCACAGGCCTTGCTTAACAAGATGGACGTTGAGCAGTGGAACGAGCTGTTCGATAGGGCAGGGGGGATCGTTCGTGAAAACTTCCGCAAGACATTCATCATGCGCTGGAATACGGACATCAGCAACTACACACTGTCTGAGTTTGAGGATGCTATGGAGGACTTCTTCGATGAAGGTTTCTACTACGACTGGAGCATCTGGGATTATCAGAAAGCCCATATTGGCGACAAGTTCTATATGATTCGCACTGGTGAGGGCGCTAATGGCGTTGTCATGCGAGGAACTATTATTGGTACTCCTTATCCTGATGAAGACTGGAGTGGCAAGGGTCGTAAGGTATACTATATCCGTATGAACCTCACAAATATGATTCATCCTGAGAAAACTCCGCTGCTGCTGACAACGGATGAGTTGACCGAGGCAATCCCTGACTTCAACTGGAAGGAAGGCCACTCTGGAGAAATCCTTAGCGACAGTCAGGCTGACAAACTGGAGGAGGTCTGGAAGGACTATATCGAGCGGACACATGCTATTTCTTCTGAAGAAGGGATGGAAGGCGACTTCAACGAGTTCTACAAAGAGAAGGGATGGAAGAAGTCCGAATGTTATCAGGGTCATGGCGACCACATTGACACCATCATGGAGCCGGAGGAATTCCTGACCCATCATCTTCCTGACGTTGGCAAATGGACTTTTTATGATACGGCCCATACGGAGATAACTCACAATGAATACGATAATGAAAAAGGAGATCTGCTTGTCGTAAAGACTGGTGGGGAAATGGGTATGGTGGCATTACTCCTGAACAACGAGAAGGTCGGACGCCTTGACTTTGTATGTACTTACCCTTTTCACAAGGGTATCCCTCATAAGCTGAAAATAAAGAAGGTCGCTGAGTGGGATAGTCAAGTGGAAGCTGTCGTCTATGCCGAGACAGAGGAGATGAATATTGCTTTCTATGCCACAGACTACTATACCAACAAAGCCAAGTATGTGCCTGGCGCAGAACTCGACATTGAACTCGCTGCCAGTGGCTACAAGGTGGTTGAAGGCGAAGAAAAAACGGTGCTCGATGCTGAGACTTCGGCCAAAATGCGCAACGACATGGGTATTGAACCTGAATATGATGATGAGGGCAATGTCCTTCCGATGGAGCTATATCATAATGAACTGGTAGCATACTTGTCCCACAACGAGGAATATCCTGATGATGCAGAATTTGCTTCACCCATCAAGTCAGTTGAACAGGTTTCGCTCTTTGGCATCGACTTCATCAAGGCAGTCATCTCCATCTGCCATGAGCCGGAAGAGACTTATGTGCATCTCTATTTCAAAAAGGAGTATCTGCCCAATGCCAAGAAAGGCACGTTGGTAAGAGGATTCTTATGGATGCAAGGTAAAATTAAAGCTTAAAATTATTATTTAGGAAGGTTGTACCACGATTTGAAGCAACTTGATGATAATTTTGCAGTGAAAATTGAAGTTGAACACTAATAATGAATGGTTATGAAGGCTAAGAAGTTATTTTTTAAGGAATGTCATCTGGCAGGTCGTCAGTATCATGACGTAGATGAAGTATGGGACGAACTTCATGTTGGTACCCAGCTGGAACTTCAGCGTGATTTGGACAACAGGCATGACAAAAACGCTGTGGCAGTGGTTTATCGCACAGTTGACGTGGACACAGGAATCGTCGAGGAATACCTGCTTGGTTATATACCCAGTGGTGAAAATGAGACCATCGCTCAACTCTTGGAAATGGGTTGGGAAGACATCTTTGAGTGCCGTATCAGCAAAATTAATCCTGAAGCTCACTACGAGAACCAGATACGTCTGACGATTCGCATTGTTAAAAACGAGAAGGAATAATTATTGTCATGGCAGAGCCAGATTACGACAAACTACGTGAGATGATTGCCCGCTGTCAATGGACATTTGCTAAGACGATGCCCTGGGCACCGCATGAGTATATTGTGCGAGGCAAATGTCCGCTGGCAGACGAGGATTTCGTATATTTCGTCAATATGCAAAGAGAGCATGGCGTTAAGGAACATTGGGGTAAGTATTTCCATCCATACCTCTATATTGACGATTCTAAATATTGGACGATGGGTGCTCCTATTGAGGAGACTATCATAATAAATAGAGCGAAAGTCGCCAATAAATGAAGAGAATTTCAGGATAACATGGCAAGACTGGTTACACGACAAGAAGCGGCAAGATTGCTCAATGTGTCAACCCAGACGGTGAGCAATTGGATTGAGAAAGGCTATATCAAAGCCCACATGTTGGATAATCACTTGTTAGTTGACAGGGAAACCATCGAGCAACACTTTGATAGCCTTCAAGACTTGGCACATCTGGAGAAAACAGTAAAGGAAAAGACAGAATATTTGCGTAAAGAGGACTTTAACCTTGAGTTTGAGATAAATGATCTCCTTGAAGCCCGTGATAGGCTGAAAGATGAACGTCTGTATGGCGTTTATCGCTGGATTGCCGAATATGCTACAAGGTCTGCAGATGGTATGTTCACAGAACAACAGCAGAAAATATTACATCGGATGATGGATAATGGAAGTGCAGACTATATTGGCAAGGAATTAGGGCTTAGTCGTAGTAGAGTCGTAGATACTTTTTTCAATTGCCTTCGAAAAATCGCTAAAGTGATTGACTTGGCGAAAACTCAGGAAAAATGGGATGAAATGGAACAGGAGAACAAGCGATTGAAACTACAGAATGCCTCACTGATACAACAGCTTAATGAATACAAAGCGAACATGGCTGCCCAAACGGCTACACCCTCAATCCCTGAGAATGAAGCAAAAATCAAATTGCTCGGAAGCAATTTTGAAGAGTTCGCTTTCAGCGTAAGAGCTACCAATGTTTTAAGAGGTCTGGGTTGTGTTACCATGGCTGATGTAGCCTGTCTGAAAAAGGCTGATCTGATGAACGCAAAGTTGTGTGGCAAAAAAACTGTCGAAGACATTGAGAAACTCCTGGCAGAGCATGGACTTTCCCTTGGTTCAAAACTACAGCTCCTCATGCATCCATCTGTCAAGTAACCCCCCAGACAGAAAAGGATGGCAAGGCTTTTATACCCTGTCACCCTTCTCATTATTGAAAGCTGTAAAGATTCTATCCGTTCAAAAGCTTTGTCACATCAGCCGGATTAAGCGCCCACTCGTAGGTGTATGCTTCATCTGCATCCTCCACATTCTCCACTACGATAAGGTTCTGGGCCTTTGCCTTCATGTCGAGCAACTGACCAATGGAAAGCTTGGCCTCCAACTTATGTAGCAATGCCTCGATGGCCTCACTGTTGGCTCCTCTCAGTGTCTGTGAGGTGAATGGCATTTCAAGCCAGATGATCTCATGCTTTGCTACGTCGAGTACACCGAATACCAGACCCTTGGAGAGATTACCCTCACTGATACGGACCATGTGCTGTACGCAGGAAGGATCGTAGGCCACACCCTTCTTCTCGGAAATCTTCATCGGATTGGCTGAGTCCATCCATCCAACCACCAAATTTGGGGAGAGAGCACCTACAGAGTAGGCATTGCAGGTGAAGGTGACATACTTGGCACCAGCATTTTCCAGTTCCGGCAACGACAATTCGATATACTCGGCAGTTCCTACCATCTCCGGGATGGAACGGATGTCTCCTGAGTGCTTAGCACCAACGCACCTTAGACTATAGTAAGCACATTCAGATACCTTTCCATTGGCCAAAGCAATACGGGCACTCAAGTCCATGTCGAGGTGCTGCGCATGCAAGCCCTTACCCCACTGAAGGAACAAGCGGACTGCGTCACCTTCTACAGGGAAGCGCGTTCCCATCAGAGCACAGGATGTATCCTGAATGGTAGTTGAACGGTCACCAACGCTGACAGGAATGTTGTAAAGCGAAGAATCAATAAAGATTGTCTTCGCCTCAGTTCCCTGAGCAGCAAAGCGTCTCGCCATAGAAGCCTTGTACAGGCCATCGACAGCATCTACCATTGCCTTACGAGCATCATCATCGTAAAGCGCCAGTAGCTTGTTGGGCTCTATCTTGTGAGTGACACCTGTGATTGGACGAGCCAGACGTACTTCCTTGGGATCGAAGTATGTCTCTGCAGCATTGCCCAGTGACAGGAGCAGACGAGCTGGCAACTTGTCGGCAATCTCCTCAAAAGCTACAATTACCTTATCACTGCCAAAGCGGAGCATGGACGCGAACAGGCAACGAGCGAAGAGACCTGGACGTTCCTTCAGCAATGCCAGAGTCATGTCAGCATCGTTCTCTGAACGAGCCCTATCCACACGCCCCTGCCATGTAGAATACTCCTGCTTGTAGAACACATCGAGAATCTCTGCAAGATGGTCGAAACCATTCTTGCGTGAGTATTCTCCCAGACGGAGCGCACGAATCATGCGTACCCACATGCCGCGCTTCGGGTTCATATTCTCAGCAGCCTGCTTTGCAGTCAAAGGAATCGCGTTCAGCCATAGTGCCACACATAGACATGCCCTGCGGTCGTACTTCAGCATCAGCTTCTTCTTCATGTCCTTTGCGGCATCTACACCACGATCAAGCGGCCCCCACATGTGGTAGTACAGCTTACGGGCATGGGCAACAAGTGTCTTTGGCTCGATAATCTGAACGTAGCCGGTCTTCTCATACCAGAGGTAACGCAGTATATCGGTCGGAGTCTTCAGCAGCTTTGCTGCCTCGCCTGCCTTATCTTGCTCTACCAACAGCTTGATGACGAGCATGGCCGTTTCCTTCATCGTGATATTGGCATCCTCGGGTATCGGGAACTCGCGTAGCAGTTGTTCCAGCGAATCCTTCTGGGTTGCATCCAGAGGAGTAGAAGAAGCCAAGAGCGACGTGAATACATGTTTCATGTCGCTGATAGTGAACAGTCGCAGTTCCTTCAGCTTACTTCCCTGTCCCTTATAGACAAAATCGGCAGTCTCGAATGGTGTACCGCAGAACGGGCAACCATTATAGCGCTCGATGGGGAAGGTTCCTTCAGGAATAAGGTGTCCGCAAGGAAGTGTCGTTCCCTTGAAGCCAGCCTCCTTGCCAAAGATATTGGCAATGAAAGTGATAAGATGGTCTGCAAGTGTTTCAGCTGTAGGAACATTCCAACCCTTTACGAGCGATGCCCAGTTGAGCTTAACACCCATAACGTCATTGATGCACTCAGTTATCTCGGCAAGACGATCAGCAGGAACAGCATTCAGAGCATGAAGCAGTTCCTCACTAACGCAGAAACCGGTTTCCTTTAAACGCTTTGTGAATGCCAATACTGGCACAGAAGCCTCTGATCTCATGTTGATGTCCTCACGGTTAATGTCGAGGAACACGGCCCTGTAGCGCAAAGCTACTCTTGTCAAAATCTCGTTATTCATATCGTTAATAATTTAAAAGGTAATTGGCTGGCAGCGACAGGTTGCATGTCTGTCTCAATGTAGAGCACAGGAGTATGCCAGCCTTGACCTTGTTAATACTAAGAGGTAATTGAGAAACTGAGCTTGAAAAGTTAGAGCCGTAGCCCTATCCGAATTGAAGTAAGTCCCACTTAGACCTCGTTGTCTTATCTCTGAGCTGCGAGCAGGGCTCGAACCTGCGACCCATAGTACCACTTTAGAAGTATGTGGCGATTGGTCCTTCTCAGGAAATGTCATCACAAGACCTATTGCTCTACCAACTGAGCTATCGCAGCATAAAGAGAGGTAATTGAAACGGCTAATTGGAGCCTCTTTAGCGTAAAGTCATAGAAGTAAACCGTTCTTGACCTTCTCTTTTTGAGGTGCGGGGCAGAGTCGAACTGCCGACACTTGACGGAGTATGTACTAATTGGCCTTGCCGTCTGGAAGGAAATTTCAGCACAAATTATCAATGCTCTACCGTCTGAGCTACCGCACCAATATGTTTGAGCGGCGGGCTGGAATCGAACCAGCAGTAACCATTTAGGAGTAAGCAAGCGTTTTGGCCATCTCTTTGGCAATTACGAAGCTTAACCGCCGCATTTGGAAAAGACGGAAAGTGCGACTCTAAACACGCCCCACAGTTAGGGCTCTAACTGGCAAGGAGTAAGAACTCGCTTGGTCCGTCTTTTTAATTTCTGTGTGCAAAATTACCTGCACGTTGTGTCAATTTGTGGGACAGGATGAAAGAAATTTCGTTTTGATTCAATTTTTCTTTTCTTTATCCCTTAATCACTGCCACAGGAAGCAGTCTGGTCTTCACTTTTACAAGGTCTCTTTCATTGGCAATGACCTCCTCAATGTCCTTGTATGCTCCTGAAGCCTCCTGCATGTCCTCCTGAGAACGAATGGCATGGACGATGCCTTTTGCCTCAAGCTGTGCCACCTCTTGCTGCAGGTCCAGCGTCTTAATGGCCATCTTTCTTGAAAGGACGCGACCGGCTCCGTGAGAGCATGAACAAAACGAATCGGGATTACCCAGACCTTCTACAATGTACGATGCAGTACCCTGTGAACCAGGAATGATGCCGATGACTCCTTCACGGGCAAGTGTTGCACCCTTGCGATGTACAATGACATCCTGCCCGAAGTGATGCTCAAAAGCTGCATAGTTATGGGCGATGTTAATCATCGGCTCAAACTCTATGCCCTTAAGAGAATCTGCCAGCACCTCCTCAATGCGCTCCATCATGAGCTTCCTGTTGCAAAGGGCGAAGTCTATGCAGTACCTCATCTCCTTCCAGTACATCTCAAATTCCCTGCTACCTCTGGCGAGGAAAGGCAGATGGATGTCTGGAGATACATTAGAGTACCATTGTGCATTGAGAGTAGCTGCTATCTTGTTGTAGTAATCACCCACCTGCTTACCGAGGTTACGTGAACCGGAGTGAATCATGATCCAAAGAGTACCTTCTTCGTCCTTCTGAAGCTCAATGAAATGGTTTCCACCACCCAGAGTACCTACTTCGTGACGAATAGAGTGCTGACGGCGATTAACCACCTCCAACTTATCTATGTCATGACCTTCAGGCAGGTATTTCTCATCCTGTGGCTCGTTGTGGTGATCCATTCCCAGAGGAATACGCTCACGGATTCCCTTCATGATTCCCTTTCGGAGAACCTCTATAGGAATCTCACTTACCTTCCAGTTCGTCTTGACGGCACACATGCCACAACCGATATCCACACCTACGGCATTCGGGATAACTACATCCTTGCATGCAAGCACACCACCGATAGGCATTCCCATACCAGCATGCACGTCAGGCATGATGGCCAGGTGATGGAAGAGGAAGGGTAGGGTAGTCAGATTTTCAATCTGACGCATGGCCGACTCTTCTACATTGTCCGTCCAAATCTTAACAGGACAGTTGTTGATCATCTTAACTTCCATTGTCGTTTTCTTTTTAATTGTTACACATCTTTAATAATAAGTGGTGCCTCGTAGCTCATTTCTAAACGTATCCGTTTTTCAGGAACGCGATGCAAAGTTAACTATATACTACGCAATCTTTCTGCGTAGTCGGAAAAAACTTCCAAAAATCAGTGAAAAAAGTACAAATTTTGAGTTCTGCGCAAATAGGTTGCGTAGAAATTGCTTATCTTTGTGACGTCTTAATCAAAAACGTGATAATTATGCCTGCAAACAAGAATGCTTTGATTCGGTACAAGACTATCGATAACTGTCTTCGCAACTACTATCGTCGGTGGACACTTGAAGACCTCGTGGATGCCTGCTGTGATGCCCTCTATGACATGGAGGGAATCCGCAAGGGTGTTTCTGTCAGAACCGTTCAGGGTGACATACAGATGATGCGTTCTGACAAACTCGGTTACAATGCGCCCATTGAGGTGTACGACCATAAGTATTATCGGTATGCGGATAAAGGCTATTCCATCATGAATATGCCGATGTCACAAAATGACTACGATGTGATGCAGGAGGCCGTTGACATGCTTCGCCAACTGGAGGACTTTGAACAATTCTCGGAAATGTCGGACGTGGTCAGCCGCTTGCAGGACAAGCTGGCCATTAGCCGTAATAATCGCAAACCCATCATCCATTTCGACAGTGTTCCGAATCTGGCAGGTATCCGTTTGCTTAACCCTCTCTACAACTATATCGCTCACAAGCAGACGCTGCGCATCATGTATCAGTCATTCAATGCGAGGAAACCTACGGAGTTTATACTTTGTCCGTATCTCTTGAAGGAATTCCGTAACCGCTGGTTCCTTTTTGGCTCTAAGCAGGATGACTTGAAGCTTTATAATTTACCCCTTGACCGCATCAAGAGTGTAGAGCCAACTAAGATTCCGTTCAAAGAGAACCCAGACTTTGATCCGGAGCATTTCTTCGATGATGTCATCGGTGTCAGCAAGAACGTCGGCAACAAACCTCGAACGATTAAGTTTTGGGCCAATAGAGAGCAGAGCCATTACATCAAGACAAAACCAATACATCGGTCTCAGCAAGTAATAAGTGAGAACCATGAAGATGGCAGTTGCATATTTCAGATTGAGGTGGTCATCAACTTCGAAATGTATTCAGTTTTCATGTCGTATGGCTCCGGCATTAAGATCATCTATCCCCGCAATGCCTCAATGTATATGCGAGACAAACTTAAAGAGGCTTTGGCACTCTATAATACTGAAGAAGAAAAATAAGGTATATTCAAGACCGAAACAGGTTTTGACTGCATCCCAAATGGTGGTTATGTAGGAATCGTGGTCCTATTTGGTAATTCCAAGTGAGGGAATGAAAAGTGAATGAAACTGTTTTTTTCCTTGTTTGTTTCTAAATCAATGTGTACTTTTGCACATAAAAATTGAAATTAGAAATGAATACAAACAAAAAGAATTCTTGTAATATACGTAAGATTAACGATGGTATCTCACAGAGATTTGTTCAAACAGCAGAAGAGTTGCGCCTCTCAGGAGCGCAGTTGTACCGTGATGGTGTTGTAGCTAATGAGCAAGTTTTGAGCAAAATAAAGCATGGATGGCAGAAACCATCAGAAAAGTCAATCAATCTGTTTTGTAAGAAATATGATGTTAGTTTAGGTTGGATGTATTCAGGCGAGGGGAAAGCATACCCTAACAAGAATGATCAATCTGAAAAATGCAAGAATGTGGGTGACGTAATGTTGTTATACAACACAGGATTCGACTTTTGCCTTGACAACAAAGGTCAGTTGGTTGCTACAGGCAACGAAGTCTCAATCTTATTCCCGAAGGCTGGCGACACGGATTTTTGGTGTATCAATTATGATAACTCACTTATGCCAGTTATCATGCCGGGAGATACCATTGCACTGAAGAAATTAGATGCTTGGCAGGAGTATATACCTGGGAATTATATCTGCGTATTTGTTACTGATTCTTATAAAATGCTCCGTAAGGTATCTGCCAGACAAGATGATGAACAAAACATATCCATTATCCAAATGGAAGATGGAGAAGCTGTAGAATCGAAAATTCCTAAGAACATTATCGTGGAGGTTTACAAGGTTGTAGGCTACTATCGTAAACTATAGTATCCACACTGCAGCCCCTTCCTTGTCCCTTTCTACTCCCTTGCAACCTTCGCACTTTTTCCAACGGCTTTTTGTGGAATCACCGTCATTTTTCCAACGACTTTTTGCTGTTTTGACGTAATTTTCCCAACGACTTCGGGAGCAAAACTTTGGTCAAGACATCTATGTCGCTACCATGTTAGTAAAATAGCCCCACCTTTGCCAAGAGCAGACGGCAAGGGTAGGGGAGTTCAGTTCTTCAACTTGGGTTTGGGCTTGCGACGGATGTCCATGTCGGCCATGCCAGTGGGCATGCTGCCATCGGCAACACCTTGTTCGCCATATATCAAGCCCCAGTAGAAGACCTCTGCAGCAGCCTTGTCATCAGCAGCAGTAACGATTTGCTTTGACAGCTTGTCGCCCATCAGCGACTTTTTCGCAGCCTGATATACCAGTTTCGCATTGTCCCTCGAACTGACCATACCTTTACGGTTGATGTTCTTACCAGGCATCATCATGGCGAAGGTTCCTGTCATGAAGATACCGAAGGCCGTATCTTCCTTCTCCTGGCAGAAGCGCAGCACATCGCCTGAAGCCAGCATATCAACCAATTTGCGGAATCCCTGTTGCAACTGGTTAACATGCTCCTTGCCTTGTGCCATTTCCTCGTCGCTCACATACATGCGCTTGGGTTTCTTCTTCCAAGGGAGCGGTCCGTCAGCCTCGCGCAGTCTGGTACGCTCTTCGGTGACGTTCAGGGCTGTTTCGTGGCGGTTCATCGCATTGACAAAGCGGAAGTTCTTCGGCTCGTCCTTGCCCAGCCAGCGCATCAGATCCTTGGCGGGCGTGTTGAAGAAGTAAAGACCGAATAGGGTAGCGTAGGCCGTCTGAAGCATGTCTTCCTCCCATTCCTCGTAGGGGACATCTTTTGGCCACTCCAAACTCTCATCCAGTTCCTTCTCTACTGCATTCTTCGCAGGGGTGCGGAAACGAACGAGGTCGAGTAGGGTGATATCGTGTTCTTTCTTGAAGAGTTCGATGGGGTTCTTGAAGTCCTCGGTAGAGGGTGCTTCGAGATCGTCGGCAAAACGGCTCAGGCACCATGAAACGAAGTTGAAGAGATTGCCTTCACCCTCGGGTTTGCCAGCCGATTCTGCCAACTCATGATGTTCGCTAATCATGTGGACCAGCACGAATGTTATCCTTGCTTCGCGGTCGCTAATCTTAGCGGCAGCGTTTATCTGGCGCTTCATCTCTGCCAGTACTTCCTTATTCTTTTGGTCTTTCAGCATATTACTTCTTTTTCTTCTTAAATTGGTCTATCCTTCTTTTCAATTCCTTATTGTCTCCTTTCAGAGGATGGTAGACACCCCATTCGAGAACAGACGGGTCAAAGTCTTTGAGAGTACGCTCCATAATGCCAAGTGCAGCAGGAGCACTTTTGGCATAGCACCAAAAAGACAATGCCGTACCATCTAAATCGCTCTCCAGTCGGAGTGTCCGTAGACTGGCGTAAGTGACCGTCATGAAATGGTCCACTTCTACAAGGGCAACAGGATCGATATTCATAAGTTCCTTATACATTTCCGTAACAGGAACATCCTTATTTGCCTTCCAAGGAACCCTTCGTTCTACAACATAGATCTTCTCCGCAGATATTTCATCCATCGTAACAGCATCCAACTCTACAGCTTCGTAGAACAGTTCCCTTCCTGTACGCATGTCACGACAGTATCTCTTGGCGGTCTTCTCATCGCTTACAGCGCAGACAATCCTTTCCCTGTAGCCATAGCCATTCTCCTTGATAACGTATATCATGAGTATCTGTAGTCTTTACCTATTAAAAATATCACCACTACCAGTTGATACCATACCGGTGATGTTCTTGCAATGAACGTCGCCGCTGCCGGTATTGACATTCACGGCATCATTGCACTCCACATCGCCACTGCCAGTGCGGATGTTCTGGACGTTGCCGTTCACTGTTACATCACCGCTTGTGGTGGCCAGGTTCTGCACGTCACCATTGATCTCGATGCTGATAACGTTACTCTCCGTGTATTCGCCTCCGATGGAATCCCAATCGACGGCCTTGCCATCAGCATACCAGCGACCGTCAACCTTTTCAATGGTGTTACCCTTGATGGTATATTTCTTGTCACCACGTCTGATATTGACAGAGCCACCCTTGATGACAGTGCGTCTACCTGTCTTAATAGTGGTTGTGCCTGCACCGTGGATGATGGTTTCACCGCCTGAAAAGTCGTTTTTGATATTGAAACTACGGGATGATGACTTATGCTTACTGCCAGCCTGGTTGCAATTGATATTGGTAATTCCGAATGCGTTAAGGAAGCTGTTAACAGCATCGTCTACATTCTCTTCTACCTTTTCTTCCATCTCCGTGATGTCTTCGGCCATGTGTGGAGCTTGCTCTTGCTCGGGCATATCGACGATGCTGCCGTCAACGTACCAAATACCATCTTTGCGCTCAACCAGATTGCCTGTCATCCGGTACTCCTTACCATTGATACGCAGACTGATGTCGGCATTCTCATAGCGGACATCCTTATCGTCCATGAGTGTCACGATGGCACCTTGATAAGTGCTTGTACCAAACTGAGTGCGCTGAGTGCCATGATGTACAATCAGCACTCCGTCTTTCTTCTTTTGCTCTTCTACCCACTCTTTAAGTGGCTTTCCTTGTATGTTAATGCTCATATACTACCTTAATTTTGAATCAGACCACAAAGATACTAAAAAGATTCGAATTTAAGGCTGAAATCTATCTGCAATTAACCTATTTAACAGCAAAATATTGATAGAACTGTCCGTTTTTACCGTATTTTGAATGCCGTTTCACGATTATTTAGTACCTTTGCACCCATGATTGAAGCGGAATATATTACAAGAAACGAGCACAAGAACGCTACAGAGGATTTTGTTCGCGGCTCAGTATGGGCATATAAGAAGGTCACTGAAGTTACATTTGCTGACAAGTCAAATACGCCTTACGAACTATTGCAGATTGTTTTAGGATTAGAGAAGACCTTCCCAGATATGATTGCTGCAGAGAAGGATTCGTTTGAGTTTAATCGTGGTGCTGAATGGTCGTTCAACCGTTTTGCACTTCAGGTGGCAAAAGACCAAGATATGTCTATCGAGGATATTATGGTTGTCATCGGTGGATTCGGGTACGATGTGATTAAGGTCAGAGAGGAATTAATCAGTCACCAGGAGTCCGAAGGTGATTTTGATCCTGAACTTCTCAAACAGAACAAAGCAGAATTAGAGCAACTGAAGGAAATCGACAGAACCAAGGGCTGGTAAATAATTAACAGGCTCCAATAGGGGTTCTGTTAAACCATCTTCTTGGGTCTATTTATCATAACATGGATTATATTCATAACACCCTGATACTCAGGTAGTTAAGATACGAGAATCGCGATTATGATAAATTGGATCTGAAGAACCATCATATTTCTGCGCTCCAGAGGTTATTCTGAAACGCAGAAATTTTCGAGATCGTCGAGGGCTTGCTGAAGTTTGGTTCTGGCTTCGTCAATCGCTTTGTTCATATCCTGACGGACCATTTTGCACTTACCACGGATGATAACGTCGTGCTGCTTGTTGTCAGTACACAAGCTGCGTTCATCTGTGATATCATACGTATCGCCTGGCTGCAGAAGGAAATTGAGATTGAGTTTCCCACGAAAGAAACAGAGAACATCGAGCAAGACAGAGGCATAGACCATGCCACCATTTTCAAACTTCGACAGAATGGCCTGATTCAAGTCCAGGGCCTGAGCTAAGTCTTTCTGTGTAATACCTAACTCCTGACGGATGAGTTTCAGCCGTGGCCCGAGTTCTGCTACTGTTATATGACCTTCCTTCATAAACGTTGACTTTTATATCGTTAGCTCGCCGCACCAAGGCAAAGCTGGTCTTTAGTTAGAAAGCGTGGTGCCAGACGAACTTGCAGTTGTGGTTCGGCAAAACCTTGTGACAACTCCGAATGGCCCACGCGGAAGGATATGTTTTTTAGGACATAATCCGACCTGGGCTCATTCTTCGGTCTGTCACTGTTCTATTGAAATTTTGCCGATTCCAACTGCGACTTCAGAATGCGCTTTCGCATTAGCTAAATTTTTCCACTTTCGTGAATTTTTCGCCTTTGCGGTTGCAAAGATACAGCGAAATTTTCATTTAAACAAAACTTCTGCTCACTTTTTTAGAATTTTTTTGCCCGACGAATCGGCTTGCACCTCTTTGATGATGTCGATAAGCTGCGACTGAAGTTCCTGCATGAACTTATCAAGGCTGTAATGGCCTCGCTCAATCTCACGGAGCTTCTTCTCCCAAACCCCAGTCAATTCAGGGCTTTTCAGCATCTGGGCATTGATGACATCAATCAGTCCACGGCCAGCCTCACAGGAAATGAGCGTCTTTTTATCACGTCGGATATAACCTCGTTTGAGCAGCGTCTCGATGATGCCCGCACGACTGGACGGACGGCCAATGCCGTTTTCCTTCATCGCCTCGCGCAAGGCTTCGTCGTTGACCAGCTTTCCCGCTGTTTCCATCGCCTGCAACAGTGAGGCCTCCGTATAGCGCTTTGGCGGTGTGGTGGTCTTCTGTTGGAGCGTGGGCTGATGGGCACCCGACTCCCCTACCCTGAATGTTGGCAATGATGCCTCTTCTGGAGAGTCATCTTCCTCGTCACGCTGGACGTTGGCATAGACCCCTCGCCAGCCCTGGTTCAGGATGGTACGGCCTGTGGCCTTATACTCTATCGGACCTGTGGTGGCCAGCACGGTAGTCTGGGCATACTCGCAGTTGGGATAGAACACGGCACAGAAGCGACGCACAATGAGGTCATAGACCTTGCGCTCGAAGTCGTTGATACTGTTCAGCGCACGGGTATCGCCCGTAGGAATGATAGCATGGTGGTCGGTGACCTTCGAATTGTCGAAGACGCGCTTGCTTTTCTGCAACTGCTGCCCCACAAGCGGATGGGCTGCATCATAGACCTTGGAGAGGTTCTGGATGATGCCAGGACATTTGGCATAGATATCGTCGGTCAGGAACTTGGTATCGACACGCGGATAGGTGGTCAGGCGCTTCTCATACAAGGACTGGATGTTACGCAGCGTTGTCTCGGCAGAGTAGCCGAACTTGCGGTTACAGTCCACCTGCAACGAGGTGAGGTCGTAAAGCTGTGGCGGTTGTTCGCTGCCACGTTTCTGCTGCACATCCTGAATGGTCAACGGGTACTGCTTGGACTGTGCCAGAACGAGACTGCCAACCTGGTCGGTATCGAAGCGCACATGACTGCTGCAGGTGAACGGGATGCCACGGTAGAGGGTGGTCAGCAACCAATAGGGTTTTGACTTGAAGTTCTCGATCTCCTTGTCACGGGCCACAATCATAGCCAAGGTGGGTGTCTGGACACGCCCAATACTGAGCACCTGTTTGAAACCGCCATACTTCAATGTGAACAGTCGGGTGGCGTTCATTCCCAGGAGCCAGTCGCCCTCGGCACGGGCCAGTCCGGCCTGATAGAGCGGATCGTAATCGGATTGTGGTTTCAAGTGCTGGAACCCCTGTCGGATGGCTTCGTCGGTCAGGGACGAAATCCACAGGCGTTTGACGGGGCATTTCACGCCCGCCAGTTCCATGACCCAACGCTGAATGAGTTCACCCTCCTGACCCGCATCGCCACAGTTGATAATCTCGGAGGCATGCTTATACAAGTCCTTCACGATTCTGAATTGCTTCTTCACACCCGGATTGGCAATCACCTCGACACGATAGGTCGGTGGAATCATCGGGAGAACCGACAGATCCCAGCGCTTCCACTGAGGATAATAGCCGTCAGGGGGCAACAGCTCACACAAGTGGCCAAAGGTCCACGTTACCTGATAGCCATTACCCTCGTAATAGCCATCCTTCTTCACTCTCGCGCCCAGAATATTCGCAATTGACTGGGCTACACTCGGTTTTTCTGCTATACAAACTATCATAATTCTAAAAATTTTGGCTGCAAAGGAACGGAAAAACGCAGAAGAAGCAGGCTTCAGGAAATTCTTTTCCGGTTTTTAACGCTGACACAGATGGGGAGAGAAGTGCGGCTTTTTAGCCCGAAAATCGTGAAAAGGTTAATAACCAGAATGAAGTGTTAAGGGGGAACGGGTTGTGTGGGGTTTGTCGTAGTTTTGCAGCCCGAAAACAACAACGAAATCGAAACAGGTATGAAACAGCGTATTCTACACAACACACGACACCTTATTATTATAAGTACAGTCGTCATGGCAGCAGCCTTCATGGGTTGCAGCCACAACAAACATCCCTTCGTGTTCCACACACCGCAGGAGGCCGTCGTGGCCTGCCATGAGGAGTTGGCGAAGGTGAAACTGATGAACAGTGCCAACATCGACGAGCTGGCACAAGTGATTAACATCTGGACGGAGCTGCAGGACTCCACGATGAGCCTGATGATGCGGGATTCGACAATGACCGTCCACAACGACCTCGCCAACGACTTCTTTGCCGTAGCCGACAGCTTCAGGATGGAGATTACCGACCTTGCACTGACCCAGAAGCGCTCGATGGGCGACGTGATGAAACTGAAAGTGGCCACGTCGAGCAACCGTAAGGCGGCTCTGGCATCGGAGGAATTCAAGTCGGTGAGACAATACTATATGGACTTCAACCGAAGGATTATCCAGAGTGCTGAAAGCTGCAGAAACGACATCAACGCCAAGAAGCCGTTGACGGCAAAGCAGGGAGCCAACTACCGATGGTTGCTTATCCAGCCGTTCCTGGCATTGGACAACTACGCCACGGCAGCATTGACTGAACAGCAGATTGAGACACTCAACCAACTGGCCGAAGAACTGCCCAGACTCCTCGCCTACGTTGACGGCAAGGACTATGACCGTTCGCCCAAGGAAGAGACGGAAAAACTCTCCACTGTGTTGAGCGAGTATTTCCTGAAGTCGTACCTCAAATCCATCCTCTGACATGGACGCTATGGATAAGACCATCCGCATGGCTGGTGACATGATAGCTGAGAACTTCGACAGGTTCAGCGAGGAGATAGGCAATACTGCCCTGTTCACGAATGAAGAAGTGACCCTGCAGCGCAGTGAGAAGAGCGGTATGGCGACCTTCCACCTGAAAAAGCAGGTGATGATGGAGGACTTCATCGACGAGCTGACCAAGTATCTGGCAGTGGAGGTGCTCTGCGCCTACTGTCAGAACGAGGGGCAGGACTATAAGGCCATCGCCTACAGCAAGCCCTATCAGGAAGAGATGTATGTCATCGTAATGGAGTCGAACCAGCACGGGCTGATGGATGAAATCAGCGTCGTGTTCTTCGAGTCGATGGATGCCATGCTGGAGATGTTGGAGAAACAGCTCCACCAACTGAAAGGTAAGCAGGTCGAAGTGCTCGAACAGCAACATGAAACGGCATTTTACAAGAACTTTATTTAAACCAATCACACGATTATGATAGACGCAAAACTGATCATTGTTTTTCTGCTTTCAGCAATACCCTTTCTGATTGCTTCATCCTGGCGCTCCAAGAGACTGCGCCGGTTCTATGAAGGGATGAAGCGTAGTGACAATTTCCGCAAGTTCTTCACACTGATGATCCTGATGGGGATGATTCTCATCCAGTTCGTGGATTTCCACGCATCGACGGAGATAGCAAGGATGATTCAGGACAGCAGTGTGACCAGCACTGAGGCCGCCAAGATGATTGCCATCTATGCGCCCCTGATGACAAGACCGTATGCCACACTGTTGGCAGCAGCCGTCAGCCTGTCGTTCTTCTCTTATAGATGGGCCGACTACGTGCTGACTTTCTTGCACGATTATCCGAAACTCTTTCTCGCGGTGGCTGCGGTATCGATGGCCATCCCGATGGTCTCGGTCCGCTACCTGATAGTAACGGAAATCATATTTATCATTCTCCTTGGCGCTTATCTCTACCCGGATAAGGACGACAACCAGACTCCGCGCATCAGGCTGCAATGGCCTTTGCGGAATCTGCTGGGGAACAAAAGACTATCCATCAACTGAAATAAAAGAGCATCATGGAACAAAACAATAGTGACAAGACGCAGCTCAGGATCGAGACTGACATCCGTTTCTGGAACCTGCTGCTACAGGGCTTGAAGAAGTCGGAGAAGCTGACCAAGGTGGAAGCCTTCAACGACCTGTTAGAACGTCAGCGCATCGCGCTGCTGACAAGTGACAACGAGTTTATGAAAGGCAACGTGCTGGAGTTCTCAAAAGCCTGGGGCTGGGACAGAGAGACTGTCAACCGGTTTCTTGAAAAGCTTCAGGAGTTTGGCATCGTGACTATCAGCATGGCCGGTAACCGAAAGGCGATTAAGTTGAACTACATCGTTTGATAATCCCAAAAATTAACAATAAAGCGCTTGCGCGTACTGCCCGATAGGCAGTAGGGGGGTAGCCTAATACCCCCCATTTTGGCAAGATGCCACAAAGGGGAGGCTGTCCGCACTTAAAATGAGCAAGCTCAGCGAAAAGAAAAAGATTATGGCAAAAGAACAGAAACAGGTCTGTGACATCAGACCAGGCAAGGGCATGAGTATTGCCCAGAGTAATGAACATCTGCGTATAGCTCAGGAAGGAGCCTATACGAAGAAGGTCGCAGGGACAATGGACCCAACCCGCGAACATCTCAATTTCGAGATAGGTCGAGGGGGCGTTGTTAAAGAGGTGGATAAAAGCACATCCATCCCCAAGCGAATCAAAGACATCCTGAAGGAGAGAGGTATTCATGACCCAAATGCGGGGTTGGGAGAAGACGATCCAAACAGAAGGAGAACGGTGGCAAACATCATCCTCCAAGGTTCGAGAGACACCATGCTAAGACTCGCTTTCGGTGAACAGGAAGTCAAGCTGGAACGTGGGGCAGACAACTCCCAACTGAAAAGGAACCCTGAGATAGAACAGTGGGCAGTTGACATGTACAACTTCGTATCAAAGAAATACGGTGAGGAAAACATTGCGGCATTTGTCGTTCACCTTGACGAGACGTGTCCACACATACATTGCACTCTCCTGCCACTGACGAAGATGAATAAGTTCTCGTGGAAAGAAATATTTGCCGGTAAGGACAAATATGAGTATTCAGCTAATATGAAGAAACTCCACGACGAACTGGCCGAAGTGAACGAAAAGTATGGCTTACATCGTGGTGACAGTGTATTAGAAACTGGTGCTCAGCATAAGTCATATCTGCAATGGCTCAAAGAGCAGGTGGCTTCCAACAAAGTTACCATCAAAGAGCAAATCCAGACGATAGATGAAAATAAAGAGCAGCTCTACTTGATCAATGCCGCAATCAAAAGAGCAGATACAAAGTTGAAAGGTCTGACCACGATGATCAAGAATCTGGAGAACAAGAAGCAACAGATTGACGACCAGATTAAGGCTCTCGATAAAGAATTGAAGAATGGCAAAGCTTCTAATCGCGAAGAACTGGAAGCACTCAAGCAAAAACTTAACGCCGAGCGTAAAGAAATTGAAGATAACATTGCTGATAAGAATGAGAAGCTCAAAGCAGCCACATCGGAGCTGCAAGACTTGGCTCAGCGTAAGGCGAAGTTAAAGGAGAACTATGACGAACTACAGCGCAAGGTCAACAAGGAACTACCTACCATTTTCGACAAGGCCACACACGACATGAGCGTTACCCTATGGGAAGAGACGGTTCAGAACTTCAAAAAGGATAAAGCAGACTTCGAGCAATTCTCCCGTGAGTTGCCACCAAACCTCAGGGTGAAGTTCGACAATTTATTGGAAGATTCGGTTCTTGTCGAGATGGCTGATCATGGTAACCAGATTGCAGCGACTGCGGCAGCCCTCTTCTTAGGATTTGTAGATAAGGCCACGAACTATGCCGAGAGCAACGGCGGTGGTGGTGCCAGTCCCAGTTCTGGATGGGGACGCAAGGAGGACGAGGACGATGAAACCTACAAGCGTCGCTGTTGTATCATGGGCCGCATGATGATGCGACCTGCGGGACGGAAACTTAAACGATCATAAAAACAGATAAGCACAATGGAACAGAACAAGTTGAAACAGATGAAAGCGAGCGAAGTGCATCGCATCATGGCCACCGTGTTGGCTACGGCTGAAAAAGCAAGTTTCTCACCCTCTGCAGATGTGAACATCCAGGAGGTGGGACAGACTGACCGCTGGAGAATGGTGTTCACCAAGAAGAGCACGACTCTCGACGAACTGACCAATCTCCGCAAGGAACTGGGTCAGAACTTCCAGGTGAACGTCGCGCCCAAGGACAAGTCTGTACTCCAGATCAGCATCGAGGCACCAAGCAGCGACTTTGCGGCTCTCTTACAAAAGAGTTAAAAGCAGAAATGGAATTTTGCGGGGGTACACGTCTTCAGAAGATGTTGTACCTTCGCGCCATCTTAACACAAAAACGAAATCGCAAATGAAGAAAACAGCTATTTTATTCGCAGCCTGTCTCACAGTGGGAACGGCTGCTGCACAGACCCCGGCAGAAGACTGGGGTTCAAACTGGTTCCTCTCGGTGAAGGGAGGTGTGTCGGCCTTTGTGGGGAAACCTGTGGGGCATGGTGATCTGTTCGACCGTACCAAACCGCTGTTGAATGTGTCAGCGGGTAAGTGGTTCACGCCTTACGTCGGTGGCCGTCTGGCCTTTCAGGGTCTGCAACTGAAGGATGCCAACATGGCAACGTGCAATTACCAGAACCTGCACGTGGACTTCCTCTACAACCTGAATGCGCATAGTGACGGTATGCAGAAGTGGGACATCATCCCCTATGCCGGTTGCGGACTGATTCACAACAGTCACAACGGGCAGAAACCGTTCGCTATCTCGTATGGTCTGATAGGGCGTTACCGACTGAATGACCGCCTACACCTGTCGGGAGAGATCGGTAACACGACGACCTGGCAGAACTTCGACGGGCAGGGCGCATCGAACAAACTCGGTGACCATCTGCTGCAGGCCAGCATCGGTCTGAGCGTCACCATCGGCAAGGTGGGCTGGAAGAAAGGTCGTGTTCATGAAACAGAACAGGACTATCAGAAATGTCAGGCACCTGTTATCGTGATGCAGTCCAACAAAGCACACGAGCGTAACAACTACAGTGGACTCAACTCCCTGCGCAAACGACTCGCCAACAAGGGCTGGGACGGCATCAGCGACACCACAACGGTGGACAGTCTGGCTGATTCTACTGCCACGGCAGCCAAAAAGTACCTCCATGTCATCAAGTCGGGCAAAAAGTACATCGGTGCGCCTATCTATTTCTTCTTTAAGATTGGCACCCATGAGCTGACCGAAAACGCACAGTTCATTAACATCAAGGAGGTGTCGGAGGTCATCAAGAAGTATGGTCTGCAGGCCAGAATCATCGGTGCAGCCGACAGTGAGACGGGAACGCCAGAGATTAACGAGCGCCTGAGCGTGGAGCGAGCCGACTATATCGCTGGACTGCTAAAGGCTCATGGCGTGGACGAGAGTCATATCCAAAAAAAGCATCGAGGGGGTATTGACAGCTACGAGCCGCTGAATGGTAACCGAAACACCTGTGTCGTTCTTTACTTCAAGTAGGCTATGGCAATCAGGAAATACAGTAATCCGCGAGAGCTGGATCTCTCGACGGGGCTTCAGGAAGTATTGCGCAAGAACGGTATGCAGGCGCATATCAGTCTGGCGAAGGACGGTGGTCGTGAACTCATTGTATTGGGTCACGACTCTCCTGTTTTGACCTACAAGCTGAATGAGAAACAAGTGGAGGACCTGATGGGTTGGGGCAGCACCTACGAGAACAAGAAAGCCTACAACACCTTCGCCTCGATCGTGAAAAACGACTTCTATATGCCGCAGAACTTCGTTTCTGCCAGCAATGCCTTCGGTCGTGTGGCGATGGGACTGCACGGCTACCGTATCGGTCATGGGGAGTATGGCTATGATTCCAGACCAGCCAGACGGATGCCTTGGTTTGCGCCTTTCAGCCGTCAAGGACGAGGATGGGCTGGTGATTTCGTAGGCTTCGCACCTCGTGGTGAAGGTTTCCATCTGCGCCGTATCGGTGACCATGCTTATCGCCCGATGGGAGGTGGCCCGATGGTCACGGAACGACCCGACAACCGAGTGAAGCCGGGAGAAATGCTTTCCGGTGGGTATGGGTTCTACTACAAGGGGCAGCAGAAGGATAATCCCGTCGAAGTGCTCGACAAGATAGCTATAGAACCCAAGATCAAGCCACTGGAGGCAGCACCACGTCCACAAGGGCAGGGCATCCCCTACTCTTCTGTCATCACATCGGATGTCTATTTCAGTAATGACAATTTTCAGGAGGTGTTGAAGTCGCACGGCATCGTCATCGATGCGGACAAGAAGACGCTCACCATCCAGTCGAATCTCTCGAAGGTGGACCTCCAGTATGACTTGAAGCCAGAGGAAATCCAAAAACTGATGGCTAATAAGGTCAGTGGCAAGGGGGGCGTTTCAGTCGATGCCCGACTGGCCATCATCAACGACATTATCGGTAAGGACTTCGACACAAAGCTCACCAAGGACATGCTCGAGACCAAGGAACTGGTATCGCTCGACCTGAAGCCAGAGGTTCGTCAGGAAGTGGAAGCACCTTTCATCGAACAGGAGCGACGGATTGCCGAACAGCAGCGTCTCGCCGAAGCCAGAGCTGAACAGCAAAGGGAGGCAGAGCGCATCGAGCGAGACCCGAATGCCATCAATGGCCGGGAGATTCAGGCTATTCTGGGTAACAAGGGTTGGTTCCAGCCAGTAGCTAATGGCCGTGAGATGGTCGTTGGCGAGATTCGTGTGGATAAGACACTTAATGGTAATTATGTGATGGAGGCAGAGGTCAATGGCCGACTCCTCGCCCACTCTATCTCTGCCAAGGACTATCAGAAATTTCTCGACCTCGACGATGCCCATCGCCTGAAGATGTTCGATAAGGTATTCTCTGAAGTAGATATTAAGTCGGCACACGGAGAGAGCCTGTATCAAGATGACTTATACCTTGCGCATGACGGGCAAAGCATCGTCCACCAAGAGGTCGTGGACATCCAGAATGCCACTTCCAACAGGGTGGACGGTGCAGCCCTTTTGGAGTTGAATGAGCGCAAGGGCTTCTACCGCGAGAGAGCACATGGCCGTGAGGTGGAGGTGGGAAATATCCAGGTTGACCCGACAGCAAACGGGAAGTATAAGATGACGGCTGTAATCAATGGGCAGACCATCTCGCATGAGATTACCCAGAAACAGTACGACAAGTTCCTCGCTGTGGATGACTACCACCGTATGCAGCTCTTCTCGAAGATATTCAATGAGGTGGATATCAAGACACGTCCTGGAGAGGGTCATAATATCGGTGCTGCGCTGTTGGCGGCTTTGGTCGTTGGTGGTGAAGTGATGCGTGACGGATTGGTCACTCCCCATGAGCCAAGACCAGAGATCTATGAGACCCGTACAGGACCTGTCTATCACAAGGCTGGTGTGGTCAGTCCGGCAGATGTGGCCGCTGCTAACTTCCGCTCAGAGGAAGCTAATCTGGGTATTCCCGGGCCTGATGAAGGTATCAGACGGGGCATGTAGATAATTTATCTTTAATAAATACGATGAATTATTCTTTAATAATTAAGAAGCAATGCAGACTACTGGCTATGGCTGTCCTGATGGGCATACCTGCCAGTAGTTTGGCACAGGTTGGAGAGGCTAATCCGTTGCAATATGCCGCTATTGCCGAGGGTACGTACATGCTGAACAGTGCCATCAACAGTCAGACGAAAGGGATGCAGAAAACGGCAGCATTTCAGGGAACTATTGCAGCTGAGTTCACGAAGATGAAGCAGTGGGAAGGTAAATATAACGCCTATCTGAAGACGGCTCGCGGTTATGCGGAAGCCCTGAAAGCTGGTACGACACTCTATGCCGATGGCGTTCAGACCCTACAGCACCTGTATGAGATACAACGGGCTGTCAATGCCAATCCGGCGGGTATCGGTGCCACACTGGCCATGAACGACCTCTATCTGGAGACAGCAAGCGAATTTATCAAGACCTACCGCCTGTTAAAGGTGTCGGTGGCCAAGGGTGGTACAGACAACATGCTGACGGGTGCAGAACGGACGGAAATGCTCTGGCAACTGGCCGACGAGCTGGCCCGACTGAACGCCAAACTGCGTACCCTCGCCATCAGTATTGCCTACCATAACTTCACCGATGTATGGAACCAATATACGGCAGGAATGGTTGACAAGAGCCATGGCGAGATAGCCGCTGATGCCTACGAACGCTGGCGAAGGGCAAGCAACGTGAGTAGAATATTAAGTGAATAGTTATATATATGGTTTTCAGATATTTCATTCTTTTTATTATAGTATTACTTTCATCCGCAAAACCCGCTTTTGCAGGGATAGACCCAGGGCGTGTGGCGGCCATAGAGTTGGCCTCTGACCAGGCCAAAAAGGCGCTTAAGTCGCAAGAGAAGGCACAGCTGCTGATGACGACCGGCCATGCCTGGATCAAGGAGGAGGTGGAAGCAACGACGGACTTTCAGCGGGAGTTCAACGACTACCTGGATAAGTTCCATGACGTGCTGTCTATCGCTGCTGAGATCTATGGCATTTACTATGAGGTGACGCAAACCTCAAAGAATGTAAAGGCCTTGGGCGAAGTATTGTCGGACAGTCCGTCGAATGCCTTGGCCGTGGCGTTCTCGACCCGCAGGAATGTGGTTTATCGCAACATTGTGCGCACCACGCTCGATGTCATCATGGATATTCGCAAGGTGTGTTTCGAGAAGAGTAAGATGACGGAAGAAGAGAAAAACAAGGTGATTTCAAGCATCCGTCCCAAGCTGCGCACCATCAACAAACAGCTGCGCCAGCTTACCCTCACGCTCCGTTACACGTCGTTTCTGGACGTATGGAACGAGCTGATGGACCGGGCCTATTACCTGAATCCGGCCACCAAACATGATATCATTACCCGTTGTCGCCGCCAGTGGTGGAACAACGCCAAATCCGTAAGATAATGGAAGAGTCGAAAGAAATACAGAGTATATACAGCATATTCCGCGTCGTTATTTACGTCTCGCTGGTCATTGAGTTTTTCGAGTATGCATGCAACCCCGAGTTGCTCGATTCGTTCGCCGGAGTCCTGACAGACATCCATGAGCGAATGGGACGATGGACGATTTATCAGCCGGGACATCTGGCCTACAGCAAGGTGGCCACATTGTTGCTGGTCATCATCACTTGCATCGGTACACGCAACAAAAAACAGATAGAGTTTGATGCCCGCAAGATGGTGTTTTGGCCTATCTCTATCGGGCTTGTTTTAGTTATAGTATCGGTTTGGCTTTATTATACTAAAGTACTGGACTATAGGTTATTATGGTTTCATGTAAGTATATGGCTTTACATGGCTGCTTCCATCGTGGGTATGGTGTGCATCCATGTGGCTCTCGACAACGTATCGAAGTATCTGAAGGAGGGTTTGATGAAGGACCGCTTCAACTTCGAGAACGAAAGTTTCGAGCAAAATGAGAAGCGGGTCGACACGAAATATGGGGTGAATATTCCCATGCGTTACTACTATCACGGCAAGTTCCGTCACGGGTGGATCAACATCAACAACCCCTTCCGTGGCACTTTCGTCGTGGGTACGCCAGGATCTGGTAAGACCTTCTCGGTCATCGAGCCGTTCATCCGTCAACACTCGGCAAAAGGCTTCTCAATGGTGGTTTACGACTACAAGTTCCCTACCCTCGCCCAGAAGCTCTACTATCACTACCGCATCAACAAGGCAAAAGGCAGGACGCCTGCTGGGTGTCAGTTCAACATCATCAACTTCGTGAATGTGGAGTATTCGCGACGGGTGAACCCAATCCAACATAAGTATATCGATTCGCTGGCTGCTGCTCAGGAGACGGCTGAGACGCTAGTTGACTCTCTGAACAAAGGCAAGAACGAGGGTGGCGGTGGCTCCGACCAATTCTTCAAGACCTCCGCTGTGAACTTCCTCGCTGCCTGTATCTACTTCTTCGTGAACTACAAGCGCCTGCCCTACGACAAGGACGGCCACGAGCTGGTGCCGGAATACACGGAGGACAAAGAGACGCACCACAAGAAACTGACGGGCCGTGTGTTCGACCATGACGGCAAGGTGGTGACTCCTGCCTATTGGCTGGGCAAGTACAGCGATATGCCGCATGTGCTCTCGTTCCTGAACATCGACTATAAGACCATGTTCGAGATTCTGCAGACCGACCCTGAGATATTCCCGTTGATTGCGCCTTTCAAGTCGGCCCTCGACGGTAAGGCCATGGAACAGTTGGAAGGTATGATCGGTACGCTCCGTGTGCAGACTTCGAAACTGGCCACCAAGGAGGCCTACTGGATATTCCACAAGGATGGCGATGACTTCGACCTGAAGGTGAGCGACCCCAAGAGTCCGTCGTACCTGCTGATTGCCAACGACCCGGAGAAAGAGCAGATTGTGGGTGCTTTGAACGCGATGATCCTGAACCGTCTGGTAACGCGAGTGAACAGCGGACAAGGCAAAAACATCCCCGTTGACATCTGTGTGGACGAGGTGCCAACGCTCTATTTCCACAAGATTGACCGTCTGATTGGTACGGCCCGAAGCAATAAGGTGGCTGTTATCCTCGGATTCCAGGAACTACCACAGCTGGAAGCCGACTACGGCAAAGTGGGTATGCAGAAGATTATCACCACCATCGGTAATGTCGTGTCCGGCTCTGCCCGTTCGAAAGAAACGCTGGAGTGGCTCTCCAACGACATCTTCGGCAAAACGGTGCAATTGAAGAAAGGTGTCACCATCGACCGCGACCGCACCAGCATCAACCTGAATGAGAATATGGACTCGATGGTGCCAGCCTCGAAAATCTCCGATATGCCCTCTGGCTGGATCTGCGGACAGGTGGCCCGTGACTTCACCCCCACCAAGACCGGCCGTCATGGTTCTATGAACATTCAGAAGTCAGAGGAGTTCCAGACCTCGAAGTTCTATTGCAAG
>JAEEGH010005736.1_pt1 | contig 30980 bp, 19 predicted proteins | sample 9134181 | NCBI WGS metagenome assembly JAEEGH01 (sample SAMN16246544, study PRJNA631951) | gut metagenome | biome: gut microbiome; feature: rumen; material: DP-attached | host: Bos | place: Iran: Karaj | collected 2018-10
ACCGCCCTCCGGCACGAGTGCTCCGGTGTTCCATGCACGACGGGCGGCCGCCGATGAGCTCGAGGTAATCCATAGCGCGGTCGCAGGTGATGTCTATGCGCACCTTGACGCGGTCGCCGACCTTCAGTGGACCTTCGTGCTGGTAGCTACGCCTGAGTGTGATGCCCATCTCGGAGACGGGTATCTTGTCGAGGTCGTCGGTGAACTGGTAGTAGACGGCGCCCCAGGCGATAGCGGGTCCTCCCGCAGAGGGATTGTCCAGCTTGCTGATGACGATGTCGCTGCTACCGTTGGCGCGAAGCGCATCGAGGTCTGCGCCTGACCACCGCTGCGAACGGTAACCCTCGGCGCCCTTGCTCTCTGAGGTCATCTCGGTGCCGAAGACCGTCAGCTTCACCGCTTCGTCCTCACTCTTAACCCTCAACTCATCATTCTTGACCATCAACGCCTGTATGGCTTCGGCGGTGGCGCGGCTGTTGCCCCAATGGGTGGTCTGCTTCTGCTTGAGTAGCCATTGTTGCATGAGGCCTATGGTGACGGTGTCCTTGGGCGTTATCTCGGCGAAGGCCTGTATCAGCAGCGCCTGCGTCTCGATGGGGCGCTGGTACCAGAACCAACCGCTGGTATTGTCACGCCAGTAGAGGCCCATCTCGTCGCTGGCGAGGGATTTCTCCTTAAGGCGGCGTAGCAGGTCGAGGGCCGCCTTGCGGTCGCCATGACGGTGGAAGATAAGCGCCAGCTGGGCCTGCGTGTAGAGGTTCTCATACTCCTTGTAGCGCTTCAACGCGTTGGAGTAATAGAAGCGGTAGGCCTCGGTGTTGGCCTTGCCGTACAGGGAGCGCATGTAGAGGTAGTCGATGTCGGTGGGCTGCCACTTGTACTTCTTTTTATAAGGCTTCACCCAGCGTTCAAAGTAGCGCTGCTGCTCGTTGTCCACATACCGCAAGGCTTTCTTGGTGTCGAGGTCCTCCCCTTTCACCTTCTGCAGCACGGCCTGCGTGACCCACAGGCTGCTATTGCCGTCGGGCATCCAGGCCCAGCCGCCGTCGGAGTTCTGCCGACCTGCAAGGTCGGCCAGCAGCTTGTCGTGCTGAGCACGCATGGAGGCGGTATCCAGATAGTTGGCTACGGCACGCATCTGTTCCTCCTCGCTCTCGGCGTCACGCAGCCACGGCGTTGCCTGCAGAGCCGTCTGCTTCACGTCGTCGTTCATCTTCATACGGCTGACCACGCTGTCTTTGACCAGCGCCGCAAGGTCCACGCGGCCCGCTATACGACGTCCGAGAGCACCAATATAGAGCTGCTCGGCAAGGTACAGCGTCGAGGGGTTCTCGAAACTCTTCAGGTACGGCATGCTTTTGACGGCGAGCCACACGGGGTTGCTCACCGCCTCGGCCATCACCAGCTGCGGCTCGCGCGTACCATTATTGACCAGCCACTCGGGCATCGAGTAGTGCTTCTCCCCTGCCCCGTTGATATACATGGCCTGACTGATGGTCACGGCCTGACGGTTGGTGACCACGGGCACCTGTCCTTGCTCGCCGTCGCTGAGGGTGCCGGCGTCGGTGTGGCAGACGGCCACAATGCGGTAGGTGGCGACGTAGACACCCTGCGGCACCTCGACGGGGAAGGTCACCTGCGCGGCATCCTTCACCTTCACCTCTTCGGTATGGTGGCAGATGGTGTCGCCCGTAGCGTCATCGGTGAGGAGGAAGGTGACATCGACAGGCAACGCCTCATTACTCACAACACCATCCTCGTTCAGAACCACCTTGGCCATCAGCGCCAGCGAGTCGCCGCTGCGCAGGAAGCGCGGCATGTTGGGCTGCACCATGAGGGGCTTGGCGGTGACGAGGGTGCGGTCGAGGGTTCCTATCTTGACGTCGCGGGTGACGGCAAGACCCTTCACATTCCAGCGGGTGAGCAGTTCGGGCACCGTGAAGCGATAGGTCACCGTGCCGTCGGCGCCGGTGCGCAGCTTGGGAGCGAAGAAAGCCAGCGTGTTGAGGTTGGTGCGCACCTGGGGCTCCTCGCCCGCAGCGGCGCCGCCGGCAGCAGCCCCCTCGACAATCTCTATGGCTTCAAGCTTGCTGGCTTTATTTGCCATAGGTGCAACCGCCATATCGAGACTTTCCTCTTCCATTTCCACTTCGTCTGCAATAACCGAAAGTTCAACCGCCGCCTGGTTGGCAACACGTGCCGACTTGTACATGCGGCGGCCGCGCCAAGAGCTATAGTACGGCAGCGCCTCCTTGAGGGTCCACATCGAGGTATAGCCACCTTGATAGTAGAGGCGCCGGTATTCGTTCAGCCAACGGCCTACGCCGCCAGTGACATGCCGCGGACTGATGCCGGAGGAGCAGTTCGTCCTCCACGGCGAGAAGTCCCACGCCCGCGTACTGCCATACGAGTTCAGCGCATCGTCGTACATGGTCATCATCAACGCACTCTTAACTCCTGACTCATAACTCTTAACTGAAATGGTCCATTCTTCCTGTTCGCCGGGCAACAGCTTGTCGCGGAAGGTGGCAATGTCGACCTTCAGCTGCTTGTGGCTGAACGGCACATCTATGCGCTGCTGCCAGTGGCACTCGACGCCTTCGAGCACGCTGAAGAGGTCGATCTGGAAGCCACCGAGCATAGTGCTGTCGACAGGTATCTCGATGCTCCGTATCTCGTCCGATAGGCGGACGAGGCTGAAGTCGCGCACCTCATTGCCTATGCGCAGCATATAGTAAACCTCCACATCCTTGAAGCGCGAGCCGAACCGCAGACGCGCCGTCTCGCCCACCTCCACCTTGGTCTTCTCCACCTCGGCCCACAGCAGCCGCTGCGACGGCACACTGCGGGCGTCGGGGGCTATATAGGTGAGGTGTTCCGTAAGCGTGTCGGCCCCTTCAGCGCTAACGGTAACCCTGTAGACACCGCTCTCGCCGTTCCAGCCCTTCGAGGCCACAGGCCAGCTGGCAGGGTCGTTATACTCTATTCCATAGGCCAGCAACGGGAAAGCCTTGTGCCACTCAGCCTCGGTCATCGTATGGTGCACCCCCTTGAAGAGCAACGGATGGTCGAGCCGCGGCTCGGCGGGCTGACGCAACAGCTCAACCGTGGTCTTCACCTCGCCGGGGAGCGGGTTGCCGTTGATGTCGACATGCTTCACCTTGAGGTTGCCAGGCGTGCTGCCGCTCTCGAGGTATACGAAGGCGCTGGTGAAACCCACACGGAGACTGCTGACGGCATTGTGGCTCTCGCCGTTGAGGTCGGTGACATCCACATGCACCACATATTCAAACGAAGGTTTCGTGGAGAGCTCGACGTTGCTGTCGGGTTCTGGGGTGAAGGTGATGCTGAAGCTGCCGTCGGCGGCGGTTGCAGTCTCGCCGCCGGCCACCTCGCTCTCGTTGTAGAAATCGTTATAGAACCACCAGCAGCGGTGGAGCTGGCGCCGCACCACACGGTACTGCACACGGGCGCCGCTCACCGGCACTGCACTGTAACTCGCCGCAAGGCCTTGCATGGTGCAAGGCTGGCCGAAACGCGGCGCCGAGCCTGTAGCAGCGTCAAGGGTGACCATAAACTTGGGCTGCTTGTATTCCTCCACGCGGACAGGCTCCCAAAGCTGCACTCTGCCGTCGCACTTGATAAAGAAAGTGCCTGCTATGCGGTCGGTGGGGACCACGAAGCTGGCGTGCGCAACGCCGAAATCGTCGGTCGTCAGGTCGGCCGTGTCGACCTCTTGGCCGTTAGGGTCGGAGAATGTCAGCTTCAGCCGCTCGCCATTGGCCACCTCGGCCTCCAAGCCGTCGGTGCGGTAAACCACTATGGCCACCTGGATGGTGTCGCCGGGCTTGTAGATGGGGCGGTCGGTGCGCACCTCGGCATGCAGGCGCATCGCCGTGTCGGGCTTGCTGTCGTAGTTGTTATAGCGTGCCGTAAGGCGATAGCCGTTGCGCTCTACGACAATCTGGTCGCCCCACCGAGACTTCTCGTAAGCCAACCGGTAGCGGCCATAGCTGTCGGTAACGGTCGTAGCCATCACGGTGACCTTATTGTTATGTTCTTTGCGCTCCACGCGCATCTCCTGCCCCGCTATCGGACGGCCCGTGCGGCGGTCGAGCAGCATGCCCTCGCATCCATTCTGCACCAGCAGCATCTCCGTGCTGTTCACAGCATAGACCATGAAGCCGTCAGTCTTGAAATCCTCGCTCGGCGACACCATCAGCAGCCAGCGGCCCGTGGGCAACGCTGGCAACGACACATAACTCTCGGCATATTGGTAATCTTTTCCACTAACCACTGACCACTGACCACTGACCACTGGTTTTGCCGCCAGCAGCTTGCCCTTAGCCTTGTCGCTCCAATAGTAGTCCTCGGTGCCGTCCTTTCCTTCGGTGTATTTGACGATGCGGTAGTACAGCTTGTCGACATTGCGGTGGCGCACCCGCTGCAGGCTGGGCTGCCCGGGAACGACCATGAGGCTGCTCGTCTCCATGTCCACGCGCTTCTGCTTTATCTCGTTGCCGAAGTTGGCGCACGCTATGCCACCCTCGCTCTTCGGCGCCAGCGCGACGGCCGTGTCGCAGTAGCGCAACGCCGCCACATAGTCGCAGTAGTAGCCGTTGATATAGCACCATTTGGCGGCACGCTGGTAGAGCAATGTATAATAGGGGCTCTTGGTGCCGCGGAACTTCGCTATGGACTCCCCGATGCGCCCGAGCGTCAGGGGGTGGTTGGGCACATTGGAGAGATAGTCGAGCAGGCGGTTCTCGTAGAAGATACGTATGTCGTCACCGTCGCCAGCGTGGAAGTCTGCCAGCATCTGTTGCAGCTCGACACGTTGCTGGACGGTGGTCTTGTCATAGTCGCCCAGTATACGCAACACCACCACGTCATAGGCCGTGGGGGTCATGTTAACACCCTTCTCGACGTTGCAGAACATCTTTATCTGCTCCACGGGCGTGACCTTCAACACGTCAGCATAGGCCAGAGCCGAGTCGTACTCGCCAAGGAACGTGTAGCACAGAGCCTTGTCGACGCCGTCGAGAGCTGGCAGCAGGGCGCGGTAGTGCGCCACAGCGCTGTCGTGAGCATCCTCCTGGTAGCTGGCCGCCGCATGCGCCATATAGTAGGCCGCCGTCAGGCGCTGGCGGCTAGCAGCAGCCTTGTTGTTGTACACAGCCTCGGCCTTGCCGTAGGCCGTCTTGTAGGAGCCGTCGCCAATGAGGTGCTCCACCTGCGCCCAGTCGGTCTGGGCCGATAAGGAAAACGCTGCCGCGCAGAGCGCCAGCAGCGTTAGTATCTGTCGTTTCATGGTTACGCTTTATTCTGTCTTGCCCGTGATGATGAGTTCAGCCTTGATGCCGCTGAAGCCGGCACCCTTGTCGAGGGCCGCGGCGGCGGCGCGCTTAATCTCGTTCTTCGTCATGCCCGCCGTGGTGATACGGTCGGCGGCGATGCCATGGTCCACAAAATACTGCTTCACGGTCTTGGCCCTGTCGAGCGACAGCAACATGTCGGCCTCGGCGTTGACGCCATAGCTCTGCACATAGCCCTTCACCAGGAAGGTGACGTCGGGGTGGTTGAGGAACATGGCCACATACTGCATCAGCGCTGTGTCAGTGCCGGGGATGAGGGCGGCATCGCCGTCCTCGAAGTATATGTTCTTGATGGGGAAGGTAGAGCCGCGTTCTGTGCGCTCCATATAGCTGAGCATTAGCGTGTCGCGCATCATCAGGTCACTGGCGTTGAACTCGCGATAGATGGAGAAGAAGCCGTCGCGCTTGGCGTAAAGGGTATAGCTGAAGCCCGGGATGAACTTCACCTTGCCGCCACGGTAGTGGGCGTCCTTCACTATGGCGCGCTCACCACCCTGGCCACCCTTCTCGAGTATCATCAGGTCGACATCGATATAGCGCTTGCCTTTACGGTCGTAGAAGAGCACCAGCGGCTCATAGGCGTCGGCATGCACGCTGCAGGTGATGCTGTGGCCCTGGCCACCCTCGGAGCGGTTGTCGAGCACTATATAGTAGGTTTCGCCCATACGCACGGGGATGGACTTGATGAAGCCACCGAACTGCTTCTTGGTGAGCATGACGTCTTTGGCGTCGACACTCATGCCGATGGTGGGCTTGGGTTCGGTGGGCATCACGAATTCAGGCTCCTCAGTCACTTTATTCTTCTTGGTGCCGGCCTCGGTCTTGGCTTTCGGCTGGCGCTCGGAGGCCTTGAGGGCTGCGGCGGCCAGTGCATTGCTGTCGACGGCGCCAAGGTTCACGGCCACAGGGGCCACCTTGTTGAGCAGCACCTGGTTGGAGAAGTATACGCCCGTGTAACGGTAGACGAGGAAGTCATAGTCGTCCCAAATGTTGCGCTGAGCTATGTTTATCTCCAGCTGCCCGTTGTAGGGGATTGTGATCTTGTACCACACGGAGTTGTGCTCACGCTCGAAGAGGTTGGGGTGAGCCTTGTCGGCCACCACCTCCTGCACACGGCCGGCACCGTCGGGGGCCGTCGTCGGACCGTAGGTCTGGTCCATCTGGAGCGGTATGGCGAAGAGACAGTCGTTGCTGTTGTAGGGCAGCTCGATGTCGGTGACAACAGGCGCGGGAGGGGCTGCAGCCTTTTTCTTTTTAGTGGTCTGCGTGGTCTTTGCCTTGCCCGATTTCTTTTTCTTGTTCTGGGCCTGCACGTCGCCAGCGGCGCCAATAAGCAGTACCACAGCCATTAATGCAACAAATATACGTTTCATCATGTACATTTTTACACAATATTTCAAAGTGCAAATATACGAAAAAAAATACATTCCGCAACTTTTTTTGAAAAATTAGCATTTCCGCATCTCCGAAACGCCACACATCCCACCACCGCGAGACAAAAATCCCCGCCTCACCTACGCCTCCCCTACGGAATTTCTTCAGTAGTATTTCTGTGTTCCACTGAAGAACGATAGTCGAACTATGGTCTAAATGCCGTACCAACTCCGTACCGGAGGTATAGGATCGGCGGGTATGGGAGGCGGCAGAAAAGAAGTATTTTTTGTGCAAACAAAAAGTTTTCGTATCTTTGCAGCACTAATATAGTGAACAAATAAAAGCCAACGCCCTATGAAACGCATTGCAATTATAGCAGTTATGCTCGCTTCAATGATGACGGCCAGCGCCACGTCGGTGCTCTACTTCACGCGCAGCCAGGCCGAACGCGCGGTGAGCTACCTCAATCGCCAGAACGAATTGATGATATACTGCGGCTACGACTACGAGATTGAGACCTACGTGCTCCTAAATGAGGTGTGGGCCGAGCGCGTCAACTCGGCATTCTACGAGCTGTGGATCTTCGGATACGACGCCTACACGGGCGAGGAGATATACATGCCCATAGACTTGCAATGCATCTGGCTCTACAGCGCCGGGCGCATGTACAACGCGGCACAATACCTGCGTTTCCGCACCGACGGACGCCTGAGGATGCCGACGATTACATGGACCGTGCCTGCCTACAACCACTACACGCGCATAGTGCACCGTCCGGGCTACACACGCACCTACCACTATGAGGTGCACCGCTACGGCTGGATGCCTCCGGCACCGCCGTCACACGGCCACCACGGCCCTGCCACGCACCCCTACCACCCCTACTACCTGCGTGCCCCGCACACTCCCGCACCGCGGCCTGCCAGCACATGGACGCCCGGAGTGGACCATCCGATGATAGAGCACCCCGTACCGGCAGGCTCGTCGTCGGGCGCACGCCCCACACCGACGGGCAGCAACAGCGCCAACGGCCAGCACCACTCGGCGGGAACCCCTGCCACACAGCAGAGCGGCACAGCCACGTCGGCACCCACACGCTCGGGCAGCGGCACGTCGGCAGCACCCACGCGCAGCACATCGTCGCAAAACAACAACAGCGGCAAGACCACAGCTCCGACACGCAGCAGCAACAGCTCGGCGGCACCCACACGCAGCAGCTCGGCACCGAGCACGGCACCGACGCGCAGCTCGTCGACACAGAAGAGCGAGAACAAGAGCGCTGCTCCCACACGCAGCAGCAACAGCTCGGCGGCCCCCACACGCAGCGGCGCAACAGCAAGTCCGGCACCGACGCGCAGCAGCTCGTCGCAGAAGAACGACAGCAAGACCTCGACGCCAACACGCAACAGCAACTCGGCAGCCCCTACACGCAGCACCTCAACACAGGGCAACGATGACAAGAAAGCCGCTCCCACCCGTGGTGCCGCACCAACCCGCAGATAACATACAACTAACAAACAATACATCCTATGCTGAAACCAAGCGAACTACCATTGGCTGCCGACGGCAGCCTCTACCACATTCACCTCACCGCAGACACCCTGGCCGACAATGTACTGCTCGTCGGCGACCCTGAACGCGTAGAGATGTTCAAGAGCATCTTCGACAATGTAGAGCACGAAAGCCACAATCGCGAGATTCACGCCCTTACCGGCACCTACCACGGCTCACGGTTCACAGCCATATCGACAGGTATGGGCTGCGACAACATTGACATTGTAATGACGGAACTTGACGCCGCCCTGCACCTTGACAACGGTGCATGGAAAACAAAAACCGGCCGAACCCTGCGCATAGTGCGCATTGGCACCAGCGGCTCGTTGCAGGAAGAGATAGACTGCGGCAGTCGTGTGGCTTCGGTATGCGCCGTGGGGTTGGACGGACTGATGAACTACTACAAGGAGTGGCGCTCACCTCTGCCCGAAATGGAGGGAGCCTTCGCCGAACATATGGAGCTGCCGGTCGGTACGGCGCGCCCCTACTATGTGCAGGGCAGCGCCACGCTGCTGGAGCTCGTAGCCTACGACATGCACCAGGGCATCACGGCAACTGCGCCGGGCTTCTACGGTCCGCAGGGCCGCACCGTGAGGCTACACCCTGCCATGGACAACCTCAACGAGAAACTGGCGTCATTCGAATGGAGCGACTACTACCGTCTGTTCAGGACTTGCCGCAAACAGCGCGAGATACGCAACCTCAAAGAGATAAGGAGTCTGCGGGTGACGAACCTTGAGATGGAGACCTCGGCGATATACGGCTTCAGCCACATGCTGGGCCACGACGCGCTGACGGTGTGTCTCATCATTGCCAACCGCCCCAAAGGGACCTTCCTCAACGACTACCACGAGCCGATGCGCCAGCTGGTTGGCACCGTTGTGGAACGGCTGGCGTGACACTGGTTATCGGTTATAGGTTATTGAATATTGGTTATAGAAAAAGAGGCTGGCGCTATGACGGTGCCAGCCTCTTCTCTTTTGGGAAAGCTACTTCATGGATTGGCGTCGCTGCTTGATGACATCGTAGGCTTCGTTGATCTCCTTCATCTGCTCGGCGGCGTTGCGCTGGAGCTCTTCGCTCATGCCGGCGACGCGGTCGGGATGGTATTTCATGGCCATCTTGCGGTAGGCTTTTTTGACTTCGTCGTCGGTGGCGGAGCTGTCGATGCCGAGCACCTTGTAGGGGTCTTTGGCATAGGAGGCTCTGCTGCTGCGCGATGAGGAGCCGCCATCGTAGCCGCTGCTGTTGGAGGAACCCACATGGCGCTCGTAGATGGAAGTGTAGTCGGACTGCGAGATGCCGAGATACTGGGCAATGAGGCGCAGCATGTTGATCTCGCTCTGGTGGAACTCGCCGTCGGCGCCGCCGATGCCGAAGAGGAAGTCGACCATGTGGTAGCGCGTGTTGTAGTCGGTGTTGACCTTGATCTGCAAGCATATCTGGTCGATGGGGATGTCGCGCTCGACCATCTGCTGCAGCACCTTGAGCATCTCCTTGCCGCGCTCTTCGCCGTAGTTGGCGAGGAGAAATCGCTTGACATAGTCGAGCTCGCTGCGTTTGACGGCGCCGTCGACCTTCATGACGGCGGCGATGAGGACCATGAGGGCGGCGTTGATGTCGGCCTGCGTGCCCGTGTTGCGGTAGGGGCCGCGGTGGGGTGCGTCGTCAGTGCCGAAGGAACTGCTGCCAAGCTGTTTGTCGGGCGAAATGGCCTTGCCGAGGAAGTAGCCGAGGAGGGCGCCGATGGGACCACCGATGGCCCAGCCAAGGCCTGCGAATATCCATTTTGTGAAACCTGACATATTGTCGATTGTGGAGGGTTATTTTCTTATATCATTATATAGTAGCGACTGTATGTCGGTGCGTACATTGAGCTGTGCCAGACGGTTGGGGGAGGCGGAGGGGTGCACTCGGTTGGAGAGGAAGACGTAGACGAGGTCGTATTCGGGGTCCACCCACACCATGGTGCCGGTGAAACCTGTGTGGCCGTAGGAGGCCTGCGAGGCTTCGGGGCATACCTGTGCGTTGGACGAGGGGGTGAAGAGCTGCTTGTCGAAGCCGAGTGCGCGACGGTTGCCCTGCCGCTCGAAGTGTCGCCGTGTAAAGGTCTCGACGGTCTTCTGCTTGAGGTAGCGGTGGCCGTCGAGCTCGCCGCCGTTGAGGAGCATCTGCATAATGAGCGCCACCTCGTCGGCCGTGGAGAAGAGTCCGGCATGACCGGCAACGCCGTCCATGGCGAAGGCGTTGGGGTCGTGTACTGTGCCGCGGATGAGACCGCGGATGCTGTCGACCTCGGTGGGTGCTATGCGGAGGGTGTCGATGCCCTCGTCGAGGGGCGTGAAGAATGTGGAGTTGAGACCCATGGGGTCGTAGAAGTGCTCTTCCAGATATTCATCAAGGGTCTGACCGGTGATTTTCTCCACCATGTCGGCCAAGAGTATGAAGCCGAAGTCGCTGTAGCAGTAGCTGTTGTCGGCATTGAGCTGCGAGGCGGCTATGAGGAGCGGTATGCTGTCGCGCTCGGAGGTAACCTGCCAGAGGGCGTCGTAGGCTTTGAGGCCAGAGCAGTGGCTGAGAGCCTGACGGACGGTGATGTTGGTCTTGTCGGTGCCTTTGAGGTAAGGGAGATGGCGACTGAGCTTGTCGTCGAGCTTGACCTGCCCCTTGTCAACGAGACGCATGACGGCCAACGTGGTGGCACAGACCTTGGTGAGGGAGGCGAGGTCGTAGATGGTGCCTGTGGTGACGGGGGCGGCGATGCTGTCGTAGGTGAGGTGGCCATAGCTGCGGTTGACGACGAGGCGTCCACGGTGCATGACAGCTATTTGGCAGCCTGGCATAGCGTTCTGCCGGATGGCGTTGTCGACGATGCTGTCGATGCGGCGGTCTATATTGAGGTTGAGATCGGAGACGATGTCGTTGCAGACGGCCGTGTGACTCTCGTCCGGCACACGGACGGCGTCGTTGACATAAGGCCTGACATAATGGTATTTGGCCTTGAGGACGCGGCGGCAGTGGTAGTCGACGAGACGGCGGACGGAGTCGCTCTGCACGGCGGCGGTTTTGATGGTCTCAATGGCCTCACGGACGTCGGGCGGCAAAAGGAGTATGTCGTTGCCTGCTAGCATGGCCATGAGCTCGGCACGGCCTGCACCATAGCCGCTGGTGATGCCCTTCATGTCCATGCCGTCGGTGATTACAAGGCCACCGAAGCCCATGGTCCCCTTGAGGAGGCCGTCGACGATGGTGGGACTGAGGGTGGAGGGACGCAGGCTATCATAGGCGTTGACCTGCAGGTGGGCCACCATGACGCCCCCGACACCGGCGTCGAAGAGGCGGCGGAATGGGTGCAGGTCGATGGTGTCGATATAGGCGAGGGTGTGCTTGATGACCGGCAACTCGAGGTGACTGTCCTTGTCGGTGTCGCCGTGGCCGGGGAAATGCTTGGCTACAGCCATCACCCCCTGGCTTTGCTGACCGAGAGCGAACATGACAGCGAGCTGAGCCACGCGCTCAGGGTCGGTGCCGAAGGAGCGGGTGCCGATGACCGGATTGTTGGGGTTGGAATTAATATCGGCTACCGGCGCGAAGTTGACATGGATGCCCATCTCGCGGCACTGACGGCCTATCTCCGCTCCCATACGGTAGACTATACTGTCGGCATCTGTGGAGAGTTCGCCGAAGCGTGCGTTGCGTGGGAAGGAATACATGTCTTTGAGACGCATGCCGAGTCCCCACTCACCGTCGATGCACACCATCAGCGGCACACGGGCGTCACGCTGAAAACGGCGTGTCATTGAGGCTTGGCGTTCGGCGGTGCCGGCGAAGAAGCAGACGCCACCGACGCCGTAGGTGTTCATCACCTCTGAGAAGGCTTTGGCCTGCCTGTCGTCCATGTCGAGGGGCACACGCACGACCATGAGCTGCGCGATGCGCTGGTCGAGCGAGAGTGTCTGCATGACGGAGTCGACCCAGTTGGTCTCTGGGTCACGGTAGGTGAATCCGCGAGCGTCGAAACGCTGGGCCGCGAGCCGACCGCCGACGGCGGCCAAAAGCATCAGAGCCATAAAGGCAGCAAGTCTCTTTCTCATTGTCTTATCATTTTATCTATGAGCGCCACCTGCCGCTGGCGAGGGTTGCCCTCATAGTTGAGTATCACATAATCGGCCCGGCGCATCATCTCTTCGGCGGGCATCTGGTTGGCGACACGTGCCATGAGCTGCCGCTCGTCTACCCCGTCGCGTTTCTGCAGACGTGCTATACGCTCAGGGAGGTCAAGATAGACGCACACCACTTTGTCCATGAGGGCATCGAAACCGTAGTCGTATAGGATGGCGCTCTCGAAGAGGACGTATGGTTCAGCCGAATGTTGCCGACAGAAGGCGTCGAAGTCGGCCATCACTCGTGGATGCACCAAGGCATTGAGAGCTGCCAGTTTATGGCTATCGGCAAAGACCACGTTGGCAATGCGACGCTTGTCGGCGCTGCCGTCCTGCCGGAAGACCTCGTCGCCGAACAGCTGGCGTATCTGGACAAGGAAATCAGGGTCGCCATAGTAGGCGGCGGCGACAGCGTCGGCCACAAAGGCATAGACACCGCGGCGCACAAACTCGGCGACGACTGTGCTTTTGCCGCAGCCTATACCTCCGGTTATCCCCACCTTCTTCATAGCGACATCCTACAGACGGTTATTTTATGATTATACACTGCACCTCGGCGGGCTCAAGGCCACGTGGACGCATATAACCCGGGAACTCGGTGAGTTGCGGCACGATGTGCTGCCCGTTGGCGAGGATGTCGGAATAGTTGACCGTGACAGTCAGCTCTGGCTCCCGGTGCAGGTCGCGCTGCGCCACCCACATGTGGAGCGTTGCCTCCGGCGGGTATACATGCACAGCCACCGAACTGTCGGCACCATCCACCCTTATGGGCACCTTGTAGGTGCGCTCAACAAAAGACTCTACGGGGACAAAGACCTGCACCTCAGTGCACGACGGCCTCACGTCGCCATACTGCTCCCATACCGGTTCCAGCGGCAGTGTATAGCTCTGTGACTTGCTGATGCCAGACACCGTAGTCGTGGCTACCGGCAGACTGCCAATCGCAGACAGCACCTCTTCATGCCCATACAGCACCACCTCAGCAGGGGTAACTACTGGCTCACCATAAAGCCCGTAGCGCTCAGCAAACTCGAAACTCACGGCGTCGAGCGTAGGACGGAAAGTCTTGCTGCCACGCTCGACAAGTGTGACACGCAGCGAGTCTATGCTGCAGCTGACATCTTTGATGCCGGTGACACTCTGACGTACGGCAGCATAGAGGCTGTCGGTACCGACAGCGGACTGCAAGCTGCTCCCCTTTATGCTAACCAGCACTTCTGGAGAAGCCTCTCTCTGGCCCATAAGGAAAGCCACATATCCGCTGGAGGTGATGCGCATAGGCAACACGGTGTCGGCATCGGCTAGCGCATAACGCACTGTGTCATAACCGACATAGCGTATCTTGACGGGGACGGTGTAGTCCATGGGCTCCGACATTGACACGCCGAGCCACACTACAACAGTGAGCCCCAATATGACAAGAAAACGCTTCACTTACTTCTTTGTCTCCTCGCTCTTGGCTTCAGGAGCGGGCTGTATCATGCTTTTCTCCACGGTGAGGACGGTGCCGTTGCTGACCTCCACTTCTACGGTGTGCTCACCAACTTCATGCACCTTGCCATAAATGCCGCCTGAGAAGACGACACGGTCGCCCTTCTTAAGTCCTTCACGGAACTTGCGCTCTTCCTTCTCTCTCTTGCGCTGCGGACGAAGCATCAGTATCCACATGATCACAAGGATGGCAATCATCCATATCCACATCGAGCTACCACCCTGGGCACCCTGAGCCTGCAATAAAATCATATCTGTCATATCTTTTCTTTGTTTATTTGTTCAACACAATTGTTTATCTTCCCACCTGGGCAACAATCTTGAGCCTGCTGGTAGCAGGCTGGGCATTGCTGACGATGGTGACCTCCTGATACTGTTGTCCCGACTTGCCGGCGCTCTTGAAGGTCACGGTCACATAACCCTCGCCACCCGGCGCAATACGACCCTTCGGGTAGTCGGCCACCGTGCAGCCACACGTCGCAGAGGTGCTGCTGATTATCAAGTCTGCATCACCAGTGTTGCGGAAATGGAAGCTATAGCTTATATTCTCGCCAGCGGAAAGGCGTCCAAAGTCATGCATGTCGCTGTCGAAAGTAAGCACTGGCATCTTCTCACTGTCATTGTAGCCCTGGGCACTCCTCGGATTGCGTATCAAGTCAACATCTGCATCCTGCGTGGCCTTACTTTTGCAGCCACCAAGCGTCAGCATAACAGCGACAGCACATAATACAAATACTCTCTTCATTATAGCACCTCCTCGCTTGACTCGTTAAGCAGACCGCGGCCCGACTTTTTGATCCTCCCCTGCGAGCGCAACTCAAGCACAAGTTTGTCGAGGATACCGTTGATGAAGAGCTTGCTGCGCTCAGAGCTGAACTCCTTGCTGAGCTCAATGTACTCATCCACTGTGACCTTCTCGGGTATTGATGGGCAAGCGGTAAGTTCTGCGATAGCCATATTGATAAGCAGCACGTCCATCAACGCCACACGCTCAAACTCCCACCCTTGCAGACGGGCTTTTATCATCTCGTCGCCCTCGCTGCGGTGAAGCATTGTCTCGCGCAGCAGTAGTCTTGCAAACTCCATGTCCGCCTCGTCCTTCTCCACGCGCTTGTCGTACATCACCGGCCACTGCATCGCCTCGTCGAAGGTCTGCTCGTCGAGAGTCTTAAGCATCATAAAGTTGTACTGCGCAATCTGTTCGAAGTCATCCTCCCACAGCAGGCTGCGCTCACCCATGGCAGTGACCACGGCTTCACGGTTCATGAGAAAGCGGAACAACATGATGGCCAATTCCTTGTCTTGACTGAAGTCTGTATCGGGATGCGAAAGGTACTGGCAGTATACGTCTGTCTTACGGAACTCCAGGAACGCCTCGCGCACCATGTCGCTGTGCGTCTCCCAGCAGCCACCCCACTTCTCGGTGAGCTGCTTCAACTCATAGTTGTCTGCCATACGGCGCAGAAACTCGTTGCTGAGGAACTTACGGTTGGGAGTCTTCTCTGCGTCTGTGGGGCGGAACTTACGTCGACCTTCCTCGATGACCACCTCGGCTATCTCAAACACCTTGGTCATCAGCGACACCTGCAACACCCCCAGTTCGTTGAGTCTGCCTATATGGTACTCAAAGTCTTTGCATGCCTGTATGGCATCCTTGCCCTCCATCTGGCTGGCATATATCTCCTGAAGCACCTTGCTTCTTAAGAAATGTCTGCTTAGCATTTATAGTACGATATTGATAATCTTCTTGGGAACGAATATCACTTTGCGCGGCTCCTTGTCGTCCATCCACTTCTGCCCCTCGGGCATTGACTTGATGGCGGCGATAGCCTCATCCTGTGTGCATGCGGCCGGCAAGTCGACTGTGAAGCGCATTTTGCCGTTGAACTGCACAGGATATTTCACCGTGTCCTCGACAAGGTAACGGTCGTCGCACACTGGCCACTGTGCGTCGCATACCGACGCCTCGTGTCCGAGTTGGTGCCATAGCTCTTCGGCGATATGCGGAGCAAAGGGGGCTATCAGTACCACCAGCGGCTCCAACACCTCGCGTTTGCTGCATTTGATGTCGGTCAACGTGTTGGCGCATATCATGAATGTCGACACACAAGTGTTGAACGAGAAGCGCTCCACGTCGTCGGTGATCTTCTTGACGGTCTGGTGCAGCACCTTGAGTTCCTCCTTGGCGGCCGGCTCGTCGCTCAGGTTGTCGAAGAGGCGCCAGAACTTCTTGAGGAAGCGGTGCACACCCTCTATGCCGTTGGTGTCCCACGGCTTGGCCTGCTCCACAGGTCCGAGGAACATCTCGTACAGACGCAGCGTGTCGGCACCGTAGCGCGCCACCAGGTCGTCGGGGTTCTGCACGTTGAACATGCTCTTGCTCATCTTCTCTATCTCCCAGCCGCACACATACTTGCCGTCTTCGAGTTCAAACCTTGCATCGGCGAACTCGGGGCGCCACTGGCGGAAACGCTCTAAATCGAGCACGTCGTTGTCGACGATGTTTATGTCCACATGTATCGGCGTCACGTCGTTCATGTCCTTCACCAATCCCTTCGAGATGAAGAGACTGTTGTCCGACTTGCTTCTGTACACGAAGTTGGAGCGTCCCTGTATCATGCCTTGGTTTATGAGTTTCTGGAAGGGCTCTTCCTTGACGGCGAGACCGATATCATAGAGGAACTTGTTCCAAAAGCGGGCGTAGATCAGGTGACCCGTGCCGTGCTCGGCGCCACCCACATAGAGGTCTACGTTCTGCCAGTAGCCCACAGCCTCTTTCGAGAAGTATGCCTCGTCGTTGTGCGGGTCCATATAGCGGAAGTAATATCCGCTGCTGCCGGCAAAGCCCGGCATGGTGCTCAGCTCCAGCGGGAAGACACTGATGTTGTCTATCTTGCTGTTCTCCACCACACAGCGGTTATTCACGTCCCATGCCCAGCGTGTGGCGTGCCCCAGCGGCGGCTCGCCCGTGGCGGTGGGCTTAAACTCACTCACCTCTGGCAACTCCAGCGGCAGACACTCCTCTGGAATGCTGACTGCCAACTGCTGACCGTCGACGGTCTTGTAGTATATCGGGAAGGGCTCGCCCCAGTAGCGCTGACGGCTGAAGATGGCGTCGCGCAGGCGGAAATTGACGGTACGGTGGCCGATACCCATCTCCTCTATCTTGTCGATGACGGCGGCCATGGCCTCCTTGACTTTCATACCGCTGACGAAGCCGCTGTTGACCGAGTAGCCGGTCTTGGCATCCATGCTCTCGCTCCATGTGGCGGGGTCGCTGACGGCATCTTTCTCCACAGCAACGACCTGACGTATAGGCAGGTTGAAGTGGCGCGCGAAGGCGAAGTCGCGGCTGTCGTGCGCCGGCACAGCCATGATGGCACCGGTGCCATAACCCGCCAGCACATAGTCGCTCACCCAGATGGGTATGCGCTCCTCGGTGAGGGGGTTGACGGCATAAGCGCCGGTGAAGACACCGCTGACCTTCTTCACCTCGGCCTGGCGTTCGCGCTCCGAGCGGTTCTTGGCCCACGTGACATAGTCCTGCACCTGCTGACGCTGCTCATCGGTGGTGATGCTGTCGATGAGCTCATGCTCAGGACACAGCACCATGAAGGTGACACCGAAGATGGTGTCGGGGCGCGTGGTGAAGATCTCAAAACTCGGCACCGGCTGCGGGTCAAACTGCGGCATATAGGCCTGCGCACCAGGCAGCACGTTGGCATTGCTCTTCACGTCGAGGGGGAACCACACGGCGGCACCCTCCGAACGACCTATCCAGTTGCGCTGTATCTCTTTCAACGAGTCGGTCCAGTCCACCTGCTCCAGACCGTCGACAAGCCGCTGGGCGTAGGCCGAGATGCGGAGGCTCCACTGGCGCATGAGCTTGCGCTCCACGGGGTAGCCGCCACGCACACTCAGTCCGCCGACGACCTCGTCGTTGGCCAACACGGTGCCCAGCTCGGCACACCAGTTGACGTACGTGTCGGCAAGATAGGCCAGACGGTAGTTCATCAGCACCTGCTGACGCTTGGCTTCGTCCCACCCGTTCCACTCCTCGGCACTGAAGTCCAGCACCTCGGTGCAGGCGGCATCCAGACCCTCGCTGCCCTGCTTAGCGAAACGGGCTTCAAGAGTACTGATAGGCAGTGCCTTGCCCTCATTGTTGTCATAATAATGCTTGAAGAGCTGCAGGAAGGTCCACTGCGTCCACTTGTAGTATTTAGGCTCGCAGGTACGCACCTCGCGGTCCCAGTCAAAGGAGAAGCCTATCTTGTCGAGCTGCTCACGGTAACGCGCTATGTTCTTCTCCGTGGTGACGGCAGGATGCTGACCTGTCTGGATGGCATACTGCTCGGCGGGCAGACCGTAGGCGTCGTAACCCATGGGATGCAGCACGTTATAGCCGCGCAGACGCTTGTAGCGGGCGTAGATGTCGCTGGCTATGTAACCCAGCGGGTGGCCTACGTGGAGACCGGCACCCGACGGATAGGGGAACATGTCCAAAACATAGTAATGCGGCTTGGATGAGGCATTGTCTACATGGTACACACCATGCCCGCGCCACCAGTTCTGCCACCGCGGTTCTAGTTCACTGAAGTTGTAGTCCATTTTCTTTCAATCTTTTATCGCAGCCACACATTCGGGCTGGCAGATGCAAAGATACGAAAATTTTTCTATATATATATAATCAATATATTTTTTACGCCATTTATTGGCAACGGCCGTAGATTATCGTGTCTGTCTCCACGAAATCCACAGCCGATTTGCGTCAGTTGGCGTCGGAACTAACTTCTGGGCGTCAGCACATCAAAGGTATTGTCGCTGTAGATTAGCATCATACGCACAACGGTGCGGTCACCATCATTCGCATGCTTTACTTGAGGGGCGACATAGCGGTTTTCATTGCCAAAATCTTCAGACTCAACATCTTTTTGTTTGTACTCTTCGGACGGCACTGCCATATACGTGGCCTGATAGTCTTCGGCCTTGGGGAGTTCGGCTGCATCGCCACCGGAGAAATCGGCCTCAGTCTGCTGCGGTACGGCAGTCTCGGTGTTCCGCTCCTCAGTCACGGCCACCGACGTCCCATTCCCATACATGGCTCCCTTGCCGAGGAGCAGCCAGTTGGCATCAATCTCGGGATAACGCTTCAGAACTTTCACGGCGAAGTCGAGACTCGGGTTGTTGCGGCCTCCCAGTATATGCGACATTCCCGACGGCTGTATGCCAATCTCCTCTGCGAACTGTCGGGCGGTGATATTTTTGGCCCGCAAAATTAGATTTATCCTGTTTATCATAATCTTACATTTGTATTTTAACAACAATTGCATTTACAAAATTACACACTATTTTCGACATGACAAAACAAATTTCACGACGTTACATCTGTACACAAATACAAACATAAAACAAACACTTTAAACAACAAACATAACTACCAATATTTCAATACTTAACCAAACCATACATGCATTTAATAAAGAATTACTTTATTCGGACTAAAATATAAAAGTTCTACATTAAAACACATAATCTAACATACTGATTTAAACTACTTAATATTATATTATATTCTATCCGTTAATTTTATTAACTGAAAATACAATTGTTGTTTGGTTACATTTGTATACGGCAGACTTTGTGCTATCATTTACACTTGTCATGCTTGGTTTTCGTGCTATACTGTTTACAAATGACAACAACTGAAAATCGCATCTAACGGACTATCTCACCCCGATACTACGTCCGCTTCACAGATTGGCGAGAAAGTCGCTTAGGAGCGAAATTCGTCTCCCCCACCCTGCCACTCCGATACGGAGCCCCTCTTCGGCATTTCTTCAGTGGGAAGCCGTCCGAAGGCCGTAGGAGATCCGTAGGGGTTCCATAGGGGTTCCATAGGGGCTCCCTGCCGCTTACATGCCGTCAACACACCTAAATAATAAAAAATCTAAACACTATCGGATATTTTTCGTATTTTTGCAGCTTATATTTAACAATATACATCTATGCAAAACGTTCGTAATATTGCAATTATAGCTCACGTCGACCATGGCAAGACCACCCTCGTCGACCGCATGCTTCATCAGGCCAAGCTGTTCCGCGACAACCAGGAGACCGGCGAACTCATCCTCGACAACAACGATCTCGAGCGCGAGCGCGGCATCACAATCCTCAGCAAGAATGTCAGCGTCCGCTACAAAGGCTACAAAATCAATATCATCGATACCCCTGGCCACAGCGACTTCGGAGGCGAGGTGGAGCGCGTGCTCAACATGGCCGACGGCGTCCTCCTCGTTGTCGACGCTTTCGAGGGTCCCATGCCGCAGACACGCTTCGTGCTGCAGAAAGCCATCGAGCTGGGCCTCAAGCCTATAGTGGTGGTCAACAAAGTAGACAAGCCCAACTGCGACCCCGAGCTGACGCAGGAGGCGGTGTTCGACCTGATGTTCAACCTCGGCGCCAACAACGACCAGCTGGAGTTCCCCACAGCCTACGGCTCAGCCAAGCAGGGATGGATGGGCGAGGACTGGAACACTCCGACCGAGGACATCAGCTACCTCATGGACCTGATTATCGAGCATATACCGGCTCCGAAGACCGACGATGGCACCACCCAGATGATGATCTCGTCGCTCGACTACAGCTCCTACCTCGGACGTATCGCCGTGGGCCGTCTGCACCGAGGCACCCTGCAGGCCGGCCAGAGCATCACCCTCGCTAAACGCGACGGTACAATGATAAAGACCAAGATTAAAGAGCTGTACGTTTTCGAAGGTCTTGGCAAAGAGCGCATCAAGACTCCTGTGGAGGCCGGCGAGATTTGTGCCGTGCTGATGGACCTTGACAAGAACGTGGCCTTCGAGATTGGCGATACCATCTGTGACATCGACAACCCCGAGGCACTGCCCCCCATCAAGGTTGATGAACCCACGATGTCTATGCTCTTCACTATCAACAACTCGCCTTTCTTCGGAAAAGAAGGCAAGTATGTCACTAGCCGGCACCTGCGCGACCGCCTCTTCGCCGAGTTGGAGAAGAACCTCGCCATGCGCATCGAGGAGACCGGCTCGCCCGATGCACTTCTGGTCTACGGACGCGGCATCATGCACCTCTCGGTGCTCATCGAGACCATGCGCCGCGAGGGCTACGAACTCCAGGTTGGTCAGCCGAAGGTTATCATCCGCGAGATTGACGGCCAGAAGTGCGAGCCAATAGAGCAGCTCACCGTGCTGGTGCCCGAGGAGTTCTCGTCGAAGGTCATCGACGTGGTCACACGCCGCAAGGGGGATGTGGGCACCATCGACACCAAAGGCGACCGTGTACAGCTCGACTTCACCATCCCCTCGCGCGGTATCATAGGTCTGCGCAACACGCTGCTTACCGCCACCAACGGCGAGGCTATCATAGCCCACCGCTTCCTGGAGTTCCAGCCATGGAAAGGCGACATGGACGACCACAGGTACGGTGCCCTCATCGCCAAGGAAACCGGCGAGGCGACGGCCTACAGCATCAGCAAGTTGCAGGACCGTGGTCCCTTCTTCATCGAGCCTGGCGACCACGTCTATGCCGGCGAAGTCATCGGCGAGAGCCTGCGCCCCGGTAACGACATCGTCATCAACGTGGTGACAGCCAAGAACCTCACCAACATGCGCTCCAAAAGCGCCGACGACAAGAGCACCTGTGCTCCGGCCATAAAGATGAGCCTCGAGGAGGCCATGGAGTATATCCGTGAGGACGAATACCTCGAGATTACACCCCACAATCTCCGAATCCGCAAGATTATCCTCGACGAGATTGAGCGCAAGCGCGCCCGTATCGCCGCAGGCTATAAAGATGAATAAAAGCTAATTGTCTAACGCGACAATTCTTCCTTGAGGGCATCCACGAAGGCGTGGATGTCCTCTTCTGTTGTGTCGAAAGAACACATCCAGCGCACTACGTCGGCAGCCTCATCCCAATCGTAAAAGAAGTAGCGTTCCTGCAAGCGATGCCACACATCGGTGGGCAGCTGCGCGAAGACGCTGTTGACCTGCACGGGGTACATGATCTTCACTCCCGCGACTTTCTCCACCTCCCTACGCAGCAGCTGCGCCATAGCATTGCTGTGCTCGGCATTGCGGCGCCAGATACCGCTCTCGATATAGCAGATGAATTGTGCCGCCATGAAACGCATCTTGCTGGCCAGCTGGGTCATCTGCTTGCGGCGGTACTTCATGTCGACGTCAAGCGCCGGATTTAAGAGCACACAGCTCTCGCCCATCAACAAGCCGTTCTTGGTGCCACCGAAGCTCAAAGCATCAACACCGAGGTCGGTGGTCATCTCCTTGAAGGTGCAGCCGAGGGCGACGGCGGCATTGGCCAGACGCGCACCGTCGACATGCAGATACATGTTATATTCATGTGCCAGATCAGACAGCGCCTTGATTTCCTCTTTGGTATATAATGTACCGAGCTCCGTCGGCTGACTGATGCTGATAGCTTTGGGCTGCGAGTGGTGCTCGAAGCCGAAGCCATGCAGACGTGTCTTCACCAGCGCGGGTGTCAGCTTGCCGTCGGGGGTATCCACCGTGAGGAGGCGGCAGCCCACCACCCTCTGCGGCGCACCGCATTCGTCGACGTTGATATGTGCCGTCTCGGCGCACACCACCGCCTCGTGCGAGCGGCACATTGCATCGATGCACAGAACGTTGGCACCTGTGCCGTTGAAGACTAGGTATATCCTCGCCTGCTCGCCGAAGGTCTCTTTGATGAGCGCCTCAAGACGCTGCGTGTATTCATCGTCGCCGTAAGCCAGCGCATGCTCGCTGTTGGCCTTCGCTATGGCCTCTATCACCTCGGGGCTGATGCCCGAATGATTGTCGCTACCAAAACCTCTTTTCATCTGTCAATGAGTTGTATATAAACAAAAAGCGCGTATATCCGCTTTTGCAAATATACGCACTTTTCGGTAATCGGACAAAAGAATTACTTGTCCTTCGGGTTGTAGAACACGAACTGGCCGTCAATGACGTCGATGATGATGGTCTCGTTGCTGTGTATCTTGCCCTCCAGCAGCTGGCGGCTCATCTCGTTCAGTATCTCGCGCTGTATGACACGCTTCACCGGTCGGGCACCCATGGCGGGGTCGTAGCCCACTTCGGCCAGACGGTTGACAGCCTCGTCGGTGGCCGAGATGGTAATCTCGTTCTGCTCGAGCATCTTGGCCACACTGCGCAGTTGGATGCGGACAATGTCGCGTATCTGGCTCTGCGTCAGCGGCTGGAACATGATAATCTCGTCGATACGGTTCAGGAACTCGGGACGTATGCGCTGCTTGAGCATCTCCATGACGGCATTCTTGGTCTCGTCGAGGTCGTACTGCGAGGGCACGCCGTTCTCCAGCTTCTCGCGGATGATGTCGCTGCCCATGTTAGAGGTCATGATGATGATGGTGTTCTTGAAGTCGCACGTGCGGCCTTTGTTGTCGGTAAGACGGCCGTCCTCAAGCACCTGCAGCAGTATGTTGAACACGTCAGGGTGAGCCTTCTCAATCTCGTCGAACAGCACTATGCTGTAGGGTTTCCTACGCACAGCCTCTGTCAGCTGACCGCTCTCGTCGTAGCCCACATAGCCTGGAGGTGCACCGATGAGCCTACTGACACTGTGGCGCTCCTGGTATTCACTCATGTCGATACGCACCATCATGTTCTCGTCGTCGAAGAGCACCTCGGCCAGAGCCTTTGCCAGCTCGGTCTTGCCGACACCCGTGGTGCCGAGGAAGATGAAGCTGCCTATAGGACGCTTGCCGTCCGAGAGACCCGCACGGCTGCGGCGCACGGCATTGGCGATGACACTGATGGCCTCGTCCTGACCCACAACACGCTTGTGCAGCTCGTCCTCGAGGTGCAGCAGGCGTTCACGCTCGCTCTGCAGCATACGCGTCACGGGGATGCCTGTCCATTTGGAGACAACTTCGGCAATCTGCTCGCTGTCCACCTCCTCGTTTATCATGGCATTGTCGGTCTGCATCTGCTTGAGTTGCTCCTTGAGGTCGGAGACTTTCTTCTCGGCCTCGCGTATGCGGCCGTAGCGCAGTTCGGCCACCTTGGCGTAGTCGCCTGCACGCTCGGCCTGCTCGGCGTCGAACTTGTAGCTCTCGATGTTCTTCACCTCGGCCTGTATCTCCTCCACGATGCTCTTCTCGTTCTGCCAGCGAGCCTTCATCTGGTCGCGCTCCTCGCGAAGTTGGCCAAGTTCCTTGTCAATCTGAGCAATCTTGTCCTGGTCGTTTTCGCGCTTGATGGCTTCGCGCTCAATCTCCAACTGACGGATACGGCGCTCAATCTCATCGAGTTCCTCGGGCACCGAGTCAATCTCAAGCCTCAACTTGGCGGCGGCCTCGTCGATGAGGTCAATAGCCTTGTCGGGCAGGAAACGGTCGCTGATGTAGCGGTGCGAGAGCTCGGCGGCGGCAATGATGGCCTCGTCTTTGATACGCACACGGTGGTGCACCTCGTAGCGCTCCTTCAGGCCACGCAGGATGCTGATGGTGTCCAGCACCGACGGCTCGTCGATGAGCACACTCTGGAACCTACGCTCCAGGGCCTTGTCCTTCTCAAAGTACTTCTGGTACTCGGCCAGAGTGGTGGCACCAATGGCGCGCAGCTCGCCACGCGCCAGCGCGGGCTTGAGGATGTTGGCGGCGTCCATGGCCCCTTCACCGCCACCGGCACCAACGAGAGTGTGTATCTCGTCGATGAAGAGGATGATCTCGCCGTCGGCCTCGTTGATCTCACGGATGACGCTCTTCAGACGCTCCTCGAACTCGCCCTTGTACTTTGCGCCTGCTATCAGGGCACCCATGTCGAGGCTGTAGATGGTCTTCGACTTCAGGTTCTCGGCCACGTCGCCGCTGACGATACGCTGCGCGAGGCCCTCGGCGATAGCGGTCTTACCCACACCGGGCTCGCCGATGAGGATGGGGTTGTTCTTGGTACGGCGCGAGAGGATCTGCAGCACACGGCGTATCTCCTCGTCACGTCCGATGACAGGGTCGAGCTTGCCAGCCTGAGCCAGTTGGTTGAGGTTCTTGGCGTACTTGTTCAGGGCGTTCATCGTCTGCTCCTGGTTCTGGCTGGTCACCTTGCTGCCCTTGCGGAGGTCGGCGATGGCGGCGAGCAATGCCTTCTCGCTGACGCCGGCGTCCTTGAGGAGCTGCGACACACGGTCGCGGCCGCTGAGGATGCCCAGCAGCAGATGCTCCACGCTGACGAATTCGTCGTTCATCTTGGTGGCGCGCTGCTGTGCACTGACGAGGGCCTGGTTGGCGTCGCTGCTCAGGTACACCTGACCGCCGCTGACGCGCGGCATACTGTTAAGGATTTCATCCACCTGCTGCGTCAGGCGGGGGATGTTTACCTCCATCTTCTTGAGGAGGTAGGGCGTCACGTTCTCGTCTTCCGAGAGGAGCCCCTTCAGCAGGTGGGCCGTCTCGATGGCCGGATGCTGCCCTCCCACGGCAACCTCCTGGGCTTTCTGCACGGCCTCCTGCGCTTTGATTGTGAACTTGTCTAAGGTCATAGTTATTTGATTTTTGATTGTTTGATTGCGTTATTGCATGATTGCTTGAGCATTTGGCTTGTGTATCCACACACATTCAAGCAACCATACATTAACAATAAGTGTACCAAACAACAAGAACTGCCAAAATGGCAGTCCGGTGTCAGTGCTACAAAATTTGTACGGTTCTTCTCCGACTTCGGTCCGACTGTTCTACGGTTGTTTACCGGTTGTTCTCCGGTTTATAGCGTTAAACAACCGTTGAACAACCGTCATACTGTCGAACAAGGTACGGGGCAGGCACGCGGATGGCGACAGGAAAATGTACGCCGATGGCCGAAAAAATATCTCCATATTTATAAAAATATGTATCTTTGCACCGTCAAAAAGGTTGTATAATCATGAGAAACAAGGCTTTTATCTTTATGGTTGCAGCGCTGATGGCGCAAGGTTTTGCCTATGGCCAGACGAGTACGGAGATGGCGGTGCCTTACGGCAGTTTTGAGCAGTGGACGTCACACTCGGGCTACAGCGTTACTGGCTTCATACCGCTGACGGTGTATAGCAGCTATACGACGCCCACGGGGTGGGATTATCTGACCTATCCTGTGAACGAGTCGTTCTCTATTGGTATAACCATCACGGTGAACACCAATCTGCCGCTCATCAAGGCCAGCAAGGAGACTGGCAGCGTGCCAAACGGCAGCTCGGCTGTGAAACTGCAGACTTTCAAGCTGAGCGACATCATCAGCTCTACGGTGTACAGCCTTGCGTCGGGTTCCATCGACCCGGAGCTTACCAGCGAGGTGTTTCCGAGCATCTTGTCGACGGGCCAGGTGGACATCGACCATTTCATACCCATCATGAACAGCCTTATGTCGAACCTGAACAACACTCCGGCGCTGCTGGCATCGCTTGCGGCACTGGACATAAACTATATCATCAGCGGAGGCTTGGCCCTTGGCAGCTTCGAGCCCACCTATCTGTCGGGCAGCTATAAGTACCATTCGGCCACGAGCGGCGACAACGGCGGCGTGGTGATGCTGGGCACGCGCTACAACAGCGTCACGCACCGACGCGAGGTGGTGGGCGGCGGTGCCAACACTGCCCTCACCGACTGCAACGGCTATACACCCTTCACGGTAAATTACATGTCGCTGCACGAGTATGACGCAAGCTATGCCGAGCAGACGCCCGACTCGCTGATTATCCTGCTGATATCGTCGGCAGGTACCAGTAGGCAGCAGGGCTCATACCTCTGTCTCGACAACCTGACCCTGTGGCATGTTGAACCGCCGGAGCCTGATACATGCGCCAGTATCACGGCTTTGCAGGCATCGGCCGATATACACGAGGCCGTGATAATCTGGAGCACAACGGCGGCGGTGGACGGCTTTGAGCTGGAATACGGCACTGCGGGCTTTGCCGAGGGTCAAGGGACGAGCATAAGCACCAGCAACAACAGTGTCACTATCAGCGGTCTTGAGGCAGAAGCGCAATATGACGTGCATGTGCGTTCAGCCTGTCAGAATGGCGCCCACAGCGAATGGGCGAGTGTAATCTTCACTACGATGCCGGACACTTGCGCCAGCATCACGGCTTTACAAGCCACAGCCGACATACATGAGGCTTTGGTTACTTGGAGCACCTCGGCGGCAGTGGACGGTTTCGAACTGGAATACGGCACTGCAGGCTTTGCCGAAGGCCAAGGGACGAGCATAAGCACCGAAAACAACAGCGTAACCATCAGCGGTCTGGAAGCAGAGACGCAGTATGACGTACATTTGCGCTCTGCCTGTCAGAATGGCGCCTACAGCGAATGGGCGAGTGTGAGCTTCACTACGCTGCCGGACACGACAAACGTATCTATATACAACACCGCATCAGGCGACAATACTATTGACATAAAGGTTTATCCCAATCCCGCCCATGGACACTGCGACGTAATATTACCGGCAGGTTGCGAGGGCGAAATAAGGCTGTACACCTGTGACGGACGACTGATACAGTCGGTGCAGGGAAGCACCACACTGCAACTGCCTGCCATCGGTGTGTATATGCTGCAAGCAGTCACTCGTGAAGGTACTGCTGTGAGAAAGATTGTGAACAGATAGCTGCTGACCGCTACGCCGGGTAGCCGTCGGGGTTGCTAAAGGCAGTTCCCGTCGGGATACCCCTCCGGGTTCTGTCTTTGCCAGTTCCAGCTGTCGCGGACCATGTCGTCGATGCCGTATTGGGCTCTCCATCCGAGTTCGGCAGCGGCCTTTGCAGGGTTGCAGTAGCAGGTGGCTATGTCGCCCGCACGGCGCGGCTTGATGCTGTAGGGGACGTCGACGCCGTTGACACGGACAAAGGCATTGACCATGTCGAGGACGCTATAGCCGTTGCCAGTACCGATATTATAAATGAATGTCTGATTGCTTGATTGCTTCATAACTTGAGTAAAGCACTTCAGGGCGGCGACATGTGCACTGGCGAGGTCACAGACGTGAATATAGTCGCGCACGCCGGTGCCGTCGGGCGTGGGATAGTCATTGCCGAATACGCCGAGTTCCTTGCGCTTGCCGACGGCCACCTGGGTGATGTATGGCATGAGATTGTTGGGGATGCCGTTGGGGTTCTCCCCTATCCTGCCGCTCTGGTGCGCTCCCACGGGATTGAAGTAGCGCAGGAGGACAACATTCCACTCTGGGTCAGCCTTTTGGATGTCCATAAGCACCTGTTCCAGCATGCTTTTGGTCCAGCCATAGGGGTTGGTGCACTGTCCTTTGGGGCACTGCTCTGTGATAGGAATCTCGACGGGGTCGCCGTAGACAGTGGCGCTGGATGAGAAAATGATGTTTTTGCAACCGTGACAGCGGAGGACATCTACGAGCACGAGGGTGCCGCCGATATTGTTCTCATAATATTCCCATGGTTTCTCGACACTCTCGCCGACGGCTTTGAGACCGGCAAAATGAATGCAGGCATCGAAATGGTGGGCAGAAACGACCTGTTCGAGACCTTCGCGGTCGCGAATATCAACCTTGAAGAAAGGTATCTCAGGCACTCCGATAATCTCCGCCACACGGCGAAGAGACTCGAGGTTGGAGTTACTGAGATTGTCGACGACAACAGCAGTGTGGCCTGCCTTATAAAGTTCTATCAATGTGTGGGAGCCTATGTATCCGGCGCCACCGGTGACGAGTATGTTCATGTTGATATATTTTTTATTATAACGCAAAATGGAATAATATATTGTAATAAAAATAAAGAATAGACGTTATTGGGTGGTATGTTTATAGGCGAGACGATAGCACTGGGCGTGGCTGTGGCGTGGACGGCGACGGCGATGTTTGCGGAGGTGGGCTCGAAAAGGATGGGCTCGCTGCCGCTGAACACGGTGAGGATGACCATGTCACTCACGCTGCTGGTAGTGACGCTGTGGCTCACGCTGGGAGTCCCCTACCCTCGCTATGCCGACGGCGGCACGTGGCTGTGGCTGCTGCTGAGCGGCGTGGTGGGCTACGTGATAGGAGACTACTGTCTGATGCAGGGATATATATTCATTGGCTCGCGCTTCGGACAGCTTTTCATGACCCTCTCGGCGCCGACGGCGGCACTGACGGGACGCCTGCTGCTGGGTGAGCAGATGAGGCCGCTGGCCATAGTAGGCATGGTGGTGACGCTGAGTGGCATAGCCCTGTCAATACTCTCGAAGAAAGACAATAGCGTCCAGCTGGGGCTTCCAGCAAAGGGCATCTTTTTCGCCGCAATGGCGGGCATCTGCCAGGGGTTCGGGCTGGTGCTTAGCAAAATTGGGCTGCAGCACTACGATGCGGCGGTGGCAGCAGCGGGAGTGAGCCAGCAGGCAGTGCCCGACGGGGCGTTACTGCCGTTGCCATTGTTCCTCAGCATACCATTCGCCGCCACCATGATACGCGCTACCATAGGGCTGGCGGGTTTCTTCCTGCTGCTGGTGGTTTTCAACAAAGACTGGAAAGGTAAGCTGAGCCACGCTGTGCACGACCGCAAAGCCATGTGGTGCGTCTTCGGCGCGACCATCTTCGGGCCGTTTGTAGGAGTGAGCGCATCGCTGTTGGCCACTCAGTACACCTCAACTGGCATTGCACAGACCCTCTTCGCCCTCACGCCGATACTCATCATAGCACCGGCAGCGTGGATATTCCACCAGAAAGTCACCGTGAGGGAGATAATAGGTGCGGTGATTAGCGTCTGCGGTGTCTGCCTGTTCTTTATTTAGGCGCCCCATCCGGTGAGGCTTAACAGTCCAAGGGTGACAGCATAGCGCATGCCCTTGCCGATGAACATTAGCAGTAGAGTCCACCATGGGTTAAGCCGCATGAGGCCCATAGCAATAGCAATAGGGTCACCAACGAAAGGCAGCCAAGTGAGGAGGGCTGCCGAGAGACCGTAGCGTTTGATTTTGTCACGCAGACGCTCGAGTTTCTCACGTTTCACCTTGAAGAAACGCTCCAACCATTCCCATTTGCAGAGCCAGCCCATGAGGAAACTCACCATTCCACCAGCGGTGTTGCCAAGCGAGGCCACCAAAACGATAAGCCAGCGCGGGTAATCGAGCAATGCGGCGGCAGCGACAACTGCCTCCGACGAGAACGGCACAACGGTAGCCGAAAGCATACACGCCAGGAAGAGGCCGAAGAGTCCGAGATTCTTGATCATAGCGACAAAGTCCATTCTCCAGCGGGCAACGTACGCACGCGGGAGGTGTTTGGGAAGACGGTGGCGGTGGTGTTTTCCGGCACGGTGAGTTTAAGCTTGCTGCCTGTGATTTCAATACTGATGGTGCCGTAGGGTGTGGGCTTGGTAGCTCGCACCCATTCGATGCCATTGCAGGGCTGCGGATCAATGAAGAAGTGCTTGTAGCCAGGCTGCTCAGGATCGGGACGGATGCCGGCGAGGGATTGGTAGAACCAGATGCCGATGCCGTTGTAGCAGTTGTGCACGCGGCTGCGGTCCTCCTTACCGGGGCGGCCGCAGTCCCACGATTCCCATGTGGTTGTGGCTCCATGATTTATCATGTAGAGGTAGCCGGGATAGTCTTCCTGCCGCAGGATGGTGGCCATGAGGTCGGTCTGCCGTTCGCGGATGCACCACTCGGTGAAGATGGGCACACCCATGAGGCCGGCGGCGATGTGGTCGCGGTACTTCCCGTGGCAGTCAGCAATGAGTTGGGCCTTCACCGCGGCGGCGGTGGCGCTATCAGGCGGTACGCCAATCAACAGGGCGTAGCATTGGTCGAGGGGGGTGCCGTTGGCGTAGGTATGCGTCTCGGGGTGGTAGAAATGGCGGTGGATGGAATTGTTGAGGTTCTTTCGCCATTCGGCATAATGCTGTGCGTCGTCGGGGTGGCCTGTCATGCGGGCCATCTGCACCATGTCCGCCAGACAGTCGCTGATGAAACAGCTGCTGGCGTGCAAAACGCTCTCGCCACCTTTGTCAACTCCTTCGGGGACTGCCC
>JAEEGH010005739.1_pt1 | contig 30970 bp, 23 predicted proteins | sample 9134181 | NCBI WGS metagenome assembly JAEEGH01 (sample SAMN16246544, study PRJNA631951) | gut metagenome | biome: gut microbiome; feature: rumen; material: DP-attached | host: Bos | place: Iran: Karaj | collected 2018-10
TCTCCGGTCTCGAAATGAGCCAGAACTCCGAGCGTCTCTCCTGGAGCGCAGAGGAAGTTGACACGAAGCTCCACAACATCATGATCAACATCCACAAGGCTTCCATGGAAGCGGCGGAAGAGTGCGGCCTCGGCTACAACCTGGTTGCGGGCGCGAACATCGCAGGCTTCAAGAAGGTTGCGGACGCCATGCTGGCGCAGGGCATCGTCTGATCCCGAAATCCGATAATCTCCCAATCAAAAAGGACTTCCTTCGGGAAGTCCTTTTTCATACCCTGCCGGCGGCGTTCGCGGCGCGGCATATAACAACGGCGGGACCGATCCGGTCCCGCCGTTTGTCGCAAAAGGATGCTTACTTGTCGGTGTGGATATCGACCTGCTGATGCGCGAGCGGAATGTTGTTCTCGATCAGCTTTGCCTGCACCGCGTTGTTCAGCGCGAAGTAGACGGTCCAGTAGTCGCCGGACTTGAACCATGCGCGGAGCTTGAACGTCGGGAGACCGCCTTCCGTCACGGTGACGAAGGTCTCGGGCGCGGGATCCTCGAGCACCAGCTCGTGGTCCTTTGCGCATGCGAGCATCAGCGCCTGTACCTTGTCGCGATCCGCAGCCGGGCTCAGCGTGATGTCGATGTCGAGACGGCGGAGCTCGTTCGTATTGAGGTTCTTGATCGCGGAATTGGCAAGCGCGCCGTTCGGCAGCGTGATGCGGAGGTTGTCCAGCGTGTCGATCGTCGTGTAGAACAGCGTGACTTCGCGGACCGTGCCCTCATGCGCACCGTCGCTGATGAAGTCGCCGACATGGAACGGGCGGAACACCAGCAGCATGATACCGCCGGCAAAGTTCGCAAGCGAGCCCTGCAGCGCCAGACCGATCGCCAGACCGCAGGAGCCGAGCACCGCAATGATCGAAGCGGTCGGCACGCCGACGGTCGCTACCGCAAGCAGAATGACGAGCACATAGCCAAGCACCTTGACCGCGCTGACCGCGACGGTCTGCACCTCGGATGCGAGCTTCTGATACCATTTGGTCTTTTTGATGATCCGGATGATCAGCTTCACGATCAGCAGACCGATGATCAGGATCGCCAGACCCGCAACGAGCTTCATCGCGAATCCGCCGATGCCGTCGCCGAATTTCTCGGAGATTGCATTGGACAGTCTCTGTGTCCAGGTCAGCTTTTCTTCTACGTCAAGTTCCTCTGCCAAAATCAGATTTTCTAACATGATCTTTCCTCCTTATGGTTTATGAGTACAAATACAGTATAACATCCCGCGCGCGGTTTGTTAAGAGCAAATATGAAATTTATATATCATTTCGGAAGAGAATTGCCCCACGGCAGCAGAAATCGCCCTTCGGAACATGAATTGCGGCAGCGCCGCATAAAATCAGAAGATTCTCCGAGGGAGAATCTTCTTGAACATGCCCGCAGGGCACACATCACTTGCCGCAGGCAAACATCACGGCGCAGTCGCATCACTTGCCGCAAAGCGGCAAACATCACTGCACCGCAAGGCACACAAAAAGGGCGCCCCGTCCGGACGCCCTCAAAACTCAGTTCTGTCCCGCTTCCGCAATGTTCAGCGCATGGTCGCTGATACGCTCGAGGTCGGTCAGCGCCTCGACATAGAGCATGCCGATCTCCGCGGAGCACTTGCCCTCGGAAAGGCGCTTGATGTGGTTGTTTTCGTACAGATCGACGAGGTCGTCGACCTCCTGCTCACGCTCCGCAATGCTCGAAAGCGGCATCGCCTTCGGATTCTCCATGCAGGTGTGCGCATCCTCGACGATGGTCAGTACCTTCAAAAACAGCGGCGCGATCTCGTCCATGGCGGCGTCGGAGAAGCTGAGCTTCCGTTCGCGCATGTGCTGGACGTAGCCCGCAATGTTGTTCGCGTGGTCGCCGATGCGTTCGTAGTCCACGATGACGTGGTGCATCCGATCGACGGAGCGCGCGTCGGCTTCGCCGAGACCGTTGCGGTTGATCTCCACGAGGTACTTCGAGATCTCGGAGTTCAGCCAGTCAAGCGTTTCTTCGTTTTCGCTGATGCCGTCAAGGTCGTTTTTCCGCGGAGCGGTCAGTGCGGCGTAGACCTTTTTGAGGTTCTCAAGCGCAATGCCGTACATGCGTTCGGTCTCCTTTTCGACGGAGGCGACCGCCGTTACGGAGGAACCGAAGTCCTTGCCGCCGGCAATGTGCAGAAGCCGCCGTCCCTCGAGCTTGTCTTCGCCGCGGATAATGAGCCGCGACAGCTTCACGAGCAGTCCGGAGAACGGGAACATGATGAGCGTTGCGCCGAGCTTCAGGAACGTGTTCGCGTTCGCGAGCTGCTGCGCGTAGTTTTCCTTGCCGGACATGTTTTCGATCAGCGTCAGCACGCCGGGGAAGATCGTGACGAGCAGGACGCAGATGACGCACGCAAACACGTTGAACATCACATGGATGCAGGCGGTACGCTTCGCGTCCTTCGTGCCGCCGATCGCGGCGAGCACCGAAACGGTCGTGCAGCCGATGTTCTGACCGCAGATCAGAAAGACCGCGGTCGAGAGCGGCAGCGCGCCCGCCATGGCGACCGCCATCGCCTGCAGGACGCCGACCGAAGCGGAAACGCTCTGCAGGATCATCGTCATCGCCGTGCCGACGAGCACCGCCAGGATCGGGTTGTTGAGGTTCGTGATCAGATTCTTGAACCAGACCACGTCGGCAAGCACCTTCATGTGTTCCTTCATGAGCGTCATACCCATGAACAGCAGCCCGAGACCGGTCAGCGCGTACAGGATATCGCTCCAAGGACGCTTCTTCAGAAACGTCATCGCCATGACGCCGACAAACGCAATGATCGGCGCATAGGCGTCGACGTTGAACGCGATCAACTGACCGGTGATGGTCGTACCGATGTTGGCGCCCATGATGACGCCGATCGCGTTTTCGAGCGGCATCAGTCCCGCGTTGACAAAGCCGACGGTCATGACGGAAACGGCGTTCGAGCTCTGAATGATACCCGTGATCAAGGTACCGACGAGCAGCCCCAGAAACCGGTTTTTCGTCAGCTTTTCGAGGATCGATTTGAGCTTTGCCCCGGCAAGCCGCTCGATGCCGTTGCCCATGATCTTGATGCCGAACAGGAAGATCGCGATACCGCCGATGATCCCGAGCAGGTTTGTGATCGGGATATGCTGAAGCGGCACATTCTCCAATAGCATGATGCCATACCCTCCCATTTATAATCCTGCTTTTATCGTAGCAGAAACCATGCATGATTTCAACAGGGAAACGCAAAGATTTTCCGTAAAATCGGCGTAAAAAAAGGACCGTTCCCGAAAGCGAAGCCGCTTCGGGAACCGCTCCCGGAAAAGGCGCGCCTGCGGCGCATGAATCACGGTAAGCCGCATAAAAAGCAGAAGATTCTCCATCGGAGAATCTTCCTTAACATGCCCGCAGGGCACACATCACTTGCCGCAGGCAAACATCACTGCGCCGCAGACGCTCCCGCCTCCATTTCAATGACCTTGCGGAACTGCGTTTCATAGAGCTCGCGGTAAACGCCGTTTTTGGCGAGCAGCTCGTCGTGCGTACCCTGCTCGGCGATCGTGCCGTTCGCGACGACCAGGATGCGGTCCGCCTTCAGGATCGTCGACAGCCGGTGCGCGATGACGATGGACGTGCGTCCCTGCATCAGACGCTCCAGCGCGTCCTGGATCGCGTTCTCCGAGATGGAGTCGAGCGCGGAGGTCGCTTCGTCGAGGATCAGGATGCGCGGGTTTTTGAGGATGATCCGCGCGATGGAAAGCCGCTGCTTCTCGCCGCCGGACAGCTTGAGTCCGCGGTTGCCCACGACCGTATCGAGCCCGTCGGGCTGGTTTTCGATGAACTCCGTGAGGCTTGCCGTTCTGATCGCGTCCATCAGTTCTTCATCGGTCGCGTCTTCCTTGGCGTAAAGCAGGTTGTCGCGGATCGTGCCGTTGAACAGGTATGAATCCTGCGTGACCACGCCGATACTGCCGCGTAAGTAAGCGAGGTCGAAGGAGCGCACGTCGTTGCGTCCGATCAGTACGGAGCCGCGGTTCACGTCATAGAGGCGGGGGAGCAGGTTCACGATCGTGCTTTTGCCGGAGCCGGAGGGGCCGACAATGGCGTACATCTTGCCGGCGGGCACGGTGAAGTTGATGTCGGTAAGCAGGGGCTTGTCCGGAGAATATGAGAACGCGACGTGCTCATAGCGGACATCCTCACCGCTGACGTTCGGACGGCGCGGGCGCTTCGGCTCGCGGATCGCCGGGACCATGTCGAAGTAGTCGAAGATGCGGGTGAACAGCGCAAGCGAGCGCGTGAAATCCACATGGATATTCAGCAGCGACTGGACCGGGCGGTAGAGCCGGTTGATCAGCATGACGGTCGAGGTGATGATGCCGACGTTCAGCGTCGGGTCGGTCTTCTGAATGATGAACCAGCCGCCGGCAAAATAAATCAGCAGCGGACCGATCTCCGTGAACATGCCCATCAGCACCATGAACCACTTGCCGCTGCGCTGCTCCTTCATCGAAAGCTTCGTGACCTCGTCGTTGACCGCCTCAAAGCGTGCCTGCTCGCGCTTTTCCCGCGCGAACAGCTTGACCAGCAGCGAGCCGGAGACCGACAGCGTTTCGTTGATGAGCTGGTTCATCTCGTCGTTCTTCGCCTGGCTCTCGGAAAGAAGCTTCCAGCGTGTTTTGCCGGCGGAGCGCGTTGGCAGGATCAGAAGCGGAATGACCACGATCCCGACCAGAGCGAGCTGCCAGCTCATCGTGAACAGCGCGACGAGCGTGGTCACGACGATCACGATGTTGCGGACAATGCTCGTCAGCGTGCCCGAGATCACGCTCGACACGCCGGCGATGTCGCTGTTCATGCGCGTGATGATATCGCCCTGCTTTTCGGTGGTGAAGAACGCGTGCGGCATACTCAGCAAGTGTCCGTACATCTGGTTCTTCATATCATAGATGATCTTATTCGAGATCCATGCGTTGATGTAGCTTTCGAGAACACCGATGACCTGGGACGCCGTCAACGTGACGAACGCGGCGATCAGAAGCTGAATGAGAAGCTTCATGTCCTTGCCGACGAGCGCTTCATTGACGATCTTGCCCGTGATGATGCTCGGCAGAAGTCCCACGCCCGCGGAGACGAGGATCGTCACGAACACGAGCAGAAACTGCAGCCAGTACGGCTTCAGATAGCCGAGGATCCGTTTGATCAGCTTCCAGCTGACCTTCGGCACATTCTGTTTTTCTTCATCGGTCAAAAAACCGCGCGGTCCCATCGGACCGCCCATCGGACCCGGCATAGGCATTTCCTTTCTGCGGCGAAAGCCGCGTTCCCATTGAATGCGCAAAAGTTCCCCGTTCCCGCCCTCTCCGTGCGGTCAATGCGCGGTAGTTACGATGTAGGCTTACGATGCGTTCGTACGCGATCGGGGCAAAACGATAAGGTGGGATTTTCATCCCCGCGCCTGCCCTTCGGCGCACCCAAGCGCGGCTGCATTCTCCGCCGCCGAGATGCATTCGCCCCGCACAGATACCGACTTTGCGCTTACAATCCGATCAGTTCGGTCTTCCAATTCTGCTCCTGCAGGGTATTGTCGAGCAGACGAAGCTCCTTTGAGAGCAGATCCGCCTTGTCCTGCAGCGCTTTTACGTCGAGTGCGGGCAGGATCCGGATCTCGCTGCGGGTCGCACGGCTGACAACACGGCTTGCGGCGTCTACTGCGTCGCGGTATACCGAAAGGAGGACACGCTTGCTGTCCCGTTCGGCGATCAGATCGGTAAGGGTTACGCCGTTGACGACTGTTTCACAGTTCGTGCGGTTGATTGCGCGCATCAGCGTGCATAAGCGCTCGGTGCACGCTTGAAGCTCGTCAAGCAGCACCTGCGGATCCTCGGCGGTCCGTTCACCCTCCTGTACCAGCGCATTCATGCCGATGCGCGACCGCAACTGCTCGATCCGGCGGTTCACGTCCGCCCGTTCCTGCAATGCTTCCGCAAGTTTCATCTGTATCTCTCCTTTTTAATTGTAATATGGTTTTCTCGGGATCCCGCACAGATCGCGGATGATCTCGCCCGCCAGGATGAGCCCCGCGACCGAGGGCACAAAGGCGCAGCTGCCCGGCGTCTGCCGCTTTTGATGCGCGCCGCCTTCCTGCTCGGCGGGAGCGGGCTCGATCGGCGGCTCCTTCGAGTACACGACCTTCAGGTGTTCGACCCCGCGCTTTCTGAGCTCGCGCCGCATGACCCGCGCCAGAGGACATACGCTCGTCTTTGCAATGTCCGCGACCTCGAATGCCGTCGGGTCCAGCTTGTTGCCCGCGCCCATGCAGCTGATGATCGGCACGTTCGCCGCATGCGCCTGCACCGCAAGCCCGAGTTTGCCGGACACGGTGTCGATCGCGTCGGCGACGTAGTCGTACTGCGAAAAATCAAACCGGTCCGCGGTCTCGGGCAGGTAGAAGCAGCGATGCGCGTGCACGACCGTCTCCGGGCAGATCGCGGCGATCCGCGCTTTCACGACCTCGGTCTTCGGCTGACCGACGTTGTCCCGCGTCGCGTATAAAAGACGGTTGAGGTTTGAAAGCGCGATCACGTCGTCGTCGATGATGTCGAGCGTACCGACGCCGCTTCGCGCAAGCGCTTCGACGGCGTAGCTTCCCACGCCGCCGAGCCCGAAGACCGCGACGCGCGCCTTTTTCAGCCGTTCGATCCCGTCGTCCCCGATCAGCAGTCTTGTTCTGGTGAATTGATCCGTCATACGCATACTCACACAAAAGAATATATATGATTATACGCCGCACACGGGCGGCGTGTCAAGAAATCGGGACATAGAAAAACCCCTGAAAAGCGATTCCCGAAAGGATGGTTTTCAACCGCATCCAAAAGCCTTCCCCTCGAGGGGAAGGCTCTCTTTGGAAGAATGCACGTATACACAGGCATACGGAGGCGATCCGTTCGTTTCAAACAACAAAAAACCTTTCGGACAGGAACGGTTCTCCGAAAGGTCTGTGTCTGTTTGGCCCCGTCAAACCGGAAGTCGTCAGTCTTTTTGGTTACCGATCACGTTTTTGCTTCGTTCAAGTTGATCTGAGAGCTTCTGAAAGAAAACCATATAAAAATCAAGTCTTGATTTCCACAGGTCATCGGCTGTTTTTGTGCCGAACGGTATTTCTCTCAATTCACGCAATCTGGAAAGTCTTTTCCCAAGATACGCATTCTTTTCTTCGTAGCTCATTTGCAGAAATGAATCACGACTTAATGCTTCGTGAATGCGATAAGCATCAAAACGATCGATATTGTCTGCATCACCGACCGAAAGAGCGAACGGCGTGTTTTCACCGGGGAAATCAGCTTTTTCGTCTACATGAATAGCGATACCGTAGCAGATATCATTGATGCGGTTTTCAGGTAGGTCCAGCTCTTCAAGAAACGGGCGGGCAATCTGCGCCGAACGTCTTCCATGCTCCTTCCATCCGTCTTCTCCAAATTCCTCACAGTAAGCAACATCATGCAGAAGGCAGGCGATGACCATCTCGGTTTCGTCAAATCCTTCCTTTACAGCAATCTCGCGACCGATATTCGCTACACGATACGTATGTTCTATCCTGTAAGCCTTTGCTTCCGGGCGTTCCTTCAGATATACAGCGTCTTCAAATTTCTGTTTCAGGAACGCTTCTGTTTTTCTGACCAAATCATGATTCAGCATTTCATACCTCCACAATTACCGGTTCGTCATATTGATTCTATCATGGATCCCAATAAGACGCAACAAAAAACAGCCGACAGAAATCGACTGCGTTTTTGAAGATTCTCCTTGACAAAGTATATCCGGAGAGCTTCTTATTTTGCGCTTTCCGGCTCCAGTTCCAGCGTGAACCGCTGCCAGGCGTTGATGATGCGCGTGCCGCCGTATCGGAGCTCGCGCGGGACGCCGTACCGCATGTGCACATGTCCGTGCACAAAGACCTTCGGCTTCCATTGATCGAGCATGGGCAGGAATGCCTCGAACCCGCGATGCGCGTAATCGTCCGCGTCGCCGAAGCCCTTCGGCGGGCAGTGCGTCAGCACGAGATCCACGCCGCCGGCTTTTTTGACCGCATGGTTGAGCTTTGCGATGCGCCGTTTCATCTGTCGTTCGGTGTACTGGTGCTTTCCGCCGCTGTAGACGGCGCTGCCGCCGAGCCCCAGGATGCGCAGTCCCTTTACGGTCATGAGCCGGTCCTCGACGCAGTCGCATCCCTCGGGCGGACGGACGTCGTAGCCCGTGTTGTGGTTGCCGTGCACATAGAGCACAGGCACGTTCGCCATCGTCACAAGAAAGGAAAGATACTCCGCTTCGAGATCGCCTGCGGAGAGGATCAGATCGTACCCGTCAAGCCGTCCCGGACGATAATAGTCCCAGAGCGCGGGATCCTCCGTGTCGGAGATCAGCAGGATCTTCATAGGATCGGACCGTCCTTTTTGGGCGGGATCTCCTCGCGGTACACGCCGAGGAGCCGCACGGTCGGCTGTGCCATCGGCAGGATCTCATCGAATGCGGGGATCGCGCCTTCGATCGTGTCGGAAAGCCAGTCCATGTGCAGGATCTCGTCGGGCGACAGCCAGCGGCTGCCGTCGTTTCGCACGATGCCCTCCTGATCGCTCATGACGCGGCGGAACGGATCAAGCCGTCCCTCGACGATCGAGTTTTTCAGCGTTTCGACGAGCGCGCGGACGCCTTCGGGCAGCTTTTCCGACGGCGTGATGCCGATCACGCCGCTCTGCATACCCCACCAGTAATTGATGGCGGCGGCGCTGCGGTTCGCGCTCTCATCCTCCCAATGCCCGAGCAGCAGGTCGCGGAGGAGCTTTTCATAGAACGCGCCCCAGTTCCAGAAGGTCGCGGCAAGCGGCTCCGGCGTGCCGTCGCTTTTGATGCGGATCAGCCCGTAGGGCGGCTGCGGCGTTTCCGGCGCAAACCATTCGTGATTGCTGACCACGTCCACGCCGTCCCTGATCAGCGAAGAGAGCGGATCGGCCTCCGTGCATGACCAGCGAAGCTTCACCACCGCGCGCGGGTTGACGAGCCGTGCGCCGAGCGCAAATGCGTTGATGCTCGCGGGCACGCCGAAGATCGGGGCGGCGGCGACGTAGCCGAGCCGGTCGCTGTGCGAGCACGCGCCGGCGATCACGCCCGCGAGGAACTTGGATTCATAGATACGGCCGTAATAGGTGCGCACGCCGGGGTAGGGCATGGCGACCGAGCAGTTCAGGATCTTCACGCCCGGGTATGCGGCCGCCGCGCGGCGGCAGGCGTCGATCAGCGTCGGGGTCGTGGCGAAGATCACCTGCGCACCGTCCTTCACCGCCTGTTGAAAGAGCGCGTCTGCGTCGCCGGTCTCATCGGCGGCATACGCCTGCGTTGTGACTTTACCGGAAAGCGCCTGTTCGGCAAAGATCCGTCCCTGCTCGTGCGCGCGGACCCAGTTCGACGTTTCCGGAGAAAACGCATGGATGAACGCCGCGGAGAGGCTCGTCGGCAGGAACATTGCGTTATAGAGCCGCGTGAGCAGCGTTTTTCCGGCGGGTTCGGTCTCGGCAGGGGCGTCCGCCTCGGTCGAGACGGTCACGTCCGCATCTGCGTCGGACACGCTCGCGTTGAGCGAGGCGAGCAGCGTTTCGGGTGAGAGCGCGGAAAGATCGTCGATCGAGTAGACGGAGATCCACGCGAGGAACGCGTCGGAGAGTCCGACGCCCTCGGGGAACTTCACGTGCGCCGCCGCCTCCGAAAACCGCGTGAACGCCGACAGCACGCGCCGCCGCTGTTCCTCGGTCCAGATCTCGTCCGGCTCGAAGCCGAGCGCGGCGAGCAGCTTCTGATAGCTTCCGGGTTTTGTGAAGCGGAACACATAGGTGCGGCTGACGTGATAGAACGCGAGAAACTCATAGTAGAGCCGCGTCTTCGGGTCGTCCGAATAAGCGGGGACGATGCGCAGCACCGAGGCGGGGACGGAGGGGGCGTCGAAGTAGCGCATCACGGACAGGCGCTTGTTGCCCTCCTGCACGTAGAAATCGCCGTAGTATTCATAGCAGCGGATCGGATCGCGGATGCCTTCGTCGCTCAGGTGCGCCTCGCACAGCGAGGTCCATTTGGCGCCGAACTCCGTGTTCATCTCCGGCAGGGGCATGAAATCGCGCGAAAAGACGGACCGTCGTCCCGCGCTGACCGTGCCGATGACGCGCTCCGTCGGGATGTTCATTACGCCGAGCTCGATGCGCCCGGCAATGCTCCCGCCCTCCAGAATGTCGTCCAGCACCTGCGGGTACGGCCATCGTCCGTGTCCGACGTCCTCCCGGTATGCTTTCTGCGCTTTCTTATGCGCCGTGCGATAGGCCTCGACCGCTTCCACTCTGCTCAACCGCTCCGCTTCCTTTCTTTGCTGCCTGTTACCGTACAGTATATCATTTTTCTCCCGGATCAGTCAAGACAAGGCGCTTTTTCACATCCCTCGGAGGGGAAAGCTTTCGGGCGCCGCACAGAAACATCGGGCGGTTTTCCCGGATTCCCGCCATCGCGCCGGCGACGGTAAAAATCGTGTAAACCGCAGATTGCGTCTTGCATTCCAGGCGAGGAGGGGATATAATAAACTATCAACCATACAGTGTCTGCCGATATAGGTCCGGATGGATGGCCCGGACGTTTCTACCGCGGCGCCGCAGCCGCGACTATTGGGAGATCGGGAAAGCGCACGGCGAACGCTCTGCGGTTTCTTGCGATATCGGCAGCAGAGGGATCTGCTGCTTTATTTATATTTTATTGACAGGGAGGGGAACATGAAAGAACTCAAGGAACGGATCCTCAAAGAGGGCAGAGTGCTTCCGGGCGACATCATCAAGGTCGACGGATTTCTGAACCATCGCGTGGACTGCGGGCTGATGAGCCACATTGCGGATGAGTTCGCCAAGTTTTTCGACATCGACAACGTAGACCTTTTGCTCACCGCGGAGGCGAGCGGCATTGCGCTGACGGCGGTGTGCGCGCTTCGCTACGGAAAGCCCATGGTCTACGCCAAGAAGGCGAAGAGCGACAACATCGAGGGCGGACTCTTTAAGAGCGAGATCTTCTCCTACACCTATAAAAAGAAGGTCACACTGCTTGTCGCGAAGGACTGGATCCAGCCCGGGATGCGCGTGCTCGTCATCGATGACTTCCTTGCCCGCGGCGAAGCGCTGAGGGGTCTTTGCGAGATCGTCGAGCAGGCGGGCGCAGAGCTCGTCGGCATCGGCTGCGCGATCGAAAAGGGCTTCCAGGGCGGCGGCGACCGCTTGAGAGAACGCGGTGTGAACCTGCATTCGCTCGCGATCATCGAAAAGGCCGAGCCCGGCAACATCGTATTCCGGGAGGACGACTGATGGATACCGTTCTGATCCTCGATTTCGGCGCGCAGTACAGCCGTCTCATCGCACGGCGCGTGCGTGAGCAGAACGTCTACTGCGAGGTCCTGCCGCATTCCGCAAGTGCGGAGACGATCCGGGAAAAAGCGCCGATCGGCGTGATCCTTTCCGGCGGCCCGAACAGCGTCTATGCCGAGGGCGCGCCCCTGGTAGATCCCGCGCTGTTCACGCTCGGCGTTCCCGTGTTCGGCATCTGCTACGGCTGTCAGCTCATGGCGCAGATGCTCGGCGGCAAGGTCGAGCCGGACGGCGGCGCGCGCGAATACGGTAAGGCGGAGACGACCTTCGACCGTGCGGACAGATTGTTCGGCACGCTGCCGGAGACGTCCGTCACCTGGATGAGCCACGGCGACTATATCAGCAGGCTGCCCGAAGGCTTCAAGCCCGCCGCGACGACCGCGGTGTGTCCGACGGCGGCGATCGCCTGTGAAGAAAAACGGTTTTACGGCGTGCAGTTCCATCCGGAGGTACGCCATACGCAGTACGGACGCGAGCTTCTGCGCGCGTTCCTGTTCGACATCTGCGGCGCGAAGGGCGACTGGACGGTCGGCGATATCCGCACCGAAGCGATCAAAAAGATCCGCGAGCAGGTGGGGGACGGCACGGCGCTTTTGGCGCTGTCCGGCGGCGTGGATTCGTCCGTTGCGGCGGCGCTGATGGCGGAGGCGATCGGCGATCGGTTGACCTGCGTGTTCATCGACCACGGTCTGATGCGCAAAAATGAAGGCGACGAGGTTGAACAGGCGTTCAAGCCGTGGCCGATCCGCTTCGTGCGCGTCGACGCGGAACAGCGGTTCCTTACGCGCCTTGCGGGCGTGACCGAACCGGAGCAGAAGCGTAAGATTATCGGCGCGGAGTTTATCCGCGCGTTCGAGGAGGAAGCGAGAAGGATCGGCGGCGCGGACTTTTTAGTGCAGGGCACGATCTACCCGGACGTCATCGAATCGGGGCTCGGCAGCTCCGCGGTCATCAAGAGCCATCACAATGTCGGCGGGCTTCCGGACGACATCGGATTTTCGGGCATCGTCGAACCGCTGCGCATGCTGTTCAAGGACGAGGTCCGCGCGCTCGGCAGAGATCTCGGACTGCCCGACGCGTTCGTCGAACGGCAGCCGTTCCCGGGTCCGGGACTGGCGATCCGCATCATCGGCGAGATCACGCGCGAAAAGCTCGATACCCTGCGCGAAGCGGACGCGATCTTCCGCGAGGAGCTCGCGCTTTCCGGCGTCTCGAAGGAGCTTTCGCAGTACTTTGCGGTGCTGACCTCGATGCGTTCCGTCGGCGTCATGGGCGACGGACGCACCTACGACTATACCCTTGCGCTGCGCGCGGTCAGGACCGACGATTTCATGACGGCGGACTGGGCGCGCATCCCGTACGACGTGCTCGACCGCGTATCCTCGCGCATCGTCAACGAGGTCAAGGGCGTCAACCGCATCGTCTACGACATTACCAGCAAGCCTCCCGCCACGATCGAATGGGAATAACAAGATGTTAACGCAGGGCAATGCCACTTAGCGTCGTCGAGGCACACGCGATCAGCGAACAACCAACCGAGCAACCGAGCAGACAACCACTTTGCTGATCGCCACTCGTGACTTGGAAACCAGCTTCTCGCTTACGAGATAGCGCCCTGCAATAAGAGACTCCTCAAAAGAGAATGAAATTGAAAAGGTCCGATAATACGGGCCTTTTTTGTTGTCCGGAGAGTGATGGATGAACGGCTTTTGGTTGATTTTAATGGTTGGTTGGTTGAACCGGAACAACCGTACAACCAGTCAGACAACCAGGAGCGGAACCATTGGAAGACGCGTTGGAGGTGGGTGTGATGAGACGATGTGATTTTGCCCTTTTGAGAAGAAATGGGTTTGCCCTGTGACATGGTGAAATCCACGTTTTTCAAAATCGGGTGGGAAAAAGTTGGGAGGTGATAGGCTAAAAATACAGATATTTAGGGCTTTTTGGGGAATCGAGTTTTCCCGACTTTTTCGGAAGTTGGGAAGAAAAACGCTAAATCGGGGATTTTTGGGACAAAAGTGGGAAAAAGTTGGGAACCGCGAAAGGAGTGATTATTATGAGGAAAAAGAACTTTAAGGGACGATGTATCAAGAAAACGGTGACTAAGGCGGAGGGGGTATGCCGCACATACGATGCGCTGCAGCTCGCAGCACTGGACGAGTTGGAACGGGATGATGAGATCGCGGAGATCCGGTGTAACGTGGTGTTGGAAGGCTCACCGTGGGATGCGTACACAACGGATTTTTTGTGTAAGACGCGGGACGGGGATTTTATCGCGTTTGAGACGTGCTTAAAAAAGCTTTTGATCCGTCCGCAGACGATGGAATTGCTGGACGCAAGCCGGAACTATTGGATGCGCAGGGGCGTAGAATGGAGGTTGATTGTTGATGGAGAATCTGCAGTTGATGCGTAAGGGAGATTCAATTCTGAGGATACTCAAGATCAAGGGCGAGGAAGTCCTTGTAATCGACTGCCTGAAAAGGACGATGCCTGTATGGGTGGCGGCTGCGGAAGTGGATGGTTATGTGGAGATCGATGAGGAAGAACTGTACAAGGCGACGGGGATTTATCCGGTGGATATCGAAGAGTTGGATGGGCTGTTTGCCGGGTTGATGGATCGGGATACAGCCATTGACCCATGTTAATGTCGAATCGATAGCAGCACCGGTTTTTGCGTTGCAGATTGTGACACGTTTCCATGCAAGGTTCAAAAGCTCCTCGTCGGATCCGGGGACACGACTATAATACGCTGCACGTACACCGGGCTTCCAGGTGATGATATACTCCCTGTCGCCTTTTTGCATTTTGACGGATCCGCTGTTGATTAAGGCCTCTGCTGCTTTCTTGCATCGGCTGCTCGTAACAAGTTTTATCATCCGGATATTCTCCTTTCTGTTTGATACGGGTGAATCCGTCCACTTGTATTATGAGGATCGGGGAATGGGACAAACATTGCATACGTAATATATTAAAAATAACATCTCGCGCTTTCCTATTAAAATTGCTTGACAAATACTGTGGATCGCGCCATAATGGGACTATCAAAAATAACTATAGTTAAAAATACTATGATAGGGAACGACAGAATGATTTATGCCTATGCGCGAGTGAGCACACGGACACAGAAACTGGATCGTCAGATCAAAAGCATCAAGGAGAGATATCCTGAAGCGATCATTGTCCAGGAGAAATATACCGGCACAAGTATGGAAAGGACGGAGTGGCAGAAGCTCTTTGCCCGCGTGAAAGCTGGGGATACGATCGTATTTGATTCTGTTTCCAGGATGAGTCGTAATGCCGAGGAAGGATTCGCGGCGTATGAGGATCTGTACATTCGCGGCGTTGAACTCGTATTTATAAAGGAGCCGCATATCAACACAGAAACGTATAAGCGGGCGCTGCAAAGCAATATCCAGCTCGTCGGAGACAAGATCGACTACGTCCTGGATGGTATCAACAGATATCTGATGGCGCTCGCAAAAGAACAGATCGAGATCGCTTTTCAGCAAGCTGAAAAAGAGGTTCGTGATATCCAGACCAGAGTCAAAGAGGGGATTGAGGTAGCTCGACTGAACGGTAAGCAGATCGGGAGTCCGAAGGGCTCTGTGTATACCGTAAAAAAGAGTGCTGCTACGAAGGAAATCATCAGGAAACACTCACGGAGCTTCGGTGGCAACCTGACAGACAGCGAGTGCATGAAGCTTGCAGGGGTGTCGAACAACACGTTTTATAAGTATAAACGCGAACTCGGTATTGTTCGAAAATAACCGTCTCTGTAGGAGAAAAGATAAGAATCATCTTTGAAAATCACACTTTTGAGCGGTTTTGAGGCAGAATTACGCAGCATCACATTACTACCTCGGTATAGTTTGTAACCTCGCAAATATCCGTTTGTACCCGTTTCTTCTTCTCTTATTGTTTTCCTACTTTTTGCGTTTTTTGACTTTTTTTCGTAAACCACTTGACATGCATATATTCATTTGTTCTCGCTAAGAATCTTGTTCGTTTTCGCGAAAAACCGTCTAACACGCATCGACCAGTACGGAAACAATCAGGCTTGATGGGACATAACGGGCTTTTTCAGAAAAGACGTAAAAAGCATCCAAAAATAACAGTCTTGATTATTGCGTCTGACACGCGCGGAAGAACGGGGAGAATCGCAGGGGCAGAAGCCCAAACTGCGAGTTGACAACGCGGATAGATGGGCGTATAGTGGTCTTACGGACCATGACTCCATAACGCAGGGCAATGCCACTTAGCGTCGTCGAGGCACACGCGATCAGCGAACAACCAACCGAGCAACCGAGCAGACAACCACTTTGCTGATCGCCACTCGTGACTTGGAAACCAGCTTCTCGCTTACGAGATAGCGCCCTGCAATAAGAGACTCCTCAAAAGAGAATGAAATTGAAAAGGTCCGATAATACGGGCCTTTTTTGTTGTCCGGAGAGTGATGGATGAACGGCTTTTGGTTGATTTTAATGGTTGGTTGGTTGAACCGGAACAACCGTACAACCAGTCAGACAACCAGGAGCGGAACCATTGGAAGACGCGTTGGAGGTGGGTGTGATGAGACGATGTGATTTTGCCCTTTTGAGAAGAAATGGGTTTGCCCTGTGACAAGATGATCCGGCTGTTTGATGTGGATGAAACCAACTGGACGGAGGTCCGGAGACTGGCGGTCGGCAAAGAGCAGGAGGGATTTCTGGACAGCGCCGTCGGGATCCTTGCGCGTGGCTACGTCTACCGCGCAAACCGCGCGCGGGTCATCGGGATCGCGGACGGAGAAACAGCGGTCGGCGTTGCGCTGGTGAAGGACATGGACGAGGAGCCTGCCTGCTACGATCTGCAGCAGTTTCTGATCGACCGCCGCTTTCAGGGGCGTGGGTACGGCACGGAGGCGCTGCGTCTGATCCTTGCCGGGCTTCAGACGGAACGGAAATACGACTGCGTCGAGGTCTGCGTGAAACGGACCGACGCCGCGGCGCTGCATGTCTATGAAAAGGTCGGATTTTCAGACACCGGCTATATTGATCCGGATGCGCCGGACTGTTTGAACCTGATGTACTTTTTTCGGTAAAAGAGCATAAAAAGAGGGTGTTCGGAAACACGGGAAGTTTTTTGAACACCCTTTTTATATCACTTTGATTCCGTGAACCGTTCCGAAGAAACATGAACGGACCTGACGGTCATAAACACCGTTATCAGTTTTCAAAAAAAACAGTTGACAAATGAACGCAAACAGAATATAATCTGTTGCATGTTTTTTGTATATGATATATCGCCGACGCGGACCGCGAGGCGAACCGAACCGAATACGCATCGTACCGACGATGCAGCAAAAGATGAACGTCAGGCGTCCATCCGCGGGGACAACTCCCCTCGGGCGGGCGCCTCTCTCTTTACGGATAACGCAGGAGGAAGGGTATGAAAAAGTACGTTTTTGTGACCGGGGGCGTGGTCTCGGGTCTTGGTAAGGGCATTACGGCGGCGTCGCTCGGCAGACTTCTGAAAGCGCGTGGCTTCAAGGTCGCGGCGCAGAAGCTTGATCCGTACATCAACGTTGATCCTGGCACGATGAGCCCCTATCAGCACGGCGAGGTCTATGTGACAGAGGACGGCGCGGAGACCGATCTCGATCTCGGACATTACGAGCGCTTCATCGACGAGGACCTGAACCGCTACTCGAACCTTACGACCGGCAAGGTCTACGCGAACGTGCTTGCGCGCGAGCGACAGGGCGGCTACCTCGGCAAGACGGTGCAGACGATCCCGCACATCACGGACGAGATCAAGCGCTTCATTTACCGCGTCGGCGAAAAGAGCGACGCGGATATCGTGATCACCGAGGTCGGCGGCACGATCGGCGACATCGAGGGGCAGCCGTTCCTCGAGGCGATCCGGCAGGTCGGACGCGAGGTCGGTCGCGACAACGCGGTCTACATCCACGTCACGCTCGTCCCCTATCTCAAAGCCAGCGGCGAGCACAAATCGAAGCCGACGCAGCATTCCGTGAAGGAGCTTCTGGGCATGGGCATCACGCCGGACGTCCTTGTGCTGCGCTGCGACGAGCCGATCACGGACGACGGGATCTTTGAGAAGATCGCGCATTTCTGCAACGTGGACCGCGACTGCGTGATCGAAAACCTGACGCTCGACACGCTGTACGAAGCGCCGCTGTACCTTGAACAGGCGCATTTTTCCGACATCGTCCTGCGAAAGCTGCATCTTTCGGCGCCCGAACCGGACCTTGCGGAATGGCGGGAGATGGTCGACCGCGTCAAGCATCCGAAGGGCGTTGTTTCTGTCGCGATCGTCGGCAAGTACACGCAGCTGCATGACGCGTACCTCTCGATCGTCGAAGCGCTGAAGCACGCGGGCTACGCGCGCGGCGTTTCGGTGGACATCCGCTGGATCGATTCGGAGACGTTCACGCCGGACGAGGTGGAGGACGTCGACGGGATCCTGGTCCCGGGCGGCTTCGGCAGCCGCGGGATCGAGGGCATGATCGCGGCGGCGGGCTATGCGAGAACGCACGGACTTCCGTATTTCGGCATCTGTCTCGGCATGCAGATCCTGTGCATCGAGTATGCGCGGAGCGTGCTCGGCTGGGCGGACGCAAACTCCGGCGAGTTCGATCCTGAAAGCAGTCACAAGGTCATCGACTTCATGCCCGGACAGAGCGACGAGGTCGACAAGGGCGGCACGCTGCGGCTCGGCAGCTATCCGTGCATGGTACAGCCGGGCACAACGCTTTCCCGCTGCTATGCGCTGGACGCGATCGCGGAGCGCCACAGACACCGCTATGAACTCAACAACGAATTCCGACAGCGAATGCTCAACGCCGGTCTGACGTTCTCGGGCGTTTCCCCGGACGGACGCCTGGTCGAAGCGGCGGAGCTTACGAATATGCCGTTCTATGTCGGCGTGCAGTATCATCCGGAATTCAAGAGCAGACCGAACAAACCTCACCCGCTGTTCCTCGGATTCATCGAGGCGGCACAAAATCATAAATCAAAAGGAGAAAAACCATGAAACATTATACAAAAGAGGACATCATCCGCATCGTCAACGAAGAAGACATCGAATTTATCCGCCTGCAGTTTTCCGACATCTTCGGACAGATGAAAAACGTGGCGGTCACGCGCTCGCAGATCGAAAAGGTCGTGGACAACAAGATCATGATCGACGGCAGCTCGATCGAGGGCTTCACGCGCATCCACGAATCCGACCAGTATCTGCGCCCCGATCTCAACACCTTTGCGATCCTGCCGTGGCAGCCCGCCATGCACAAGACGGCGCGGCTGATCTGCGACGTATATAACCCGGACGGCACGCCGTTCGTCGGCGATCCGCGCTATGTTCTGAAGCGGACGCTGAAGCGCGCAGAGGAGATGGGCTATACGTTCAACGTCGGTCCCGAGATGGAATTCTTCCTCTTTGAAGCGGACGACAAGGGACTGCCGACGTCGCGCACTGCGGACGCGGCGGGCTATTTCGACATGGCGCCGATCGACCACGGCGGCAACGTGCGCCGCGAGATCTGCCTGATGCTCGAGGAGATGGGCTTTGAGATCGAAGCAAGCCACCACGAGGTCGCCGAGGGACAGCACGAGATCGACTTCAAGTATGAGGAAGCCCTGACCGCCGCCGACAACATCCTGACGTTCCGCATGGCGGTCAAGACGATCAGCCAGAACTACGGTCTGCATGCGACCTTCATGCCGAAGCCCGTATTCGGGATCAACGGCAGCGGCATGCATGTGAACATGTCGCTGTTCCGCGACGGCAAGAACACGTTCTTCGATCCGGACGGCGTGAAGCAGCTTTCCAAGGAAGCGTACAGCTTCATCGCGGGCGTGCTCACGCATGTGCGCGGGATGGCGGCGATCACGAATCCGCTCGTCAATTCCTACAAGCGCCTTGTGCCCGGCTATGAAGCGCCGTGTTATCTTGCGTGGAGCGCGTCGAACCGTTCGGCGCTGATCCGCATCCCCGCGGCGCGCGGAAGCTCCACGCGTGTCGAGCTTCGCTGCCCGGACCCGGCGTGCAATCCGTATCTCGCGATCGCAGTGTGCCTTGCCGCGGGGCTGGACGGCATCGAAAAGGGCATGACGCCGCCGGCGGAGATCACCGAAAACATCTACTTGATGACCGACGCGGAGCGCAAGACGCACGGCATCGACAGTCTGCCCGGGAATCTTCTCGAAGCGGTCGAGTGCCTTTCCGCCGATCCGCTGATCGTGAACACGCTCGGCGAGCACGTCTTCACGCATTACACCGAGGGCAAGCGCCGCGAGTGGGACGAATACCGCACGCGCGTGACCGACTGGGAGCTGAAAAAATACATGCTGGTCTATTGAGCCCGGCAGCACCGGACAGGAGGAGCCGTTATGAGATTCACGAAGATGCACGGACTGGGCAACGATTTTGTGCTCGCGGAAGGTCCCGTCCCCGAAAACGCGGCGCATCTTTGCGCGGCGCTGTGCGACCGCCGCTTCGGCGTCGGCGCGGACGGGGTGATCTTCGTCTCTCCCTCCCGGACGGCGGACTGTAAAATGAACATCTTTAACGCCGACGGCAGCGAAGCCGGCATGTGCGGCAACGGCATCCGCTGCGTCGGCAAGTTCCTGTATGATAAGGGAATGCTGCAAAAGGACCGTCTGACCGTGGAAACGCGGTCCGGCGTCAAAGCCTTGCGCCTGCGGACCGAAAACGGACGGGTCGCCGGTGCCTCCGTGGATATGGGATGTGTGCGTTCGACAGGAGCGCCGGTGATTCTGCCGGATGGCTTGGGCGCCGGGATACCGATCTCGGTCGGGAATCCGCATCTGGTGATCTTTTCCGATGCGGTCGAGGACCTGCCGCTGTCCGTCCTTGGACCCGCGATCGAACACGATCCCCGCTTTCCGGGCGGGATCAATGCGGAGTTTGTCCGCGTTCTGTCCGACACGAAGCTTCGGATGCGGGTCTGGGAACGCGGCTGCGGCGTGACGCCCGCCTGCGGCACGGGCGCGTGCGCGTCCGTCTTTGCGGCGGTCAAACAGGGACTATGCCCGGCGGAACGCCCCGTTGAGGTCGTTCTGGACGGAGGAAGCCTGTTCATCACGGTCAACGCCGACGACAGCGTCACCATGGAAGGACCCGCGGCGACCGTATTTGAGGGGGAGATCGACATATGACCCGGATCAATTCAGCCTATACAAAGCTGCCGCCCGCCTTCTTCTTCTCCCGCCTGACGGAGACCGTCTCGCGGTATGCGGCGGACCATCCGGACCGGCGTCTGCTGCGGCTGGGCGTGGGCGACGTCGCGGGACCGCTTGCGCCCGCGGTCATCGAAGCGCTGCACCGCGCCGCCGATGAGCAGAGCCGCCCGGAAACCTTTCACGGCTATCAGCCGGAGACCGGCACGGACTTTCTGAAAGCGGCGGCGGCGGCTTACTACCGGCAAAGGAACGTGATCCTGTCCCCCGAGGAGATCTTCATTTCCTCCGGCGCGGCGGACGATCTCGGCGCCTTCAGCAGCCTGTTTTCCGCCGATGCACGAGTGCTGGTGACGGAGCCAGCCTATCCCGCCTATGCGGACGTCAGCAGGATGGCGGGAAGGACGATCCTGCATCTGAAGGGGAACCGGGACAACGGCTATCTGCCTCTGCCGACGGCGGATACGGACGCCGACCTCGTCTATCTGTGCTCGCCGAACAACCCGACCGGCACGGCTTACAACCGGTCTCAGCTTCGGCAGTGGGTCGACTGGGCGAACGCGCGGCAGGCGGTCATTCTGTTTGACGCGGCGTACGAGGCGTTCGTCCGGGACGCGGACGTGCCGCACAGCATCTATGAGATCCCGGGCGCCGAAACCTGCGCGATCGAGATCTCCTCTCTGTCCAAAACGGCGGGGTTCACCGGCATGCGCGTGGGCTATACCGCGGTCCCGCAGGCACTGGTACGGGACGGCTGCTCCCTACGCGATATGTGGACGCAGGACCGGACCACAAAGACCAACGGCGTCTCCTATGTGCTGCAGCGCGCGGGAGAAGCGGCGCTGTCCCCGGAAGGGCTGCGCTTCAGCCGCGAGAGGATCGCCGCATATCAGGAGAACGGGCGCATCCTTTCCGAAGCGCTCGAAAAAGCCCGCGTTCCGTTCACGGGCGGACGCAACGCGCCTTATCTTTGGCTGCCGTGCCCGGACGGACAGAGCGGGTGGACCTTCTTTGAACGTTTGCTGGAGGAGGCGCAGATCGTCGTGACGCCCGGCGAGGGCTTCGGCGAAGGCGGGGAAGGGCATGTACGCCTTTCCTGCTTCGGCACCGGCGCGGACACGGAGGAAGCCGCAGAACGGCTTTTGACATTTTTCCAAAAAAGAGTATAGTAATAAGCATCATACGGAGACCGTATCGGAAGGGAGTATTGTTTATGTGCGGAATCGTCGGATACACCGGATCCAAACCCGCAGCGCCGATCCTTTTGGAGGGGCTCAGAAAGCTGGAATACCGCGGCTATGACTCCGCGGGGCTTGCCGTGCGCAGCGGAGACGCGCTTGCCGAGGTAGTGAAGGCGACGGGCAAGCTGAAAAATCTGATCGAAATGACCGATGAGGGGCGGACGATGCCGGGCTTTTGCGGCATCGGGCATACGCGCTGGGCGACGCACGGCGAGCCGAGCCGCGCGAACGCGCATCCGCACGTCTCCGGCAACGCGACGGGCTCCGGCTCCGGTCCCGTGGAATCGGACGTGGTCGGCGTGCACAACGGCATCATCGAGAATTATGAGGAGCTCAAGCAGAAGCTTCTGAACAACGGCTACCGCTTTTACAGCGGCACGGACACCGAGGTCGTGATCAAGCTGGTCGATTACTACTACAAGAAGTACAAGATCGGTCCGATCGACGCGATCAACCGCATGATGGTCCGTGTGCGCGGCAGCTATGCGCTTGCGCTGATGTTCAAGGACTTCCCCGGCGAGCTCTACTGCGCGCGCAAGGACAGCCCGCTGATCATCGGCGTCGCCGACGGCGAGAGCTTTCTGGCGTCCGACGTTCCCGCGATCCTCAAGCACACGCGCGACGTCTACTATATCGACAACCTGCAGTCCGCGCGACTGCTGCCGGGCGAAGCGCATTTCTTCGACCTGAACGGCGACGAGATCGCGCTTCCGCTCACCCGCATCACATGGGACGCGGAAGCCGCGGAAAAGGGCGGTTACGAGCATTTCATGATCAAGGAGATCCATGAGCAGCCCAAAGCGGTCCGCGATACGCTGAACAGCATCATCAAGGGCGGAAGGATCGACCTTTCGGCGGCCGGCGTCGACAAAGCGTTTCTCGAACGGATCGACAGCATCCATATCGTCGCCTGCGGCTCGGCGTGGCACGTCGGCATGCTTGCGCAGTATGTGATCGAGGACCTTGCCGAGATCCCGGTGCGCGTGGAGCTTGCGTCCGAGTTCCGCTACCGGAAGACGCTGTTCTCCCCGGGCGCGCTCGTGATCGTGGTCTCGCAGTCCGGCGAGACCGCGGACAGCCTCGCTGCGCTGCGCGCGGCCAAGGCAAAGGGCGTACCGACGCTTGCGATCGTGAACGTCGTCGGCTCGACGATCGCGCGGGAAGCGGATCATGTGCTGTATACGCTCGCGGGACCCGAGATCGCCGTCGCCACGACCAAGGCGTACAGCGCGCAGCTTGCCGCGATGTATACGCTTGCGATCGCGCTCGCCGACGTGCGCGGCATGCTTGACGATACACGCCGTGACGCATACCTTGCGGAGCTTTCCGCGCTGCCGGACAAGATGGCGCGCGCGTTGGAGGACAAGGAGCGCATCCAGTGGTTTGCGTCAAAGCACGCCAACGCGCGGGACATCTTCTTCATCGGCCGCGGGCTGGATTACGCGATCTGTCTGGAAGGCAGTCTCAAGATGAAGGAGATCTCCTACATCCACAGCGAAGCGTACGCCGCGGGCGAGCTGAAGCACGGCACGATCAGTCTCGTTGAAAACGGCACGCTGATCATCGGCGTACTGACGCAGCAGGACCGGATCGAAAAGACCGTCAGCAACATGGCGGAATGCAAGGCGCGCGGCGCGTACCTCATGGGTCTGACCGGCTGCGGCAACTACAACGTTGAGGAGACCGCAAACTTCACCGTGTACGTGCCGAATGTCGATCCGCACTTCTTCGGCAGCATTGCGATCATCCCGCTGCAGCTGCTTGCCTACTATACGAGCGTCGCCAAAGGTCTCGACGTCGACAAGCCGCGCAACCTCGCAAAGAGCGTGACCGTAGAATAACGAAGAAACGCAAACAAAAAACGCCCTTCCCCGGGATTTGCAGGGAAGGGCGTTTTGCGTTATCCGGCGATCCAGGTCGCGCATCGGTTGACCGGTTCCGGGTCGTTTGTGAAGCCCATGGAATGGTAGAGCGCGATCGCGGGGGCGTTGTCGGCGTCGACGATCAGCATCATGCGCTTCGGGCGGTTTTCCTCGATCGCCTTTGCGAGAAGCTTTCTGCCCCAGCCGCGCCGCCGGTATTCCGTCTTGACCAGAAAATCGAACGGCTCGTTCTCCTCGTTGTTCTTCGTCATGTCGATGTAGCCGATCACGGTCCCGCCGTCCACCGCAAGGAACACACGGAACGTGTCGAGCGCTTTCACGACCTTGTCGCCCGTCCAGTAGCGGTCCGTGTCGTGCATGGCGATATACTGTTCCTCGTACTGCGCGGACAGCGGTTCGACGCCCGTCGTGTCGACTGCGGGGACTTCGCCGGTGAGGACCATCTTGAACTGCTCCGGATCGAAGGACGCGCCGCGTTTGTTGAGCATTTCGGTGATCGCGTCGTTTTTCGGGTGGAACACAAAATCGACATGACAGCCCGGGCAGTTTGCCGCAAGCCAGTCCGCGATCTCCTCATATGCGGCGGGGCTGCGCGATAGCCCCACGAGCATTTCGATGTATTTTTCCTCTTTGATGATCAGAAACACAAAAAGCCCCGTCATAACGCCGTCGCGGAACACGCCGAGCGCCGTTTTGTCGGGATCGGTAAGCGCGGAGTATAGGTTGCCTTCAAACTGCTCCTCCGTGGAAAGCATCGGCTCCCGATAGCGGGGGTCGGCGTTGATCTCCTGAATAAAGTCCCGATAGGGTTCAAATGACGTCAGTTCCCGGATCATTGCGGTTCTCCCTTCGAAGCGTCTTTGTTGCGCAGCACGCGCACGATCTGCCGTCCGTCGCTGATCATGCCCTTGCACACGACCCGGTAGCGGATCGGCAGGGCGGTGACCAGAAACTGGAGAAAGTTGTAGAGCAGCAGAAACGTAATGAGATAGACGAGCATCCCGTACAGCGCGCCTTTTGCGGCGTCCGGCACGAAAACGAAAAACCGCAGCACAAAGAACAGCGCGGCCAGTAGCAGCGAGGCCAGCGGTCCGCCGAGAAGCATCAGGATCTTTCCCTTCTTCGTCTGCGGCTCGTCCCGGTCGACCGGCAGGAAAAAACCGCCGACGGGAAAGAGATAGACCGTGAACCGCCCGACCGTAAAGAGCTCCGGTCCGGAGCCGACAAGGACCCGCCACGGCTTCTTTCCGGCGCCGATGCAAAAGCCAAGGGCGTGCCCGAGTTCGTGCAGCAGCACGGACAGACCCGCAAGGAGCCAGAGGAGCGGGAGCGTCAGAATGTATTGCATGGTTCACCTCCGAACGAAAGCATTCGTCCGTTTTCATTATACCAAACACGTCTTTCAGAGGCAAGAAAAATATAACGCAAAAACCACTTGACAAATACATCGAGGTTCGATATACTATGTATCGAAGCTCGATATATCGAACCGAGATAGTCAGGAGGGTGTATGAACGACAAGATCCGACGCGTATATGTGCCGATGACGGAGACGGGATTTTACATCCTGTTCTGTCTCCAAAGCCCGCAGCACGGCTACGGGATCAGCGGGCAGGTGAAGCGGATGACGGGCGGCGCGATCACGATCAGCGCCGGGACCATGTACGGGACGCTCGCGAAGATGGAGAAGGACGGGCTGATCCGTTTCTGCCGCGAGGAGGACAAGCGAAAGCTGTACGAGATCACGGCGCTCGGGCAGGAGGTCCTGGATCTGGAGATCAGGCGGATCGAACGATTATACCGGAACAGCAAAGGAGAGGACGTCGATGCGTAAAACATTTGTACATTTTTTCACGATCGCCGATTACGAGGAGGAGGAAGCGTGGCTTTCCCAAAAGCACAGCGAGGGCTGGAAGTTTGTGAAGCTGACGCCGCCGTGCTTCTACGTCTTTGAGGAATGCGAGCCGGAGGACGTCGTCTACCGGATGGATTACAAGAACGCGGGCGAGAGCGAGGACTACCTGCAGATGATGCGGGACTTCGGCTGGGAATATTTCACAAAACGCCTCGGATGGCTGTATTTCCGAAAAAAGGCGGAGGGGACGGCGGAGGAGCGGGAGCTGTTTTCCGACGACGCTTCGAGAGCCGAGATGGCGGCGCGCGTTGCGCGGACGCGGCTGATCCCGCTGTGCGTGATCTTCCTGTGCTGCATTCTGCCGAATTTCATCATCTCACTCAACGGACAACCGTTCGGCGGCTGGCGTCTGGCTGCGATGATCGTGTTCGGTGCGCTGTTCGCATTCTATGAATTCCTGCTCATCTACTGCGGCGTGAAGCTTGCGCGGATCCGCCGCAAATACCACGGCTGAGCAGAACGGCTCCTTCAAAACGGTGCGGATATCCGCGCCGTTTTTTTCGGAGAGAAACGATGTACAGAAGTCTTCCGTTTCCCCTTGCGAAACGATCGTTCATTTCAATTATCGATCGCTCATCAAGATTTCACAGTATGATCTTTCTCTGTACAAATGCGATATGCGGCAAGACCTTTCCCACGCTTGAATAACTACGCTAAGAATGTATATATATACAGATTTTATGGGAATATATGATTTTTATTCCGCTATTTCCTATTGTCAAACGGGATCTTTTTTTATATAATAAATTGATTCATTGTGAGTTGATGCTTTGCAGCAGAATCGAAAGGGGGGACCCAAAGAAATATGAAGAACCGAAACAGACTGTTCTCGCTGCTTGTAGCGGTGCTGATGCTGCTTTCGACGGTGTTTACCGGGATCGCGCCTGCGTTTGCGGACGATGACGACGCGCAGACCGAACCCGCCGCAGCGGAACCGGCAAATGCGGACGAAGCGCCCGAACAGGAGACGACAGAACAGACGGAGGACGAAGAACCCTTCGGGCAGATTGAGGCGTCCGAGACGTTTGAAGAGGACCCGGAGGAACCGATCGACCCCGATCTCGACACCGATTCGGACGGCATTCCGGACGTCGACGAGATCGAGGTTTACGGTACCGATCCCGAAAACGCCGACACCGACGGCGACGGGCTTTCGGACTATGACGAGCTGCAGGTGTATTACACGGCAGCGGGCGAGACGGACAGCGACGGCGACGGGCTTTCCGACTATGACGAGCTGTTCGTATACGGCACCGATCCTCTGAAGGGCGATACCGATGCGGACGGGCTTTCGGACGGCGATGAAGTGTATTACGGAACCGATCCGCTTTCGCCCGATACCGACGGCGACGGCATTTCGGACGGCGACGAGTTCGTGCTCGGCACGGATCCGCTGCAGTATGAAACCCTTTCCGAAGTGTTTCAGCGGATTGGCGAAGGGACGATCGACGGTGCGCTGTTATCCGGCAACGCGGCAGTCCCTTCGATCGAGGGCTATGCGCCGTTCATCCTGTTCCGGGAAGCATCCGTTACGCATTTCGATGCAGAATCTTTCCGTCATAATCCGGCGCTGATCGGCAAGGCGATCCGCGTTGCCATGCCCGATGGCGGTGATCTGATCCTTACCTTTGCGATCGACAGCAGCGCGAAGGAGATTGCGATCTATCGGATGAACGATAACGGCACGGTCCGTCTCGACGCACAGCGGAACGGCAGCGAGTATACCGTCGCACTCGAAGAGAGCGGCATCTACTTTGCGGCAGATCAGAAAAAGCTCAACACGTTGCTCGGTCTTGAAGGCGCTTCCGTGCAGAGCCTGCCGGAGAACTCGTACCTTCTTGAGGACTTCCACTATGTTACTCTTTCCGCGCCGCTGACTGCGGGAAGCAGCGTCGATACCGACGGCGACGGCGTTCCGGACAGCGAAGAGCTCGGCACACCTTACGCGCTTGATCTCGGCAACGGTTACACTGTAACGGTGTACCCCATTCTTTCCGATCCGACGCTTTCCGATACCGACTTTGACGGCATTCCGGACAGCACGGACAGCGCACCGACCAACAACATCTTTACCGGCAAGCTCAAGAGCGGTCACGACGGCACGACCACGGTCAGCTTCACCGTCGATTATCGCAATTTCTTCGAGCAGAATACGACCTATCAGCCGACGCTGGCGACCTACTCTGTGATGGGAGCCGCACTGGCGTATATGGACAAGACGCTGATGGCGTACGACAACGCATATCTGACATTCGACACCGCGCCGATCTCCGGAAGCAGCGCAAACACCAAGTACAACGGTATGGACCTGATGGAGCTGTTCGGCTTCCAAAATGTAGAGGATTTTAAGCTTTCGGGTCAGTACCAAGACGACGACGATCTGTGCGAAGCGCTGGTTGGCTGGCAGACCGTGACCTACAACGGCGAGACCAAGGTCATCCTTGCGATCTGGGTGCGCGGCACGGACAGCACGTCCCAGGAGGAATGGAGCTCGAACTTCCACATGGGCAGGCGGGAAGGCTTCCTTGACGATTATGATTCCGTTGAAGGCAAGAGCCCGCGGCAGAAGAATGAGGATTGGACGCGTAAATCGAACCACCGCGGCTTCGACGTTTGCGCCACGCGTATCCTGAAGTACGTCGAGAACTATTATATGACCAAGGTCAAGCCGGTGCTGGATGAAGATCCGGGCTATACGCTTGCGTACTGGATCACGGGGCATTCCCGCGGCGCGGCGGTCGGCAACCTGATCGCATCCTATCTGATCGACCTCGAAAAAGAGGTCTATGCCTATACCTTCGCGACGCCGTACAACACGGCGAATACCGAAGCCAACGCGGAGAAATACGACTGCATCTTCAACCTTGTCAACAGCAACGACTTCGTGCCGATGCTGCCGATGCCCGAATGGGGCTTTACACGCTACGGCAAGACGGCGTCCGTCGACGCTTCACAGTGGAGCAGCGAGATCAAGAGCGCAACGGGTGAGGATTACAGCGGAAAATACTTGACGGCAAGCGATATGAGTACGCTGCTCGGCAAGTTCGTCTGCATCACCGGCGAGAACGCCGATCGCAACAACCCGGGCAAGATCCTCGGCTGGCGCGAGGTCTATACATATCACTGCGGACATAACCATGCGGGCGAGACAAACGGCAACTATCAGAGCACAACGTTTAAACCAAAAGGCAATTTCATTACCGGACCGACAGAGAGCGGGTACAATGATTATGCGATCCGCCTGAAAAAGTACAGTTATTGGACGAACGGCATATGTGAGACGCCGGCGTATGATCTTCAGGTTCTTGTCGAGCTGTTGGTCGCAGTGGCAAAAGGGGAAACGCTCGGCGGTGCGTCAACCTATATGACGAAAAACAAACTGGCAGATAAGTTCGATTTCGATAAATGGAGCTTGATTTCCTATGCGACCAAGCTCACCGAGCCGCACTTTATGGATACTTACTCGGTCATCCAGGCGCAGATCAATGCGGCAGGCGATCCCGGCGCGCGTTTCAATACGCTTCCGTATTATACGCAAACCAGCGGCGCAGGCTCCCGTCCTCCGCATATGCATACCTATACCACGGTGACGTACGAGGGACATGAACCCACCTGCACCGAGGACGGTCTCGGCTATCGCTATTGCAACTGCAGCGGAGAGAATGACGATTACTACGACGATTATCAGAGGTATGTGCGCATTCCGGCGACCGGACACGACTGGGGCACCCCGACCTACGAATGGACGCAGGTTGAAAACGGCTGGACCTGCACCGCGAACCGAGTCTGCGAGCGCAACAGCGAGCACGTCGAGAACGAGACGGTCACCGCGGTCCGCACCGAGACGGCTGACAAGGCGGTCTACACCGCGACGTTTGAAAACGAAGCGTTCGAAGAACAGGTCAAAGAAGTCGATCTCGGCTACTACCTGATCGGCTCCATGACGAGCTGGGCGCTCGATACGACCAAGAAGTTCGAAGTGAACCCCGACACCGCAGGCGAGTACATGCTGCAGATCACCCTCGCGGCAGGCGCTGAGTTCAAGGCGGTCAAGACGGAAGGCACGACGATCCTTGCATGGTATCCGGATCAAGGTTCGAACTACGTTGTCGGCGCGAATCAGGCGGGCAACGTGACGGTCTTCTTCCGTCCGGACGGCCAGGGCGGCGACGGATGGCATTACGGTTATCTGTACATTGCGACGCAGCACGTCCATATCTGGTCCGAACCGACCTACGAGTGGGCGGCGGACAACAGCACGGTAATGGCGACCCGTTCCTGCACAGAGGATGACTGCGACGAAGTAGAGACCGAGACCGTCAGCGCGACGCTTACGACGGTTGACGCGACCTGCACGGAAGCGGGCTCCAAGACCTGGACGAGCGCAGCGTTCGAGAACCCCATGTTCGAGGTACAGACGAAGACGGAGACGATCCCGGCGACCGGACATGATTGGGACGAACCGACCTACGAGTGGGCGGCGGACAACAGCACGGTCACGGCGACGCGTGTGTGCGCAAACGATGCAACGCACGTCGAGACCGAGACGGTCACCGCGACGTATGCGGTCACGACCGATCCGACCTGCGAAGACGCGGGCGTAGGCACCTACACCGCAACGTTCGAAAACGAAGCGTTCGAGACCCAGATCAAGACGGTTAACCTCGACCCGATCGGACACGACTGGGATACCCCGACCTATACGTGGGATGAGAACAACAACTGCACCGCAGAGCGCGTCTGCAAGAACGATGCAACGCATAAGGAGACCGAACTGGCTCCGGGCATCGGTGAAGTAACGAAGCCGGCGACCTGCGAAGAAGCGGGCGAAACGACCTACACGGCGACGTTCGCGAACGAAGCGTTCGAGACTCAGACCAAGGTCGTTGCAGACGTCGACCCGATCGGCCACGATTGGGGCGAGCCGACCTATGTATGGGCGGCGGACAACAGCACCGTGACAGCGACCCGCGTCTGCAAGAACGATGCAAGCCACATTGAGACCGAAACCGTCAGCACGACGAGCGAAGTCAAGACGCCGGCGACCTGCGAAGGCGCAGGCACGACGACCTACACGGCGACGTTCGAAAACGAAGCGTTCGAGACGCAGACCAAGGACGTCGAGGACATCGAACCGATCGGACATGATTGGGACGAACCGACCTACGAGTGGGCAGCTGACAACAGCACCGTGACGGCGACCCGCGTCTGCAAGAACGACGAAAGCCATGTCGAGACCGAGACAGTCAACACGA
>JAEEGH010005740.1_pt1 | contig 30964 bp, 5 predicted proteins | sample 9134181 | NCBI WGS metagenome assembly JAEEGH01 (sample SAMN16246544, study PRJNA631951) | gut metagenome | biome: gut microbiome; feature: rumen; material: DP-attached | host: Bos | place: Iran: Karaj | collected 2018-10
AATTAGTGTTAATTCAAATATTTCTCCAAAGTATTACGTAAATGGATACGCACTGGACACTTCAGAAGATAATATTACATGGAACTCACTTTCAACAAATGGTGTACTTGCAATTCAGGTAGTTAAGGGAACTGGTGCTGATTCTGGTGTTATTCCAAGCAGCCTTACTGCATTCCTTACTCCATGTGATGAATCTGCAATCGTTGAAACCTCAAAAGATGTAATTGAAATTTCCGGCGATTATATGGTTAGTGATACAGATTCTTCTCAGGCAAGTAAAACTGACACTGAAACTGACAGTACCACTTATTCAATCAGTCTGGAAAATTTTGATGGTCTGACAGCAGGCCAGTATTATCTGGTAACAATGACTGGAAATGACGGTGATGATAATGACATTGTTGGCGCTTCAACATATGGTTTCTATACTCCGTCAAATGCAAGTGCTCCAACAATTTCAAAAGTTGGATTTACAGCCGGTAGTGTTGAATCTGATGTTCAGACTTCTGCACAAACTTCTACATCAACTTTCAATACTCTGGAAGTCTGGGGTGGTTCAAACAAGCGTTATCTTGTTTTTGAAGTACAGGCCAGTGATTCAAAAGGAATTGATACAGTAAAAGTTAACTGGGGAAATGATTCATCTGCGGATTTTACAAATGTTTCTGGTACTAACAGATATATTTCAGATCCAATCGATTTAAGTTCAACTGCAACAGGTAACTATACATTTAAGTTTACAGTTACAAATATTGAAAATGTTTCTACATCAACTAACCGTAGTGCAAATGTTGATAATGATGGACCAATCGTAAAAGTAACAAGTCCTGCTTATGGTTCATCTGGAAAATTTACAGCAGAGATGGAAATTCTTGGAACAGTTCAGGACAGCTATTCCAGTGTAGATGATTTTATGTACTGCATTGTAGATAATGATATGGCTGCAATTGCAACAACTGTTGAAGCGCAGATTGCACAGGTTAAAGAATACTTTAACAACAGAAGCATCTATAATTCAGGAACATATCCTACATGGGACTTTACATTTACTCCTTTCCAGATTGCAGATGTAGACAAGTATACAATCAGCGATAATGATTATTACAAAGTTCCGGTATGGTTTTACGCAACAGACGAGCTTGGAAATTACACACTTGTTTCAAGTCTTACAACAGGTACAAGTGGTAATGCTGTTACAACAAATGCCGGCGGTGAATATACATTCCTTTACAATCCGTATGCAGATCGTCCTACAACAGAAATTACACAGCCAGAATCTGCAACTACACAAAGTGGAACTATTACAGTAGCGGGTTCTGCTGAAGATAATGTGTCTGTAAGTGCTGTTTATGTTCAGTTTGACTGGGATGGTGACGGCGTATTTGAAACTCTGGACGAAGAAGGAATTACTTCAGAAAATTCAGGGCTGACAATTGTAAGCTCTGCTGATATTTCTGATATTGATGATACTGCAGATCCAGATTTCTGGGGTGTTCTTGCAGAAAAGACTTCAAGCTGGAAACTTCAAATTAACAAAAATGGTGATTTTTATAAAGCAAATGAAAAAGGTTCCAATGGAATGCCTGTTATAAAAATCCGTGCTGCAGCTCTGGATAACAATAATCTTTTAGGTAACTGGTCAGATCCTGTTACTATAACTATTAATGAAAATGCTCCAAGTATTTCTGAAGTGTATGCAAAGCAGTTTACAGACATTGCAGATTCTTCAACAGAAACAGGTTCTTCAGAATTCTCGAATGGTGATGCTTTCAAGGGTGAATGGTATCTGGAAGCAGCTGTATTAACACAGATTGCTGAAGGAATAGATATTTCAAATTCTTCAAAGTGTTATTACAAAGTAGCAGGTTCTTCATCAGGTCTTGCATCAGCATCAGCAAATGCAATTACTTACTACGATGAATATTCTGTAACAATTGGTGATGTAAACTATTCAGGTTACAAAATCAGAATTCCAATGGCTACAGATTCTGGAGCAGGTACAAAGTATATGCAGATCAGAGTTCAGGATGCTGCTGATACCGGTTCCCTGGATTGTACCGAAACTTTCTATTATTCATATGACAATACAGTTCCTGTACAGCAGGGTACAAAAATCAATAATGAGCTGGGTCAGAGTGCACTGGTTGATGCAAGCGGAAATCCAATTGCATTTACAAAACAGAAAATCAGTAACCATGTATTAACATTCGGTGGAAATGTTTCAGATACAGGTCTCGGTGTTGATAAGGCAATCTTCTATTTCCGCAGACCGGATGCTTCAGATTCAGAAAGCTATACAATCGAACTGCCTCTGCCATATGAAAATACAGACGGTTCTTATTCTTCAGAATCAAGTGCTGCTGTTTCATATGCCATTTCATCTTCGGAAGTTAAACTGTCCGCAGGTGCTTCCGGTAACAATAATGTCAGTCTGGATTCAACAAGCGGTCTCTACGGTGTAACACTGGAAGGTGCAACACGTTCTTCAGATACTCAGTTCTATCACAGTGCAGTTAAGGATTATAAATTTATTCGTGCAGGTTCTCTTGCATATATTGCAGGTGGATTCCACAGAATTAAATCAGTAGAAAATGGAACTGTTACATTTGACGATGCAATTGACGGAAGCAAATATACATCTGCATTCTTTGCCGCTGCATTTGTTGTAGACAATACTCAGACAGAAAGCAGCAGCTGGAGCAGCGGATGTTTTGATCTTTCAAATGATGATGGTGACGGCGTAAAGGAATATCTTTCTGGTAATACAAAGAGTGAAAACTGGCTGGTAAGCATTTTTGCTGATGAACTTGAAGATGGTCCTGTTTATATTGATTCAGTAGTTCTGGACCTGGCAGGAAATATTTCTGAAAAAGCTTCAACCTACATTATGCTGGCAAATAATACTCCTCGCGTAACAAAAGTTTATGTTGCTTCAGATTTGAATGGTAACGGCACGTATTCTTCTGATGAAGCCGGAACTGATTCAGAAGGAAACTATTATTTCACAGCAACAAATGGTTCTAACTACGAAAGTGATTTTGTAACAATCAAGGATACAGGTGTCAGGGCAATTGATAATGTGGCAATCGCATTTGAATTGCTTGGAACATATGATCCTCAGGAAGACAGCGGATACCACGGTTATGGAATGGGCAACGGCAGTCTTAAATACAGATGGACAACCGGAACTTCTGAAGTAACAAAACTTGATTCTACAAGTCTTCTTGTTACAAATGATTTGAAAGAATTTACAAGTGATGAAATCTTTACAGATGACAGCATTTCTGCCGCAAACAGTTTGAATCAGATTGTAATTTTATCAAGTGATCTGGAAAAACTTGCTGCAGAAGATTCTGAGAATTATATTTCAATTGCTCTCTGGGATGAAACAAATGGTGTAACTCAGGGGGATTTTGGAACAATTTCTCCATCTGATAAATCGCTTACTTATTACTCAAGTTTTGGTTCTCAGTACACAGTGATTAATATTCCTCTTACTGTGGATTTAAGTGATGGTATTTCTCCAGAAGCTTCAATCTCTGATTTCTACTGGAAAAAAGATGCAGAAGGATATAACTCACTTTATTACTACAATGATACAAAGATGGGGCACATTGAACTCGCTGATGTAGATTCACTTTCTGGAGTTGTAAAAGTTGAAGGAACAGCTTATGACGATCAGCGTCTGGGCAGTCTGACCTTTACTATTACAGAAGGAAGTTCAAATAAACTGAGTAAGACAATTGAATATGTTTCTTCATCTGCAAGCTGGACAAGTACAGGCAGCCTTACTTCTGACGGATATAATATTTCTGCAGAAAGTACTTTCAGTCAGGCTGAAGGCCACAAAGTTAACTGGACAATGCTGCTTGATACCGCTGCAATAGGAAACTACTCAGGTGCAATAATCAGCGTAACTGCAAAACAGTCCAAGGCACCATATTCTACTTCATCAACTCAGAACAAGACTGTAAATATTGTTCCTTACATTACAAAGGTTGAGCGCAGTGAAGATTCAACAATCTCTGGTGGAGTGATGAATCGTTCTACATTCGGTGCATATCCTGTTGTAGAAGGTGAATCAATTACAGTTTATGGATTTAACTTTGGTACAGCAGCAACTGTATATGTTGGACCGGAAGATGCAACTTCATCCTCAATTAAAGATGACTGCACAGATACACAGACTGTAACTTCAACTCAGAGTTCTCCTCTTTCAGCAGGTTCATTCACAATGACTGTCCCTGAAAAATCTGGAAAACTTTTTGTAAAGAACACAACTCTTTCTTTGAATAACGATAATGACAATGATGATTACGGTTCAGCTGATACAAGTGATTCAGACCTCGTGGCTACAACTGCCTTCCGTGCTAACTATGGTTACAATCGTGAAGCAGTAAGCGGCAAGTCACTTTCAACTGAATATACTGATGACAGATATTTGTCAGTATGGAGTCTGGGTAACTTCTTTGCAGGTACAGATGGTGGTGCTGAATTAAAGCATCCGGTTATGGCCGCAGATGCATCAGGTAATTTGTATGCATCCTGGGTTGCACAAAGTAATTCAAATGTAATGTTCAGTTATGGAATTGCTGACAGCATTACTCCAATTTTCAGATGTTACGACCAGCCTGGTGAATATACCGGCGTAAGTATTGATACAAAAGCTGCTTCTACTGTTACAAATTATGGTGGTGCAGCAGTAGCATTTGTGCCTGAACAGCAGGGGTCTGGAGGATCTTTCTCTTATCACGGTATGTCCAGTGCAATGATTGTTGGTGGTATGGGTGCAATTCAGGTAAGTCGTGATGATTTAAAGGATTCTAAGTTTTATAGCACAACTAAAGATAATGTTATAACAGTAGCTGTTGACGGAAATCCAACTTTCCAGTTGGATGGAAGTAATATAAGTTCTTACTACAATCTGGCAAACTATGATATGAACAGAAGACTTGGAGCCTTTGAAAATCCTGCTTCTGCAAGATATGGAAGTTATTTACATAACATCTGGTATGATAACGTAACTGAAAGCCTTAAATATTCAGTTGTTGATGTTACAGAAGTTGAAAAATTTGAGCAGAACTCTGGAGCAATTGTAGGCTGGGTAGTGCTTGACGGTGGCTTTAATGGTCAGGATAGAGTTCACAATTTTGAAGCTTCAGATGATACTACCGAAAGTATAAATAATAAATTGATTTCATTTAAGCAGATTCACTCTGTGGTAACTCACAGCGATTTGGAAAGTAAGACACGTACCTTTGGAGGTGCAGCTGTATATGATTCAGATATTTTCTTAAGGAAGTCAAATATCACTGAGCAAACTGGCACAGATGCCAAGACCAGTGTTACTTATTCAAGTAATAATAGCGGAATTACTCCTGCTGTAGGTGACACGATTGAACTTCTTCAGAATACAGCTGGCGATTACGCAATTTCTGTAAGAACAATTACAAGTATTAGTGATAAAACACTTTACTGGTCAGAAGATGAACCTGTTTATCATGCAATTAATACAGTAACAATCTTCACAGGTAATATGAATGTTCTTGGTGTAACTGGTACAGATCTGGGTAATTTCAATGCAATAACCACATCAGCTAACCAGTCAAATTCAGCTGGTATTAGTTCTGATATTGATGTTACAACTGCGGGTTATCCAGTTGTAGCTTACTATGATGCAGAGAACTCTGAACTCCGTGTTGCAGCAGCTTCTTCATCTAAGCCAACTCTTGCAAGTCAGTGGACACGTTACCTGGCAGGCAGCGGAATTTCATGCTCTGGTGAAGTAAGTATGGTTGTAGACGGTGCAGATGGAATCCACATTATGTTCAAGGATGGTGACGGTCAACTCTGTTACATCTATTCTGCTTCTGTAGACAGTCTTAACAGTTTGACTTCTGCTGATATAGAAGTTATTGATACAAATGGTTCACTCTCTTACGGCAACATTTCAGTTATTGAAACAAGTGCCAGCGGGGCTTCCGTAAAAACATACAAGCCAGTGGTTACATATTTGAACTCTGCAAACAATGCAAGCTGTATCAAGTATGCTGCCAGAAGTGCTGATGCTGGTTCAGAAGGTGCCTGGGATTACCAGATTATTCCTTCCCTGGGCTCTGGACACTATGCTGTAGGCGAAAATGAAATCAGTATTGAAGGCTACAAATCTGGCTGGGCTTCAGATACAGTAATTGTAAACCAGTCCCTCACAAGTGGAACAACTGGTTACTCTACAAGTGCAAGTCCTGCAACAATTGATGCTGCAATTGCATTTAAGTCAAAGAGATTTGAAACTGCTTACCTTAAAGCCGAGTAAAATCTGTAAAAATTAAGAATTAAGGCCCTCTGTCTGTGGAAAAATCAGGCGGGGCCTTTTTTGTTAAAAAAACTGTTATGAATTTGTTCTCATAGAAATTCGATGTTATACTTTATATGGGAAAATAGGGCTCAGTGGGCTCTTTTCTGTGCATGTAAAAACGTAATACAACTTAAAAGTTTTTTATAAATTGTAGTGTTCGTAAAGTTAGGGTCTGAGGGGAGATGACTTATTTTATGGAAGCAATTTATGAATAGTAGTGTTACTTTTTATTTTGCGCTTGCAGTTCTGTTCTTAATTGCTGGGGTACCTCAAGGCCTGGCAAAAACTTCTTTCCATAAAATGACATATTCTCACCCGGGTAGTTGGAATACACAATTTTGTGGGGAATTTTAGCATTTGTGCCGAAATTCAAAGGGGGAGTTCTTTTTTTAAGGACGTTATGTTATTAAAAATGGGTAAGGCTTATGAACAGACAGAGAGTATTATTATTAGCATCAGCAATTTTTGCAGTGTTTGTTTTAACAACTTGTAATACTGGTTTAGGAACAACTGTAGATACGCAACATCCAAATGTTAAAATTCTTACACCTGTAGCTGAAAGTTCCAATGGTGGAAGCCAGGTTTTATTTAGTGGAACTTATACTGATGATAAAGGACTTAAATCCGTAACTTTTACTCTTTATAAAAAGAAATCCACCGAACCTATAGAAGGTTTCCCAAAAACTGTTCATCCTTCATCAAGTGATAGTAATACAATTAAACCATATTCTTCCGGTGCGTCAAACGGAACATGGAATTTTACAATGGATTCCACTGGACTTGAAGATGGTTCTTATCGTATGGTTGTGGTTGGAAATGACGGCAGCTATGATTCCGGCGCTGCTGAATGTGACTTTAAAATAGATAATACAAAACCAATCTTCCTTCTTTCTAAACCTAATTCAACAGATATTTCAGATCCTAGTAACTTTGGTACAAGTATCACTATTGCAGGTGAAATAGGAGATGATTCAACAACAATTCCTTATGCAAGAGTTCAGATTTTTCCTCAGAATTCAGACGAAAGCACTAGTCCTCTGGAATTTACCCTTTTCGATAATAATGGAACTTTATATACAACAGATACACTTGTTTATGAAAACTTATCTATTTCAGGTGGCACAGACATAACCCTGGCAAAATACAACACTACAATTGCTTCTTATGAAGAAGAACATAGTGGGGCATTTTATTCCGCTTCACCTGAGGACCAGAAACTTCATGATATTTACAAAACGATTTACGGGGACACAGATCCTTCAGAAACTGTATATTTCTACGCTTATATTGAAATTGAAGATGAAGCTGGAAATGTAAGTGACGGAACCTGGATTAAAACTGATTTATCGAATGAAATTAATGCTATAAATCCTTCGTATGAAAAATATACAATCAGTGGTTTGAAAAAAGCTCTGAACGGTAGTCTTACAGGGGACGAGGCTTCTGTTTATCTTACCGCAATGGAAGCTTCAAAGACAGGTCTTTCACAAAGTGATTCCTTTGCCACAAGAAAACTTTATGGTATGAGCATTAACAGAGATGTTGCTCCATATTATGAATTTAAGGGGCTGACTGTTACAAATGGCGGTACCTGGCATCTGACAAATGCTGTAACCTTGTACGTAAACTGTGGAACTGAAGGTTATAAAGTAAAACCAAACACTCTTAAAGTTCAGATTTACGCAGCAAAAGATAATAACTCTACAGACAAGGCTTCTGAAATTCCAGTTGCCGTAATTTCTGCCTCAAATATTTATTCAGGAACAACCCCTGCAGCAAATATAGAAGATGCTATAGAAAATGGTTCATATCAGTTTACTTTACCTAATACTCTTGCAACAGGAAATTATCTTCTTGAAGCAACTGGAAAAGATGTAAACAATCAGGATTTGACGGGGAAGGCGATTTATGGTTTTACAGTTGACTCATCAGTTGTACTTCCATCAATTAATAAAATAACAGTTTCTGCAGGTTCAGATGATATTGCTTTAAATGATCAGACAGAAATGGTTCCAACTGTTGGAGGAGTTGAAAAACGTTTTGTTCGTTTTAAGGTTCAGGCCAGCAGCAATCTGGATGAAAATGAAGATGGAGTTAGTGAAACTATTCCTAAAGTCTATGCAACGATTGATTCAAATGAAACAGTGTACACTCTTACTCTTGTTGAAGATTCCTATGACACTACATCCGGAAGTTATGAATATGTGACAGATGTAATTGATATTTCTGATTTTGAAACTGATGAAGTAACCGTGTTAGTTAATGCAGTAACTTCAGCAATGGTTTCTGACACAAAGACTTTACGTATTAATAACAAGGGACCTTCAGTAGAATTTACAAGTCCCGCTAAAGATTCAGCTGCAACTTTTTTTGGACAGGTAATTTTAATGGGAACAGCATATTCCACTTATTCTTCAATGAGTGACATTAAATACCTGGTTGTTGATAACACAACTTATTCGCTGTATGAAAAAGTCTTAAATGGAAGTGACAGCGAAAAGGTTGAAGCATACAATACTCTGGTTGAAAAAATTCTTAAACAATCAAATCAGGATTGTGTAAATTCAATGACTGCTAATTCGTGGAAATTTACTTTCACTCCATTTGGAAGTGCTGCAGTTGATTCATATTCATCAATTCCTTACACAAGTGAAGGAGTTTATACATTACCAGTTCTTTTTGCAGCAGAAGACAATCTTGGTAATACAAGTTTGATAACTGATTTCGCAATTAATTATGATCCTTACGGAGACCGTCCTGTTACAGAAATTGGAACTCCGGGAGAAGATAAAATTGTTTCTGGAACAATCCGTATTGCGGGTACTGCAGTAGATAATGTTAAGGTAAATGAAGTTTATTTACAGATTGATGTTAACAATGACGGAAAGTACAACAGCACAGATATTTCTTACCTTGAAAATGCAGCAGATTTGAATGGAGATTTGCTTTATACAATTGTTAGAGAAAACGAACTTGATACAGGAGACCATTCAGCAGATCCTAATTTCTGGGGTATTAAGGCATCAGGAACAGGAATCTGGTCTTACAAGGTAAATACTTCTAATGAACTGCTTTTGAGTACTGAAACAAATACTTATTTAAGAATTCGTGCAGCTGCTCTGGATAATAATAATACTCTTGGCCGCTGGAGTGATGAAGTAATCGTTCAGATTGATCCTCAGGCTCCTTCAATTGATGTGAATGGTGTAAGAGATTATGACTCTGAACCAAATTCTGCCACAATCGATGCTTATACAAATCAAAATACATATGAAGATTTAATGGCTCTTCAGGGAGACTGGTATCTTTCTCTCAATGTGTATGATGAAAGTGGAATTTATAGAGAAGGAATGTACTATATCAGTGCTTCTACTTCAGAAGGACTGGATGATCAGAATGCAGTTCATCATCCTGTAGAATATTATCAGGAATATAGTTTTGGAAGTAAGCCGGGTTATACGGTTCTTTTGCCTCTGGAAACTGGTTCAGGTGAAGGTACAAGATATATCAGGTTTGTAGCAACTGATGCAACAGAAGAGCACTCTGGAAAATCTGAAAGTGAATATGTTGTTAAATATGACAACTCTTCTCCAGAGCATTATGGTCCTGGTAAAGATATAAATGGGGAAAATGCTTATCTTTATGATGTGTCAGATTCGTCAGATTCTTATAATCCTCTTTCCTATAAAAAACTTAAGCTGAGTAATTATGTTGTTTCTTTCCGCGGTTATGCTACAGATGCAGGTACAGGTTTTTCAAAAGCCCTCTTCTATTTCCGCAGACAAATTGACGGCGTTACAACAATCGAGCTTCCTCTGCCTTCATATGATTCAACAAGCGGAGGCTACTTGTCTTCCGTTTCTGCAGCAGTTATTTATAATGCAGACAGCAGCCCTGTTTCTAAATCGAAAACTGATTCTTACGAAAATAAAGTTGGTCTGGATGATGTAACTGGTCTTTATGGAGTAACTCTTACAGATGCAACACGTACAAGTACTACATTTGTTCACCCTCTTGTTGATGATTACAGTTTTATCCGTGCAGGTGGAGTTGCATATATTAACGGTGGTTTCCATATTATTGAAAAAGTAAACGGCACAACAATCACTTTTGCAGATGAAGTAAGTGCTGCGGGTAGCAGTGCAAAAAAAGCATTCTTCCCTATGGCCTTAGTTGTGGACAATAAAAATACAGAAGTCGGTAACTATGATAATGGAATTTATTATGTCGAAAATGATGATGGAGACGGCATTGCAGAGAATGTTTCAATTCAGGGGGAAATGGCAAGCTGGCAGGCAAGTGTATTGGCTGATGAACTTGAGGACGGACCTGTTTTCATTGATACAATCGTAATCGATAATGCTGAAAATTTCTCAAGTGTTGTAAGTACAAATGTAATGCTTGCAAATCATACTCCTCGTGTATCAAAAGTTTATCTTGCTGTAGATATTGATAAGAATGAAAGTTTTTCAGATGGAGAACTGGGAACAAGAACAGAAAATGGTATAACTTACAATTATTATGCAGCAGGTAATGGAGTTAATCTCACAGATTCATATTTTACTCTTGATGACACGGGAGTAAAAATGACAGGAGATATGGCTGTAGCAATCGAAATGCTTGGTGACCAGGATTTTTCAGGCTACGGAGCAGGAAGTGGAACCCTCTATTACAATGCAGGTATTACTTCTTCACTTCTCAGTGCGCCAAATGTTAGCGCAAGTATGAGTGAATTCAGTGCTGTAAACAAATTTGCTTCCAGCGGAACATACACTCCGGCTTTAGCAAATCTCTATAAAATATATTTTGATGAAAATGATGTTTCTGGTGAAGATGGAAATTACTATATTAACATCAGTATTGCAGATTCTACCCCTGGAATTGTAAGAGGAACAGCAGATTCTACAAAAGTTAAAAATGGAATCACCTATTACCAGACATACGGAACTCAGGCAACTGCAATTAATATTCCAATTATTGTTGATCTTACAGATGAAATTGGTCCAAAAACTGTAATAGATGATTTCTACTGGAAGTCTTCTTCCGATAACTCAATTTATGAAAAAGATTCTGATAATGGACACATTGAACTGTCTGAAGATTTACCATCAGGTGATTTTGCAGCAGGTAATTCAGGTGTTTACGATAAAGATCCAAAAGTATCAGGAAAAATCAGTCTTCGTGGTAGTGTATTTGATGACCAGTTGATAGGTTCAATCTGGGTAAATATCAGTGAAAAAACACTTTCTGATTATGAGACTGGTGGCAGTTATGGTAACAGTGGAACTGCTTCTGACTTTGGGGATTCAAAGACTTATTATCAGATGGCACGCTTTGAAGTTTCAAGTGAAGGCAGCGAATGGATTTGTGCTTCTGCCCAGATGAGTAGTAATGGTTATGCATTCTCAGTAAATGCAAATGATTCTGATTCTTATTTGAATCACTCTGGTCATAAAGTTACATGGCAGCTGGATCTGGATACAGAAAAACTTGACAGTAAAAAGACTGTAAAAGATATGGTAATTACAGTAGCGGCTGTAGACCATAATAATCGTTTAAGTTCAATTACAAATGTAAATGTGGATTCATCTGCAGATGATGCAAACAAGAGCCGCCCGTATTATCAGATGGATGTTGTTCCTTATGTTACAAGTCTTACAACAGTTCTTTCTGAGAAAAATAAAAAGTATCCAAGTGTTTATGGCCGTACTGCTTTAGGGGCATGGCCTGTTTATTATGAAAAATATTCTGCTGACGGTTCAACGAATGTAGCAGAAACAGTTAAGGTAAATGGATTCAATCTGGATAATGGAACTGTTACTTTAGCAGGAACAGCAAATAATACCGCAGTACTTTCTGATGGAGAATTTACAATTCCATCTGGAGCAAAAAGTGGAAAAGTTACGCTCTCTGTAAATTCAATTCCTTCATTGAATAACCTGAACAATAATGAGGCTTCCGGTTCGTACAGTAAGGTTGATACCTCTGTTACTGGAGAATATAAAATTCTCAGGAATTACTACAATCGCATGCCTAACAATATAAACAATAATCTCCTTACAGATGACTTTGAACTGTATATCTGGGATATTGATTCTATAGCTGCAAGAGGGTATGACGTTGGGGATATTTCAGCGCTTGTAATGAAAGTAAATCCAACAAACGGTATGCTGGGATTTGCTTATTCAGATTCTCCTGGTTACAGATTCTTCCTGCCAAATGGTTCTGATTCTTCTTATCTCTATTGGGGATGGGGATGGGACCGTTATGTTGCAACAGAATTTGCATATGATTCTTTAGGTAATACATACGGTACAGCTGCTGAAGTAGATATTTCTGGTACATCAAAGGCTTCCCGCTATAGATTGCATTCAAGTAAGTGGGGTGTGAGTCATGGTGGTATGACAATGGGTAGCTCTGATACTCAGTCGGCCTACAACAATATAAACTCAATTCGCCTTGAAACAATGGCAACAGTTAAAGGTGGAACTTTTGTTGGTGATCCTTCCAGAATTCAGTCGCCTTCTATTGTACTGACAAATTCTGATAATCTAAGTACAAATGTTTATCTGGCGTATTATGATAATTCAACCAGTGAAATTCGTTTGAGAGTTGGTAAGAACGTCTATTCAAATGGAAAAAATAATTTTGGTCAGTTCAATGATACTAGCTCCTCTGTAGATAACATAGATAGCTATTCAAAATATCCGACTATTTCAATTGTATCTTCAGTTGCAAATGGTGCATATGGTAACGAAAATGCAAAACCTGGTAACAAGGTAAGTCTTGGTGTTCTTCCGGGAGCTGGTACTAATGGAACAGATATTCTGGTAATTGTCTGGTATGACGCAACGAATGAAAGTGTATGGTTCAGTTATCTTACAACTCCTCTGGATTATAGCAGCAGAGAAGGAGATACATATTTTATTCCTAACTGGTCGACTCCAGTAGAAATTCTTGAAGCTGGTACAGCAGGTGGATATTGTAAGCTGGCGGTTGATGGGGATAATGGAATTCATATTGCCGCATACTCTAAGGAAAATTCAGGTTCTCTGGTTTACACTTATATGTCGTCTTATACGAATGAATCTGCAAGTCTTTCACTGGTTGATTCTTATGGTTCTGCTGGACAAAACTTGACTATTGATTTTGCAAAAAATGCTTCCGGAAAGTGGATTCCTTATATTGGTTATTACACAGAATCTCTGGCAAATCCAAAACTTGCCTATATGGTGGACACTTCCTCTGCAAATCCTGATGGAGCAGATGAGGAAGGAATGTTTACTCAAAAATGGGAAGTTGTTTTGATTCCTGTTGCAAGTAAGGAAAGAGAAATACTTGAAAAGGAACTTGTCTGTGTAGGTCTTTACCGAAATGCTAATGGAACCTTAAAAGATTTCCCTTCAACATCGAAAACTTTTACTAAAAATGGTGTAGATGTATCTGGAAGGACTTATGGTAACGGAACATCAAATCCAGTGCTAGGTTATGGAATAAATTATAGTAAAGGTAACACAACCTACATTGAAACTGCACAAATGAGATAAGGAGGCGAAAATGAAAAAGCTTAATACATTAACATATACAATTTTAACACTCTTAACATTTTCTGCCTGTACAGTAGGTCTGGGCCCGGCAGTAGATACAACACCGCCAGTAGTTACAATTACTTCTCCTGCTTCAAATGAAGCTTTGAGTTCAGCAAACGGAGATTCAGAAACAGGTTTTGTTAATTTTGAAGGAACCTTCTCGGATGATAAGGCTATAAAATCAATCAACCTGACTATATATTCAAGAGACAAGGCATCTGCTGAAAAAACTAAGGTGGGGGAAACCGTAAAACTTACCTTTGATAATAATATTTCTCCAAATGTTGCAAATAGTGGTTCAATAACAAGTAATTCAAATAAAAAAGAAGGAATCTGGACATATAAGCTGGATACAACATCTTTACCGGATGGTTCTTATACTCTTGTTGCAACAGGATATGACGGCGCCTACACTTCAAGTGAAGCTGAAAGAAATTTTGACGTGGATAATACAGCACCTCTTTGTTTGCTTACAAAACCAAACGGAACAAATATTGAATCTCCATACAAATATGGAAGTGCTTTAGTTCTTAACGGAGAAATTGGAGATGCTCACGATATTGAAAGTATTTCCCTTCAGTTCTATACAACAGACGGAAATTTGATAACATTCTCAGGTCTTTTGGATGAAGAAGGAAATGTTCTTGAAGATACAGATATCCTCACTTATAAAGACATAGAAGTTGCAGGTGGTACTTCAATTACAATTGCATATGATAATGACGGTAGCAGTTATAACGACAAAAATCTAAATACAGTTTACAACACTCTTTATTCATCAGCAGCTCCTGATGAAAAGGGAAATGTTCCTTTTTACATGTATGTACAGATAAAAGATGAAGCTGGAAATGAAAGTAAGGGAACCTGGCTTAAAGAAGAGGTCAGTAAAGAATTAGAGAGTAAGTCAATTAGTGAAAGTGTTAATGTAAGTAAACTCTATTCTGTGCTTGACGGAAGTTATGATGGAGCTTATGAAAGTGGATATCTTTCAGTTCTTAATTCCACCAAAACAGGTCTGGAGAATGACAGCCTGAGTTTTGCAGAAAAAAAACTTTATGCCCTGAGTGTAAATAAATCAATTAATCCGTCTTATACCTTTGGTTCTGTATTTATTGTAGATGATTCTACTGCAGACAGTGAATGGCAGCCTGTAAATAATCAGGGAACTATGACAATTACAGTGGAAGCAGGACTTAATGGTGCGGGGGTAATACCAGATTCAATTTCAATTTACATCTGGTCAACTGAAGACAGTAATGGAGACGGTTATCTTGAAAAAGTCAGCGGTTCTGCATTAAAAACAATAACAAAAAATCAGATTTATAATGGTACTCAATCTATTGCAGGAATAAGCACTACTGTAAGCTCTGCAACCTATTCGTTTACACTTCCTGATTTACCAACAGGCTATTATTTTATAAGTGCCCAGGGATACGATGAGGCAGAAGAATCTTTCGCACAAAATACAAGCTTTGGTTTCCATGTAGATCAGGATGCAGTTGTTCCTGTAATTAATTCTGTGGCAGCTTATATTGACAGCAACGAACTTTCTGAATCTGCAATGAAGTCAAATGCACAAAATAATGCTGAAGTTCTTTCTGCATCTCAAACAGTTGGAGGAACAGAAAAGCAGCAGATGGTACTCAAGGTTGCAGCCGATGCTTCTTCAGGCAGTCTTTCTGTAACAGCAAAACTTGCAGATACAAGCTGGAACCTTGCTCTTAAAAATGGCTTCTATTATTCAGATGTGATAGATTTTTCTTCCATTACAACTGGAACTTATAGCCTGGTAATCATAGCAAGTGTAACTGCAAATGAAACCACAACTACTGTAAGTACGCAAAAAACTTTCTATATAAATAACTCTGGTCCGATAGTAAACATTTCATCTCCGGAAAAAGGAGATACTACAAATCATACAAGTGAAATAAGTTTTATTGGAAGCAGTTACTCAACTTATTCTACTCCAGAAAAAATAGATTATCTTGTAATCAACAACACAATTAAGAATGAATCTGCATACAGTTCAGGAAATGATGTGCAGAAAAAAGCTCTGTTTAAGAAATATGCAGCAAATAATTTGAATGAAGGAAGTGCCTCTTCATGGAAGTTTACACTTACTCCGTTTGATAATACTAATGCGTCATCTTATTCATCAATCACTCATACTGATGAAGGAGTTTATACTCTACCTGTCTGGTTCCTTGCAGCAGATGACCTGGGAAATGAAACATTAATTAGTGATTATACAATTTTCTACGATCCAAATGCTGATCGTCCTGTAGCAGTAGTGGTTTATCCTACAGACGGCTCATCAGTCTCAGGAAGTATCCGTGTTAGTGGTACTGCAAGCGATAATTATTCAGTTAGTGCTGTATATTTCCAGATTGATTCTACAGCAAATGATGGACACGATTTTGGTTCAGCAGATGCAGAATCTCTGGCAGCCCTTACAGATGAAAGTGGTAATCCAATTTTTGATATTGTTTATGAAGAAGATCTTCCTGTCGGGGGAGACTATTCTGCAATTCAAGGAGGGGAAACCTGGTGGGGTATTAAAGCATCAGGAGTTAAACCTGCAAGTACAACGGGCTGGTATTACACAATCAATGCAAAAGAAGAACTTAAGGAATTAACAGACGCAATTATAGCCGGAGGATCAAATTACCGGTTTAAGATTCGTGCGGCTTCACTTGATAACAATAATACTCTGGGACTCTGGAGTGATTATGTTACAATGGAAATTGACCCGAATGCTCCTCAGGTAAGTGTAGATGGGGTATATCAGTATACAGATACTACTTTTGAAACTGCAACAGCTTCTAAAACTTATACAAATGGTATGTCTCTTAAGGGCGACTGGTATTTGACCCTTACAACTTATGATAACAATGGTATTTATGCTGGAGAAATGTACTATTATATGGCTGATTCTTTAAGCGGACTTTCAACTGCTGCTAAATCTACAGTCACTTATAAAGAAGCATATGAAAATGGTGATTACAGAGGCTACAAAGTTTATATTCCTTTGGAGACAGGAAATGCAAATACCGAAGGTACAAGATACATTCGATTTTATACAAGTGATAATGAATCAGACGGGGAAGATATAAACCATACTCAGATTTATAAAGATTATGTTTTTGATTATGACAATAATGCTCCGGAACAGCAGAGTAATTCCAGCAGTTATCTGGCAGATGTAAGTGGAACTGATGATAATATTTATCCGCTTCAGCGTGAAAAACTTAAGGTAAGTAACAGCGTAATTTCCTTCCGTGGTTATGTTAATGATGGAGGTTCAGGATTTGATAAGGCTCTCTTCTACTTCCGACGTGTTGTGGATGGAGTTACAACAATTGAACTTCCTTTACCGGAAACTTCTGGCAGCGGATATGTTTCAGATTCAGCAGCCGCTGTTGTTTATACAGTGAGCAATTCAAAAGTTTCTATTTCAAATGGAGGCGCCGTTTCATCTCTGGTTTCTAAAGATAGTGACTCAGGTCTGTACGGTGTAACTTTAACAGGGGCTGCCAGAGGAACTGAAACTTTTACTCATTCAGCAGTTTCTGAATATAAATATATTCGTGCAGGTGGACTGGCATATATTGCAGGTTCATATCACATAATTGCAAGTGTAAATGGAGATGTTGTTACTTTTACTGATGAAGTAAATTCAAGTGCAGCTGGATCAGATTCAGCCTTTTTCCCTGTGGCATTAGTTGCAGGAAATTCATTAAATGAAGTGTCATACTGGTCTGGTGGTCTTTATTACATTAGCAACGATGATGGTGACGGAATTTATGAATATTCAGCAGCAGGAAATCAGACTGGAACCTGGAGATGGCAGGTAAGCGTTTTTGGAGCTGAGCTGGAAGATGGCCCTGTTTACATTGATACAATGATAATGGATAAAGCCGAAAACTGTTCTGCTGTTAAGACTACTGCTGTAATGCTGGCAAACCATACACCACGAATTTCAAAAGTGTATGTTGGGGTTGATATTAATGAAGACGGAACAATTGAAAACTCTGAACTTGGTACTTCAGTAATCGGAGGTACTACTCAGGTTCCATATTATCTTGTTACTTCAAATTCTGCAGCTCAGAACGTTGTAACTCTTTCTTCAACAAATCTTAAAATGACTGGTGATCTGGCACTTGCAATCGAGATGCTCGGAGACCAGACATATGGAGGTTACGGCGCAGGTAATGGAACACTTTATTACAATGCCGCACTTTCTCAAACAGCATTAACAAAACCGTCAGTAAGTTCAAATATGTCGGCTTTTGGAAGCAATTCAAATCTTGTGTTCTCAGATGATGGGGTAGAATCTCTTAATAAAATTTACTTTATGAAAGATTCTGTAAGCAGTGAAGATGGAGATTACTACATTAATATCAGTATTGCAGATTCAACTCCTGGAATTGCTTTGGGAGCAGCAGATGTAAGTGAAACAAAACAAAAATCTGGAATTACTTATTATTCAACGTATGGTTCTCAGGCAACTGCTGTAAATATTCCTGTTAATGTTGATTTGATTGATGAAGTAACTCCTGTTTCTGTAATCAATCCTGTTTACTGGAATAGTGCGGAAGATAATTCAATCTACGAAAACAATGTACAAAATGGACATATCGAAATTCCTTCCGATTTACCTTCAACTTACTTTGCTTCGAATAAGACTGGAATCTATGACCTTGATCCTAAAGTTTCAGGAAAGATTTCACTTTCAGGAACTGTATTTGATGATCATACTCTGGACTCAATCTGGATTTGTATTGATGATAAGACTCCAACCGGCTACCTTACATCTGCAACAAATGCGGGTTATGGATCAAATGGAAAGGTAACTTATAAAATTGATGGAAAAAACTATACTTTCTATCAAATGGCACACTATACCTCTTCAGGATGGGTGAATGCTGCTGCAACTATAGATGCAAATGGCCTGGCCTTTACTGTTGATGCCAGCGATGAGAATTCATATTTTGGTCAGTCTGGTCACAAGGTTGTATGGAAGCTGGATTTTGATACATCAACTATAGCAAGTGTTGCAAAGGCAGATATAAAAATCCGTCTGCTTACTGTAGACCATAGTGGAAACGAAAATAGTTTCGTAATTAATACAGACAGCGGAGATGGTACATACAATCTTCCATATTATCAGATGGATGTAGTTCCCTACATTACAAGTTTGACAACAAGTCTTTCTTCTAAAAACAAGAAAAATCCTTCTGTAAATGGAAGAAGTGCTCTGGGGGCATATCCGGTTTATTATCATACTTCTAAAACGGATGGTAGTTCTGCTCTTGAAGAAATAATTGTTAACGGATTTAACTTAAAAGATGGTGCAGAAGTTACAATGCAAGGTTCTGGGGACAATCCTCCAAGTGCATCTCTGTCCGGAGGAAAATTTACCCTTTCTGCAGAAGCAACTAGTGGTGAAATAAACTTATCAGTAAATGGCATAAGTAATCTGAATAATATTAATAATAATTTTGCCACAGGTTCATATGAAGGAACAATTGATGACTCAAGCGATTACGAAGATAAGGTAGAATATGCCTATAACCTTCAGCCAAATAATATAAACAACAAGTATCTGACAGATGATATAAAACTTGCAGTTATTCAGATTAACTCTCAGGCTGCAACAGGAACAGAAGGTCCTATTGAAAATCCTAGAATGAGAATTAGTCCAAACGGCGGAAAACTTGGATTTTCTTTTGCAAGCGGTAACGGTAAATTCTTCATGCCGAAGAATTCAGAAACTTCGTTTACCTACTGGGGTAAAGATAATGATAAATATAATGCAGTAGAATTTATCTATGATGAAAGCGGTTATACCTATGGGGTTGCCGCTGGTCGCGATACAGGTGCCAGTGGTGGAACTGCATCTAAATTCCGTTATCATGCAGGAAGATGGGGCGTTTCTACAGGTGGCGATGCTAAATCAAATGTAAAGAGCCGCCGTCTTGAGCATCAGGGATATAAGGAAGAAGGTCTCGAGGTTTATCATGTAAATGCTTATAGAATTTTCTCTCCAAGTCTTGCGGTAACAAGAGGAGCGTCTAATTCACATTCACCAAATGTTTATCTGGCTTATTATGATGCAATTACGAACGAAATTCGCTTTAGAGCAGGTAATATAAGTAACGAAACAACCGTAGGCAATTTTGGACAGTTTGTTGATGAAGCAACTGACAGCAAAGTACAGTCTGCCTATAACTATTCTTATCTTTCTGTTTTGTCAGATGGAATATATGGTTCTCATGGTAAGGATGAGGCAAAACCTGGTAAATGTGTAGAAATTGGTGTAATTCCTGGAACAAATACGACTAATGTTTCTACAACAAAATATCTTGCAAATGATGCCGGTAAGGGGGTTTCTACAACTGATGTAGTTGTTGCAGTATGGTTCGATTCTGTGAATAAGAGTGTGTGGTACAGTTATAATACAAATCCGTTTGGAAAAGACTGTCTGTATAAGGCGGGGGAAGAAGATAAAAGCGATCCTATGATGAATTCAGCCTGGTCAACTCCTGTAGCAATTCTTGACGGAACTGCAGGCGGTTACTGTTCTCTCTTCGTAGATGCAAATAATGATGTTCATATTGCCGCTTACAGTACAGAGAATAGTGGTTCTGTAATTTACACATATTTGGATGGATATAATTATCTGGACAGCGGTGATCTTTCTTCTGTTCAGTGTATTGTTGACAGTAATGGATTAATAGGTAAGTATATAAGTATAGATGTAGCATTGAATAGTGCTGAATCTAAAAAGCCTGTTCCATATATTGGATATTACAGCAACGATGCAAGTGCTCCAAAAGTAGCTTATCTGGTGGATGTAAACAATCTTCTTGCAGGAGGTGCAGACGAAGAAGGTATGTTTACACGTAAATGGGAGTGCTATGCAATTCCAACACAGAGCGAAGTAATGCGGGATAAAATTTGTGTTGCGGTTAATAAAAACGGTGGTGTAATTACAAATACCCAGAGTGGTACTAATTCTGCCAGCAATGTTTACGCAAACGGAACCATAAATCCTGTTCTAGGATATGGGGTTAATAACGGCACCCGCGGCTATATGGAAATCGCCCAGCAAAAATAAAAATGTAAAACAATAACTAAAAAAGTTGGCTATACAAAAATAGAGGAAAATTTATAACAGAGTTTAAAGTAGAGTTTTTGGAGATTATGTGCAACAATATAGGTAGTAAAAAAAATGTTGCACAAAATATTACAAGGAGAGCCCTATGAAAAGACTTTCTGCTATTTTTATCGGGATGCTGACTGTATCCCTGTTATTTCTCTCTGGATGTAAAGTTGGTTTGGGAACTGCTGTAGATACAGTTCCTCCGGTTATTACAATTGTTACTCCGTCAACAAATAGTGCCAATGGTGGAGAAGGCGTAAACGTTAGTGGAAGATATAAGGATGATCAGGGAATTCAGTCTATCAGTCTTATGCTTTATGTTCGTGATTCAACATCATTAGATAAAGTTGCTGCGGAAGGATGGACAGAAACAAGAAAGATTTCTGTATCAAGTGACAGAAGTGCTGCTAATTCCATTCATCCTGATGAAAACAATTCGTCTAACGGAAGCTGGGAATATACTCTGGATACTACAAATCTTCCTGATGGTTCCTACACTTTAGTTGCAACAGCTTTTGATGGAAGTTACACCTCAAGCGAGGTTGAAAAAAACTTTGACGTAGACAACACTTCTCCTGTATTGATTCTCACTCAGCCTAATTCAACTGATATTAACGACCCGTTTGCAAGCGGTTCAACAGTTGTTCTTGCCGGTGAAATTGGTGATGACCACAGTATCAGTTATGTTGAAGTAGAAATCTACAAATACGATGCAGCTACAGGAACTGTCGAAGAAACTCCTATGTCTTTCGATTTAGTTGATAAAGACGGCAATCCTTTTACAACAGACAAAATCAGATATGACAATGTACCTGTTTCTGGTGGTACAACACTTACCCTTGCTTCCCTGAATGAAAATGCTACAACAATTCAGGAGCAGAACTGGCACAGAATCTATACAAAACTTTATGAAGGCGTAGAAACAAATGCAGATGGAAGTTATAAACCTGCCTACTTCTACGCTGGTATTTATACAACAGATGCTGCAGGAAATAAAGCATACTGTTCATGGTTAAAAGATGAAATCCTTGAAAAGCTTCGTGATGATCATAATATTGAATTAAACAACATTGAAGTAACTACTCTTAAGCAGGTTGTTAACGGCACATATACCGGTTCAGACAAACATGCACTTGAAACTGTTCTTGATACATACAAGGCCGGTCTTTACGGAGTGGATCTGAATGAAGAAGGTGAAGAAGTTCCGCGTGCATTTGAAGACAGAAATCTGTATGCCTTCAGCATTAACCGTGATATTAACCCTCGTTATAATTTTGGTGATTATATTGCTGAAGAAGGCAAGTGGGTACAGAGTACATCCCAGAGTGTAATTCCTTTCAACCTTGAAGCAGGTTTGAATCAGGATGGAATAAAACCAAGTGACGTCAGAATCTGGCTGCATAAGGCTAAACTTGATTCTGATGGAAATCCTTTAACACTGATGGATGACAGCGATGGTGCTTTTGTTCAGGAACTCACTCAATATACCACACAGAATGAAAAGCAGATCAGTACAATTAACAGCCTGGTAACAACAGGAAACTACTCAATTCAGCTGCCTGTTCAGTTTGATGATGGAACAAGATTAGGAGACGGTTATTATATTTTAACCGCATCCGGCAGTGATACAAAAAACAATAAACTCCTTGCAAGAGCTGTTTATGGTTTTGCAATCAGTGCAACTGCTGTCTTCCCTACAATCGAAAGCGTAGAACTGGCTACTTCAAGTTCAAATTCTGTAAGCAGCCTTTCTACATTTGATGAAATTGATTCAGATACTGTGCTCGGTGGTACTAATAAACGTTATGGAAGAGTTAAAGTTGTAGCAAATACAAATACTGGAGAAGGTCTTGAAGAACTTTCAATCAGTATGAGGCTTATTACTAATTACGAAACAAAGAATGTAACAGTAACAAGAAATGGAAATACAACTACCTTCTATTCTGATGTATTTGATGTAAGTAATATGACCACTGCAAATGCTACACTTCAGATTATTGCCACAAAGGGAGATAACAGTATTAAGTCAACAAGTACTGTTTATATCGTTAACAGTGGACCAACAATCACTTTCTCAAAGCCAAGCAGAAACGCAACTGAAACATATACAAGTAAAGTCAGTCTGTTGGGAGCTTCTTATACAAGTCATGCCGAAGTAGTGAACATTCAGTATAAGATTCTTGATGACAGTCTGGTAACAGAATATAACAATCTTTCAAGTTCAAATGCATCTACAAAAGCTGCCGCACAGGAAGCATTAATTCAGGCCGTTTTGAATATGGATCCTGCAAAACTTTCTGACGAAACAGAAAAGACTGCTCACGAGAATCTTGGAACAGTTGGTTCATGGAATTTTGAAGTAACTCCATTTACAACAAGCAATGTATCTAATTACGAGAGTATTACTCACACAGGAGACGGAATTTATACTCTGCCAATTCTCTTTGTAGCAACAGACTCTCTGGGTAACAAGACTTTTGTTAGCGATTATACAATTAAGTATGATCCGTATGCCAACCGTCCAACTACAAAAATTGTTTATCCTTCAAACTTTGATGAAGACGGCAATGCAACCGTAAAGAAACTCACTGGTACAATCCGTATTAGTGGTAGTGCAGTTGATAACTCAGGCGTAGACCATGTAATTTTCCAGATTGATGTTAACAATGACGGACTCTTTAATCAGACTGACGTTAACTATCTGTCTCAAATGGAAAATGAAGGCCAACCAATTTATACAATAAAGGATTCCTCTGATTATGCAGGCTATGACTTACACGCCGCCGATTCATCTGGAGAAAATACTTTCTGGGGAATTGAAGCCAGTGGATCTGTAAGCTGGTATACATCAGTGAACTCAAATGGTGAACTGGCAGAAATCGGTAAAACTGTACAGAATGTAACAGAACAGAATGCCAGATTCCAGATTCGTGCCGCTGCCTTTGATGACGAAGATATTCTTGGACGCTGGAGTGACGTGGTAACCTTTGAAATTGACCCTAATGCTCCGGAAGTAGAAATCCTTAGAATTTGTCAGTATTCAGATGAAGACCTGACAGTTGTTCAGGCTGAAAAGGCTTATACAGAAGGAGAAATTACTTCTGTCAAGGGCCAGTGGTATATGGAAGTCCAGGCAACAGATAACGATGGAATTGAAAGTATCTACTACAAGGAATCTAGTGGAGATAAAGCTGCTTCTGCATTGAATGGACTTCAGAATGTTGTAAAGAAGTCACTGGACAGCAAATATGTTGATCGTTCAGCAGATGGAAAAACTGTTACTGCAAAGATTCCTCTTGGAACAGCAACTGGTGAAGGTTACAAATACATTCAGTTTATTGCAACGGATACTTCAGAAGCTCATCTTGAAAATACTAAGGACGCCGGCTTCAGATATGATAACAAAGCCCCTGCTCAGATGGATAAGATTTCTAAAAAAATTCTTTATGATTTAAGTGGTAATGACAGTTCAAATCTTATTGCTCTTGAAAATCAGATACTGAGAACAAGCAATAATGTTGTGGGATTCAGAGGCTACGTACAGGATACTGGAACTGGTTTTGCCAGAGCCCTTTTCTACTTCCGCCGTACTGATACAAATGACGTAACAACTTCAATTGAACTTCCAGTTCCTGTGGATGAAGGAAATAATCTGTACTCATCAAGCAGGGATGCAAAAGTCGTTTATCAGATTTCTTCAACAGAAATTTCTCTGGCAAAGGGTTCAACTGGAAATGGAAAAGTTTACTGTGATGAAGAGACAGGTCTCTATGGAGTTAAGCTTAAGGGTATAACCAGAAGCAATACTACAACTTTGAACCATTCAGCAGTATCTGATTACAAGCATATTCGTGCAGGTGCAGTGCTCTATATTGGAGGTGCATATCACACAATCAGTTCTGTTTCAGGAGACACAATCACTTTAGCAGAAGAAGTTGGAACAAACTTTACGGAAGCCTTCTTCCCTGCAGCATTTGTAGTTGATAATTCATCTGAATCTATCCTTAAGGATTCTCTGGGAGCATCTTACGTGGCTCTTGATGATGGAGACGGATTCAATGAAACATGGGGAATGCTTTCAGATACAAGCTGGAAGTGGGAAGCTAAAGTATTTGCTGACGAACTTGATGACGGCCCAATCTATATTGATACTCTGGTTATGGATCAGGCAGATAACTGTTCTTCTGTTCAGACAACAAAGGTTATGCTTGCAAACCACACACCTCGTATTTCTAAGATTTACCTTGGTGTAGATATTGGCGGTACCTCAGGAAAGATTGATGCCAACGAATATGGAACATCTACGGTTAACGGCGAATCAGTAAACTATTATCCTGTAATCAATGGTGCTATTCTCCAGGATACATATTCAATCAGCTCTACAAATGTAAAGATGACAGGTGATATGTATGTTGGTCTTGAAATGCTTGGAACAGGTTCTGACGATCTTACTGACAGTGAAGAAGGATATGGAAGCGGTAACGGCACACTTTATTATGCTGCTGATATTAGGGAAACAAAACTTACAGCTCCAGATTTGGCAAGTCTTTCTTCTAACAACACTTTTGGTAATACCAATAATTTTGTAGATTCATCTAAGGCTTACCTTAAGCAGTTAAAGTTTGCGGCTGATACTTACAAGACAAAGCTTACAACAGATGACAAGTCTTACTACATCAACATTACAATATGTGATTCAACACCGGGTATTGCACTGGGAACAAGTTCTGTAGTTGATTCAAGTGCTTCTACTGCACAAACTACCTATTACAGCACATTCGGCTCTCAGGCTGTTGCCCTTAACATTCCTGTTTATGTGGACCTTAAGGACGAACAGGTTCCGATGAGCGTAATTGATGATTTGTACTGGAATAGCAGTGCAGACAATTCTCTCTATGAAAATGATAAGGCAAACGGACACATTGAACTTTCGGCTGATTTACCATCTGGAATCTTTGCGGCAGGCAATGATGGTGTTTATGACCTGGATCCTAAGGTTTCAGGAAAAATAACACTTAAGGGCCACGCATATGATGATCAGAAACTGAAATCTCTCTGGCTCTACATTGATGATGATAAGGAAAATACTTCAAGTTATTCATATGCAAGTTCAACAACAATTACAGCCTATGGAAAGACTTTCTATCAGCTTGCAACTTACAATGGCAGTACATGGACAGTAACACCTGGCAGTCTGGAAACAAACGGCTACAAGTTTACTCTGGATACAAGTACAGATGCTTACTTTGGCCAGCAGGGACACAAAGTATCATTCACACTGGATTTTGATTCAAGTTTTGTTAAAAATGTTGCTGCAGAAGATGTTGTTGTAAGTCTTCTTACAGTAGATATAGCGGATAACGTATGTTCACTTTCTGATATTTATACTGCTGAAGATGCAGATGATACTAATATGAATAATCCTCTCCTTCAGATGGATGTTGTTCCGTATATTACAGGAATTACCACTTCAATACGTAAAAAAAGTGGTCTGAAAAACTCAAATATTCGTTCTGCAAGTGGTAAATACAGCATTATGTATGCTGCGAATAACTCTGCATCAACTTATGCTGCTAACTTTATCACTGTAAGCGGATTTAACTTGAATCCGGCAGCAGTACGTATTGTTTCCAGCGAGACTGCAAAGACTTCCAGCATAAATCAGTCTAGCGGTATAACAGTCAACTATAGTTCTGTTGCGAGTGATTACACAAGTTTTGTAGCCAGCAATGTGATTTCAAAGAGTGGTTATCTTGAGGTCTTTGTTAAAAATGGTGATGACTATATCCGCAGCTTGAACAATATTAACAATGATGATGCGTACGGAAGTGCTAAAAATTCAAGCGGTGTACAGCTTACTAAGGATAATGCTGATGTAAGTGATTTTGCCAGCGCATACAACCGTGAAGCTGATTACAATAAAACAAAAAATACACAGCTTACTGATGATAGATATCTCATTATGTGGAATATGCATAAAACAAATACAAAGAATGGTTATTATCCTGTAATGTTGATGGATGGTGATGATCCTGTATTTGGTTTTGTTGATTCAAATGGTTGGAAACAAACAACGATATCTTATGGATTTGCAGACAATATGATGCCTCAGCAGAAAAAATTTGATGGAACTACTGGAAATTATAAGTCTGGAGATTATTTAATCGGTGGGCTGACATTTGATCAAATGGCTATGGCTAAGGATGATGCTGGAAAATATATTTATGGATATGTATATAATTATGCCAACGCATCTATGGGCGTTGTATATGATAAATATGCCTCAACATATACGGATAGATCTGGTTGGGCATATCCAGGAACAAAATACCAGGATCAAACTATAGTACAGGCTTCAGCTACTGGTAATAATGCATTAACACTTGATGGTATGAATGTTGGAAAAGTATTGCTTGACAGGTATCAAAATCTTAAATTGATTGCTAAGGGAAATTCCACAAAAACAACGAATGCAACTGTATATATGTCGTATTACGATGATAATTATGGAAATATTATTTTTAGAAACTTTAAGATAGGTACCAATAATACGCTTGGTTATTCAATGTCTACGGGTGTTTACACAAATCAAAAAGAAACTACTTCTTATTCAAGTTCAGCAACTGGAAGAAATAATGTAGTAGAGTCTTATGGTTCCAAATACTATGATTTTGGTATAACCAGTGATAATGTTGCAGTATTTGTTTATTATGATTTTTCTGAAGGTCGATTAAGACTTAAGTATTCAGCAACTGCAACAACTGCTAACAGTAATTCTAAGGCTGTAACTGGAGTTCCTGGAACTGCGGTTAATTTCAGTGAAAATACTAATATAGTTTTACCAGATTATGTTGGTCAGTATGTTTCAATGTGTATTGATAGCAACAATCATATTCATATTGCTGCTTTTGATGCAAATGACAGTGATTTGAGATATATTTATCTTGATTCATTTAATTCAACTTCTTATACCGAATTGATTGTTGATTCAGCTGGTTCTGTTGGAAACTGGACAAGTATAAAAATCAACAATGAAAATAAACCTGTTATTGCATACTACAATGCGACAGAAACTGGTGGCCATGATGCTATTAAACTTGCAATTTCAAATAATGTTGTAGGTAGTGTAACTGCAGGTGTAGATTCTTCAACTGGTTATACCGCAACAGGTTGGGAATATATGACAATTCCATCTATCGATCCAGCTCAGGGTGGCAGCCAGAAGTTCCAGCAAGTTTGTCTTGACTTTGATAGTTCAGGAAATCCTGTTGTTGGTTACCTTGCAACCAACCTTGAATTCGGTAAACAGTTGTCTGAATAAGAAAAGTTAATTTAATACACGATTTTAGCATGTTTTTCCTAAGGGGCTTTCCTAAAAAGGAGAGTCCCTTATTTTTTATAATAAAATAGTGTATAATGTGCTTCATATTGAGTGAGAAATCAGGAGAGGGGAAATATTCGATGTCATACTCAATCATAAGCACGCTGGCATTAATAATTAATTTAATAATTAACAGGGAGTCTTTTAGAACAAAAAAAAGGCTGTCTGGTAAATCTAAAACAGAACCAAGCTTTATTAATTGCTATCGTCAATTTTTATTTGTTTCCTGCTGCTATTTTCTTGTAGATATTGCATGGGGAATTTTATATGAATATCACCATGTAGATCACCTCTTTTCTGTTTTATATTCTGACTGCGTTCTTTATTTTGTATTTTTGTATATGACAATACTGACCTGGATGCGTTCTTTGGTGGCTTATCTGGGGAAAAAAAGAAATAGGAGCAAAATTCTTCTCGTTTCTGTATGGGCAATATTTTTTATTGGGATTCTTTGCTTAATAATAAATCGCTTTCATCCCTTTATTTTCTCTTTTAATGAAAAACATGAGTTTGTAGTAGAATCAGGCAGGTACATAGCATTTATTTTATCAATCGCTCTATATTTTGTTATCACGATTTATATGTTTTATATTGCACATAAATCAAATGAAAGAGATAAGGCTAAATATAGGGCTGTTGGAATAACTTGTCTTTTGATGAATCTGTTTCTATTCTTCCAGGTTTTTGATCCAAGATATCCTTCTTATTCCACAGGACTTATAATTGGAATTTGCATGATTCATTCTTTTGTTGAATCTGGTGAGCGAAGGGAAAAAGTTATATATGATAACATTGCAAAAAGTCTGGCGGAAGATTACGAAGCAATGTATTACATCAATATTGAGACAGGAAAATTTCTTGAGTTTTCAAAAAGTCAGGAATATGCCTCTATGAATGTTCCAGTGCTTGGTCGGAATTTCTACAACGAGACTAGTGTTAATATTGAAAAATTTGTTCATCCTGATGACAGGGAATTTGCAAAGAATCTTCATCGTAAAGAGACAATGTTAAATAATCTGAAAGACAGAAAATCCTATTCATATAAATATAGAGTGATAATTGATGGGCAGCCTCGTCACTTTCAATTCACCGTGTTAAGGGCCAACGATGACAAGCATTTTGTTCTGTATGAAAAAGATATAAATGATGAAATCACTGTTGAAAACATGCGTCTTGAAAATCAGAAGAAACAAGTTACTTTTACTCAAATTGCAGAAATACTTGCAGTAAATTACGATGTGATTTATTACGTTGATGCAAAAGACTCAAGTTATATCAGTTATGAATGTAGAAATATCTATGGCGAAGTTGAGGTTCAGAAAACCGGAGATAATTTTTTTGAGGATTCCCGGATTGATATTTCGAATATTGTTCATAAAACTGATCGTGAAGAGGTTCTGAATTTTTTCAGTAAAGATAATTTAAGTCAAACTCTTGCAAATCAGAAAAGCTGTAGTCTAAATTACCGTATTGTGGCATTTAAGAAGATTCATTATGTCCGAATGACAGCGCAAAAAACATCTAATGGTACTCATTATATCATTGGTATTGAAAACATTGATAATGAAATAAAAAAAGAAAAGCAGCAGCTTAAGGCTCTAAATACAGAACGGGAACTTGCAAGACGAGATGAACTGACGGGAGTAAAAAATAAAACCGCGTATAATGAACTTGAACAGTCTGTTCAGAAAAATATTGAAAATGGAATGGATTATCTTCCTTTCGGTCTTGTTGTTTGTGATACAAATGACTTGAAAAAAATCAATGATTCAAAAGGTCATGTAGCAGGTGATGATTATATTAAAAATTCCGCAAAACTTTTATGTGACATCTTTGTTCATAGCCCGGTATTCAGAGTTGGAGGGGATGAATTTGTTGTTTTCCTGCGAGGTGATGATTATTCAAATAAGAAAGAACTGATGAAAAAATTGCAGGACGTGGTTCGTCAGAATATAAAAATGAATGCAGGCCCTGTTCTTGCTTCGGGAATGGCGGAATATATTCCAGGAAAGGATTGTCTTGTCTCAGAAATATTTGACCGGGCAGACAAAGCTATGTACAAAAATAAACGTGAAATCAAGAAAGAAAAATAGTTGTATAGTAAAGTTGGCCTGGAAGCCTTTGAGAAAGTGGCGCCGGACATTATGATAAAATCCGGCGGTCTGGAGAAATATTCAATTAACTATGATTTTTTACCCCTTTCTCCAGTTCCAGAACCCTTTCCAGTGGAAGTTTTTCACATTCGGCAATTATTTCAGGAGCAATACCTTTCTTTAGGAGTTCCACAGAGGCTTCTACAGCTTTTTTATCTATTCCTTCTGCAATTCCCTCTGCTTTGCCTTCACGGAATGAATAGGCCAGTTGTCTTTCGAATTCCATAAAACTATTCCTCCACTGAGTGTTGAGCTTTGCATTTTTCACCATGCGGATGATCTTTTCCGTAAACGTACTTGAGCTTTCATTACTGAGCA
>JAEEGH010005742.1_pt1 | contig 30960 bp, 27 predicted proteins | sample 9134181 | NCBI WGS metagenome assembly JAEEGH01 (sample SAMN16246544, study PRJNA631951) | gut metagenome | biome: gut microbiome; feature: rumen; material: DP-attached | host: Bos | place: Iran: Karaj | collected 2018-10
ACCGTTCCAAGGCCGCCGATAGCGACTATGTCTGGGCCTTAAAGGACATTGACTTCAAAGGGGAACAAGGCGATGTGGTGGGCATCATTGGCAAGAATGGCGCTGGGAAGAGTACTTTGCTGAAACTACTGTCTAGGGTGACGGCTCCAACCACAGGAACAATACGTGCTCAAGGTCGAATTGCTAGTCTCCTTGAGGTGGGTACTGGTTTTCATGGAGAATTGACTGGTAGAGAGAATATCTATATGAATGGCGCTATCTTAGGCATGTCGAAGAAGGAAATCAACAGCAAAATTGACGAGATTGTGGATTTCTCTGGTTGCGAGCGCTATATTGACACGCCCGTGAAACGCTATAGCTCGGGCATGACCGTTCGTCTCGGCTTTGCTGTGGCAGCACACCTCGATCCGGAAATCCTTGTTGTAGACGAGGTACTCGCTGTGGGCGACGCCGAATTTCAGAAGAAAGCCATTGGCAAGATGCAGGACGTGAGCAAGGGCGAAGGTCGTACGGTGTTGTTTGTGAGTCATAATATGGCGAGTATCAAGGCTTTGTGCCGACGAGGCATTTTGCTGGAAAATGGGTCAGTGCGTTTTGATGGTCTCATAGGTGATACGGTTGAATTGTATCTGAAAGTCGATGAGTCTGACGAGGATGGAATAATTATGTCAAAAGCAAAGTGCCTGTCAGAAGAAATCAAGTTGACTAGTGTTTTGGTAAACGGTAAACCGAATAGAATAGTCAAATTAGCTTATCCCAATAGAAAAATTGACGTAGAGATAGAAGGAGTGTTGTTGAATGATATTCATGCGGCTATTGAAGCCAGAATTTTTGATAGTCAGAGCGTCCTTCTTGCTAAATATGCCCCGATTTTGATGAAGACTGAGGTGCCAAAGATACCCAAGGGAAGATTTAAGTTGAAAGAGACAATTACTCTTCCTGACAATATGATGAACGGAGAATATAGACTTCAGATAGAAGTAACCTATCCAAATGTTCAATACCTTGCAATTATACCCGATGCTGTAAAACTTGTGCTTTCGGATTATATATCTCCGACCGGAAATTCTTTGATGTATAACCAAAATGGAATGATACTTCTTCAATAATGAAACTCTCAATTATTACCATTAATTTAAATAACCGTGAAGGCCTAAAAAAGACTATCGATAGCGTCGTGTCACAAACCTTTACGGATTTTGAATGGATTGTCATCGATGGCGGATCGACCGATGGTAGTCGTGAACTGATGGAACAATATGAATCCCGGTTTTCTTATTGGGTTAGTGAGCCCGATAAAGGAATCTATAATGCCATGAACAAGGGCGTGTTAAAAGCGAATGGTGATTATTTGTTGTTTCTGAACTCCGGCGATTATCTTTCCTCTTCGACTGTGTTTTCGCAGTTTATAGAATTGCAAACAGAAGAAGATTATGTATGTGGAAATGTTGAAGTTGAAGTAGATGGTGAATATGAGATTTTGAAATCTCCAGAGAGAGCTGATTTTGGTTTTTTCTTTAGATCTTCATTGCCTCATCAGGCTTCTTTTATTAGAAAGAGATTGTTTGAGACCTATGGGTTGTACAATGAGGATAATAAGATTGTTTCGGATTGGGAGATTGGGTTGCGTAGTTTGGTGATGGGGACTGCCAAGTACAAGCATATTGAGTTGACTGTTTGTTTTTTTGATCTTACGGGAGTTAGTTCGCAACAAGAATTTAAAGTTGTTAGGGACCAAGAACAGAGAAGATTCTATTTGTCCATTATGCCAGAGTATGTATTAGATGAGTTGAATTATTATAAAAAAGAATACAATGCTTCTATTCCCAAACTACGTTTGTATGGTGAATATATGACGATTAAGAATGGCAAGATGGGGTGGATTATTCAAATCATTCTATGGGTAAAAAAGCAAAGACGCAGGTTGCGTCAGATAATATTAAAATAAAGATGCTCCTTTCCATTATCATACCTGTCTATAATGTTGAGCCATACCTGAAAGAATGTCTTGATTCGCTTTTTTCTCAGGATTTGGCCTGCTGTGAGGTGATTGCCGTCAATGATGGTTCGACTGACGGCAGTCGTGTCATCCTTGAGGAATTCAAAGTGAATAACCCGGGGCTTTTGACCGTCTTCGACAAGGTTAATGGTGGACAATCCTCGGCTCGGAATTTAGGTGTAGAGCATGCAAAAGGGGAATGGCTTTATTTTATGGATAGTGATGACTATTTGAAACCCCATGCTATTTCATTGCTAAAGCAGGCAATTGAGGTCTCTGAAAACACTGATGTCATCTATTTTTTGGATTGTATTATTACTGACAAAAACAAAAGGTGGGGAGAGTACAAGGAAAGTGGCATTTCGGCGATGAATCTGAGGTCTTTTTGCAACTATGCCTACGAACATAAAATAGGGATTGTTGCAAACCCTGTTTCTTATGTTTATTTAAGTTCCTATTGGAAAAAGGCAGGTTTACGATACGAGGAAGGGGTTAAGTATGAGGATGCCTTGTTCAAGTACCAGTTGTTTGCGAGAAAGGATGGAACGATAAAGGCAGTCCATGTTGAGGAACCTTTTTATGTTTATAGGATAGGAAGAGAAGGGTCTACCACGACGAAGTTGACTTTGAAGAATTTGACAGACAAACAGTATATTAGGAAGTTGACGGACCGCTTTTGGGGTGAAGAAGGGATTAAGGACGTCGCATATTATCACGAACTCTATGAGGCTTGCACTTTTATGTTGTATGAGGCTTACAAGAGTGGGTTGATTTGCCAACACCGCAAATATTGGGACCGCGATGATATGCGCATTATGCGCAAAGGCGTTTCAAACGAAAGGGAATATGGGCTTTGGCTTTTGGCCAAACTCAATCCCGAGTGGATGGCACGCTATTATGCCAACGAGTTGCCTGCCTGGAGGCGCCGCATGACGAATGTGATGCTGAGCTATGCAGCAGCGCGGTATAAGAAACAAAAAAGTTAATGGGACTGCCGAAATACTATATTTTCACTACGGCCAATACCTGCACGGGAGGTCCGGAGGCATTGCACCAATTGGCCTATTACATGCGAAAACTGGGCATGGAAGCCTATACGGTATACTATACCTATTCGGGGTTCCCGAAAGCGAATCCCATTGAGCGTTATCGGCAATACGAAGTGGAGGTCCTGCCTTATGATAGGATAGAAGACGAAGAAGGGAACTATGTCATCGCCCCCGAAAACGCGCCATGGTGCCTGAATGCTTTCAAGAAAGTCCAAAAGTGCATCTGGTGGTTGAGTCTTCATGCCAATGAGGTCAAGAAAGGGACCTTTAAGGATCGTGTTGGACTGATGAAACGCCGGCTTCTTCGTGAGGATGCAAGTCATTATCGTCATATTGTTTTCGATCCCGGCAAGTGCTTGCATTTTTGTGGTTCAAAACATACGTATCTGTACGTCAGTGATTTGTATAGACATTCGAAGGTCGCCTATCTGGTGGAACCCATCAGTCTCGATTTCTTGAGGCTAGGCAATGCCAATCTGCTGACCGAGCGTGAAGACGTGGTGCTCTACAATCCAAGTAAACCTTCGTGCATTATGAGTGAACTCTTGGAGCGAGCGCGGTTCAATTATGTTCCCCTTAAAGGCTTTACTCCCGAAGGTTTGGCGGAACGATACAAAAAGGCGAAACTCTATGTCGATTTTGGCCATTTTGGCGGACCGGAGCGTATGCCGAAAGAGGCTGTGTTTTATGGTTGCAATATTATTGTGGCCAACCACAATGCCGCCGCCAACGATTTTGACGTAGCCATCCCACAGAGATACAAGGTGAACGATGACGAGACAGTCGAGCAGATTGAAAGTCGTATCGCCGACATGTTGGAACACTATGAGACGCAACATGCCGATTTTCTTCCTTTCAAGGAGAAGGTGGAACATTTGGAAGAGAACTTTTTGAATCAATTGAAGGATTTGTTTTTGTCATGAACGAAAAGGCGCTACATAAGGAACGACTCCATTGGGTGGATGTAGCCAAAGGCATACTGATTATTTTGGTGGCGATGGTACATATTACTGGACGTGGTGAAGAACTACGTATTTCGTGTCCAGCCATTGATGCCATTGGACCAATTGCTGGTGTGCTTTGTTTCCGTATGCCTGCCTTTTTTATCCTGGCGGGTTTTTGGGGAAGATATGACATGAGTTTCAAGGACTTTCTTGTCCGAAACGCAAAAGGTTTGCTTCTTCCGTTGGTTATATTCAGCTATTTGGGAGGAATCATCCACGAGGTTTCCTATGAAATCTTGAAAGGTTCCTATAATGCGGGCGCTTTGGAATGGCCTTTTCTTGACATCTCGCTCGATTATTGGTTTGTGTTGGCCCTCTTTTTGGCCAAATGTATTTATTGGGCGGTATGCCGAATCAGTCACAGGCAAGTTGTCAGGTTCCTAATCTGTTTCGGGATGTATGTATTGGGTGTGCTTTCGTTAGAGGCGTGGTTTTTGCCCAACTTTGCTTGTTGGAAGTGGGCACTGATTATGTTGGTTTATTTGCCCATTGGACAATGGGTGAAAGAAGCACTGGGCAACTGGAAAGTCGTGGTGACCGCATTGGTGGTGTTTGCTGCGGGATGGGCATTTTATTGGAGGCAAGGTTTGGGTGTTCCGCAACCTGGCGGAGGAATGAACTATATCAATCTGGTCAGTGCTTGGCCTTCGTTGCTGCTTTGCATTGCGGGTAGTATCGTTTTCATCAAATTCTGCTCTTTTATAAAGAGGGCCCGTGTCTTGGAGTTGATAGGTCGCAATACCTTGGCCATCTATGTGATGCATTGGTGGATTGAGATTCTGGCCATGAAGGTAATGCGGAGTTTCTTCTCTCAAGGTGTCTGGATGTCGACTTTAGCTACATTGGTCACACTTGCTCTTGCCGTTTTTATTCCTTGTTTAATATCGGAATTGCTGAATCGTCCGAAACTGAAATGGATCCTTGGAAAGTAACATTATGGATTTGAAACTGTTTGTCATCATAGTCACTTATAAAGGGAAACAGTGGTACGACCATTGTTTCACTTCCTTGCGCGAGTCGACAATTCCCGTTCAGACCATCGTGGTTGATAATGCGTCAAAGGACGGCAGCGCGGAATATTTCCGTGAGAAATATCCCGAGATTGTTCTCATGGAGAACAAAGAAAACCTGGGTTTTGGTAGAGCCAATAATATGGCCTTGCGTTATGCCTTAGATCATGGTTGCGACTATGTGTTCTTGCTTAATCAGGACACATGGATTGAGCCTGACGCGATAGAGAATCTTGTCAAAGTGCATGGAAATCATCCCGAATATGGCATCTTGAGCCCTTTGCATGTGGCTGCCGACGGGAAGCGCCTCAACATGCTCATTGACGATGGGAAAAGTCAATTTGCTAAGAATGTCGAGATGCTGAGCGACTTATGTTGTGGTACGATCAAGGATGTTTATCCTGTAGTGTATGTTAATGCTGCGGCATGGCTGTTGCCTAGGAAGACTTTGGAAACAGTGGGCGGCTTCGATCCCATCTATTTCCATTATGAAGAAGATGACGATTATCTGAATCGTGTGCGCTACCATAAGTTGGGCATCGGTTTGTGCCTTCAGGCGAGAATCTTCCACGACCACTCCAATTTATTTGGCGCATTGCCGGTCTCGAAGACGCGTATCCATCGCGACCAGTTACTGAAAGTGAGGTTTGCCAACCCCAACAACAATGAATCGATAGCGAAGCATAGAAGATATCTGTTCAGAAAGGCGATTGTGCTACGATTGAGAGGCGACAAGCGTAACGCGAAGGCATTGTGGGGCGATTATAAGTTCTTGGGAAAGAATCGTGAGGCAATAGAACACAGCCGCTTGGAAAACAAAAAAGTACAGGCTTCATGGTTATGAATGGGTTCGTGGGTAGATTGAGAAAGAAATGGAAACGGCTTCGGTTGAAGCCAATCCGTGTGTTTTGTTTTCATCAAGTGAGTGACGAGTTTGAGCCTGACTCCATGAAGCAAATCGATTGGCTGCCTACCGATGCATTTAAACAGAGGTTGCTGACGTTCAAGAAGAAAAATGTGTTTGTGTCGTTGGATGAGGCGTACCGTCACATAGCCGACGACAGGTGCAGGTTGAATCGCTATGTCGTATTGACCGCTGATGACGGTTGGGCCTCGGTTAGAACGATACTCCCTTGGCTTGATGAGCAACAGATTCCTATCACGTTGTTCCTGAATCCTTTGTATCTGGATGGACAACATTTCAGAGAGCGTGAAACGGAACGTTATCTTTCGGCAGACGACATCCGAAGCATTTGCAAGAAGTATTCGAATGTCTCAATCGGTATGCATGGTTGGGAACATGTCGATGTCACAAAGCAAAGCGAGGATGAGTTCCGGAAGAATGTGAGGCAATCAGTCGATACGCTGAAGGATTATGCTTCATTTGTGTCCTTTTTTGCTTTTCCATGGGGACGGCGCAATGGAATGAATGTTCAAGTTCTAAAGGAATTTGAATTGGTCCCTGTCTTGATGGATGGAGTGATGAATTATGACGATGCTTCGCAAATCCATCGTGAATTATTGACCATTCAAACCAAATAAGATGGCCAAAGTGAATAAAATACAAAAAGCAAAACGCTTTGTTGCCAAGTTCGATGTATCTAAGACGTTTTATTGGCGTGCAAGGTTGCATCTATCAAGGGCAGCTTCGTTCCATGTTTGTCCGCAGTCGATTGTCGACATTGACAAGTCGGCCAAGGTGAGTTTTGCGAAGGGTGAAATCGTTGTTAACGATTCGTGGTTTGCAACGCGTAAGCGGCGCTATGTCTCTGAGTTCAGGCTCGACAAGGACAGCACTTTTGTTTGCTATGGCGACTTCAAGCTATACCAAGGGGCCTCTATCTATGTGGCGCCTGGCGCCAAACTGGTGGTGCATGGCGGCACCTTCCTCAACACCAATGCCACTTTGAATTGTTTCCACCATATCGAGATAGGTAAAGGCTGCGCATTTTCCGACAACGTGTGCATCGCTGATTCCGACTCACACTGTATCGATGGTCAAAAGGACAAAGTGATGGCTCCCATCATCATCGGCGACCATGTTTGGATCGGCAAGAATGTGACGGTGTTGAAAGGCGTCACTATAGGTAAGGGTGCCGTCATAGGTGCTGGTGCGGTTGTGACTAAAGACGTGCCTGAAAATACTATAGTGGCGGGTAACCCTGCTAAACCTATTAAAACGATTGAGAAATGGGAATAAAACCTTTACACACTCCAGTCCTTTTGATTACTTTCAACCGTCCCGAGCATACGAGGCGCGTATTGTCAGTCATCATGACTGCCCAGCCTCGCAGTTTGTATGTCTTTCAGGATGGAGTGCGAAAGGGTAACGAAGCCGATCTGGTAAAATGTTCCCAGGTGAGGCAAGTAGTGAATGAGTTGACCAATGGGACGCAAGTTCGGTTGCACACGAATTACTCTGAAGTGAACTTGGGTTGTGGGCCAGGACCTGTCGCTGCCATTACTTGGTTTTTTGGCGAAGTGGATCGGGGCATTATCATCGAAGACGATTGTGTTTTGTCGCCTACAGCGTTTGAATACTATGAGTGTCTATTGGAAAGATATGAAAACGATTATCGTGTTTCGGCCATCACTGCCACCAACCTTCATTTGAAATGGCGTAGTCGGCGCCAACCTTATCTGTTTGCCACCGTTGGTGCTGGCACATTGGGTTGCTGGGCTTCATGGTCACGAGCATGGAAATCGTTTGATTACTACATAAAGGCATGGCATACCGAAGAGGGGAGGAAAACCATTGACGAGGCATTGGGTAAAAAGGTGTATCGTGAGTATTACAAGAAGATCTTCGACAAGTGCGATGAGAAGCAGACCCACATGTGGGATTACCAATGGTTCTTTGCTAAGACATTGAATCATACATTGACCGTTGTGGCATCGCTCAATCAAGTCTCCAATATCGGTTTCGACGAGGAAGGTACGCATACGTTGGGTCCATCGCGTCTTGCTAACTTTCCTCTTTATTCCATCGCTATGCCGATGAATGTAGTCCCCGTGCGTCGGGCCTCTCTGTTTGACTGGGTAGTGTTTCAAAGGTATTACAACCCCAAGAAGAAGTCGATTCTGATACGGGTCGTCCTCAAGTGTTTTGATGTTTTGTTCCGTCACTGATGCAAAAAGTTGCCATAGTCATACCTGTTTATAAGTCCAATATTGATGGGAACGAAAAGGTTTCTATCCGTCGGACCATGAAGGTACTAGGTCGATATCCGATTGTTCTGGTGTGTCCCGAGGACATGACGGACACCTCGCAGTACGAAAGACTTGCTAATGCCACAGGCGTGACTTTGCAAATAGAAAGATTTGCCCCGCACTTCTTTGAAGGGATTGAAGGCTACAATCGACTAATGCTCTCCAAGTTGTTTTATGCTCGTTTCTCGGAGTTCGAATTCATTTTGATTTCTCAACCTGATGCTTATGTGTTTCGCGACGAATTGATGGCGTGGTGTGGCAAAGGATATGACTTTGTGGGAGCGCCGATTTTTGGTCGTTTTACCGATGAGGTCTTTCATCCAAAGCAGTCGCGGGTGGGTAATGGCGGTTTTTCGCTACGCAGAATTGGGGCGTTTCTGGATTATTTCGGCGGGAGAAAAAATGTAATCAGAATGAAAGACATAGCAGAGCGCATTGATTTGAAAAAAAAACCAATGACACGATGGATTATCTGGTTATTGATGGCGTTGGGTTGGAGAAACAAGCCGAGTTCTGTGGCCAAACAATGGAAATACAATGAGGATGACTTTTGGTCGAGTATGCTCAACGGCACACGTTATGAACTTTCGAAGCCCGAGGTGGGAGAGGCTTTGCTCTTCGCTTTTGAGAGGTTCCCTTCTGAAGCGTATGCAATAACAGGCACTTTGCCATTTGGTTGTCATGCATGGGCTAAGTATCAATATGAGAGTTTTTGGAAAATATATATAGAAGGTTAACTATGCGTCTCTCCATTATCATCCTTAACCGCAATAACTCCGTTGCCTGTGACGTGTTTGACTACAAAATCGCAGATTTTTTCTCTGAGATTTGAAGATTTTTCCAATAAGAATCGCAGATTTTTTTATGAACTTTTGAAGATTTTTTCTGTAAGAATCGCAGATTTTTTATACCTTTGCGACTTAAAAACAAGTGAGTTATGATTAGAAGGTTACAAAATGACTTTTTGATTTCATGCATTAACGAACCGCGAAGAACGATTCAGGTTGTGGCAGGTCCTCGTCAGGTGGGAAAAACCACTATGGTGAAGCAGGTGCTGAAGGAAGTCGCTGTTCCATCGTTGTTCTTCAACGCCGATGTAGTTGCGCCTGACGATAACGCATGGATTGCTGCCCGTTGGGAAGATGCTCGTGCACAGATGCGATTTGGACAGAATCATGAGTTTCTGCTTGTTTTTGACGAGATTCACAAAATCAACAACTGGAGCGAGCAGGTGAAGAAAGAGTGGGATGCCGACTCGTTCAATGATGTAAACATGAAGGTCGTTCTGCTCGGCTCATCCCGATTGTTGCTGAAAAAAGGACTGACGGAATCGCTTGCTGGACGCTTTGAGTTGCTGCCCATGAGCCATTGGTCGTATCAGGAGATGCACGAGGCCTTTGGCTTTGACATCAACCAATATGTCTATTATGGTGGCTATCCAGGCAGCGCGGCGTATTTGCCCAATGAGAGTCGATGGAGGAGGTATATGCGCGAGTCGATTGTGGCTCCTGCAATTGAGAAGGATGTGCTGCAAACAACTTATATCTATAAACCTGCACTGATGCATCAACTTTTCCGGCTCGGATGTGCCTATTCGGCGGAACAACTGTCCTATAATAAGATGCTCGGCCAGTTGCAGGACGCTGGCAATGCTACTACCCTGGTCAACTATCTTGAGGTGCTGGGCGAAAGCAAATTGCTTATCGGTTTGCAGAAATATGCGGTCGACAAGTCAAGAAAATACCGCTCTATACCGAAATTGCAGGTGTTCAATAACGCCTTGCTCACGGTAATGAGTGACGGTATGACCTTTGAGAAAGCCTATACCCACCCAACACTATGGGGGAGATGGGTTGAGTCGGCGGTTGGTTGTTATCTGTTGGACAAGGCGGACGAGTTGGAATACCAATTGTATTACTGGAGAGAGAGCGACGAGGAGGTGGACTTTGTTATTGCTCGAGGCGAAAGTCTGGTCGCCATTGAGGTGAAAAGTGGGCGACGGCAAAACAATAATGGCTTGAGCACCTTCCGCAATATGTATCATCCCCAGTATTCCATGGTCGTTGGCGGCGAGTCCATGCCGCTTGAGCAGTTCTTTACCGGCAATTTGTCCAATTTGCTTTGATTATGAAACTCTCCATTATCACCATTAACCGCAACAACGCTGCTGGTCTTGAAAAGACTATGCGTAGCGTGGCCGCCCAAACCTTCAAGGGGTTTGAGTATATCGTCGTTGACGGTGCTTCAACGGATGGGAGTGTGGAAGTGGTAAAGGAACTGGGGGCCGAAATAGTGCATCTGCAATGGGTCTCGGAACCTGACTCGGGCATTTATAACGCCATGAACAAGGGTATTCGCATGGCCTCGGGTGATTATATCCAGATTCTCAACTCGGGCGACTGCCTCGCCGCTGACGATGTGGCGGAGAAGATGCTGAAATCTCTTGAAGAGAAAGGAAGTCCATCTATTCTCTATGGCAACATGGTCAAGTGTTATCCCGATGGGAGCAGGTTCGTTGACAAGAGCTTCGCAGGGCGGGAGATTACCCTGTTGGACATGTATAGAGGCACTTTGAACCACAACCCCGCCTATATCCGTCGAGAATTGTTCGAGCGATATGGGTACTACGATGAAAACCTGAAGATTGTCTCCGATTGGAAATGGTATTTGCAAGCCATCATCTTCGGTGGTGAGAAACCTCAGTATACAGATATTGAAGTCACCTTGTTTGACATGTTGGGCATTAGTGAGACGAACAAGGAACTGAACCAATCGGAACGGAGACAGGTGTTGGGCCAATTGCTTCCGAAAGCTGTTTTGGCCGATTATGAGCAATATGCTTTCCCGATGGAACAAATCCAACGGCTCAAACGGCATCCTTGGGCATACAAGATGGTTTGGTTTTTGGAGCGTTGCTTGTTTAAAATGGAAAAGGCAAAAGACCGAAGAAAAAGGTCGAAATAAATAGTAGTATTAACCTTTAAAACTTAAAAAAATGATTAATTTAGTTGGAAAATGGAAAGCTGCAGAGATGATTGATTTCAACGCAGAAAAAGGCACTATGGATTGGGCCAAGGTAGAAGACATCCTTGCAAAGGACGATCTCGACAAGGACACACGCTTTATGGCCAATATGGTGTATGTGTTCGGCGAAGACGGCACGATTACCATGTTGACTCCCTTGCCTGAAGGTGTCAGCCAAGCCGAAGTGGATGCCGCCGTGAAGGCCGGCCAACTTGAATTAAGAGACGGCATGATGTTCATGGGAGAACAGCATTGGAAGGTCGAAGATGGCAAGAATATGACCGATACGGGCCTCGAAGGCGAATTGCTGGGCGAGAAGGTTGGCCCGTGGGAGGAAGTCAAAGAAATCGATGAAAACACCATCCAGATAATGCTTTTTCGCTTGAAGAAAGTCTAACTTGGTGATAGACATCTTTTTCGAGAAAGAGCATTGGGTAGTGGATTTCCTGCCCTAACAGGTTCCAGAAAATGTCGGAGGAAGGTTTTTCTCCGTAGAAGACTATTATCTATAGCCATCACGATATGTTATCTTCGACCAGGTGGATGTGCTCAACAAAGCCGCACAAATCTATATCAGTGCCCGCAGCATGGGTTTCGAGCCCGAAGGCATGAGTGACGCACAAATGCAGGAGTTGGCGGAGACGTTTGGCTTAGCGAACAGAAAGGGATAATTAAACTGTTCATATTCAACAAATAAAATAAAGAAAGGAACGAACTATGATGAACTTAATTGGAAAATGGAACATCGTGGAAACCATCCAATACAACGAGAAAAAAGGTAGCATGGATTGGGTTAAGGCGGAAGACTACCTTGCACAAGACGACCTGGATCGCGAGATGGCCGAGATGCTGAAATATCAAGTGCTGTTTGAAGAAGACGGCAGTTTCGGCTTTTTGATGCCCATGCCGGAAGACATCAGCCAGAAAGAACTTGACGAAGCCCTGGCTGCTGGTGAGTTTGAATTGAGAGACGGCATGTTACTCGTCGACAAGCATCATTGGAAGGTTGAAAACGGAAAGAACCTGGCGGACACCGGTCATGAAGCCGAGGTAATGGGGGAAAAAGTCGGCCCTTGGGAAGAACTCAAGGAAATCGACGCAGACACTATCGAAATGATGGTGTTCCGTTTGAGGAAGGCTGAATAACCATGTGGTATCCAACAGGTAATTTTGGGATTTAAAACGGTGAAAAAATAGCGTTTTTTACATTGATGTTTTCCGCCAAAATGATTACCTTTGCGCTCCCACAAAAAAAACAATTTTAACAAAGGTATTATGAAAGAAGACATCAGTGTACAAAAGCAGAAAATCAAGCAGTTGCTTTTCACGTCGTTCTCCATCGATGTTGAAACAGCCAAGGGCATGCTTGATCGCATTGAGAAAAGCCCTGAGAGGATCCCTGTCATCCGCCACTATCTCGACAGGGAGATGACCTCGCAATACAGCTGGGTCAGAAACACTTACACCGACGGGGACAGAGGTGGCTTCCGAAGGCTGTTAGAACAACGCCTCATCGAATGGAAAGAGGCCTTCGGCGAGATCACCATCCCCGAGTACATGCAAATGGCAAAATGTTGGGACGTCACCACCGAGTGGTTCCCCGACATCGAAATCTCGCCTTCGACCATCAAACAGATGCTCGACTGCTTCGTGGTGGGTCAGGAGAACTACAAGATGATGCTGTCGGTTACTTTTTACACTTACCACATCCGCAAGAGAAAAAGGATCTCGCAGCTCCCGAAATGCAACCTGATGGTGTGCGGTCCCAGCGGCTCTGGCAAGACCTACGGCATACAGGTCCTCAGCAAGCTGTTCCGCGTCCCCTTCCACGTCGTTCACTGCAACTCGTTGGTGCAAGAAGGCATCATGGGCCCCACGCTGTCGGAAAACTTCACGTCGCTCGCTCTCGAATGGAGCGAACGCGACCTGAAGAACGCGATCATCTGCTTCGACGAGTTCGACAAGCTCTTCGAGAAAACCGCGAGAGGCGAAAGTGCCGGGTATTATAACGAAAGAATCGTCAACGAGATGCTGAACATCATCGACGACAAGGGGGAGATCAATTTCAAGTTCGGATACGACCCGACGGCGAAAAGGGTCAAGATACCCAACGACAAGATGATGTTTGTGTTCACCGGCGTATTCAACGGGCTGGCCAACTCGCCCACCGACGGTGTCAAGTCGTCGAAGGCCAAACGCCGCATCGGCTTCAACCCTGAGGAGAAGCCGGCGGCGACAGTCACACAAAAAGCCAACATCACATCCAACGACCTGGTGAAATTCGGCGTCAAGCCCGAGATCGTAGGTCGCATACAAAATATCGTCACCATCGACGCACTCACCGAAGACGACATGATCAGCCTCTTCGACCTCGGCCTCAGCTCTCCTTTCACCGAGTTTGAGGAATACTTCAAATACCACGAGATCGAGGCCGTGCTCACCGAAGATGGGAAACGCTCCCTGGCCAGGATCGCCATCGAGAGAGAGCTGGGCGTCCGCGGCATAAAGAGTCTTCTCCAGCAAGCTCTCATGGAAGACATGTTCGACCTCGACGTGGGCGTGTCGAAACGACTGGAAGTAAACAGCGAATACATCATGCAGCATCTTGCATGACATCATAAAAACAGAAAAATGAAACATCTCTTTCTACCCTTGATCGTCGCGCTTATGCTCACCGCATGCGGCAATATCGAACTGAAGATCAACAACATGACTGTCGAACAGCAGAACGGCTCGCAGCCTCTGGCTACCAATATGCCTCGCTTCAGCTGGAACTACGACACCGACGCTGCCGACATGGTGCAGACCAGCTATCGCGTCATCGTGGCCTCCACCCCTGAAAACGCCGCCAACGGCATCGGCGACCTCTGGGACTCGGGCACGGTGGCTTCCGGCCAGATGCTCTACATCCCCTACCAAGGCCGCGAGCTTCATAGCCGTGACGTAGCCTACTGGAAGGTGATGACCACCGCCACCTGCAAAGGCGGCAAAGCCAAGGCGGAAAGCGATGTCAAATCGTTCGAGATCAGCCTATTGAACCAAGCCGACTGGCAAGCTCAATGGATCGGGCATGAGTTTGACGACGATGTCTTGGTGGGCCACACCCGCCTCGCCGCCCGTTATCTCCGCAAGGACTTCGCCCTCCAAGGCGAGATCGCCAAGGCAAGGCTGTATGTCAGCGGCATGGGCGTCTACAGCGCCTACCTTAACGGCACCGAAGTCGCACCCGAAGAGCTGCTGAAGCCTACCCTCTCGTGGTACTCGAAACGCGTCTATTTCAACACCTACGACGTGACCGAGATGCTACAGCAAGGCGACAACGCCATGGGTATCATCCTCGAAGGAGGCCGCTACACGACCATCCGCTACGATGTCAATAATCCCAACTGGGACGGCACGGAGAATGCGTTTGGCTTCGGCACACCCCGACTGCTGCTGCAACTGGAGGTGACCTACAAAGACGGCAAACAGGAGACCATCGTCAGCGATGAGACCTGGAAAATCACCAACCGCGGTCCTATCCGCACCGCCAATGAATACGACGGTGAGACATACGATGAGAACTTTGAACTCGGCGATTGGAACAACACCGGTTACGATGACACCGACTGGCTCCAAGCCGAACTCGTCGAAGCACCCGAAGGCCAACTCAGCGCCCAACCCAACCCCAACATCACCGTGATGGAAAAACTGAAACCCGTCGGCATTTTCCAAAAAGGCGACAAATGGTATCTCGACATGGGCCAAAACATGGTCGGCTTCATTAATATAAAGGTGCACGGCCAGCAACCCGGCGACCAGATTACCATGCGCTTCGCCGAACTCCTCACCCCCGACAGCGCACTCTACACCGCCAACCTACGTGGCGCGGAATGCACCGACAGATACATCGTCATCAACAACTCTAAACTCTCAACTGACTCTCAACTCTCATCTCTCAACTCTCAACTAGAATGGCATCCAATGTTCATCTACCACGGTTTCCGTTACGTGGAAATCACCGGTCTGCGCGAGACACCCAATTTGGACGACTTCGAAGGCTGGGTCATCTACGATGAGATGCCCGTCACGGGCTCGTTTGAGACCTCCAACGAGATCATCAACGCAGTGTATCACAACGCCTACTGGGGCATCCGTGGCAACTACCGCTCGATGCCTACCGACTGTCCGCAACGCGACGAGCGCATGGGCTGGACGGGCGACCGCACCACGGGCAACTACGGCGAGTCGTACATCTTCGACAACCACCAGCTCTATGCCAAGTGGCTCACCGACGCCGACGACTGCCAATGGGACAACGGCTCGCTGCCCAATGTCATCCCGCCTTATTGGCGCGGCTATACCGACAACATGACCTGGCCGGGCGCCGTGGTCACCGCCACCGACATGGTCTACACCCGTTTCGGCGACGTGGAGCCCATCCGCCAGCATTACGATGCCCTGAAGAAGTGGATCCTCCACATGAAGAACGATTTCATGAGAGGCGGCCTCATGCCCCGCGACACCTATGGCGACTGGTGTATGCCGCCCGAGAGCCTCGAACTCATCCACTCCGGCGACCCCGCCCGCATCACCGATGCGACGGTGCTCTCCACGCCGTTCTACTGCTACCTCTGCGGCAAGATGGCCAAGTTCGCCGAGGTGTTGGGGTTCGATGAAGACGTGGCCTTCTTCCAACAGGAAATCACCACCAGCACCGTGGCCTTCAACGACAAATACTTCAACCGCGTGACAGGTGTCTACGCCAACAATACGGTGACCGCCAACATCCTGCCCTTGTGGTTTGGTATGGTACCCAAAGGCCTTGAAGAAAAAGTGTTGAACAGCATCGTCGACAAGACCGAAAACGAATGTGGCGGTCATGTCTCGACAGGCGTTGTGGGCATCCAACAGCTGATGCGTTGCCTCACCGAATACGGTCGCGGTGACCTTGCCTTCAAGATCGCCTCCAACGACACCTATCCGAGCTGGGGTTACATGGTCCGCAACGGCGCCACCACCATCTGGGAGCTGTGGAACGGCAACACCGCCGACCCCGCTATGAACTCCGGCAACCACGTGATGCTCCTCGGCGACCTCATCCTCTGGGAGTACGAATACCTCGGAGGCATCCGCGCCATGGAGCCTGGCTATAGCAAGATACAACTCAAGCCCTATCCCATCGAGGGGCTCGACTATGTGGACTGCACCTATAATTCAGTTTCAGGCCGCATCGAAAGCCATTGGAAACGTGAAGGCAGCCATTTTGAATGGGACTTCGTCATCCCGGCCAACACCACGGCTGAGGTCTGTCTGCCCACAGCCAACGGTTATGAGGTGAAGACCTACGGCAGCGGAAGACATCACCTGTCTTCGGAGCTGTAACATTATGACCTCTTCACCCTGTCGGGATTCTCAGCGATGAACTTGCTCCAGTCGGGACGGCGGTGCGCCTTGGCCTTCTCGGTCGTGTGCTTGGTATAGTTTACGTCGCGGCCCTTCGAGATCGAATGGCATACGGCGGCGGCCACGGCATCGGTGGCATCGAAAAACTTGGGGTCTTCCTCGGTCTTGAGGATGAAATGCACCATCTTGGCCACCTGTTGCTTTGAGGCGTTGCCGTTGCCCGTGATGTTCTGCTTGATGGTCTTGGGCGAGTACTCAAAGATGGGGATGTCGCGATAGAGTGCCGCTGCCATGGCCACGCCTTGGGCACGGCCCAACTTCAGCATCGACTGGACGTTCTTCCCGAAGAACGGCGCTTCGATGGCGAGCTCGTCGGGATGATACTCGTCGACGATCTCGAGCACGCGCTCGAAGATCTTCTTCAGCTTGAGGGCTTGGTTTTCGAGCTTCTTCAGGTTGATGACACCCATGGTGAGGAGCTCCATCTGCTTGCCCTGCTCGCGGATGACGCCATAGCCCATCACCATAGTACCCGGGTCGATGCCGAGGATGATTTTCTCATTGTCGTTGGTAGTGGCCATAGGGATGATTTTGATGCAAAGGTACTCGTTTTTCAACAAACCGACGACCCTTTGAAAACAGTTTTTGATTTTTTTCAAGCCCTGGTTGAAAAACCGTCGGCAAAACACTACAATAAAAGATGGACGAAACAATATAAAGGATTTAAAAAACAAGCTGCATTATGAAAAGACCACAAGACCCCTTCGAGGCCACCGATTTTGGTGAAAGCCCCAACTACGTTAAGATTTCTCCTATCAGCAAAGCCCAGCTGAAGGGCATGTCGCTGCTCGACAAACTTGAAGCGCTGATACGTGTGGCCAACGGCTGCAACCTAAGTGAAGCCTTCTTCGTGCGCCACAAGAACCTCATCGAGGCGGTGGCTGCCGACCTTGAACTGAACCCCACGGAGGCCGTCATGCTCTGCCCCTTCATCAACGACACTGAGTCGACCTTGAACGCCCGCGAGATCCGGGATTTCTTCTCGTGCTCGCCCATTACCCTCATGAAAAAGACGCAGTACCTGAAGCCACTCGTGCGCCGTCGTTATGTCAGAAAATACGGCTCGTTTCGCGGTGCCAACCCCTGCTATCAGCTGACCGAGAAGGCCAAGAATGCCTTCTGCAACGAAAAGTCGCTGCCTATCGTCAACACCAGCAACCTGACCGCCGAAGAGTTCATGAAACACTTCACGCGGCTGCTGCTCGACGCGGGTCGCAACAGCCTGATTGACGAAGAAGAGTTGCTCTATGAGACCATGGACCTGCTCAACAACAACCCGCAGCTGAACATCGTCAGCAGCCTCGCCAACCTCAAAGCCAGCAACACTGACAAGCTGTATCTGCTCTACTTCTGCAAGCGCCTCGTGGTCGACCGCCAGGTGGCCATCCCCCTCGACCAGATGGACTTTCTCGTCGATGACATCGAAGACGATTTCGACGAACTCATGGAAAACGGCCATCACAGCTTCATCCGCGATGGCCTCATCAAGATTGCAGGGCGCGACAGCTTCTTCTCGCGCAACCTCTTCCAGCTGACCGACAAGGCCCGCGACCTCTTTCTCACCGAGTACGACATCCCCGCCAATGTCGACGAAGTCGACGAAGACAGCCACAGCGACATCCTCAGCTGCCGCGACATCCAACCCAAGACGCTGTTCTACTGTGCCGAGGACCAGGGGCAAATCGACACCTTGCAGCACCTCCTCCAGGACGAACAGCTGCAGGCCATCCGCGAACGCCTAGAAAAAGCGAACCTGCGCAAGGGCTTCAACTGCCTGTTCTACGGCGCACCCGGCACAGGTAAGACCGAGACTGCCTTGCAGCTGGCCCGCACCACGGGACGCGACATCATGCAAGTCGACATCTCGTCGATCCGCGACAAGTGGTACGGCGAGACCGAGAAAATCGTGAAAGGCATCTTCGAGAACTACGCTGAGCAGGTGAAGAAGTCGAAGCGCATCCCCATCCTGCTCATCAACGAGGCCGATGCCGTGCTCTCGGTACGCACCAGTGTGGGCGGCACCAACCCCACCCTCGAGAAGACCGAGAATGCCATCCAGAACATCCTCCTGCAGGCCATGGAAGACATCGACGGCATCATGATTGCCACCACCAACCTCACCTGCAACCTCGACACGGCCTTCGACCGCCGCTTCCTCTACAAGGTGGAGTTCCACCAGCCCAGCATCGAGGCCAAGACCCGCATCTGGCAGAGCTTCCTGCCCGACCTGGCCGAGGCCGACGCCAGCGCGCTGGCCCATGCCTACGACTTCAGCGGAGGCCAAATCGAGAACATCGCCCGCAAGGTAATGGTCGACCAGCTGCTCTTCGGCGGCGACCCCAACCTGGCCCACATCGACGAGCTTTGCTCGAAGGAACAGATTGCGGGACGCAACAAGGGCAGCCACAAGCCCATCGGGTACCGTGGATAACACTTTAGGTCGTTGAAGGGCCTACGCCTGACAACGACCTAAAAATTTTTTTCATCCGTGAGTTGAAAAATACCCACCTCGATACTATAAGTATTAATGCGGCAGGGTGCCACAGGGGTCCACACCCCTTCAATATTAACAAAAAAAACAATCAAAGCTATGGAAATCAAGGAAATGACGCAGTCCCAATTTGCCAAGGCCCTCGTGTCGGCCGGCAACGAAACCTACCAAACCACCTTCGAAAACGACGTGTGGTACGAACAAGTCACCTTCGAGGATACCCTCTGCCGCCACAAACTGCTCACACTCAAGAAGACGACTTCGGAGCTGCTCGCCCGCAAAGCCCTTGAGTCGCAGCCTTCCGTCGAGCCCATCCGCCTGCGCGCCCATAGCCAGGGCCCCGTCGTCGCCCTTGTCTTCAACTCCAAGACGACGCTGTTCTACCACCTCTTTATGGGTACCAAGTCGGAAATGGCCCTGGCCAAGCGCTTGGTGGTCTGCTTCAGCAAGAGCTTCCTCCCCAGTGTCCCTCGCCAGCCGGAGGCACAACCCGAAAACGAAGACATCTGCGCAGCATAAAATGCTGTTACTGAGCCCTTAAGAAAAAAGTTTGAATTTTTTTAATTTTCGACTAAGGGTAAGGGGGCCACTTGTGCGTCTCCGAGAAGGAGTGTGTGAAAATGACGGGGTGCCTGATAGATTTTGGGACCGTCAACGCTCCTCTATAAAGATTATGATCCGCACAATATGACACCTTGAACGACACAATGGTTTGTTTGTGCCTTATTTTGGTCTCTTTGAAAACAATATAAACACCTGATTAACAATATTATAAACCAAAAAAAAACAGCCACCATGGAAGACTACAACAAGCTCGCCGAAACCCACACTGGCTTGGTCAGCAGCACTGCCAAGCGTCTGATGAAGATGAACAAGAACTGCGACTGGTTGACGGAAGACGACCTCCTCGGAGCCGGCTATGAAGCCCTCTGGACCGCAGCATGCACCTATGACGCCTCACGCGAGGCTTCATTTAAGACCTACGCCACGACTTGCATCAGAAATGCCATGTTGGCTGAAATCAGGAACATGTTTCCCGTGAGAGTCAACGAGAAAGAGTCCAAGAGCCTCGTCCGCCACGACGAGTCCGAGGCGGGCACCGAGGTATACGAACTAGCGAGGCTTCTGGAACACTGGGACTGGGAGCAGCGCAAGTTGCAGGAAACGGTGGCTGACCTTTTGGGTCGTTTGGCATCCGACGAACGCTGGTTGATTCGCTGCTACCACGGCTTCGACGCCGAGCCCATGACGCTCCAAGAAATCGCCGACTTGCTGTCGGTCAGCCCGCAAGCCGTCCACAAGCGTCTGAAAAGAGTCCATGACAAGCTTCGCAAGCTTGTCATGGACAGCCGTCCTATATACAGGATGTGTGCGTAAGTGTCTTCAAAAATCTTCACATCCCTGTCTTTGGAATGGTTTTTGTTTTTACTTTTGCACTGAATAACAACCCTTAAAACAGCAAATAAGATGAAAACACTACGAACACTCCTCCTGGCCTTAGCCCTCGTGATGGCTTCGGGCGCGATGGCGCAGACGGTCCGCAACAGCAGCGGTGCCAGCTGTGGTACGATTGAAAGCAGCGGTACCATTCGGAACTCCAGCGGCGCCAGCGTCGGCCGCTTCGACAGCGACGGCACCATCCGCAACAGCTCCGGCGCCAGCATCGGTAAGATTGACAATAACGGCACCATCCGCAACGGCTCCGGCGCCAGCATCGGTAAGATCGATAGCGACGGCACCGTGAGAAATGGCTCCGGCGCCAGCATCGGTAAGATCGACAGTGACGGCACCGTGCGCAACGGCTCTGGCGCCAGCATCGGCAAAGCCCAAGGCATCCGCCGCGACTGGGTAGCCGCCTATTTCTTCTTCTTCCCGTTCTATTAGGATGAGGAGGAAACCAAAAGACAACGCCCGTCAACAGCAGTTGGTGGGCGTTGTCTTTTTATCCAAACAGCTCCGCGCCCAACTCGTAAACTGAAGCCACGGGGACAACCTGTATCTTAAAGCGTCTGGTGTCTAGCCCCTTGGCATTATACTTCGAGACAAAGATCTTCTCAAAGCCTAACTTATCCGCTTCGGCGATGCGGGCTTCGATGCGGGTGACGGCGCGAATCTCGCCAGAGAGTCCCACCTCGGCAGCAAAGGCATAGCGCGAAGGGATGGGGATGTCGGCATTCGACGAGAGCACGGCGGCGATGACGGCCAAGTCGATGGCGGGGTCGTCCACATGGAGACCTCCTGCGATATTCAGGAACACGTCTTTTATGGAGAGGCGGAAGCCTGCCCGTTTCTCCAACACAGCCAATAGCATGTTCATCCGGCGGATGTCGAAGCCTGTGGCGGAACGTTGCGGCGTGCCATAGGCCGCACTGCTCACCAGGGCCTGCGTCTCGATGAGCATGGGGCGTTGTCCCTCCATGGTGGCGGCGATGGCGATGCCACTCACCTCTTCGTCACGTTGCGAGAGCAGGATCTCGCTGGGGTTGGTCACCTCGCGGAGGCCCGTGGCGTTCATCTCGAAGATGCCCAACTCGGAGGCCGAGCCAAAGCGGTTCTTGATGGTGCGCAAGATGCGGAAACCATAGTGGCGGTCGCCCTCAAACTGCAGGACCGTGTCGACGATATGCTCCAAGATCTTCGGTCCGGCGATGCTGCCGTCCTTGGTGATATGGCCGATGAGGAACACCGGCACTTGATAGGCCTTGGCGATCTTATTCATCTCGGCAGCCGTTTCACGGATTTGCGAGAGGCTGCCTGCCGTGGCGTCAACGTAAGGCGATTCTAGAGTCTGTATAGAGTCGATGACCACGATGTCGGGCTGCACGTCCTTGAAGTGTTTCAGGATCTCTTGCGTGTTGGTCTCGGTGAGGATGAGGCAGTCGGCGTTGTGGATACCGATGCGCTCGGCCCGCATCTTGATCTGGCTCTGGCTCTCCTCGCCGGAGATGTAAAGCACCTTTCTTCCTGCCAGTTGCAAGGCCGTCTGCAAGAGCAAGGTCGACTTGCCGATGCCGGGCTCGCCACCCACAAGGGTCAGGGAGCCGAGCACCAGACCGCCACCGAGGACGCGGTTGAGTTCCTCGTAAGGCAGGACGATACGTTGTTCCTTGGCATTGCCAATCTCGTTGATGGGCGTGGGCAGGCCTTTGTCCAGCTCCAAGCCTACACTTTTCTTCACCGATTTGCTGTCTTTTCCCGTGACGACGGTCTCCTCGACGCAGCTGTTCCACGCGCCGCAGGCGGGGCATTTACCGAACCATTTCGGAGACTCGTTGCCACATTCCTTGCAAAAAAAGGCGGTTTTCTCTTTTGCCATAGTGTGTTTGTTTGACGCGGGACTGCGAGACTGCGAGACGCGGGGCGTGATTGTTTTGTCCCGTGTCTCGTGTCCCGTAGTCTCGTGTCGGTTTATGCAGCAAAAATAATAAAAAACACCGTCTCTTTCGTTTTTTTCCTACCTTTGTAGCCAATTCGAAGAAAACACTGCCGATGAAGCATCGTCTACTCACACTACTTATGGTCCTCTTCACCCTGCCGCTCTTTGCCCAGCAGGGCGACGTGGTGCTGTGTGAGGGCTTCTTTAACCCCTGGCTCGAAGAAGGCTGGGATGCAAAGGGCGACGACTGGGTGGTGTGGTACATCTCCAACACGACCTATGCGGGCTGCAAGCCTCGCGAGATGCAGATGTATCCCGACTTCAACTTTGAAGGCACCACGCGCCTCGTGACACCCATCGTCGAATTGGGAAAATACGACTTCATCAACTTCCAGTTCAACCACTGCCTCGAAGCCACACAGGGCAAACTCGACGTGCGCATCGGCATCGGCATCTCCGAGAACGGAGAGGACTGGGAGAGCATCTGGGAAGACACCGTGACGGGGACCATCCAACAGAGCCAGTACCTTCTCACCTTCGACATGGAGGAATGGGGCACCCGCTCGCCGCAGTTCTGCCTCTATTTCACGGGCCATGGCGCCTACGTCACTAGCTGGTTCATCGACAACGTCATCGTCTATGCCGCGAAGAAAAACAAATACGGCGACATCGAAGACGCCGACGAGAGCGGCTTCGTGGCCTCACGCTCCCATATCCTGAACCTGAAAGGCCCCAACGCAGGCTCCGTCACCAAGTTCTCCACCCTGAGGAAGTCGCGCAGCCGCTATGCCCGCGTGGTGGAAGGCCGACAAAAGAAATGGTGGCAGTTCTGGAAATAAAGCTACAAACGATGAGAAATGGATTCTATACCATATTACTGGTTTTCCTCTCGTTGATGGCGGCAGCGCAGAATTTCACCGACAGCAACCTGCCTATCGTAGTCATCGAGACCGACGGCGGTGCCAATATCCCCGACGAGCCTAAAGTGCCGGGCTCGATGAAGATCATCTGGCATCAAGACGGCTCGCGCAACTACATGACCGATATCGACAACCCCGAGTTCCTCAACTACGACGGACGCATTGGCATCGAACGGCGTGGCAGCAGCTCGCAGACCATGCTCAACAAGAAGCCATACGCTGTCGAGACTCGCGAGAGCGATGATGTCACCAACCGTAACGTCAGTATCTTGGGCATGCCGGCCGAGAACGACTGGGTGCTCAATTCCTTGGCTTTCGATCAGACGGGAATGCGCGACGTTCTGGCCTACGAGCTCTCGAACCGCCTCGGACAATACGCCTCGCGCAGCGTGTATTGCGAGGTGGTCATCAACGGAGACTACAAAGGTCTCTATGTCTTCATGGAGAAGATCAAACCCGACAAAGGCCGTGTCAACATCGAGAAGATGGACGAGACTTGCAACAACGTCCCCGAGGTGACGGGCGGCTACATCACCAAGGCCGACAAGACCACCGGCGGCGACCCCGTGGCCTGGACAATGCAGGGCTATGGCGGTGGCGGCTGGGGCGGCTGGGGCAGCAGCACCGACTTCATTCACCACTACCCCAAGCCCTCCGACATCACCAACGCGCAACACAACTACATCCACGGCGTGTTCACCAGCCTCGCCTCTGTTGCCAACCAACATAACACTTCGGCCGCTTCAGGCATCCCGTCGGTCATCGACATCCCGTCGTTTGTTGACTTCATGATGATTGCCGAGTTCAGCTCGAATGTCGACGTATACTCGTTAAGCACCTTCTTTCATAAAGACCGCATGGGCAAGCTACGTGCGGGACCCGTGTGGGACTACAACCTCGCCTTCGGCTACGACGCCTTCGGCAACCGCAGCAAATACGACGTGTGGCAGTTCAACAACACCGACAATAACGGCCCGAAGTTCTGGCGCGACCTGTTTGAGACCGATATATATCGCTGCTATCTCGCCAAGCGCTGGTTTGAGCTGACCGAGCCCGGACAGCCCTTGAACTACGACTTCGTGTGCTCGCGCATCGACGAGATCGACGCGCTCATCGCCGAAGCCATCGTGCGCGACAACCAACGCTGGAACCAGATGTCGCAACACGCGCAGTATGTGACCAACATGAAAAACTGGATCCAACAGCGCATCAACTGGCTAAATAACAACATCGGCTCCTATCAAGGCTGTGCCGACGTCGACCTGCCACCTCTGGTCATCTCCAAGATCCACTACCACCCCATGGACTGGTGGGGCATCGACGGCGACAAGCTCGAGTTCATCGAGATCACCAACAACGGCGACGAGGAGGTGGATTTGACCGGCGTGTATTTCCGTGAGTTGGGCATCTCGTATCATTTCCCTGCAGGATCCCATATCGACGGCCGACAAGCCATCTTGCTGTGCTCCGACTCATTGTTGTTCACCGAGTATTACAACACGACTCCCTTCGGACAATACACACGCAAGCTGTCCAACAAGTCGGAGAACCTTGTCTTGGCCGACGCCTGGGGCAACGTCATCGATCAGGTGCATTATAGCGACAGCCTGCCCTGGCCCATGGAAGCCGACGGCGACGGCCCCTACCTTGAACTCAAGGACCTCGACAGCGACAACAGCCTCGCAGAGAACTGGACCACCGGCAACGACCTGACGGGCACGGCAGAGCAGGCCAGCCTCACCCGGGCACACCTCTTCCCCAACCCCACTAAGGGTATGGTGCATATCACCGTTGACGGACAGGCCACCGGCTGTCAAGTGGTCAACATGATGGGCAGCGTGGTTTCGGAAACGGCCCTTTCAGGCTCCCGCTTCGACCTCGACTTGAGCCGTCTGCCCTCGGGGGTCTACCTCATAAAAACAACAATGGCCGACGGGAAGCCGGCCTACGAGAAAGTGGTAAAACATTAATTCTCTTATTACAGCTCCTCCGCAAACTTGATGTCCTTGACGTTGAGCTGAAGGTTGGTCTTGCCCTGCCAGGTGTTGTACTCCAGATGGTAGCAGATGCTGAAAGGCTCGCCGTTGTGTATGCGGTCGAAGAGGTCGCCCTTCTGGAAAGCGATGCCTGAGAATGGCGCCACACCTTGCTCGGCGTCGCCTATCTGCGACACGGTGAGCTTCAAGTGCTTATGGCCTCCCACAGGACGCGAGCCGCCTGCGTCGACGACGTTGTCGGTCCAGAACACGGGGGCCATATTACCCGGGCCAAAGGGCGCAAACTGGTTGAGGATGCGCATGAACTTGGCCGTGATGTCGGCGAAGTTGATCTTCAGGTCGACCTCAAGTTCGGGCACGAAGTCCTCGTCGACGAGGTGTTCGGCCACGTAGGCTTCGAAGCGGCGGCGGAACTCGGGCAGGTTCTCGGTCTTCATCGAGAGACCGGCAGCGTATTTGTGCCCACCGAAGTGCTCCAAGAGGTCGGAGCAGTGGTCGATGGCGTCATAGATATCGAAATTACGGATGGAGCGCGCTGAGCCTGTAACGAGGCCGTTGGCGTGGGTGAGGACGATGGTGGGACGATAGTAGTAGTCGGTGAGACGCGAGGCCACGATGCCGATGACGCCGCGGTGCCACTTGGCGTTGAAGACCACGGTGCTCTTGGCGTCTTTCAGCTCCTGATCGGCGGCAATCATGCCGAGGGCTTCCTCTGTGATGCGGTTGTCGAACTCGCGGCGCTCATCGTTGAGGTCGTTGATGGAGGCGGCCAGCTTCTCGGCGTGTTCCTTCTTGTCGGCGATAAGCAGACGCACCGAGTCGGAGGCCTTGGCGATGCGACCGGCGGCGTTGATGCGCGGCCCGATGAGGAACACCAGGTCGCTGATGGTCAGCTCGCGCGTCAACACATTCTCGTCATCCACCTGATCTTCTTCGCGGCGGTAGATGTTGGCATGTTGCAGAATGGCCTCGATGCCCGGACGCGGTTTCTTGTTCAATTGTTTCAGACCAAAGTGGGCCAGCACGCGGTTCTCGCCCGTGATGGGGACGATGTCGGCGGCGATGCTCACGGCAAGGAGGTCGATGAGTTCATACACCTGCTCGATGGTACCCAGGCCCCGCATCGACAAGGCGGTGATGAGTTTGAAGCCCACGCCGCAGCCCGAGAGCTCGTCGTAGGGATAATGGCAGTCGGGGCGCTTGGCGTCGAGCACGGCCACCGCGTTGGGGATGACATCGCCAGGACGGTGATGGTCGCAGATGATGAAGTCGACACCGCGCTCGTTGGCGTAGTCGATGCGCTCGTTGGCCTTGATGCCGCAGTCGAGGGCGATGACCAGTTTGAAGCCATTCTCGGCGGCGTAGTCGATGCCTTTGAAGGAGATGCCGTAGCCTTCCTCGTAGCGGTCGGGGATGTAAAACTCGATCTTTTTCTTCTTGAAGAACGGCTTGAGGTAGGTGTAGACCACCGCCACCGCCGTGGTGCCGTCGACGTCGTAGTCGCCGTAGACCAGGAGTTTCTCGCCGTTGTTGATGGCTTGCAGCACGCGGTCGACAGCCTTGTCCATGTCCTTCATCAGGAAGGGGTCGTGCAGTTGCGAGAGCTGGGGACGAAAGAAAGTCTTGGCATCCTCAAAGGTGGTAATTCCGCGTTGGACAAGCAAAGCGGCAAGGTTCTCGTCGATACCGAGTACCTTGGCAAGCTCTTCAACTTGCTGTTTGTCAGCTGGTTGATTTAAAATCCACTTTGTTTCCATCCGCGTAGTTTTGAATCGGTAAAAATAAAAAGAAAATCCATACCGCCCAATAGTTTTTTGCAGTTTATAATCAACTTTTTCTTTATCGCGTTCATATTCAACTAATTATTTTAGTGGATTTCTTTGCAATTCTACATAAGTGATTTCTTCCGAAAATTGTTGAAATCTTTGTTCAAAAAAAATGTATTCTACCCTTGCGAGGTTTGTATAATTTTGGTATTCTTGCAGTTTAAAATCAGCAATAATTTACACCCTTGAAAAAGATTGAAACTGCTTTAATATCAGTATTTTATAAAACTGGCATCGATACCATTGTGGGCTTGTTGAAGCAAAATGGCGTGCAGATCTATTCCACGGGAGGCACCTATGACTTCATCCGTCCGCTCGACCCGTCGGTGAAGACCGTCGAGTCGCTCACGGGCTATCCGTCCATCTTGGGCGGTCGCGTGAAGACCCTGCACCCAAAAGTGTTCGGCGGCATCCTAGGTCGCACCCAGCTTGAGTCGGACCAGAAGGAGATGCAGGAGTACGACATCCCCGCCTTCGACCTCGTCATCGTCGACCTCTATCCCTTTGAGGAGACCGTGGCCAAGACCGAAGACGCTGCCGCCATCATCGAGAAGATCGACATCGGAGGCATCTCGCTCATCCGCGCCGGCGCCAAGAACTTCAACGACGTGCTCATCGTGCCTTCGCAGAAATACTACGGCGAGCTCATCCAGCTGCTCAAAGAGCAACATGGTGAGACCTCGCTCGACGACCGCCGTCGTTTTGCCACCTACGCCTTCGGCGTTAGCTCGCACTACGACAGCGCCATCATGAACTGGTTCGCCAAAGACGATGAAAGCCGTCCGCTGCGCCTCACCGAAGAGGAAGGCACCACCCTCCGCTACGGCGAGAACCCGCACCAACGCGGCACCTTCTACGGCGACCTCGACGCGATGTTCGAGAAGCTGCACGGCAAGGAGCTGTCGTACAACAACCTGCTCGACCTTGACGCAGGCCTCAACCTCATCCGTGAGTTCGACGACACCACCTTCGCCATCCTCAAGCACAACAACCCCTGCGGCATCGCCTGCCGCCCGACCGTGAAAGAGGCATACCTCGCCGCTTTGGCTGGCGACCCTGTCTCTGCCTTCGGCGGCGTGCTGGTGTGCAACCGCCCCATCGACATGGCTGCAGCCGAAGAGATCAACAAGCTCTTCATCGAAGTCATCGTGGCGCCTGACTACAACGACGGCGTCCTCGACCTGCTCTTCTCGAAGAAGAACCGCGTGGTGTTGCGCCTCAAGGCCGACCTCTATAGGCCTCAGACGGTGAAGACCGCCTTAAACGGCTACCTCGTCCAAGACCGCGACCTCCACACCGAGACCGCTGACGACTTCAAGGTCATCACCACCAAGGCACCTACCGCTGACGAAGTAAACGACATGATCTTCGCCAACAAGATCGTAAAGCATAGCCGCAGCAACGCCATCGTCCTCGCCAAAGGCAAGCAACTGTTTGCCTCGGGCATCGGGCAAACCTCGCGCGTCGACGCCCTGCGCCAAGCCATCGAGAAGGCCCGTTCTTTCGACTTCGACCTCAACGGCGCGGTATTAGCCTCAGACGCCTTCTTCCCCTTCAAGGACTGCGTCGAGCTGGCCCACGAAGCGGGCATCACCGCCATCGTGCAGCCCGGCGGCTCGGTGCGCGACCAAGAATCCATCGACTGCTGCAACGAAAACGGCATCAGCATGGTGTTTACCGGATTTAGACATTTCAGACATTAACGAATGATAGTACAGATGTAGCACGCTGCGTCTCTACAAAGGACAGACAACAATTAAACAACAACCGATTAAACAATAGAAAGACATGGGAGTATTTTCATTTCTCAACAAAGAAATCGCCATTGACCTCGGTACGGCCAACACGATTATCATATACAACGACAAGGTAGTCGTCGACGAGCCCTCCATCGTGGCCATGCAGCGCGACACCAAGAAGATCATCGCCGTCGGCAAGCGTGCCATGATGATGCACGGCAAGACGCACGAGAACATCAAGACTATCCGTCCGCTGCGCGACGGCGTCATCGCCGACTTCCAAGCGGCCGAGTACATGATGCGCGAGATGATCAAGATGATCCAATTCAAGAACACCTTGTTCCCGCCCAGCCTGAAGATGGTCATCTGCATCCCTTCGGGTATCACCGAGGTGGAGGAGCGCGCCGTGAAGGACTCGGCCGAGCAGGCTGGCGCCAAGGAGGTGCGTCTGATCCACGAGCCTATGGCAGCCGCCATCGGTATCGGCATCGACGTGCTCGAGCCGACGGGTAACATGATCATCGACATCGGCGGCGGCACCTCCGAGATCGCCGTCATCGCCTTGGGCGGCATCGTCAACAATAAGTCGATCCGCATTGCCGGCGACGACTTCACCGCCGACATCGAGGAATACATGCGCAAGCAGCACAACATCATCGTGGGCGAGCGCACCGCCGAACGCATCAAGATCGAAGTGGGCTCGGCCATCACGCAACTCGACAACCCGCCCGACGACTACGCCGTGCAGGGCCGCGACATGCTGACGGGTATCCCGAAGGAGATCCGCGTCAACTACGCCGAAATCGCCCACTGCCTCGACAAGAGCATCATGAAAATCGAGACCGCCGTCTTGAACGCCTTGGAGCAGACCCCGCCCGAGCTGTCGGCCGACATCTACCGCACGGGTATCTACCTCACCGGTGGTGGCGCCCTGCTGCGTGGCCTCGACAAGCGTCTCAACGCCAAGACCAAGCTGCCCATCCACGTGGCCGAAGACCCGCTGCGCGCCGTCGCCCGTGGTACCGGCATCGCCCTGAAGAACTTCGACAGATTCACCTTCTTGATCAAATAAGGACACGAGACTATTTGACACGAGACACGAGACATTAACTAAATCTCGAGTCTTGCATCTTGAAGTCTTGCGTCAATGATAACGACATGAACAATCTTCGGCGTTTTATTCTGAAATATCACTTCGTCATCTTGTTCATCCTGCTCGAGGTGATTTCCATCTTACTGCTCGCCAATAGTCAACGCTTTCATCGCAACCGTATGGTGAACACCACCAACGATGTCGTGGGCAAGATCTATGAGTGGGGTAGTGAGGTGGGCAACTATTTCCGTCTCAACAACGCCAACAAGCAATTGGCCGAAGAGAACGCCATGCTCCGCCAACAACTCTCCGTGATGTATGACACCACCACTTGTACCTATGACATCAACAAGGGTGACACCTTATTTAAATACATCCCTGCACAAGTTGTCAACAACAGCACCAATCAGGTCAACAACTACATCATCATCAACAAAGGTACAGTGGATGGCATTGAGCGTGACATGAGCGTCATTTCCACCGATGGCATCGTAGGTGTGGTCACGGATGTCAGTCGCCACTATGCTTCCATCATGAGCTTGCTCCATAGTAAGTCTGTGGTTGGAGTCCGCATCAAAGAGAGCCAAGAACTCGCCAGCTTGAAGTGGGAGACCGCCAACTATCGCTATGGTATGGTTGAAGACATTCCCACCCACATCGTCTTAAAGCAAGGCGACACCATTGTGACCAGTTCCCATTCCAATATCTTTCCAGAAGATTTGATGGTGGGCACTATAGAAGAGTTTTATCCCACTGCCGTTGATACGTTGAACAAGG
>JAEEGH010005743.1_pt1 | contig 30943 bp, 28 predicted proteins | sample 9134181 | NCBI WGS metagenome assembly JAEEGH01 (sample SAMN16246544, study PRJNA631951) | gut metagenome | biome: gut microbiome; feature: rumen; material: DP-attached | host: Bos | place: Iran: Karaj | collected 2018-10
TGTGGAAATATAACCCCTCCTTGTCATTTACGCCAAGCTACACCAGCTCCGCATCCTCTGTGACCATAATGTCGATGATTCCGGTGTAGCTGATCTCCTTGCTCCAAATCAGTTCGAAATCGGATGAGTACAGGTTGGTGGTGCCATTCCCGTCATTATTGGGACTGTTGAGCACCACCCATGATTTGTCAGGTGAAACGGCTTTCATGTATCCCAAATACTCGTCCTCCTTTGTCCGCTCCAGATTGCTCTTGTCAAGGCTCACATGCAGGAGGTTCCCGTCGTTATTCTGTATGACCAGCAGGTCAATGGTCTTTTCGTTTACAAATGCCGCTTCAAGTATGCAGTTTTTTCCGACATCCTTTAACTCTTTTTTTTGCAGCAGTGTGCCGTCCAGTTCCATCTTGAACACGGTCATGGGGCATCCGGTGCTGATGTTTGTATAGGTTGTGTGGTTGATAAGGCAGCCGTACAGATTGTCCTTGTCGGCGCCAATCGGTTGGAATGAGCGCGAATCCCTGAATGTTATGCTTTTTGATTCCGGGGCGGAGCTTGCGCGGGTCTGCTGCCCGAATGATGCCGAAGTGCACAGGCATAAAACTACCGTTACAAATGAAAAAATACGTTTCATGGTGTTATGCGTTTAAAATGGTTATTCCCAGGTGAAGCCGAAAGTGGCCACAAGGGATATGTTTTTGGTGCTGTTTGTCATTATGACAGGTTCGTTGTTGAAATATAACGTTCCGTGCTCTTTGCTGGCGTTGATAAGTTCCGTGACAAGGCTGCCTCTTACAAACCAGTGTTCTGTAAACAGGTATGTGGCTGAAAGTGTGATTGGGATGAAAAAACCGTTTGCGGTCCCTTTATATATGTCGCGCACATAAACGTTGTCCGTTTTTGTGTCCGTACCGTCAACTTTTTGGGTGATGCGGTTGCTGAGGTTAAGCATGTCGCTGAAACCTGCTTTCAGGCACACATTGAAGGATTCGCTGAGATTATAGCGGACAAACAGCTGTATTGATAGGTCAAGGGCTTTCCTCTGTATTGTCGTTTCATAGGTGTGGGCGTCCTGGAAAGTGTGGCTATGTTGGAATCCGACATAGTTGATGTTATAGTCTGTTCCGTAAATTATGTCGTTGTAATAGTCGAAGATACTGTAGTTCAATCCTACAGTTGGAGCTATTGGCGTTATCGACTGCTATTTTGCCGTTATTTTCGAGGCATCATACGAGTATTGTGCCTTGCTGACAAAGGAACTTAATCCTGCATTGATTCCGATGGCTTTCGGACCGTTCCAGATGTTGATGTAGTATTGTGCCTTAGCCGGCATTGCGGTGCACAAAACGGCAAATAGGGAGAGCAGCGTGGCCGCCATGCGTGTCTTGTCTGAAAAAATTGCTTTCATGTCCGTTACGTTTTTTTAGAATTGTTTCAAAGCGCAAAAATAATTGTTTTTCTGACATGAAATTGAATACCACCCCATTTTTCCTGAAAAAATGATGTGGTGGAGGGTAAAATGCTTGTTTGCAGTGTGTTACAAAATAAGATAAAATAAAAAAAATATTTGCTCTTTGACCGCATTCCACTTTCCGATATACAAAATTCACTTTTTCCAAGAGCCGCTTCTCATGGATTACGCTTTTTCTGCCGCATGCGGTACAATAAAACAGAAATTGCGGCGTTAAAAAAACAAAATATTACATCATGACAGTCACAGAAGAGGAACTGCAGCGCATTGTGGCCGCCGCAGTGAAGACGGCGCTTAAGGAGATAAAAGGGGAAGACGAGCTGCCTGCCACACCTTCGACAGGGAACATTAATGTGGAGGAATTTGGGAAGGAAGAGCTTGACGAAGCCATGCGGCTTATGCAGTCGAACCGTGGCAAGGGCGATGAGCCGATGGTTGGCATTTTCTGGTACAGTCCGCAGCGGAACGACCTTTTCGGTGTGCGCTCACACCGTGTGTCCGACTACAGTAAGGCCAATTCCCGTTCCGATTTCGGAAGCGTTTCATGTTCCGAAATGCACGAGGATGTCTGGAAAAAGGAGTATCACCGTCAGAAGTACAAAAACGGAGGTGTCGGTCCTTTCACCGGTGCATACGAAATGACACCTCGCGGCCGTATTTTCTACAATCCTGACACGGAGGTGTTCACCATTGCGGTTGGCTCATGGGTGGAACAGTATCCGCAGGCCATACAGCTCATTGTGGATGAGTTCAACCTGAATGGGACTGCCTATGTCGTCAAAACCGCCCACCACTGGGACATAGGGCAGAAGTGGCTGTGATATTTTCGCCGAACCCATGAGTCTGTCGCATGACAGCCGCAAATAAAAAAAAGGACACGATGCCGTGTCCTTTTTCGTATTGTGGGAGGGGAGGTTATCTCTTCGATTCCTCCACCGACTCCTTGATGAGCTGGAAAGTCGCCTCGATGTCGTGGTCCAGACCGACGGAGAAGCGGATAAGCCCTTCGCTCATGCCCATCTCCTTCTGGATCTCCTCCGGCACCTCGGAAGAGGTGGACTTGCCTGAATTGCTGAACAGGGTCTTGAAGTAGCCCAAGCTCACCGCAAGGTAGCCAACGCCCTTTTCCTGCATGATTTCCATGATTTTGCTGGCCGCATCGGCGGTACCCATGTCGATGGAGATCATGCCGCCGTAACCGTAACCCTTGTTGCACATTTCATTGAACAGTGCATAGTCGGGATGCTCCGGCAGGCCGGGGTAGTTGTATTTGAAGCCGACCTCCTTGAAGCGTTTGGCCAGGTACATGGCGTTCTCGCCGTGCTTCTGCATACGGATGTGCAGGGTGTGGAGGTTCTTCAGTATGCTGGAGGAGCGCATCGGATCCAGCACCGGACCCAGCAGCATTGCGGTGCCGCTGTTCACGTCGATCAGCGAGTTGATGTATTCCGCCGAGCCGCAGATTGCGCCGGCCACGCAGTCGTTCTTTCCGTTGACGAACTTGGTCATGCTGTAGATCACCACGTCGGCTCCCAACTGGTAGGGGGAGAAGATCATTGGGGTGAAGGTGTTGTCGACCAAAAGCTTCGCACCGGCGGCATGGGCCATTTTGCTCAGTTCCGGCACGTTGGCGATACGCAGCAGAGGGTTGTTCATGGTCTCCGTGTACAAAACCTTTGTGTTGGGACGGATTGCCTTTTTCACGGCTTCCAGATTCTGCATGTTCACGAAGGTGCAGTCCACGTTGAACTTTTTCAGGTAGTTGTTCAGGAAGGCGAAGGTTCCGCCGTAGGTGGTCATGCTGGCGACAATGTGGTCGCCGCTCTTCACCTCATGCAGCAGTGCGCATGTGATGGCGGCCATGCCTGAACCGGTGCACCATGCGGACTCTGTGCCCTCCATGGCGGCCAAAGCCTGGCAGAGGGAGAGGTTGCTGGGGTTCCAATGGCGGGAATAGAGGAAGTAGCCTTCCGTCTCACCGTGGAATGTGTCGGTCATCAGATGTGCCTTCGGGAAGGTGAAGGTCGCGCTGTCGCTGATTGCGGGGTTCACGCCGCGGCAGGCGTCCCTGCCGTCAAGGCGCTGGATGTTGGTTGCGGGGTCAAAATTCTTCATAATGGATAACTGTGTTAATTATTATTTTAATGTATTTTAATTAGCGTTTAATTCAGTTGAACGGAATCCTTTTATGTTTATTGTCCGAAATTGTATTTTTTTTCTTGAAAACTTTGCCGTCCGTATCCGGAAAACATGTACTTTTGCATTTTACAAAAGTAGATTATGGATTTCAAAAGTTTTCATAAGGAGCATCCCGTTTGGGCGGACATCATTCAGGCCGCACTTCTCTCAATCCTGCTGGTTGCAGTCATCATGCTGCTGCTGCGCTGGTTCACCCGGCATGGTAAGGAGTATGAGGTTCCGGACATGTGCGGAAAAAGCTTTGCGGAGGTTGAACAGTTCCAGCATGAGGGTAACCGCCATCATTTCAAGTTTTTAGTAAACGATTCTGTATTTGTGCCCGATGTGGATGGCGGTACGGTGATGAGCCAGGATCCCGCACCCGGGCAGCTGGTCAAGCGTGGCCGTAAGATCTATCTTTCCATCTCGACACTTAATCCGCCGCAGGTGGAGATGCCGAACCTGATAGACCTTTCGCTACGGCAGGCTGAGAATTTGTTGAAGACAAACGATTTGAGACTTGGGCAGGTTGTCTACAAACCCAGTCGCTATGTCAATGCGGTGCTGGAGCAGCGCTACAAGGGGCGGATTATCCGGCAGGGGACACGTCTGCCGTATAACTCGGAAATCACTCTTGTGGTCGGAAAAGAGTCCGTTCAGGAGGATGAAATGACCGATTGGCCCTGATCGTTTTTGCGGAAATTTTTGGCAAATCCTTCTAAATTTTTTAACCGGTGACGGTTGAAAAGGATGAAATGGCGGGCAAATCCGGTTGTTGCCGATGCGCATTTCTCTGAGTAACAGATAAATTCTGTTAGAAAAAAATATTTGAAAAAAAGGTGCCGCCGTATTTGAAAGTGTTGTACATTTGCAGTCCGATTTCAAGGGCTCCTTGGGGTTGAAAACGATGCCACTGTAGCTCAGTTGGCCAGAGCAGCTGATTTGTAATCAGCGGGTCGTGGGTTCGAATCCCTCTAGTGGCTCAAAAAAGTTCTTTGAAGGTTTGTCACCATTATATATAATGGTATAAACGGGGGAATCGCATAGTGGCAATTGCAACAGACTGTAAATCTGTCCTCGGATGAGTTCGGTGGTTCGAGTCCACCTTCCCCCACCAAGCACTGTAGGAGAGGTGAAAGCCTCTCTTGTGTTATCTGCGGAAGTAGCTCATTTGGTAGAGCGAAAGCCTTCCAAGCTTTAGGTGGCGGGTTCGAGCCCCGTCTTCCGCTCCAAGAGTGCCGTTGTAGCTCAGTGGTAGAGTACATCCTTGGTAAGGATGGGGTCACGAGTTCAACTCTCGTCAACGGCTCCAGTTTTGTCTTCATGCGCGAGCGAAAGTGAGAGCATAAAGATATAATTGTGTTTAATAGAGTAAGAATTAGAAAGTAATAACACCCTTTAAAACAGTTACAACATGGCAAAAGAAAAATTCGAACGTTCCAAAGAACATGTGAATATTGGAACGATTGGTCATATCGACCATGGTAAGACAACCTTGACCGCAGCTATCACGAAAGTGCTGGCCGAAGCCGGTTTGTCCGAGTTCAGAAGCTTCGATTCTATCGACAACGCTCCCGAAGAGAAAGAACGTGGTATCACCATCAATACGGCCCACGTCGAGTACCAGACCAAGAACCGCCACTATGCACACGTGGACTGCCCGGGTCACGCGGACTACATTAAGAACATGGTTACCGGTGCTGCCCAGATGGACGGTGCCATTCTGGTGGTTGCCGCCACTGACGGCCCCATGCCTCAGACCCGTGAGCACATCCTGTTGGCCAAGCAGGTCGGTGTGCCCAAGATGGTTGTTTTCATGAACAAGGTCGACATGGTCGACGATGAGGAGCTGCTGGATCTCGTTGAAATGGAAATCCGCGACCTTCTCTCCTTCTACGGCTATGACGGCGACAACACCCCGATTATCCGTGGTTCCGCTCTTGGTGGCCTGAACGGCGAGCCGAAGTGGGTTGAGAAGATCATGGAGCTCATGGACACTGTTGACAGCTACATTCCGCTGCCTGTCCGTGACCGCGACAAGGACTTCCTGATGCCTATCGAGGACGTCTTCTCCATCACAGGTCGTGGTACCGTTGCTACCGGCCGTATCGAGTCCGGCGTCATCAAGGTTGGTGACCCTGTCGACATTATCGGTATGGGTGCCGAGAAACTGAAATCCACCGTTACCGGTGTTGAGATGTTCCGCAAGATTTTGGACGAAGGTGAAGCTGGTGACAACGCAGGTCTGCTTCTCCGTGGTATCGACAAGGACGAAATCCGCCGTGGTATGGTTATTGCCAAGCCGGGTTCCATCAAACCTCACAAACACTTCAAAGCCAGCATCTATGTTTTGAAGAAAGAGGAAGGTGGCCGTCACACCCCGTTCCACAACAGGTATCGTCCCCAGTTCTATTTCCGCACCACTGACGTGACGGGTGAAATCACTCTTCCGGAAGGCGTGGAGATGGTGTTGCCGGGCGACAACGTGACTATCGAAGTCAACCTGATTTCTGAAATCGCACTGAACATGAACCTCCGTTTCGCCATGCGTGAAGGCGGACGTACGGTGGCCTCCGGTCAGATTATCGAAATCTTAGACTAAGATATATTAATTAAATGTAGGAAAGGGCTCTTCACAATGTGCCCTTTCCTATTCAGGAGAATAGTTCAAGGGTAGAATAGCGGTCTCCAAAACCGTTGATGAGAGTTCGAATCTTTCTTCTCCTGCCAAGTAGAAACTTCTAAGATACAGGTACACAGATGAAGAAGATAGTTAATTATTGCAAGGAATCCTATAATGAGTTGGTTCATAAGGTGACTTGGCCCTCCTGGGAAGAATTGCAGAGCAGTGCGATCGTGGTCAGTGTGGCCGCTTTGGTCATTGCATTGGTGGTGTTTCTTATGGATTTTGTTTTCGGAATCCAGCACATCGGATTCGGTTCCTTTGTGTGGAAAGGTTTGTTGGGATTTTTCTACGGTGCATAATAATAATACGAAAGTGTCCGGGTGCCTTGCTTCCCAAGTACATTGAGGCGCCTGTCACGATTTATAATTCTGTTTAATCAACGTTAACGGATGCAGGCTATGAGCGAGACGAATTTAAAGTGGTATGTGTTACGAACCATTACTGGTCATGAGAAGAAGGTCAAGCAGCACATCGAGACAGAGGTTGCTGCCCGGAATTTTCAGGACTATGTTTCGCAGGTGCTGATCCCGATTGAAAAGGTGTATCAGGTCCGGAACGGAAAGAAAATCTCGAAAGAGAAGAATTTCTACCCGGGCTATATCTTCGTTGAGGCCGATTTGTCCCAGGGCGAAATCAAGCATCTTCTCCGGCAGACGCCGAGCGTGCTTGGTTTTCTCGGTACCGGCAACGAACCGGAGCCTTTGCGTGAAAGCGAGGTGAAGCGTTTGCTCGGCAAGGTGGACGAACTGATCGAAAACGAGGAGGAAATGGTATATTCCTTCATTGAGGGAGAGTCCATTACCGTGATTGACGGGCCTTTCAACAATTTCAGCGGAGTGGTGGAGGAAGTGAATCAGGAGAAGAAAAAGCTGAAGGTTACGGTGAAAATCTTCGGCAGAAAAACCCCGGTGGAACTGAACTTCTCTCAGGTAGTGAAAGAGGCTTAGTTGGAAGGTAAACAAGTGTTCAATTAATTCAAAAGTTCAAGTAAAAAATGGCAAAAGAAGTAGCAGGGTTCATTAAACTGCAAATCAAAGGTGGTGCTGCGAATCCTTCGCCTCCTGTAGGCCCCGCTTTGGGTTCCAAGGGTGTGAACATCATGGAGTTCTGCAAACAGTTCAATGCGCGTACGCAGGACAAGGCCGGAAAAATCATCCCGGTCATCATCACTGTTTACAAGGACAAATCTTTTGATTTCATACTCAAGGTCTCTCCGGTTGCCGTCATGATCCTGGAAGCCACCAAGGCTGCCAAAGGTTCTGGCGAACCCAACCGTACCAAAGTCGCCAGCCTTACTTGGGATCAGGTGCGTGCCATCGCGGAAGAGAAGATGCCGGATTTGAACTGCTTCACAGTTGAATCCGCCATGAAGATGGTGGCAGGTACTGCCCGCAGTATGGGCGTGACCGTCAAGGGAGGCACAAGCCCTTTTGAAAGTTAGTCATTAACATTTTAAGAATCAAGCAATGGCAAAAGTATCGAAAAAACGTAAGGAAGTCATGGCGAAATACGACCTTTCAAAGGCCTACAGCCTGACTGAAGCCGTTCAAGTAGTGAAGGACATCACCTACACCAAGTTCGATGCCTCTGTGGATCTGGACGTCCGTTTGGGCGTTGACCCCCGTAAGGCCAACCAGATGGTGCGTGGTGTTGTCACATTACCGCATGGAACCGGAAAGGTGGTTCGTGTGCTTGCCCTCGTAACACCTGAAAAGGAGGATGAGGCCAAGGCTGCGGGAGCCGATTATGTTGGTTTGGATGAATATGTGCAAAAGATCAAGGAAGGTTGGACGGATGTGGATGTTATCATCACCATGCCGAGTGTCATGCCGAAAATCGGTGCCCTGGGACGTATCCTGGGTCCGAGAGGCCTGATGCCGAACCCGAAGACCGGAACGGTGACCATGGAGGTCGGCAAGGCCGTCTCCGAGGTGAAAGCCGGTAAAATTGATTTCAAGGTGGACAAATTCGGTATCATTCATGCCGGTGTCGCCAAGGTTTCCTTCACTCCGGAGAAAATCTACGACAACGTCAAGGAGATGCTTGCCACCATCATCAAGCTGAAACCGGCCGCCGCCAAAGGAACCTATGTGAAGAGCATCTATTTGTCCAGCACCATGAGTCCCGGTGTGCAGGTGGATTTGAAATCAGTTACATTAAATTAATTTTATCATGCGTAAAGAACAAAAAGCACAAGAAATTAATGAGATCGCTGAGATTCTTTCCCAGTACAACACGGTTTATGTAGCTGATCTGACCGGTATGACCGTCGAAAAGACCAACAATCTGCGACGGGTATGCTTCCGTAAAGGCGTGAAGGTAAGGATGGTGAAAAACACCTTGCTGAAAAAGGCCATGGAGCGGCTGGACACGGACTATTCCGAAATGTATGAGGCATTGCATGGCAATTCGGCCATCATGGTTTCTGAGACAGGGAACCTTCCAGCCCGTATCATCAAGGAGTTCCGTGGCAAGGCGACTATCCCGGCTGTCAAAGCCGCCTACATTGACCAGTCTGTGTATGTGGGGGATGATCAGATTGAGCTGCTGGCCAACCTGAAGTCCCGCGAAGAACTCATCGGCGAGATTGTCGGACTGCTGCAGTCCCCGGCACGCAATGTCATTTCTGCGTTGCAGTCTGGTGGCGGCAAACTGGCCGGCATCGTCAAGACCCTCTCGGAGAGAGAATAAACCTCCAAGTAAAGTTAAACAAAGTAAAAAACACAAAAAATTAATAGTAAAATGGCAGACTTAAAAGCATTTGCTGAACAATTAGTAAATTTAACCGTTAAGGAAGTTAACGAATTGGCCCAGATCCTGAAAGAGGAATATGGCATTGAACCCGCCGCCGCTGCTGTCGCAGTTGCCGCCGGTCCCGCCGCTGGTGGTGCCGCCGCCGCTGAAGAGGAAAAGACTGCTTTCGACGTGATTCTGAAAGCCGCCGGTGCCCAGAAGCTGGCAGTTGTGAAACTGGTCAAAGAGCAGACCAGCCTCGGACTGAAAGAGGCCAAGGAGTTGGTTGACGGTGCTCCCAAAGCCATCAAGGAGGGTGTTTCCAAAGCGGAAGCCGAGGCCTTGAAGAAAGTGCTGGAAGAAGCCGGCGCTGAAGTCGAAATTAAATAATTTACGACCTTTCCAACATATAAGACCTCTTGCGTGGGGTCTTATATGTTCTTTTTTGTCATACGTTCTTATATTTAAAACTTTTAAAAGCTAAAGCCTTGGTAAATAAAACAGAAAGAATCAATTTTGCCTCTGCGGTGCAAACTGCATATCCTGATTTCCTAGATATTCAGGTACAATCGTTCAAGGATTTCTTTCAGATTGACACGAATCCCGAATTGAGATGTAAAGAAGGTTTGTATAAGGTTTTTGCAGAGAATTTTCCCATTACCGATACGCGCAACTGCTTCGTGTTGGATTTTGTGGATTATTTTTTTGACGCACCCCGCTATTCAGTGAAGGAGTGCATAGAAAGGGGGCTGACATACAGTGTCCCTTTGAAGGCAAAGTTAAAACTCTATTGTAATGATGCCGACAATGAGGATTTTGAGACCAAGACGCAGGATGTCTATCTGGGTCTGATCCCTTATATGACGGAAAAGGGTACCTTTGTCATCAACGGTGCGGAACGTGTGATTGTTTCCCAACTGCACCGTTCTCCGGGTGTCTTTTTCGGCACATCGTTTCACACAAACGGCACCCAGTTGTATTCAGCCCGCATCATACCATTCCGCGGGTCGTGGATTGAATTCACCACCGATATCTCCAACGTGATGTACGCCTATATTGACCGGAAGAAAAAACTGCCGGTCACCACGTTGCTTCGGGCCATAGGGTACGAGTCCGACAAGGACATCCTTACCATTTTCGACATGGCGCAGGAGGAGAAGGCCACAAAAACCAATCTTAAGAAACTGTTGGGTAGTAAGTTGGCCGCCAATGTGGTCAAGTTCCACAATGAGGATCATCCCGATGAGGAGACGGGTGAGGTGGTCACCTATTCCCGTGCGGAAATCATTGTTCCCCGTGAGACCATTCTTGAGGAGGCCCACATCAATATGATTGCCAATGCCGACGTAAAGACCATCCTGATTCACAAGGATGATGAGACTTCGGCAGATTATTCCATTATATTCAATACTTTACAGAAGGATCCCACCAATTCTGAGAAGCAGGCCATTGATTACATCTATGAGCAGCTGCGTAATACGGCTCCGCCCGATGAGGAGACAGCCCGCAGCACACTGGAAAAGCTCTTCTTTTCAGACAAACGGTATGATTTGGGTGAAATGGGCCGTTACCGGATAAACCGGAAACTGAACCTGAACATTGACCCCAAGACACGGGTGCTGACAAACGAGGACATTGTCAGCATCATCAAGCACCTGATCAAACTTATCAACTCCAAGGAGGAGGTGGATGACATCGACCACTTGAGCAACCGCCGTATCCGCACTGTCGGGGAGCAGTTCTCAAACCATTTCGGCGTCGGGTTGAACCGTATGGCCCGCACCATCCGTGACCGGATGAATGTGCGCGACAATGAGCTGTTCACGCCGATTGACCTGATTAACGCCAAGGCGTTGTCTTCCGTCATCAATTCCTTCTTCGGCACCAACCAGCTGTCCCAGTTCATGGATCAGACCAACTCGCTGGCCGAAATCACCCACAAGCGCAGGATTTCCGCGTTGGGTCAGGGTGGTATCTCCCGCGACAGGGCCGGTTTCGAGGTGCGTGACGTGCATTACACCCATTATGGCCGACTTTGCACCATTGAAACGCCGGAAGGTCCCAACATCGGTCTGATTTCATCCCTCTGTGTCTATGCGAAAATCAACCGGCTCGGCTTTATTGAGACCCCGTACCGTAAAGTGGTGGATGGTCAGGTGCAGATGAAGGAACCTCTAGTTTACCTGACGGCAGAGGAGGAGGAAAACCTCACCATAGCGCAGGCGGTGGAGCCGATGGATGCCGAGGGACATCTGCTGAACAAGCGCATCAAGGCAAGAAGGCGCGTTGATTACCCGATTTCCGGTCCGGAGGAGATAGACCTGATGGATGTGGCTCCGAACCAGATTGCCTCCATTGCCGCTTCGCTGATTCCGTTCCTGGAGCATGATGACGCCAACCGCGCTCTGATGGGTTCAAATATGATGCGTCAGGCAGTGCCGCTGCTCAAACCGGAGGCGCCAATTGTGGGTACAGGCATCGAAGAGTGTGTCTGCCGCTCCTCCCGCTCCCAGATTTATGCGGAGGGCAACGGAACGGTGGAATATGTCGATAACACACAGATCCGGATCAAATACGACCGGACAGAGACTGAGGAACTGGTCAGTTTTGATCCTAAGGTCAAGATTTATAATATGGTCAAGTACCAGCGCACCAACCAGAGCACCTGCATTAACATCTATCCGATTGTCCGCAAGGGGCAGAAGGTGGTGAAGGGGCAGATCCTGACAGAAGGATACGGCACCCAGAACGGTGAGCTGGCTTTGGGCCGCAACCTTAAAGTGGCCTTCATGCCTTGGAAGGGTTACAACTTCGAGGATGCCATCGTGATTTCCGAGCGGGTAATCAAGGAGGACATCTTCACTTCCATACATATTGAGGAATTCACTTTGGAGGTGCGTGACACCAAGCGCGGTATTGAGGAACTTACCAACGATATTCCCAATGTCAGTGCCGAGGCCACCAAGGATTTGGATGCCAACGGTCTGGTTCGCGTGGGAGCGCATGTGCGTGAAGGTGACATACTGATAGGCAAAATCACTCCAAAGGGCGAATCCTATCCCACACCGGAGGAGAAACTGCTCCGCGCCATCTTCGGCGACAAGGCCGGTGATGTCAAGGACGCCTCCCTTAAGGCACCACCTTCGATGGAGGGCATTGTTCTGGAAAACCACCTTTTCTCGCGGATGATGAAGTCCCGCAAGGGCAAACTGAAGGAGAAAGACACCCTGAAGGATATTGACGTTCAGTATGAGAAGGAGGCTTCTGTATTGCGCGACACATTAATTGTGAAGCTGTACCGCATCCTTGAAGGGAAACTGTCCCACGGTGTGTTTGACAATAACAAGAACGTGTTGATTCCCAAGGGACCGAAATTCTCGCAGAAATCGTTGGCAACCATTGATTTCAGCACAGTGAATCTGGAAGGCTGGACCACCGACAAGAAAATCAATGCACTGGTGGCACAGGTGGTGCGCAATTACAACGAGAAGCTGCGTATCCTGAATGCCAGATACACGCGCGAGAAGTTTGCCGTCATGGTAGGGGACGAACTGCCTACCGGCATTGTTCAGATGGCAAAGGTCTATATTGCGGACAAGCGTAAGCTGAAAATCGGTGACAAGATGGCCGGCCGGCACGGCAACAAGGGTATTGTGGCCAAAATCGTCAAGGAGGAGGATATGCCCTTCATGGAGGACGGCACGCCGGTTGACATTGTGCTGAACCCGCTGGGTGTGCCTTCCCGTATGAACATCGGCCAGATATATGAAACCATTCTTGGATGGGCCGGCAAACGTTTGGGACTGAAGTTCGCCACACCTATTTTTGATGGCGCCACCGCAGACGATGTGAATGAATATCTGTCCAAAGCCGGCCTGCCGGAGAACGGCAGCGTTTACCTTTACAACGGTGAGACGGGCGAACGCTTTGAACAGAAGGTTACGGTGGGTTACATCTATATGCTGAAACTGCACCACCTGGTGGACGACAAGATGCATGCCCGTTCCATCGGACCGTACTCCCTGATCACCCAACAGCCGTTGGGCGGTAAGGCACAGTTCGGCGGACAGCGTTTTGGTGAGATGGAGGTCTGGGCATTGGAGGCGTTCGGCGCATCCAATGTGCTGAGGGAAATCCTTACGGTGAAATCGGACGATGTCACCGGACGCGCCAAGGCATACGAAGCCATTGTCAAAGGGGAGAATATGCCTGAACCGGGTCTGCCCGAATCCTTTAATGTGTTGGTGAACGAGTTGCGCGGCTTGGGTCTTGAAATCACCTTTGAGTAGTCAACCCGCACCGGAGAATAATTTATAATTAGTTATTGAAAGCATAATGATTGTAAAGAAAGATAATAATTCGAGAAAGGATTTTTCAAAGATCACCATCAGCCTCGCGTCCCCAAAGTCTATTTTCGACCAGTCCCACGGTGAGGTGACCAAGCCTGAAACCATCAATTACCGCACCTATAAGGCGGAGCGGGACGGTTTGTTCTGCGAGCGTATTTTCGGTCCCACCAAGGATTGGGAGTGCCATTGCGGAAAATACAAGCGCATCCGCTACAAGGGGGTGGTTTGCGACCATTGCGGTGTGATGGTTACGGAACGCAAGGTGCGCCGGGAGTGGATGGGACACATCCAGCTGGTGATACCTGTGGCCCACATCTGGTTTTTCAAATCCACGCCGAACAAGCTGGCCGCTTTCGTCGGTCTGCGGGCCAAGGAGGTGGAGGCGGTGGTCTATTATGAGAAATACCTGGTGATCCAGCCGGGTCTTGCCGCTAAAATGGATGATTTGGACATCCGCAAAATGGATTTGCTTTCGGAGGAGGAGTGTTCGGCCATTCTGGAGCGTCTTCCGAATAACAGCTCACTGGATGACAGCGATCCTGACAAGTTCATTGCCAAGATGGGTGCCGAGGCGTTGTACGATGTGATTGTCAGTATTGACATTGACAAGGAATCCTATGAATTGCGCAGCCGTGCGGACAAGGAGACCTCCCAACAGCGCAAACAGGAACTGCTGAAACGGCTGAATGTGTTTGAGGCGTTCCGGGACAGCCGCAAGCGGATAGAAAACCGTCCGGAATGGATGATTATGAAAATCATTCCGGTGATTCCGCCCGAGTTGCGTCCGTTGGTGCCGTTGGATGGCGGCCGTTTTGCAACCTCTGACATGAATGAGTTGTACCGTCGTGTCATCATCCGGAACAACCGGTTGAAACGGCTGATGGATATCAAGGCTCCCGATGTGATCATGCGTAACGAAAAGCGCATGCTGCAGGAGGCTGTGGATTCCCTGTTTGACAATTCCCGCAAGGCCAATGCCTTCAAGTCGGATTCAAGGGCGTTGAAATCCCTTTCCGATAACCTGAAGGGCAAGCAGGGACGTTTCCGTCAGAACCTGCTCGGCAAGCGTGTGGATTATTCCGGCCGTTCGGTCATCATTGTCGGGCCGGAGCTGCATCTGAACGAGTGCGGTCTGCCGAAAGACATGGCGGCTGAACTCTTCAAGCCGTTCATCATCCGTCAATTGTTGGAGCGCGGCATAGTCAAGACTGTCAAATCCGCGAAAAAAATTGTCGACCGTAAGGATGCCGTCATTTGGGACATTCTGGAAAATATTCTGAAGGGTCACCCCGTTCTGCTGAACCGTGCCCCTACGCTGCACCGCTTGGGTATCCAGGCCTTCCAGCCGAAACTGGTGGAGGGCAAGGCCATCCGGCTGCACCCGTTGGCATGTACCGCCTTCAATGCCGACTTCGACGGTGACCAGATGGCAGTGCATGTGCCACTGGGCAATGCGGCCATTCTGGAGGCACAGTTGCTGATGCTCTGCTCCCACAACATCCTGAACCCCGCCAACGGAAGCCCTATCACCGTTCCGTCACAGGACATGGTGCTTGGTTTGTATTACATAACCAAGGAACTGCATTCCACACCGGACAATCCGGTCAAGGGTGAGGGCAAGGTGTTTTACGGTGCCGAGGAGGTTATAATGGCGCACAACGAGGGCAAGGTGCATACCAATGCCTGCATCAAGTGCCGTGTCAACCTTAACGGGGATGGCAAGATGCAGCTGATTGACACCACGGTGGGTCGTGTGCTCTTCAATCAGGTTGTGCCTGACGAATATGGCTATATCAACAAATTGCTGACCAAAAAGTCATTGCGTGACATCATCGGCGATGTTCTGAAGAAAACCGGTACCGCCAAGACCGCCAAATTTTTGGATGACATCAAGGATATGGGATACAAGATGGCTTTCCGTGGAGGACTGTCCTTCAATCTGGGCGATGTGATCATCCCTAAGGAGAAGGCCGAAATCATTGCCGAAGCCAACAAGCAGGTGGATGACATCATGGACCAGTTCTACAATGGTTGGATAACCGGTACCGAACGATACAATCAGGTTATTGATGTCTGGTCCAGCGTGAATATCCAGATTAAGGACATCCTGCTCAAACAGCTGAAAGCCGACAAGCAGGGTTTCAACTCCGTTTATATGATGCTGGATTCCGGCGCCCGTGGATCTGATGCGCAGATCACCCAGCTGTCCGGTATGCGTGGTCTGATGGCCAAGCCGACCAAGGCTGGTGCTGTCGGAGGCGAGATTGTGGAGAACCCGATTCTCTCCAACTTCAAGGAGGGTCTGTCCGTTCTTGAGTACTTCATTTCCACTCACGGTGCCCGTAAGGGTTTGGCCGATACCGCTCTGAAGACTGCCGATGCAGGTTACCTGACCCGTCGTCTGGTGGATGTGGCGCACGATGTGATTATTTCCGAAGAGGATTGCGGCACGCTGCGTGGCCTGACCGTTAGCGCCTTCAAGCAGAATGATGCGGTGGTGGCCTCCCTGTATGAGCGGATTTTGGGACGTACAAGCCTGCATGACATCTACGATCCCCAAACCAACGAACTTATTGTCCGTGCCGGAGAGGAGATTAACGAAGCATTGGGCAAGCGCATTGAAGATGCCGGCATTGAGGAGGTGGAAATCCGTTCGGTGCTGACCTGCGAATCCAAGCGTGGTGTTTGTGCCAGATGTTACGGACGCAACCTGGCCACCTCCAAGATGGTCCAGCGTGGTGAAACTGTCGGCGTTATTGCCGCCCAGTCTATCGGTGAACCTGGTACTCAGTTGACACTACGTACCTTCCACGTCGGTGGTGTGGCAGGTGCCTCCCGTACCGAGGCGGACATCAAAGCCAAATACAGAGGCATCCTGCAAATTGATGAGCTGCGTGCTGTTGATGTGGAAAAGGAGGATGTTCTGACAGGACAACCGATACACTGCCAACGTGTTATTGGCCGTTCCGCTGAAATGCACATTATCGATCCGGAGACCCATATTGTATTGACAACCACCAATATCTCATACGGTTCCTTCCTGTATAAGAAATCGGGTGACATGGTTGAGAAGGGTGACCTGATTGCTGAATGGGATGCTTTCAACGCGCTGATTATATCCGAAGTTGGTGGTAAGGTACAGTATGAGAACATTATTGAAGGTGTCACTTATCGGGCTGAAACTGAAGAGCAGACCGGCATGACCTCCAAGGTGATTATCGAAACCCGTCAGAAGACCAAGAATCCCTCCATCCGTATTTTGGATGAGGCTGATGAGGTAATTAAGGAATACGACCTTCCTGTCGGAGCCCGTATTGAGGTGAAGGAGGGTTCAAAACTGAAGGCCGGTGACATTCTGGTCAAGATTCCGCGCGTGTTCGGCAAAGCCGGTGACATTACTGGCGGTCTGCCGCGTGTGACCGAGCTGTTTGAGGCGAGGAACCCTTCCGATCCGGCCATAGTTTCGGAAATTGACGGTGTGGTCTCGTTCAGCAAGAAACTGAAACGCAACAATCGTGAGGTGACCATCACCCCACGCACCGGCGAACCTATCAAATATCTCATACCCACTTCCAAACAGATTCTCGCACAAGAGAATGACTTTGTCCGTGCCGGTACGCCGCTTTCGGAAGGTTCGTTGACACCGGCTGACATCCTGGCAATCAAGGGACCGAAGCAGGTGCAGGAATATATTGTCAACGAGGTGCAGAGCGTCTATCGCGGACAGGGTGTGAAAATTGATGACAAACACTTTGAAGTGATTGTCCGTCAGATGATGCGCAAGGTGGAGATTATAGATCCGGGCGACACCCGTTATCTGGAGGGTGAACTGGTGAACAAGCTGGAATTCCAGGAGGAGAACGACAACATTTGGGACAAGAAGGTGATCCAATCCAACGGGGATTCCATCAAATACCAGGAGGGTCAGATTATCTCTGTCCGTGAACTTCGGGATGAGAATTCACTGCTGAAACGTCAGGACAAGAAGGAGATGACAGTACGTGACGCACAGCCTGCCACTGCCAAGCAGATTCTCCAAGGTATTACGAGGGCTTCGCTGCAGAACAAGAGCTTTATCGCAGCCGCCTCCTTCCAGGAGACGACCAAGGTGCTCACCGAAGCGGCGGTCAATGCCCGAACCGACTATCTGGAAGGCTTGAAGGAGAACGTGATTATCGGCCACCTGATTCCTGGCGGCACCGGTCTCCGCGAGTATGAGAACATCATTGTCGGTTCCAAGTCCGAGTATGAGTCATTAATGGCATCCAAGGAGGAATAGTCATGGAGGAGTTCAACAACCATACCGAGCAGAAGATCGACATCGGTGTAAGCGATGCGGTGGCTGAAGGCACCTACGCCAATCTGGCCATCATCACCCATTCCAATTCCGAGTTCATCCTGGATTTTGTGAACATCATGCCGGGTATGACCAAGGGGAATGTGAAATCACGGATCATTCTTACGCCGCAGCATGCCAAGCGGCTGCTGCTGGCACTGCAGGACAATATCCAGCGGTTCGAATCCTACAACGGGGAAATCCGGGTGGATTCAGGGCCGGCGCTTCCGCCGCTGAATTTCGGCGGGAACCAGGGTCAGGCCTGACAACTGAAGCAAAAGAGGATGCCATCCGGCATCCTCTTTTTTGTTTGCAGACTTAAGTGGTCTGTTTATTTTGCCATCAGTGCGGCCAAGGCGATGGAATAGCTCTTTGTCTTGGCGGTGTCGCCGCGGGAGGTCAGCACGCAGGGGACCCGTGCGCCGCAGACCATTGCCGCCAACTCGGCACCTGCGAGCTTGGTGTTGCTCTTGTAGAAGACATTTCCGGACTCGATGTTCGGGAACACGAGGCAGTCGGCCTGTCCGGCCACTTCGCCCTTCAGCTTCTTGATACCGGCACTCTCCTTGTCCAAAGCCACATCCAAGGCCAAAGGACCGTCCACACAGGCGTTCTTGAATTCACCCCTGTCGCCTTTTTTTGCGATGATGGCGGCATCCACGCAGGCCTGCATGCCGGGAAGCATCTGCTCGGTGGCGGCCAGTATGGCCACTTTCGGCGTTTCGATGCCCAACGCATGTGCTGTGTTGATCATGTTGTTGGTGATGGCGATTTTCTGGTTCAGATCCGGAGCCGGAATCACGGCCACGTCTCCGCAGATGATCAGCTTGTCATATTTCGGGGTCTCAATGATGGTCACATGCGACAGCACAGCCTTGGGTCCGGGCATCAGACCTTTCTCCTTGTTGAGGATGGCGCGCATGTACTTGTCGGTGCTCAGCAGACCTTTCATCAGCACATCGCCCTTGCCTTCGTTGATGAGGGCCACCGCCTTTCCGCCGGCCTTGTTCTCATCGGCCTCCTGCACAATCTCGAATTTTGTCACATCAAAGTTGTGCTCCTTGCAGACCTTTTTGATAGTCTCCTCGTCACCCACCAGCGTTGCATCCACAATTCCCTGGCTTACCGCATTGTATACGGCTTCAATGGTGTGCGCGTCGTTCGCGTAGGCGGCGACCAGACGTTTTCTCGGTTTTGATTTCACTAACTCGACCATTTGGTCCAATTTCGTAATGCTCATCTTATAAAATATTTAAGTGATTATTTATTGATTGTCAATTTGTCGTTTCCTTATGCGCCCGCCAAGGCGGTACAGCAGCAGCACCATGCTGCCGCAAACCAGTCCGAGCACCGCTCCGCAAAAGATGTCGGAAGGGTAGTGCACGCCCAGGTACATGCGTGTATAGCAGAATATTAGCGCCCACAAGGGGAAAATCCACCATGCGTGGCGTGTGATGGGGAGGAAAAAGGCGATCAGAAGCACCGTCAGGCCGAAACTGTTGGCCGCGTGGGAGGAGGGGAAGCTGTAATGCCCTCCGCGGTACTCGCTGCCATCGGCATAGGTGTGCACATGCACCATCTCCATTATTTCCGTATTGTGAGTGGGGCGGGGACGCTGCACCTGGTTCTTTATCAACACCGAAGTGCGGTCGGTGCAGAGTATGCAGAGCGCGAAAAGGAGCAGCGGCACCCATGTTTTTTTCCTGTAGTGCCTGAAAAGGAAAAAAAGCGCGAGGAGGATGAGCGGCAGCCAGTATCCGATGTGTGTCAGCGGATACATAACCGCATCCAGAAACGGGGTGTGGTGTCCGTTTATCCAGAAGAAAATGTCAAGATCGATGCTCCTCAATGCCTCCATGCTATTCAAAATCGGGGTATAAAAGGTATTTTTTCCGTATCTTCTTGAAGGCCTCCAGATCTTCCTGCCATGATTCCCTTATCTCTCCGGCGGTAAGTCCGGCTTCAATCTGTTTCTGAAGTTGCGGGCTTCCTGCAAGTTTTGTGAAGACCGGCAGGAAAAATTTCTGCTTGTCCGGATAGCTGCGGTACATTTCAATCAGCAGGTCGATATGCAGGAACGGTTTGTTCTTCATTACCTTGAGTGAGAAGTCGCTCAAGTCGAAGCCGTCGCAGGCGCGGTTCTCGAACGGAGGGTGCGCCGCGATTCCCGGTTTGCTTACGGGAGTGAACTGGGTTGTGCCGTCCGGACATCCCGGATAGCCGAGCAGCTGGAATGGCTTGTCCGTGCCGCGACCGACGCTCAGCGGCGTGCCTTCAAACAGGCATAGAGTGGGGTAGAGGTAGACCGCCTCCATTGATGGCAGGTTTGGCGAAGGTGCGATTGGCAGCTGGTAGCGCAGAGCGTGGTCGTACCGCTCCACATTCACAATCTTCAAGTCGCACTGCACACCGTTTTCCAGCCATTTCTCCCCATTGAGCATCAAGGCGTATTCCCCGACGGTCATGCCGTGTACGACCGGAATTGGGTCCATCCCGACAAAGGAGGCGTATTTGCGGTCAAGCACCGGCCCCTCCACCCAGAAGCCGTTCGGGTTGGGACGGTCAAGCACCAGCACCTTCACGTTGTTTTCGGCGGCCGCCTCCATCAGGTAGTGCAGGGTGGAGATATATGTGTAGAAACGTGCCCCGACATCCTGGATGTCGAAAATCACCACCTGTATGCCCTGCATGTCCTCCGGTGTCGGTTTCTTGTGCGTGCCGTAAAGTGAGACAATCGGGATGCCGGTGCGGGTGTCCTTGCCGTCGGCAATGCTTTTCCCCGCCTCCGCCTCGCCGCGGAAACCGTGCTCCGGAGCGAAAATCCTCACAATGTCAACCCCAAGGCTGTGCAGCGTGTCCACAAGGTGTGTCCCGCCCACCATGGCTGTGTGGTTGGCGCAGACAGCCACCTTTTTCCCTTGCAGGTATGGAAGGTAAATTTGGGTGCGTGCCGCCCCGACCCTGATATCCTTGTCGGTCACGTCGCGGAGGAGGATGCGGTACTTGCCCATGACCGGCGGTTCGGTCGGTTGCGCGTGCGTGCATCCGCAAAGCAGCAGTGGAACCAATATCAGCAGAAGGTTGTGCCGGATCATAGCGTGTTCAGATAACGGTCGATCACTTCGGGAAAATGGCGGTGCTCCAGCGCATGGATTTTTTGCGCAAGGCTGTCGGGAGTGTCCGAAGCCTCCACAGGGCAGGTGGCCTGGAAGAGGGTTGTCCCCTTGTCGTATTCCTCGTCAATCAGATGGATGGTGATGCCGGACTGTTTCTCTTTCGCGGCAATCACCGCCTCATGCACACGGTCGCCGTACATCCCTTTGCCGCCATATTTTGGTAGTAGGGCGGGGTGTATGTTGACGATGCGTTTCGGGAACGCCCTGACCATCTTTTCCGGAACAAGCCACAGGAAACCGGCCAGCACAATCAGGTCGGCGGGTATCCGCAGCAGCTCCTCAGTCAGGCTGTCGGAATGGAATTCCTCCCGCGTGACCAGCCGGGAGGGTATGCCCAGATTCCTGGCCCTCTCGAACACATAGGCGTTCTTTTTGTTGCATAGCAGCAGCGGGATGCGCACGTCGTTCCGGTCTTTGAAATATTCGGCTATGCATTGCGCGTTGGTGCCGTTGCCGGAGGCAAATATAACTATGTTTTTCATTTCAATTTTTTTACCAGAGTTCATCGTAACGTGTCCAGATGTCGTCGCCCAGCTTCCAGGCCGCCTCAACGGCCTTGTCGCACCATTCGTTGGTGTAGCCTGTCAGGAAGGCGGCGCATTTTTTCGGGTTTTTCCGGTAGAGCTGCAGAGCCTCCGCCTCAATGGAGGGTTGCTGCTGCAGCAGGTTCTTCTCAAACGGTTTCCACACCGCCTCAATGTCCCTGCGCATGTCGCCCCAACGCTGCATCGCCAGGGTTCCCACGCGGTTGAACCCCCACCATGCCGCCTCCTTGCTGAAGCCTGTGAGCCGCGCATCGGTCTTGTATGTTGATGGCAGGTCGGTCACGCCTGCGTAAATCGGCACATAGACGGATGATGCAACATTGTCCAGCGCGAACCATAGCAGGCCGCCGATCTCATCCGGAAGCCAGTCGCGGCATTGGATTATTGTGCCGTAGACGGTGAAGCGCACCGCAATGCAGCGTTCGCCGTACTGGTGCCAGCCGCCGTTGACCTTATGCAGCTTCAGTTCGTCAATGCCCATGAAGGGGTTGGCCATGGGTGAAATCTCCATTTTCCCATCCTTTCCGGCCACGGTGATGTTTTTCCGCAGGTCGTAAGGGGTGCCTTCATAGAAATCGCGGAACACACGCATCATCGCCTCCATACTTACCAAGGTGTCCGGTTTGACGGAGAAGGGGTAGTTCTCCATGTTGGGGTCCAGTTTCAGCGAGGGGGCCAGCAGGTCGAACACCCGCCATTCGCGTCGGCGGGCCGCAATCAGCTGGCGCGACTCCGGCGCATACACGTAGCAGAAGCGGAAGGGTTCGCCCTCTTTCCACCAGCCGCTGTCCAAAGCCAATTGGTAGATGTTGTCGGAGCAGAGAAAATAGTCGCTGTTTTTCGGGTCGATCTCCTTAATGGTGCTGGCGTTGGCATTGACGGCGATATGGTCGTCAGGCACCCGCTGCGCCACCCAGAGAGCACCGCGCCTGCCCTTGCCCGGGCCGTAGATTTCAAGATGCCACACCTCGTTGCGGTCGGCAATGGTGAGGCATTCGCCTGCATCGCGCCAACCATATTTTTTTGTTAGGGTGTCAGCGGTGCGGATGGCGTCGCGGGCGGTGCTGCAACGCTGCATCAGCAGCATGCAGAGCGTCTGGCATTCAATGAGGCCGCTGTCAGATTTCAGGCTTGCCCGCCCTCCGATGGTCGATTCGCCGATGGCTAACTGGTGCTCGTTCAGGCAGGGGTAGGCTGTGTTGAAGTATTTGAAGGTGTGCGGCACCTGCGGAATCGTCCCGATGGGGACATCCTGATAGGAGGGCATGGGTGTGGAACCCGCTTTTGCCCAACGCCGCCACATCATGGTGACGGTCGCCCCCTTCGGATGGTCCTGGGCCGGCACCACGCTGATGTCGGTGCGGGAGCGGTGGCTGTCGTCCGTGTGGGAGGTGCGCACCGAACCGTCGTCTGAGGCCTTTTTGCCTACGGTTATGGTGGTGCATTCGTCGTTGAACGTCATGTCGGTCTGTGCCGGCAGGGTGCCGAAGGCGAAAATGTATGCCGCGCCAAGCAGCAGCAGTCGTATGTTATTCATCTTTCAGTTTCGCTTTTTTCCCGTGCTTGTTTATGAAGTACTCCTGTCCGTTTTCAACCACGCGGGCAAGGTCGGGCTTCTCCGCGTCGAAAAAGCCGATTTCGTCGTACACCGCCTTGACCACCTCAATGCCCTGGGCGTTGATGAAGCCGTATTTCCCGTTTTTGGTCACTAAGGCCCAGTCCTCCTTGTACACTCCGAAAAACTCCACCTCATCGTATTGCGGGTTGACGACAACCCCCTTCGTGTTGATGAAGCCGATTTTCTTGTTCAGATAGACGACCGCCCAGTCGGTGCGGTACGGGCCGAATGGCTCCACCTCATCATACAGCGGAGGTATGATCTCCTTGCCTGTGGCATCGATGAAGCCGATTTTTTCGTTAAGATGCACCATCGCCCAATCCTTCCTGATGCCTCCGAAGGGATCCACGACATCGTATTTCGGGGCGACAATCTCCTTGCCTGCCGCATCGATAAAGCCGGTCTTATCCTTGCGGACCACCATGCCCCATCCTGACTTGTATTGTCCGAACGGCTTAACTTCATCGTAGATGGGCGGTGTGATTTCCCTTCCGGTTTTGTCAATGAATCCGAAACGGTTGTTCATGACCACCATGCCCCAGTCCTTGCGGTACTGCCCGAATGGCTTCACTTCGTCATACATCGGCGGGGTTATCTCTTTCCCATCCTCGTTGATGAAGCCGATTTTCTTGTTCAGATGCACCATGGCCCAACCCTTTCTGTAGGCGTTGAAGGGGTCGACCATGTCGTAGCGGGTGGGGACAACCTCCTGTCCGCTTTCGTTGGTGAAGCCGATCTTGCGGTTGCGCTCCACTTCGCACCAGCCCTTTTTGAAGGCGTGTGGGGTGCCGACCCTGTCATAGCCTGTGGGAATGACAAACTCCTTTTTATTTTCTGGCTTCGGATTTTCAGCCGTCTCCTTCTTGGGCTTTTCGGCCGTCTCCTTTTTCGGTTTTGCAGGTGTCTCCTTTTTCGGTTTGGCCGCAGTTTCCTTTTTCGGCTTTTCAACAGCCTCCTTAGGCGCTTTCGGTTGTTTCTCCGGTTTTTTCGGTGCCTGGGCCAGCAGGCCACCGGATAAGAGTATCAGTACAGTAATAATATAAATTTTCTTCATAAGACAGATTTAATTATACTTCGGTAACAAAATGCAAATATACATGAAATCGCAATACGGATTCCATACCGTCCGGAAAAAAACTTGACCCCTTCATTTTTTTGCCTGCCTGCAATTTTCGCCCTGCTTTTACGTTTTATGAAGGATATGTCTTTTAATGCGGATTCAGGGATGAATATTTTATTTGTAAACAGTAAATTGTCGATAGGGAAAACCGATAGTGGGGGGGCAGTTCGAACAATTATGATGCTTAAGGCTTTATCGCTGACCGGCAATGTGGATGTGATTTCTTTTCACGAGAGGGAGAGGTGCGCCGTCGAAGGCGTTAATGTCATATATAATGGACTGTTGGATTCTGATCATAGCCATAAGGAGAGCAGGTTTGGCAAACTGATGCAATTATTGGATCCGAAGAACCCATATAATTATTATGAAAAGAATGCTGGTAAAGAGGAGGTTGTGGACTCGTTTGTGAAGAAGGGGAATTATGATGTTATTGTTGTAAGATATTATTATCAGGCATGTGAGTGCGGATTACTTAAATATGCGGAGCGTCTTGTGATTGATGTTGACGATTCTCCAAGAGAATCAATGCGTTTGCAAGCTGTTCGTGCCAGAAGTTGGAGAAACAGGATGTTTATAAGAATCCAGTCAGTATTGGTCCAGAAGATGGTTGACAAGGTGTCGCGTGGAATAAAGCTGTCGTTTTATTCCAATCCGGATCAAGTAAAATACCGGAACTCCAGATATTTGCCTAATGTATCTCCCGTTTCCGGCCTATCAGGGAATGTGGATTTCCACAAGGTTCCGGAACGAATACTGTTTGTAGGAGGAATGGGTTATTATCCAAATCGTATAGGTCTTGAGCATTTTGTTCAAAAAATTTTCCCCATAATCAGATTAAAGGTTCCGGATGTCAGATTTAGAGTTGTCGGGAAGTTCTTCGATTTGGAATTGATGAATCGTTATAATGCCATTGCTGGGGTGGAGTGTGTGGGATTTGTTGAGGATATTGAAAGGGAATACGAAAACTGCAGGATGGTTGTCGTTCCGATTTACCAGGGTGCCGGTACAAGCATTAAAGCTTTGGAGGCAATGAAAATGCGGCGCCCATTGGTGTCAACTCCATTCGGAATGAGGGGTTTCGGCGCTTATTTTTTGCCCGACAAAGATTTTCTGTTGGCGGAGACAGATGAGGAGTTTGCCGAAAAAGCCGTTGACTTATTGATTGATCCGGAGAAAAATCACGCCATATCGGATTCGGCCTGTCTGAATGTGACAAGGTATTTTTCCAGTGAAAGTTTTTGTGATATTGTGAAATCGGCATTGTCTGAATAGATTGGGAGTTATAGGGGAGAACCAATGGTCTGCTGTAAAAAAAAGTTGTTCATATAGCCGCGATGTCCCTTTTTTGACTACTTTTGCACCGTTTTTCAACATGACCTGATCCAAAAGAGCAACTGATGGAAAAGCGAATAGGAACCATAACGGTATTGGTGACAGACCGCTCTGTAACCCCGCAGATTAACGGAATAATTTCGAGCTATGCGGAGGTGGTGGCGGCGCGGCAGGGGCTACCGTTCCGCGACCGTCCTGTGGCGGTGATCTCCCTGATTGTGGAGGGGGATATGGACCAAATCAACTCGCTTTCCGGAAAATTGGGCAGAATCGGCGGTGTCGAGGTGAAGACGGCCGTGTCGAAAACATTGTGATTATTCTGAAACCGTTAAAAAAACAGAGACATGAAATTCAATCCGGAAAAATGCCGCATCCCCGACGAGGTCGGGAAACCCTTCATCGATTCCCAGGAGATTTGGGACTACATCAACAAGACGGTGAGCACGCCGGAACGTGTGCATGAAATTATCCAGAAGTCGTTGGACAAGAACCGTCTGACGTTGGAAGAGACCGCCGTCCTCATCAACACCACTGAGCCGAAATTGGTTGAGGAGATCAAGGAGGGCGCACGCGAGCTGAAACGCCGCATCTACGGCAACCGCATCGTGCTGTTCGCCCCTTTGTATGTGGGCAACTACTGTGTCAACAACTGTACCTACTGTGGTTTCCGTTCCTCCAACAAGGAGCAGGTCCGCACCACTTTGACTGATGAGGAACTGGTCCGCAACGTGGAGGCTTTGGAGGAGGATGGCCAGAAGCGGCTGATCCTGGTCTATGGCGAGTCGCCGAAATACTCGCCGGAGTTCATCGCGCACACCGTTAAGGTGACCTACGCCACCAAGAAGGGCAACGGCAGCATCCGCCGTGTGAACATCAATGCGGCCCCGCTTGATGTGGAGGGCTTCCGCACTGTGAAGGAGGCCGGCATCGGCACCTACCAGATTTTCCAGGAGACATACTGCCCCGAGATTTACAATGAATACCATCCGAAGAACACCTTGAAGGGCGACTACAACTGGCGGCTGACCGCCATGGACCGTGCCCAGCAGGCCGGCATCGACGACAACGGCCTCGGCATTCTCTTCGGCCTGTACGACTGGCGCTACGAGGTGCTGGCCATGATCCGGCACACCAACCATCTGGAGGCCTGCTTCAACGTGGGTCCGCACACCATCTCCTTCCCGCGTATCAAGGATGCGTCAGGTTTGGACATCGACAAAAAGTATTTCGTTGACGACGACACCTTTGAAAAAATAATCGCCATCTTCCGTCTGGCTGTGCCCTACACCGGCATGATCCTGACCGCCCGTGAGGAGGCCGCCTTCCGCGTGAAGGCCATCGAATACGGCATCTCGCAGATTGACGGCGGCACCAACCTGCAGATCGGGGACTACAAATACCACCACGAGGAGGAGGAGAAGAACAGCGACAAGCAGGAGAACCAGAACCTGCACCGCGAGCAGTTCAAGATCGGCGACGACCGCAGCCTGGGCGAGACCATCGACGAACTGCTTGACCACGATTTCATCCCGAGCTTCTGCACCGCCTGCTACCGTCTGGGCAGGACCGGCGAGCATTTCATGGAATTCAGCGTGCCGGGCTTCATCAAGCGGTACTGCACGCCCAACGCCATCCTCACCCTGAGCGAGTACCTGGTCGACTACGCCACTCCTGAGGTGGCCGCCAAGGGCTGGAAGGTTATAGAGAACAACCTGGTGAATGTGGACGAGAAGTTCCGCGACGAGCTGCTGGCCCGCATTGAACGCATAAAGGCGGGCGAACGCGACCTCTATTTCTGATGGATGTCCTGCTTTCAACCGCCTATCTGCCTCCGGTGGAATGGTTCGCCGCCTATGCGCAGGCGGAGACTGTTTGGCTTGAGGCGGAGGAGCATTATTTGAAACAGACCTATCGGAACCGCTGCATTCTGCTAAATGTAAGCGGTTCCGTTGAATTGAGCGTTCCGGTCTCCAAGACGGTGCCGAACCATTGCCCCATACGGGAGATGCGGATATCCTATGCGGAGAACTGGCCGCGCAACCATTGGAAATCGTTGGAGACCTCCTACTGCACAAGCCCCTATTTCCTATATTACCGTGACTATCTGGAGCCGTTCTACCTGCGGCGGAATGACTGGTTGTGGGATTTCAATCTGGAAATGCTGTCGGTGATGCTTCGGCTGCTGCGTCTGCCCGAGAAGCACCGGCTGACGGCGGCGTATGAGGCGCATCCGGAGGGCGTGGCCGATTTTCGTGCCATAATCCATCCGAAGCGGAGGACTGCGCCGGACTATCCCTTCCGCAATATGGAGCCGTACCGGCAGGTGTTTTCTGACCGGCAGCCCTTCACTCCAAACTTGAGCGTGCTTGACCTGCTGTGCAACCTCGGGCCGGAGAGCGCGGAATATCTTAAACGACAGCCGCTGCCCGCAGTTGCGCTGTGACGCTCCTGTGGCCGTTCACCGCTGCCTTGAATCGATCATTATCGTGACGGGGCCGTCGTTGCAGAGCTCCACCTGCATGTTGGCTCCGAACACTCCTGTCCGCACCGGCCTCTGCAGCTCCTTTTCCAGCCGGATTACAAAATCCTCGTACACCGGACGCGCCGTCTCCGGCGGTGCTGCGTTGATGTAGGAGGGGCGGTTCCCCTTCCTTGTCTCCGCGTAAAGGGTGAACTGGCTCACCACTAAGCACTCCCCATTTGCTGCGGCAATGTTCAGGTTCATTACGCCCTGCTCATCGTCAAAGATGCGCAGGTTCGCGATTTTCCGGCAGAGGTATTCCGCATCAGCCGCGTCGTCCTCGCGGGAGACGCCGAGCAGCACCAGCATTCCCGGCCCTATTTCAGCCCTTTTCTCCCCGCCGATATGCACGGCGGCCTTTTTCACACGTTGTATCAAAGCTCTCATAAACGGTTGTCTGTTTTGCAAAGGTAATAAAATATCGGATGCGGGCAGGGAAATCATGTTGTTTTTTTTATTACTTTTGCAGTTTGACTTGATAAAAAAACGCATACGATGTTTCAATCACTTACGACCAAGCTTGACCGCGCCTTCAAGGTGCTGAAGGGACAGGGGCACATTACTGAAATTAATGTCGCGGAAACCGTCAAGGAGATCCGCAAGGCATTGCTGGAGGCCGACGTCAGCTATAAAATCGCAAAGGAACTTACTGACAATGTAAAGAAAAAGGCTATCGGACAGCAGGTGATGACCTCTATCTCTCCCGGCCAGCTTTTAGTGAAGATTGTCCATGATGAGATGGTGCAGCTGATGGGCGTTGAACATGCCGACCTTAACCTGAAGACCAGCCCTACCGTCATACTGATGGCGGGACTTCAAGGCTCCGGTAAGACAACCCATTCAGCCAAGCTGGCACATTTCCTGAAGCACAAGAGGGGGAAAAAGGTGCTGCTTGTCGCCGGTGACGTATACCGCCCTGCCGCCATCGACCAGCTGAAGGTGCTGGGCGGGCAGATTGAGGTGGATGTCTTCACCGAGGAGGGCAACACCAATCCGGTCGACATTGCCAAAAAGGCCGTTGCCCATGCGAAGGAGTACGGCTACCAGGTGGTGATTGTCGATACCGCCGGACGGCTCTCCATCGATCAGGAGATGATGGACGAGATCGGAAACATCAAGGAGGCGGTGCATCCGCAGGAGATACTGTTCGTGGTGGATTCCATGACCGGCCAGGATGCGGTGAATACCGCCAAGGCCTTTAACGACAAGCTCGATTTTGACGGAGTCATTCTGACCAAGTTGGACGGTGACACACGTGGCGGTGCTGCGCTGACCATCCGTTCCGTGGTGCAGAAGCCCATCAAGTTTGTGGGTGTGGGCGAGAAGATGGACGCACTGGATGTCTTCTATCCCTCCCGTATGGCCGACCGCATACTCGGCATGGGCGACATCGTGTCGTTTGTGGAGAAGGCGCAGGAGCAGTTTGATGAGGAGGAGGCACGCAAAATTCAGCGAAAATTTGCCAAAAACCAGTATAATTTCAACGACTTCATGGCCCAGATCCAGCAAATCAAGAAGATGGGCAATGTCAAGGATCTGATAGGGATGATCCCAGGCATGGGCAAGGCGGTGAAAAATATGGATATAGACGAGAACGCCTTCAAGTCAATCGAGGCCATCATCCAGTCGATGACCCCGGAGGAGCGGGAGAACCCCTCAATCATGAACGGAAGCAGGCGCAACCGTATTGCCAAGGGTAGCGGCACCTCCGTGCCGGAGGTCAACAAGCTGCTGAAGCAGTTCGGGGAAACCTGCAGGCTGATGAAGTCGGTATCGGGCGGAGGTGTCCGAAACCTGATGTCAGGGCATATGCCGAAACGATAATCCAGAATATTCAAATTTCGATTTAAAAATAAACGATGCAAATAATCAACGGAAAAGAAATTGCTGACCAGTTGAAAGGCGAAATGGCGGCAGAGGTGGAGAGGCTTTGGTCGGAGAGGGGCAGAGCCCCTCATCTGGCGGCGATTCTGGTGGGCAACGACCCTGCCAGTGAGACGTATGTGAAGAACAAGGAGAAATCATGCCATGAGGTGGGCATCTCCTCATCGGTGTACCGGCTGCCGGAAAACACCACGGAGGAGCAGCTGCTGGAGGCGATCGATTTCATCAACAATGACGAGGAGGTTGACGGACTTATTGTCCAGCTTCCGCTGCCGAAGGGTCTGGATGCTGACAAGATTGTCTCCCGCATCGCCCCCGAAAAGGATGTGGACGGCTTCCATCCGCTCAACGTGGGCAGAATGGTGCTTGGCCAGCCTACCTACCTGCCTGCCACGCCTATGGGCATCATGCTGTTGTTGGAAAGGGCCGGCATTGGTACGGAGGGCCGGCATTGTGTTGTGGTTGGACGGAGCAACATTGTGGGCACACCCGTTTCGCTGCTGCTCTCGCGCAACAAGAAAGGCGCCAACTGCACGGTGACGCTCTGCCACAGCAGGACGCAGAACCTGTCGGCAGTATGCCGTACCGCCGACATACTCATTGTCGCCATCGGAAAGTGTGAGATGATAACGGGCGAATATGTTAAGGAGGGTGCCACGGTGATTGACGTGGGAATCCACCGCGTTCCGGATGCCACAAAAAAGTCGGGCTTTGCGCTCAAAGGCGATGTGAAATACGATGAGGTGGCGGGACGCTGCGAATTCATCACACCGGTGCCTGGCGGTGTGGGGCCAATGACCATTATCGGGTTGCTGCGTAACACGATTTCCGCATTTAAAGGGGAGGTTTATCCCTCCCGTTGACCTTCAAAGGGAATAAAAGAGCCAAAGTCCGGATTTAACTGGCCGGCATATCATTTTTTTGGTTATCTTTGCAACTTTGGCCGCTGACCCTGTAGGTTTATTTTAAAGAATTAATAAAGAGAAAATTGCATTTT
>JAEEGH010005744.1_pt1 | contig 30941 bp, 31 predicted proteins | sample 9134181 | NCBI WGS metagenome assembly JAEEGH01 (sample SAMN16246544, study PRJNA631951) | gut metagenome | biome: gut microbiome; feature: rumen; material: DP-attached | host: Bos | place: Iran: Karaj | collected 2018-10
AAATACTGATGAACTTCTATCATTCCATGTCGAGAAAGACCTTCTATGATAAGTTCTCCACCATTGTGGCGGCTTCCGACAGCGTTTTTATCACAGGGCGTTACTTTTACTTTAACAAAGAAATGGGCTATTACTGCAACATCCTTGGCAGTGACAATGAGCCTTACTTGTTGCATTACATCGTAGACGAAGAGGGCCGTGACGACATTTCATTGATGATCCGCACAAAAACAGGCATTGACTTTTGGGCTACCACTCGCATTTACAACCCTTTATACGCCATCGACAACAAGTTCTATCTCTTTGCCTACACCGACCACGAGACCCTTGTCTTCGATGCCGTCGGCAATGAATTGGAGCGCTATCCCCTCACCTTCCACGAATACCGCAAATGGAACGGCAAGATGGAACTCGACCGCCGCTGGAAACAAAAAATGATGTATGACGCAGCCAGGAAGGAATTTTACACCTTCTTCGTCAACGATGGCATCTATACCCTGAAGCGCATCGACCTGAAAACCGGAACGGCCACCTCCGTCATGGACCTCAGCGGCTATCCTTTTGCTCAGAATATGAGGATTCACGATGGCGTTTTGTATTTCATTTATCCGACGGGTGTTAATCGGCGGAAGGCATTGTATCAGGTAAAGATAGACTGAATTAGTATGGATTTTTCGCCAACCAAACACAAAAGTGCTATGATGTCGCCTTAATGTTTCTGAAAAAAAGATCCCTCTTTATGTAGTATTTCGCCCTTTTTTGCGTCTAATAAGCAAATGATTCTAACATGAGAGAAAAAGAGAAGGCTTTTTCCGACCTTGTCAAAAAGTACAAAAACACGGTATTCACCGTGTGCTACCTCTTCTCGAAGGACCTGGACGAGGTGAACGACCTGTTCCAAGAGACGCTCATCAACCTTTGGCGGGGCTTTGACTCGTTCAAGGGACAATGCGACGTGAAGACTTGGATTTGGCGCGTGAGCCTCAACACCTGCCTCACCGCCGAGCGCAAGAAGAAACGCCGCGTGGAAACCGTGCCACTCTCGATGGACATCAACCTCTTCACCGACACCGACGACGACACCCGACAAATCCAGCAGCTCTACAGCCGCATCAATAAATTGGGGCTGGTCGACAGGGCCATCATCCTGCTTTGGCTTGAAAACATGAGCTACGAGGAAATCGGGCAAATCATCGGCATCTCCACCAAGAATGTCTCCGTCAAATTGGTCAGAATCAAGGAACAACTGAAGAAAATGTCAAACGATTAAAACGCAAAGCCATGGAAAACAACGAATTGGAAGAAATGAAGGCGCAGTTGGCCACTTTGAACGAAAAGTTGGAGAACGAAAACATCGTTGACGAAAAGCTTCTCGGCGAAGCCACAAAAAAGCATTTGTCCGAATTGCAGCGGAAACTGATTGGCAGAATCATCATGTTTACAGTGTTGGTGGCCTTTTTTTACTGGAAACTTGAGCTTGGGATATTTTTGCTCTGGAGTTTGGGGCTTCTTGTCACAAGCATCTACGTATATTGGGTAGTTCGCAAAGGCAATTCCGCCTCTATGCCTGTGTCGCAATATGCGCGACGACTGCGCAATGCGCTGAAAATCTATAAAACAGGAAACAGATTTCTATGGATTTTAACCATTTTGCTCATATTGGCTTGGGGAATATACGTGCTCATCTTAAATTGGCCATCAAACCTAGAAACAGTATTCGTCATTTTCTTTGTGTGTTGCTTAATTGCTCTCATCATGTGGGTTACCTATTACATTAGCAATGTGTGTGTGTCACCAGATGTGGAACTCATGTTGGAGCAGGTTCTGGTGGATTTGGATAAAGACGATCAGAGTTCGATTAAATCGGCATAATTTTTGCGGTGGTTAACCCGTTTTTCACCCAGTTAAACCATTGAAAATCATACTCTATGAAGAAAATTTACATTCTTGTGCTTTTGACGGCACTCACAATCCAAGGCGCTTTGGCGCAAAACAACAACGACCTAAAGCATCCTTCCGCCGTGGCCAAGGAAGACGGATACAGTTACCGTTCCATCCTCAAACTGCTTGACATGGACAGCGTTTACATCGGCTCGAAGTTCGAAAGCGGCTATCACGATTGGCTTGGCATTTTGTACTCGCGTTTTGGGCGGTACAAAGACGCGAGACACGAAGCCGAAGCCGTCGGGACGATGTTCGTCAATCCAATGAGATTTGCCAGCAACTTCAAGGACGCGAAGGCCATCCCATTGTCCGACGTGATGGACAGCATCATCGAGAACCACCGCGTCATTATGCTGAATGAGATGCACTTCAATCCACACAGTCGAGCTTTCGTAATCAGTTGGTTGGAGAAATGCTACCAGAACGGCTACCGCTATCTTGCTGCCGAAACCCTGTCGAAAAATGATTCTCTAGTTAATGAGAGGCGTACGGTGTTATTGGGGAAGACAGGCTTTTACAGCGACGAGCCTGTTTTCGGCGACCTGTTTAGGACTGCGCTTAACATGGGTTACACACTCGTGCCATACGAAGGCTCTGGTTCTGGCGTTGACCGCGAAGTGAATCAGGCCAAAAACTTAATCGAAAACACCCTTGACAAAGACCCCGAAGCGAAATTTTTGCTTTTAGGTGGCATGGGACATATCACTGACCGCAAAGGGTGGTGGATGATGGGTGGATATTTCAAGGAACAGTCCGGCATCGATCCGTTCACGATGGACTGTGCCATGTTTTTTGACGACCCGTATGGAGAAACGGACTCTTTGCGGAATACCTATTACGACCTGATAGACACTATGCCCATCCGCGAACCCATTATATTCTACGACACAGTAAAACAGGTTTACACCAACCTTTCAGGCATGGATGCCACCTGCTGCCTGCCGCGTACTCGCTTTATTGAAGACAACATCCCCGACTGGAAACTCTACAACGGCAAGGTGCTTTACACCATCGATCGCCGTTTCATCAACAAAAAGGGTTTCCCCGAGGGTTGCGTAAGCGCGTTCCTGAAATCGGAAGGCGAGCAGTGTGTTCCCATTGACCAATATATGTATGGCAAAGATGAAAAGGAGTTCAAGCTGGCGCTCTACAAGGGTGAGTATCTGCTGCGTTTTGATGACGGGAAGGAGTATCGGTATGTTAATGTGGAGGTGAAATAAAACGATGCCAAAAGCAGTTGTTTCCTGAAAAATAACTATTTTTGCCCACAAAAGAACACTGCCATGTCGAAAGAGCAATCGAACATATTAGAGTATTTGGTGTGTGTCATCGGAGCGTTTGCCCAACGTTTTGCTATGACCAATGCCAAATCATACCAATATCTGCGCCAATTCAAAGGGTTGGACTTTTTGCTAAAGCATTACGAAGTGGAGCACACGCTTTCCATTGACGATGCCGTTGAAGACATGGCCATCGTCTGCCATCGCCACGGAGGGGCAATAGCGATATGAAACTCTACCACGGTTCAAACGTAAGCATTGAAAAGATTGACTTGCAATGCGGTCGCCGAGGCAAAGACTTCGGCCAAGGCTTCTATTTGAGTGCCGACAAGGAACAAGCACGGTTGATGGCCGAAAGAACGGTTGACCGCGAGGAGTTTGGCTCGCCCATACTGACCACCTATCTCTTTGACGACAGCGTTTTGCGTTCCCCGACGAACCTCAATGTAAAAGTCTTTGACCGTTATTCCGTTGAATGGGCAGAGTTTATCTTGATGAACCGGCAGAACAAAACAGACAAGCAAGCTCATGACTATGATATTGTCTATGGCCCTATCGCCGATGACAAGGTCGGATTGCAAATCAGCCGCTATCCACTGCAATACATTCCGATGGAAGAACTGATTCGGCAATTGTCGTTCATCCGGCCTACCTTTCAGTATTTCTTTGGCACCGAGCGCGCCATTTCACTATTAACCAAAATAGAGCCATGAAGAACGAACAGGAAGAAAGAGACAGACAGTTTCAAATTGAGTATCTGACCCAAGAGCTGATTGCGATGCTGATGGAAGACCGTGGCATGACTTTGGAACAGGCAATGGATGTCGTCTATCGCTCACACACTTACGAAAAAATCGAAAACGCCAATACGGGGTTGTTCTATCAAGGTCCTGTCTATGTGATGGATATGCTTGAAGAAGAATTGGGCGGTTTTGCCTGATGTAGGAACAATTTTTGTGGCAAATCCATTGATTTTATCAGTAAACTCTCCGCTTATGAAAAAGTACTTTACCTTCACAATTGCCTTGCTTTTTCTGGCCTTTTCGCTTTCCGCCCAAACCAAAACCATCGTTTTCGGCGACCTCAACGTGGAAAACGTGAACATCAGCATCGTGAATACGCCATACGGCACCAGCAGCGATGCCAAGGGACGGTGGTGAACTGGCTCGCAAGGACTTTGACCAGCTTTTTGAAAAACTGCACATTGACGCTTTCAACGACCTCATTCTTGTTGGGCAGGACAATTGCTTGCAGGTGTATCTTGATGAAAAACAAAGCATTCAACCTGTTTCCACCTTCTCACGCGACGACTTTCGCAACAAACTGCTGAAAATCGTGTGCGAGTTCAACGGCGCGTACATTATCAGGACCATAGTGCATGACAAAGGTCTATATTGGCTCAAATACAACCACGGCAAGAGCCAAGACTTCTATTATGTGATGAAAGACGGTTCGATGGAGAGGCCGCAATACCTGTGCAGTTTCATTGACACCCTTGGTTATCGCGCCTGCCAATCGCAATGGATGAGTATCCAAAATGAATACCATCAAGCGGTGATGGATGATAACGGCATCGACCTCATCAATGAGGAAATATGGGATGGTAATTTGATGCGTTTGGCTGAAACTTCATCTTTGCTTGGCAAGATACAATGGTATTGCTCCATATTGGCAAAACAGGAATACCAGATTGTTCCCCTGATAGTCAATGGTTTGCTTCAATTCGTTGGTCTTGACAACCGCGAAATCGTGGAAATCGGCACAGACTTCAAGATTGCAAACCGGAAGTCGTTGAAAATCACTTCGGGAGAGAAGTTTTTCAAGAATGAGTTCCTCATCGACAAGGCCAGGGGCAAGGTGTATGGTTTGTTCGAGGACAACGGGGTATATTATATTGGCCTGTATGATTCCGAAACAGGCTCTGTCGGCATGGACCAGAAGGCGAGCAATAAGATATATCCGCGTGTGTTCAAGGTGTATGACGGCTATGCCTATTGTGTGTATTTTGACAATGCGCAGATGCTCGGGAGGATTGAAAGAGTGAAAGTACAAGATTAAAAATAATACACGATGAAAACAATGAAAAAAGTGAAATGCTGCACCCTGCTTGCGCTCCTGCTGATGGCGGGAGGGGTAAAACTGCATGCGCAAAACGACAATCTGAAACAACCTTTCGAAATTGCCAAAGAAGAAGGCTTTGGTTACCGCGGATTGAAGAAATTGATTGGTATGGACAGCGTTTATGCTGGTACTTTTTTTGAAAGCTCTTACCACGATTTTCTTGGTATCCTGTATTCGCAGGTCGGACGATACAAAGAAGCAAGGCATGAGGCCGAAGCTGTGGGAACTATGTTCGTTAACCATAAGAGATACGCACATAATTACAAGAACGCGATAGCCATTCCTTTGTCCAAAGTGATGAACAGCATCATCGAGAACAACCGGGTCATCATGTTGAACGAGATGCACTTTAATCCACATAGTAGGGCTTTTGTCATCAGTTGGTTGGAGAAATGCTATGAAAACGGCTACCGTTACCTTGCTGCCGAAACGTTGTCTGAACAAGACTCTTTGCTCAACGAAAGACGCACCCCACTATTGAGAACAACGGGATTCTATAGTGACGAACCTGTTTTCGGCGATCTGTTAAGGATAGCTCTTAACATGGGCTATACATTGGTACCATACGAGAGTTATGATTTCAACAAAAGAGAGGAAGGCCAAGCGGATAACCTCATAAATAACATTCTTGAGAAAGACCCCGAAGCGAAGTTTCTGCTTTTAGGCGGTATGGGCCATATCACCGACCGAAACGGTTGGAACACGATGGGTCGTTATTTCAAGGAAAAATCCGGCATTGACCCATTCACAATGGACTGTGCACTGTATTTTGACGACCCTTATTGGGAAGCAGACTCTTTGCAGGCAATCTATTTCGATCTTATTGATGCCATGCCCCTCCGTGAACCCGTAATTATTTACGACACAGCAAAGCATATCTACATCAACTTTACGGGTATGGATGCCACTTGCTGTCTACCCTGCACTCGCTTCATCGAAGACAACATCCCCGACTGGAAACTCTACAACGGCAAGGTGCTTTACACTATCAACCGCCGTTTTATTAAAAAGAACGGCTTCCCCGAAGGCTGTGTGAGCGCATTCCTGAAATCGGAGGGTGAGCAATGCGTCCCTGTCGACCAGTATATGTACGGCAAGGATGAAAAGGAGTTCAAGTTGGCATTGTACAAGGGTGAGTATTTGCTGCGGTTTGACGACGGGAAGGAGTATCGGTATGTTACCGTAACGGTGAAGTGAATGATGTTATGAAAGCGGCTAAACTTTATACCCTGTTTGCAATGCTGATGATGAGCATTCCAATCATAGCCCAAGAACATGCCTTGGTTCAGGGCTATTGTAAGGATGAAAACAATAAACCTGTTGAGAATGTGAATATCAGCATCGTGAATACGCAATATGGAACCAGCACCGATGCCAAAGGGCATTATGAGTTGCCGCTTTATGACCGTACCAAAACTATCAACCTTTATTATTCCTGCATCGGCTATCAAGATACCTTGGTGAGCCTTACACCGAAGCAGTTGCAGCGTGATACCATCAACATCAGCTTCAGATTTCGGAAGATGAGCTATGACCTTCAGGAAGTGGGTGTTACGGTTTACAGCGACTTTTACCGAAGTCCTCGGGGAACCAATATTGCCGACATAGCCTTTGCTGATGACAGGATTTTGGTGCTTGAAAACAGGGCAAAATCTTCCTCCTTACGACTTCTCGACCTCAACGGCAATGAGATGGGCGTTACGGAGTTTGATGACCTATATGATGGACTGTATATTGATGCTTTCGGCGACTTCCTTCTTTTGGGTCAGGATACTTGCTTGCAGGTGTATTTTGACACGACTGGTAAAGCATTGCCTGTTTCCACCTTCACGAAAGACCTATTTCGCGACAAGATTAGGAAAATCGTGTTTGAGTTCAACAACGCTTATCTATTGCGCAGCACTGCCTACGAGAAGCGCGACTATTATGTGAAGGAGTTTCATGGGCAGGCGCAGACTTACAACTATGTGCTGAAAAACGACACTTTAAAGCAACGGCATTTTCTCTACCGTTTCATCGATACGGTGGCAGTCAATGTGTGCCAATCCTATCTGAATGAGATATTTGCCATCTATAACAGTGAGGTGCCGGAGAATGAAAATGAACTTGCCTTGGGCGTTTGGAATGGCAACCTGCTCCGTTTGGCTGTCAATTACAAGGTACACAAGAGAATTGGCTGGTATTGCCAAGTGTTGGCCACCGAGTACCATACCATAGCCTTGAAATTCGATGATTTCATTCAACTTGTTGATTTGGAAAACTTTGAAATCGTGGAGTTTGATAAGACGTTCCAACTATCCAACAAACGGCCACTTACGATTGCTACAGGGAAGAACTATTTTGCCAATCAGTTCCTTACTGATGAAGCCACGGGAAAGATTTACGGTCTTTTCGTCCAAAACGGAATCAATTATCTGGGTTGCTACGACCCAACCAAAGGCACGGTTGGAATGGGGCAAAAAGCCAGCAAGAAGAATTATCCAAAGGTATTCAAGGTGCATGGCGGCTATGCCTACAGCGTGTTTTTCGATTCGGGGAACAACCGAGGGGTGATAAATCGGGTGAAGATAGAATAAAATCCCTACCTTTGCGGCATGAAAACCCTATTCAGATTAAGATACAAAAGCCGCTGGGGCGAGGAATTGTTCCTCACGGGAAACAGCGCAGAATTAGGCAATTGGAACACCAACAAGGCCGCTCCGATGGAATATGTGGTGCCTGGGATTTGGTCCGTGGAAATCGACGGAACGCCGATGACCGAATACAAATATTTCATCCGCGAAAACGACCAAATCCGATGGGAAGAAGGCCCCAACCGCATCCTACCCGAGGGCAAAGACCGCGTTTGGGATTGGTTTGGCCTCACCGAAAGACATACGATGAAAGGTGTGGCTGTGCCGCTGTTCAGCCTGCGCACGGAGAATGATTTCGGCATAGGCGAATTCGCCGACCTGCCGAAATTAGGCGATTGGTGCTTGGCCAACGGATTGAAAATCATACAAATCCTGCCCATCAACGACACAACTGCACATTTTGACTGGCATGATTCTTATCCTTACAATGCCATCTCGGCTTTTGCACTGAACCCGATTTACCTGAACCTCAAGCAATTGGGCATTTTGGAAGACGCAAGCTTCAAACGAACAAGGACTTTGCTCAACAAAACCGATTTCGTTGATTACCCAAAGGTACTGAAAGCCAAATGGAAATATTTCCAAATCGCTTTTGAACAGCAATGGGACACACTGAAAGACACTGCTGATTTCCAACAATTCGTCAAGGAAAACGAAGACTGGCTTTTGGATTACGCCCAATATTGCGCCGAGCGCGACGGCAACGGCACGGAAATCCACCTCTTCTTGCAATACCACTGCGACAAACAACTGCGCAAAGCTGTCAAAGCCCTGCATGACAAGGGATTGTTGTTGAAAGGCGATATCCCCATTGGTGTGAATCCAACGGGAGTGGATGTAAAATCGCATCCCAACCTGTTTAACCTTGACGTGCAAGTTGGTGCCCCGCCCGACGACTTCGCCGCCGAGGGTCAAAACTGGGGTTTCCCGTCCTACAACTGGGAGGCGATGGCCAAGGATGGCTACACCTGGTGGCAACGCCGCCTGAAAGTGATGGCGCGCTATTTCGACGCCTACCGCATCGACCATATCTTGGGCTTCTTCCGCATTTGGAAAATTCCAAAAACGGCCAAGTCGGGGCTACTGGGACATTTCTCTCCCGCCCTACCCTTGAGCGAGGAAGAAATTGAAGGCTTTGGTTTCCATTTCATCAAAAGCAAGCACTTGAAGAAAGGCCTCGATACCCTCTTCATCCCTGCGCCAAACGAGAAAGACAAGTACATTCCTCGCATTGAATTGCACAAAACCAAAGTCTACCAAGCCCTCAGTGAGGAACAAAAACGCGCCATCGACGCCATTTACGAGGATTTCTATTTCCATCGCCACAACGACTTTTGGAAACTGAAAGCCTTGAAGAAATTGCCCGCTCTCATCAACGCAACGAAGATGATTGCTTGCGGCGAAGACCTTGGCATGATTCCCGCCTGTGTGCCTGAAGTAATGCAGGAATTGGGTATCATGAGCCTTGAAGTGCAACGTATGCCCAAGGTGTTTGGCCATCAATTTGTACAAACAGAAGACCTGCCCGAAAACTGTGTCTATACCACCGGCACCCACGATATGCCCACCTTGCGCGGCTGGCTGGCCGAAGACCGCTTCCGCACACGCCAGTTCCTCGACAGCCTCGACCTCGACGACCGCAAAATCACAGGCAAGACCCTCAAAAAGATAATGGAAAAACACTTGGACAGTCCCTCAAAGTGGAACATTTACCCCCTGCAAGACCTCTTGGACTTGGATGAAAAGAATTGGTCGCCCAACCCTGCGGATGACCAAATCAATGTGCCATCGGATTCAAAAAACCAGTGGAAATGGCGAATGAAAATTTCTTTGGAAGACTTGCTGTGTTGAAAAATTTACCTATTTTTGTAGCGAAAATATTGCCGCAACTTTTTCGCCGCAACTTTTTCGCTATAAAAAAGAGCGTATTTTCAATATAAAACTTTTGCTAACATGGCATCTAAAACAAAGGAAATCAATCCATTCTCCATACTCGCTTATCTTGGAAGCGACTACTTCTGCGACCGAGAAAACGAGACAAAAAAGCTCTTTGAAGGCCTGAAAAACGGTCGAAATATCACCCTAATCAGCCCAAGAAGAATGGGAAAAACGGGATTAATCAAGCATGTTTTTGAGGAATTTGACCCCAAGGAAGCCCTTTGCTTTTATGTCGATTTGGACCAAACCACCTGTCTCGCCGACTTGGTGCAAGCCTTCGGCAAGGTCGTATTGAAGCAAATCGGAATGCCTTCTGGACGAGTTTGGAAAGAAATTTTGGCGTGGTTCAAGTCATTACGCCCAGTTCTCTCTGCCGAACCCGCAACGGGTGCGCCTCAAATCAGCCTCGACATCAAGCCGACGGAAGCGGAAGCTTCGTTGGAAGAGATTTTCGGCTGGTTGGAAAAGTCGAAATTGCCTTGCTACGTGGCCTTCGACGAGTTTCAGGTCATCACCGACTATCCCGAGCCGAAAATGGAGGCCCTGATGCGTAGCCACATCCAGCACCTCACCAATGTCAATTTCATTTTCGCTGGCAGCCAAAAGCACATGATGACGGAGATGTTCTTGGCCGCCAACCGCCCGTTTTTCCAAAGCACGCAGATGCTTCCCTTGCACGAAATCCCCGAAGATGCTTATTTTGATTTTGCCCAACGCCATTTGGGACGCAACAAGCAAACACTGCCGCGAGAGACTTTCCACGAGTTGTACACGACCGTTTACGGCCACACTTGGTACATCCAGTGCATACTGAACCGACTTTACCAATACGGGATACGCCAAATCGATGGACAAGCCCTGACGTTGACGGTGAACGACATTCTGGAAGAATACAAAGAGTCGTTCCGAACCTACTGCAAACTGCTGACTTTCAACCAACTGGCACTTATCAAAGCCATCGCCCACGAAGGCAAGGTGAAAGAAATTGGAAGCCAAGAGTTCTTGCAAAAGCACCAACCTGGGCCTGCAAGCTCCGTGCGAAGTGCCCTCCGTGTCCTCATCGACAAGGAATTGGTCGCCGAAGACGAGGACGGCTACAGTGTTTATGACCGATTTTTCGGGCTTTGGTTGCGGCAATGAAAAAACAGAACCTTTTATGGATATAGCTTAATACAAGTGGTTTCTAATACGGTGTTCCTGGAAAAGTCTCCGTTGTCCAGCGCTCTCCTTCAGGATAATACGAACCATTGTATTTTGCCCTATAGGTCCATTTTAGCTTTATTGTAGCTGATGACAAATGTTGGAAAAAAACAGTTGTTCCCCATGACGTTGTATAATCATCAGTGATTATTGCAGTGTACCAATAAGTGTTTCCTTGTTTTGTAACATAGACATTGTCGTGCCATCCGGTTTTTTGAAAGATACTTCCATCAAGACTTTGCACACCTATGGCAAGTTCTGTAATCCCTCGGCTATAAAGATTGACACCAGGACTTACTCCAAAGCCCAAATAAATAGTCCTTTCGTATGTTCCATTTCCTTCATTTATTGCTGGTTCCCAAAAACCTTGATAATCGAATCCTGAATAAAAATCAAAATCCAACGGATTACTATTGCTTCCCCCATTGCCACCTCCACCACTATTGTTGCTAGAAAAAGTTAAAGTGTACGATTTAATAGTGGAGTAACCGCTGTTTTTGTCTGTCGATTTTTGAAGATAGAAAGTACCTTGTATTACACCATAGTTATAATCGTCAACTACATTTTGAACTGCACTTTTTATTTCACTATCAGTGAAATTGGTACCGTCAAATCTGTCCATAACGTTATTTAATGAGTTGAAGAACGCCCTTGTGGTTGACTCTTCTCCCACAATGTATTCCAATTCTTCAAGCCCGTCATATTTATAGTAGTAGATTTGTTCTTTGGTACATCCGCCAAGAATACATAGCGCTATTATTCCAATCGTAATAGCTGTGAATAACTTTGATATTGCTTTCATTTTTTAAATAGTTTGAGTTTATTTTTGATTATCTAACCAGCCAAGTCACATTATAAGTGTCAGCCTTTTGATTCTTTCCGTATGCCACGCCCACTTGTCTCCAAGCATCAATACGGGCTTGCTCCAATGAGATTTGGTCGTTGTACTTCTTCATCTCAAACTTCCAATCATCTAACACCTTGGCCTTGATTTCCTTGTAAAGAGCTTCGGCACTACCATAGCACTTTGCATCAGGCAAGATTTGGCTCAAATATTCTCCAGCCTCGTATGCACCATCCGAGTTCTGCTCCGCCATCCATGCCGCCTTTGCCTTTGCCAGGTTTACGTCGCACATATAATCGACATATTCCAGAAAAATCACATTGCCCGCAGCCATAGCCTTGTCGTAGGCTGCGCCACAAACTTGAGGAATGGCGCTGAGTTCATAGAAAGCAGCCTCATAATTCCGCTGACGAGCCAACGACTGCGCTGTAGCAATAATCCTATCGGCTTGGCTGATGTAGTAGTTGACGATTTTTTCCCTTCCTTCATTGACAAAAGAAGTCATTTGGGGTGACTTCACATTAATGGAGCGGATGGCCTTGTTGAGAACCTTTTCCTCCGAAACATCTACAGCCCTTGCCGACACAGTGGTAGAACTGAAAATCTTTTGGTCGATGTTGTCAACGATATAGAAGGTCACATCAAGGTTTTCGGCGAATTGCTTGGGTGGCCCAGGCACAATGTCCTTCGTGACGGGCATGAACGAGGCCGTGATGACAAACCGTCCATAGTAATCGGCCGAGCCAAGCCCATTTTGACTGATGATCTGCTGAAGTTTGTTCTCAATGAATGTGTTGGTGCCTTCTGGCACATTTTCCTGAGCCGACCCCACAACCGTAATCGGGATGTTACCTGCAACGGGGACATCGTTGGATTGTGAATAGAGTGACGATGCAAGCAGCATCAGGCAACTGAAAACTGATATTATTCTCTTCATTTTCTATCTGGTTTTATTGTTATTCGAACTCATTTTTCACCAATGGCAAGGATGCACCGGCCAAGACCTCGCGTCATCACCTTGCTTTCGATTTTGTACTTGTCTCGGAGGAATTTTCTGAGTTCTCGCACAAAAGATTCTGTATCCATTTGCTGTCCGTTAGTCTTGTAAAGCGGGATACGCACTTGCTCGTATTGGATGAAAGTTTCGCTGCCATCCGACTTATTGAACACATGGCTAACGGTGTTGTCTGACATCCAATCGTCGATGATTTCGGACAATTCCATTCCACCAAACTCTGTTTCAAGGTCAAGGCCGCTACCATTGTCAAAAACACGAATGTCAACGGTGACCTCACGGCCGTTTTCCTGAAGATCTTCGAAATAGGCCATCAGTTGGTCGCAGAAATTATCCATATTGTTGACAACGGCCTCTTCCAACAAGACAGGAAGCTCAGCCGTGAAAGTTTGTTTGCCCGTACCTTGCGCTCCTGCAATTTGCTTGTTGGTGTAAGCATCAAGTCCCTGTAAATTGTAGGTAACGGAATACTTAGGCCCCATTACATTCAAGGTATAAGTAAGCTGCATGATGATGTCGGCTTTGGAGACACGACGCAAACGGTCGATGGGATTCTCGGCAAGACTTGCCCCCGATGTTTTGCTCTGGATCATGTTGTCCTCAGCGTTTTTTTGGTTTACGGATTTGGTCACCGTTTGCAGGTCTTTTAAAGGAAATCCTCTATCGGTCATCATCGAATTGATTTTGCCAATGGCAAGGAGCAGATTGGCATCGTTTTGCAAGGCTCTATAATAATCAGGAATGGTTTCCTGTACACCTTGGTTGTCGTATGTGGTGGTGAAATGATTCTGAACACACCAAACATCGCTGGGTACGACCATGATTGTCGGTTTTTTCGCTTGACCAAACACGACCATGCAAAATAGAAACGTTGTGATGGTTAATAATGTTTTTTTCATCGTTTTATTAGTTTTTAAAATTCATACCCTATCCGAAAGCCCACCATGTGCGATGGAGAATCGTCTTTTTGACCCTCAAGTGCATAATAAATGCCAGCAAGGATATTGTGGCGAATGCCACCAAATCTCACACCAATTCCCGGGGATGCGTAGAAACCACCATTTATGGCATAGCCAATGTCGGCATTCCAATAGAAAGCAAACATGGTATCTTCCTGTGAGATAATATTGCCTCTAACTTCAGCATAAACAGGAATGCTCGATGTCCCATTCGTACCCACTTTGGGCGAAATGCCGATACCGACTTTCAGAAATTCAGAAAAACGATAACCATTGACAAAATCAAATTGAGCATACACCGAAGGGATGGTGGAAAAGCCAGCTCCAACTTGTGCTGCCAGCCAATAGCCAGTCCGCTTGGTGGAATAGTCCACATATTTTGCTCGCTTTGGCCTTTCAGGGAGAGTGATGTTCTCGTTGTGTTGAGCCCATCCAGAAACAAAGCTCATAAGGATAATTGCGATAATCAATAGTTTTTTCATTATTCTTGGGTTTTAATGATTCCATCTTGCTTCAACCTCACTCTCAGTTCAGGTATTAGCACCCTCACCGTCACCAAATAGCCAACTTGGGTATCACTGTTCTTGACTTTCTTGGTCGAACCCAAGCGCCTATCGGCCATGCTCACATACTTCAGATATTCGCCTCCATCCATGAAGAAGATGTCGAAATAGTCCTGATAACGTTCGCGGGCATTGACTTCGGTCACAACGGGACGAAGATTGTAACCCTTGTTGCCTTTCAATACTCCTTTGAAAAGCACTTCATAAACAGCATCCTTTTTGGCTTGTTCAATCGCATCGGAGCGGTTTCGACCTTTTCCAAAAACGCGCAAGGTCTGTGAACCGTCTTGCTCAACGCTAATACACTCCGTTTGGTAGGATTGTGCCTGCGTCTCTTGTGCGAAACATGCAGCCATTATTGCTGCGCAGAATAACATTAGTACTTTTTTCATTGTTCGTTATTATTTATTTGACATTTGTTGAATCTTTTGGTTATAAAGGTGACCCAAGCGACTTGATGATGCCATCTTTCTCTAAATGCTTACGCAGCAATTGCTTTTTCAAGATCACTGCCACTTTGACCTTGTAGCCACCATTTATTCTCACGACTTGTGGGAAGGTGTTGGGAAGTGTCTCAACATATTGCCTATATTCTCCACTATCGAAGAAATCCTGGAAATAATCTTGCTTCGCCAAACGCACGCTTTCATCCTGCACAAGCGGTTTTTGCGACTGGATTCGGTTGACTATCGAGCCAGGAATGCCGTCGAAAAGCAAGCCTCTGACGGCGTACACAAGTGCATCTTCAGTGGCAGCATCGGCATTTCGACCATTCCCTTGCACTTCGACAATAAAATTGCCATCGCCAGTGATTTGGGTGCATTCCAAAATTGTAGTCGCTGGAGGCGGTGTGGTGACCGCTTTTTTTGCAGTACTACATGAAGCAGCGGCAAGCATAACAGCCAATAATGATATTGATAGTAGTATCCTTTTCATCTTCGAAACTTTAATTTATTTGACGCAATAACATACCAGGGTAGAAGCCAGACCCGCTAACCACTTCAAATTCGGTAGCTGTACGAGTGTTTCCCTCATTTTCTTCCTCAAACTCGGCCATGAAGCGGTTGTCCCAAATCTTGCCTTTTACAGGACGGATTATTCCTACTCGCTTATATCGAATCACCCCGTTATCGTCTTCGATGGCCTCTAATACCTCAAACTTCGTCTTCTCATCAATATCCTCTTTGAGTCCGATTTTTGCCGTTAGTGGTTCTGTGGAGAATAATGGAGTCTTTACTCTAAACACTTCATATTCTTTCTGGAGCTGGGCAATGTTCTTATCAATGGCGCGCTCACAAACTTTCCGAATCATGTCGTTTTTGCTTTGGACGCCTCGTAGAGTTGTTTCGGATGAAACCGTAGAATAGCTTCCAACGTATTTCAAATGGAAAAGGTCTTTAGCTTTATTGTACGCTTCTTTTTTTGCTTCATTTGCTTCAGAAATGTAATAATCCTGATAAAAAGTGGCAGAGGATTCCTCGTCCCAAACCAACTGGAATAAATAAGATGTTATGGAGACCCTGAATCCAGCAATTTCAGCAGTTAATTTACTGGAAGCTGTAGATCCGTATGAGATGGCAAGGCTAGTCAATCCACCAGTAAACTCTGAAGCAATCATTCCAGCCACAGCAATACCCATAGCTGCCCATGCCGAGGCTTCTTCTTTGTCAAAATAACGTATGTCGTTGAAAACAACAAAAGTTTGTCCAATAAGTTCCTCTCCTGCATCAGCCAATAGACTTTGGCCTCTAACAGACTGGCCTGCCAATTGAGCAGCGAAGTGGTCAGCATCGTACAAGCCTCTTTCGATGATTAGATTCATGTCGAAAGTGCCATCTTTACCCTTTCCTTCTTTACGATTAAACCATTTTGAAACCAAGCGTTTCGCAATATCGTTTTTTTCAAGGAAAGGATTAATAGTGTAATCAATGATATTTTGGCTATCTCGGTTGTTGTTCTTTTGCATAATAGTAGCATTGATAGCCTTTATTTTTAAGTTGTGATCATTGAACTTCGTAGGAATTGGAATCGTTCTGAACACGGTGTCAATGTCGTTTCCGAAATCCTTTTCAGGATGCCTAATGAGAACTGAATAGAGAGAACTTCTTCTGTATTTCATTTCATCGCTCTGGTTCTGTGAAAAAGAGCAATGAACACAAGTGACAAACAAGGTCAAAAGAATTAAAACTCTATATTTCATCGGTTTAGAAATCATAAAAAGCTCTACCTATAGTGTATTTTCCAATAGAAGACGGTGCAGTTTTACGAAAACGCCAAACATTTTTCTTCTGATCCATTTCGTAGATATAAACTTTATTGCTGTCCGTTTTGGTGGAAGTATAGACACCCATTGTCACAATTGAACCTGCCACAGATGAAATAAAAGGAATCCCGCCTGCTTCCAACATACTCTCATTAATGCTTTTGGTCGTAAGATCTTCGGTATTTAATTCGAATTCATCTTCAACATCCCAGTCAAATTCTTGTTCATTGCCAAGAATGAAATTGACGAAAGTTTCCAATTGCTTGACAGCTGGGATATACCAGCCTTCACCCAAGGAATGGCACCATTCAAACGCAGGAAATTGCGAAAGACTTATTCCATTAGATTGGGCATAATCATACACGGCTCGCGTGTTGGCCATGCCATCTGTCTCGCTATAAGCGTTTACATTATTAGCCGCCTTTTTGTCAGCGCACCATGCATCTTTTCTCCCTCTTAATGCGGTCACACTCATCGCACTTCCATGTCCTTCTCCATCAATAGCAAAAACAAGAGCTTGGGTTCCGTTAATCTCAATAATGTCACCTTTGCGAACATTTTCGAATTGAGCATGTGCTGCACCCCAAAGGGTACAGCACAATACACAAATTATAAGTTTCGCTTCCATATATCAGAATTTATGGATTGCTCTTGATTTCCACAAAGACATAGAGAGGGGTCTTTTCGGTGTTAACCACGGTGCAAATTTTCTACCGCTAAAGCCACCAATCAACTCACCCTTTACATCACTCATGTCAAATTGATATGAATAAACATTTCCACCTTCTCCCTCCGTCGAAGTGTACCAAGCATAAGGCTTCTTGGTGCCAATATAAAATCTGTCATCAACGAGTTTGGCACCGCCGTATGAGCGTTGTTTTTTGTCAAATTTCTGAAAATCATTCTTGACAATGTTTGAAAACTTGTATTCACCCGTGCCACCGCTCATGTTTTTCCAAATTTCCGCAGCTTCGTTTTTTGCAGGAATGTACCATCCCTCTCCTAACGATTTAGCCCAGTTGAAAATAGGAAAGTCTGACCAAGAAGCTTTACCTGATTCAACATATTTGGCAATGGCTTCCATATTCTTTTGGCCGTCATCTTCGTAGAAAGCATTAGTTTCAAAATTAAATCTCTTGTCAGATGTCCATTTTTCTTTTGAGCCTTCTAAAGACATAATGATTCCATGCTGGCCTGTAGCATCGACCTTGACAACCACACCTTGTACGCCATTCTGATTATACACGTCGCCTATTTTATAAGTAGTAGAAGGCGATTGAACTGGTATGGATTTCGTGCTTCCACAACCTGCTAATGCAAAAACACCCAAAAGAAGCAAAAGATAAGTAGATAATTTCTTCATTTCTTTAGTGGCGGTCTTTATCCTGTTGCCTGCAGTATTAGTTGTTAATTGATTAGGCCGCAAAAATAAATTCTACCTTTATAATGAATTGTCATTCATAGTTTCCACATTGGATACTGTATCCACTTTGGCTACACCCTACCGTTATATTCCTCGGAAAGGTCGCGGAAGAAATCGTGATGCAAGGCATCGGAAATACGACGCAACAAGGCAATATCAATGTTGTCCTTTCGGAAAATCTTATGCACATGGGTGCGGGTACAGCAAATGTCTTTGGCCAGCTGTGTGGCCGTCGTACCTTGCTGCCGCATTACCTCTTTTATATGTTGCCCAATGTGCATAAAAAAGCGTGGAATTTGTTCAACTTGCTGGCCATCGGGTTTCCACGCCCACACAACAACAAGTTATTCCACGCCAAAAGAATTGGCGCTTCATAACGGCTTCTTGTTGTGTTGTCTCAAAATGAGACGATGTGGAAAATGATGACCAAGAATTCGTTTCTGAAATGCTATTCTAGATGTCTATTTGTCTGATTCTCTGTTTTTCTCCGTCAGATAGTTTTAGGGGTTAACGGTGCAAAATTACATTTTTCCGTGAAACTGAAAATCTTTATTGTTTCATCGTTTCTAGATTTTGCCTAATTTTGCAGCACAATCAAATAATACCCATCATGAAATTCAAACCCTACAACCATAGCGAAGCTGCACTCAACGAGCGCATTGCTTTGATTCTCAATGAAGAGAAGAAGAAAGGTCACGAAAAAGAAGCCCTGCGCACCATCTTCCAAAGCATCGACTTCACCACCTTGGAAGCCTTCGACAACGAGGCCAAGATCAAAGATTTCTGCGAAAAGGCCTTGGCTTTCCCGAAACAGAAACCCCACCTCAGCGTGCCTGCCATCTGCATTTACAGTCCTTTCATCCGTCAGGCCAAGAAACAACTCGAAGGCAGTGGCATCCGTGTGGCCACGGTGGCCTGCGCCTTCCCTTCGGGCATGATGCCCTTCGACCTAAAGGTTAAAGAGGTGGAGTATTGCGTCAATGAAGGCGCTGATGAAGTGGACATGGTCATCTCACGCGGCACTTTCCTCGCTGGACGTTACGACGAGGTCTTCAACGAAATCAAGACCATCAAAGAGACCTGCGGCGACAAGGCCAAACTGAAAGTCATCCTTGAGACGGGTGAGTTGAAGACCGTTGAGAACATCCGCAAAGCCAGTGAATTGGCCATCCTCGCAGGTGCCGACTTCATCAAGACCTCGACGGGCAAAGTGCCAGTAGCCGCCACACCCTTGGCTGCCATCGTCATGATTGACACCATCAAGGAATACTACGAAGCCACAGGCAAGAAGGTTGGCTTTAAGCCTGCCGGTGGCATGAAAGTACCGGAAGATGCCCTCACCTATTATTATTTAGTGAAAAACATCCTCGGCGAACAGTGGCTCAACCCGAACCTCTTCCGCGTTGGCACAAGCCGACTCGCCGGACTGATTTTAGAACAAATTCAATAATCACAAAACCCACAAAACTTGCAAAACTATTGTCTTGTTTGAGCGGCACGGCAACCGCCTTGCCGCTGGGAAGCAGCCGGTTGGCTTGCTTCCCAAAACACAAAAAAAAGGTTCTGAGGGTTTTGCAGGTTTTGTGAAATAAATACAAACAAACATGGCAACTATAAAAGGAACCTACAAAGGAAATCTCCGTAACGAGATGACCCATGTGCAGTCGGGCAACACCATCCTCACCGACGCACCCACCGACAACCACGGCAAAGGCGAAGCCTTCTCGCCCACCGACCTCGCCTGCGCTGCCCTCGCAGGCTGCATGATGACCATCATGGGCATCAGCGCGCAAGGCCACAAGTTCGACATCGACGGCACCACCTACACGGTAAAGAAAACCATGAACGCCGACCCGCGCCGCATCGGACAGATAGACATCGTGTTCAACTTCCCAGCCAATGAATACACCGAGAAACAGAAAGCCCTGCTGTGGGCCGCCGCCGAAAGCTGCCCCGTGGGTCGCTCGCTTCATCCCGATGTCATCGTCAACATCACCATGAACTTTCAAGCCTGATGGAATACGATATGCTAAAAGGACTCCGCCACAGTGAAGCACTCGTGGTGGAACATAAGGACACCGCCGCTGTTTACGGCTCGGGGGCTTTGGAGGTCTTTGCCACCCCCGCCATGATTGCGCTCATGGAGAAGACCTGTTTGGAAAGCGTCGCCGACAAAATTGGCGAAGGCAACACCACCGTGGGCATTGCAGTCAACATCAAACATTTGAAAGCCAGCCCCGTGGGTTCAACTATCCGTTGTGAAGTCGAGCTCATCGAAGTGGACCGCCGCCGTTTGGTCTTCGAGGTGAAATGCTTTGAGGGCGAGACGCTTGTCGGCGAAGGCATCCATGAACGCTTCGTTGTTGACAGCGAGAAGTTTATGAGCAAATTTTAAACCGGCCCTTCAACAGGCTCAGGGACCTTAACCTTATAATAATATGAAATACACTTACCGAACCCAAGGCACATGCAGCCAAGCCATTGAGTTTGAAATCGAGGACGGCTTTCTGAAGAACGTGCAGTTCTACGGCGGCTGCAACGGAAACACACAAGGCGTGAGTGCATTAGTAGATGGCATGAAAATTGATGAGGTGCTGAAACGTTTGGAAGGCATCCGTTGCGGTTTCAAGAACACCTCTTGCCCCGACCAACTATGCAAGGCCATCAGACTTGCCATGAAGGAATAACTTCTGGCCACACAATTTAATCGACACCTTTGCGTTATAGAACAGATTAAAAACTAACAAATATGAAGAAACACATCTTATCAGTAGCGGTTTTGGCACTTGCCGTCACGCTCACCACCTTCACCAGTTGCAGAAAGCCCAAAGCCGAGGACAACACCCCTGCCAAAGAGGGCCTTTATCTCGGCATCGTCGGGTTCAACAGCGAGCTCTACACCATGCCTCTCGGCCTGCTTAACCAAGACACAAAGCGCGAATTCGTGAATTTCGTCGACGGACTGGCCATGCAAAATGGCACCATTCTCTACCATGCCGTCAACACGGGCCTCAACAGTTTGGCAGCCGCCAAGATTCCAGAGAACCTCATCAATGTCTCCGTGGTGACTTTCACCGACGGCCTCGACCAAGGCTCCTACATTCTTTCAGACTATAACTCTGGCAGCGAATATTTGTCCGCCGTCAATTCAAGAATCAACAACGAACTCATCGGCGGTTCCAACATCTCGGCCTATTCCATCGGCGTACGCGGCTCCGACGTGGCCGACGTGGATAGCTTCCGCAACAACCTGAAGAAACTATCGAGCGACCCTGTGCACAACGTCTTTGAGGTCAACAACATGAGCGAAGCTCAGGAAAAATTCGCCCAAATCGCACAGCAGCTTTACAACCAAAGTACCTTCTACAATGTCACGCTCAAGCTGCCGGCACAAGAGCCCAACACGAGAATCCGCTTTACTTTCGACAACGTGAATGAAGCCACCACCTCGGAATGCTACATTGAAGGCACCTACATCCGCACCAACGGAAAAGGCCAGCTGACCGACATCCGTTATGTCGGACTGGAATGCATGTCGGGCGTCGCCGTCACGGCTTCCTCAGAAGGCATCTTCGATGTATTCGCCTTCCAGAACCTCACCGATATGGGAGGCAACCAAATCAGCACCGACTATGTGAAACAATGGAACTGGCTGGAATCGACCTCACAATGGCAGTACAATAGCGAGTTTACGCCTTCGGGCAACACCGAGGTCGTCAACGAATACAAGAGCGCGATGATCATGCTCGTGCTCGACTGCTCCAGCTCGCTGGGCAACGACTTCGTCAACATGAAAACCGCCGCCAATGGTTTCATCGAAACACTGAGTGGAAATTATAACGGAAGGTGATTTTTTGACCATGACTATTGACGATGGCCACGATTGCGTGAATCGCAGTTATGGTCATCGTCTTTTTTGTCACTTGCCGGAACCGTTCCTATAATGGATGCCTGCGACCTCAGTCACCATTCCATCCACTTGGGTTTCCACAGGGATGAAGGCAAAACTCCATCGCAATCCCTGATAGGTCTTCGGCACCCGGACCTCCACTTGGTTTTCTCCTTTATTCAAATGAATCTGTGCGGGTTGCCGCATCCAATAGAACTGTTCGTCAGTATAAGGTTCTTCCTCCTCGGGCTTGCCCCAAGTGTTGAAATGGTACGCATACTTTCCAGGTTCTTCCCATAGCTTTGGCGGCAACACCTCTTTGCCATTCACAAAGCATTGGCAACCACCTTCCCAATGACTTTGCTCTCCTATGCCATAACCATTACGGTTGGAACGGGCTGGCGTACAGAAGCCCAACCACACCTCAACGTCCATGTCTTGCTCAGCCACAATGACCGTTTGCGCTTTCGCCAAGGCCTGTTCTCCTATTATTATATGATGCGCCTGACAAAAAGCATCCAAATCGACCGCGCCACCGTATGCCAACAACGGCTCGTTATCATCAATCTGCACCTGCCACTCCATCTGCGAATTGGCCACCCAATGCATTTTGTCTTGGTGGAAACGGTCGCGGTGAACAGTCATCTTTTCCTCGAAATTGGCCAAGCGCGAGCCCGCCGTGGTCAATGGTCCAGGAGGAAGGTTCTCGTTTTCGATGGCCCCTGCGTTGCCGCCGTTCCAAAAGCGCTCTGCGAAAGCCATCACGCCGTTAATCATGCCGTTGTGCAGTGAGATGTTCTCCTTGTTATCCACGCACACATCGTTCCAAAGGCAGAGGATGCCTCCCAAGGCCTTGGTCGTGTCGGGCATGGTTTGCGCCGCAGCGGTGTGCAGGAAACAACGGCTTGTGAATAGCATAGGATCATAATAGTTCAAATAGCCCACAAAGGAATCGAGGTATTTTCCCGCTTTGCTTGAAGCCGCCGCATTGGAGCCTTCCGCCTCGTTCCAAATCTGACGAATCACCTTGTCGGAGGCTGGCAGCCCTGGATCCCATGCGATGGGCTGGCGGTCATACTTTTCCAACAGGTTTTCTATCCATTGCATGAAGCCTTTCGGGTCTTCGATATGGACTTCGTCGGAGCCGATATGGAAGTAGGGGCAGTCGCTTTTCGGGATCTCGGAGAAGAACTCTTCAAAACATTTTTCCAATACCTTTCGGCCCTGCTCGGAGTCCATCGTGAATCCGAAAGCATTTTTGAAATAGGTGGAATGCCCAGGCATGTCGATTTCAGGCACAACAGTGATTCCCCGCTCTTTGGCGTAGGCTATCACCTCTCTGATTTCATCGTATGTGTAATATTTACCCTCGTCACGGCCTGGTCTTTGGTATTGAGGATCATTGAGTTGCGGATAAACCTTACACTCGATGCGCCATGCAGGATAATCGGTCAGGTGCCAATGGAAATAGTTCAACTTGTAGAAACTCATCAAATCGAGCGTTTCCTTCAACTTTCTGACGGGCTGGTAGTTGCGTCCCGTGTCGTGCATGAAGCCTCGGAAAGGATATGTGGCCCAATCGTGAACTTCCAAATCGGAAACGCGACAATCCTCATCCACCAACTGCGCCAAAGTGCTTTGTGCCCAATAGGGATTGCCCGAAATAGTCGCCTTGCCACATTTCACCACCAAGCGGTATTCATCGGGATTGTCGAAATGGGTTTGGGCGTCGTAAACCACCTTTCTCAGTCTTTTCCTTTTTGTGCCCAATTGTTTAAACTCTTTCGGTTCGGGAATCACATCCGTCTTGGTATCCAGCTCATAATAGCGCACATAATCCACGCAAAGTTCTACTGGCAACTTGGTTGTATCGATGTAGGGCGACCGGTCGCGACCCAATTGTGCATCCAAAATCAAGTAAAAATCGTGCTGGCTAAAGGGGAACTGGCCATCTTCACCTTTACGGAAACGCGGATAGTTGAACGTCCGCTTCCCATTGAGGAAAAACACGAGGCTGTCCTGGAAGCGTTCCATCCCGTAGGTGTTGTACTCGCCCTTGTTATAGTTGGGATAGGCCACATGCGTTGGATTGTTGCGCTTGCCGAGGTTGTAGGTGTAATTGCTGTGAACCGTATGATTGATATAAGGATTGTCCCTGAAATGCTCCATGATGTCGATTTCGCCGCCATAAGGCCAATTCAATTCGCGGTTGACATCGGGCATCATCCAAATGGCCGGCCAAAATCCTTGCGCCACGTCAAACTTGGCTCTTATATCAAGGCGACCAAAGCCGAAAGACTTCCTATACCTGCTCCACACGCCTCCAGTAAGAAACGAGGCCTCGTCATTAGGCAGAAAGTCATTCACCATGCCGCGCAACACGAGATCGCCATTCTCGAAAGCATAGAGCGTATCGTGCGACGACATGTGGATGGCCCAATCGGCTGTGCTACGCCAAATCTTCCCCCAAACCTTGTTATCCAAGACCCCAGAATCAAATTCATCGTGCCAAACCAAGGCATAACGACGATGTTCTTGAGCAAGGGAAGACTGAATAAAACCAATGACAATCAGCAAGATAAAACATAATCGTTTCATAGTTTCCTCCTGTTTTATGCCGTAAAATTACGTATTTTATCCATTTGGCTTTACCGATTTCATTTTAGTTTATTATTTTTGCAGCTAAATCAATTTTTAATCTATGCGCCGCTGTATCATTGCTATAGTGTTTTCCCTGTGGTTTGCCCATCTCTTCGGCAACGACCGTTTCCCAGATCCGCATCTGTTCATGAAAAAAGTCTACTTCCCCAAGGTTGAGACTCCTGCCGTCTTCAAAAGCACGATTCATGGTGACAATTATCTGATTTTCATCGAATATAGCGACAGCCTGAACATGAAAGGGCATTATATGGCTTTGGAAGGAGACATGAACGACACCCTTCCTTTCCGTCTGGAAGCCCGTAAACGCAACGCCAGGCTTTATTACAACGGCAAAAAGGAGACCTTTCGACCGCGTGTCTTTTCCATGGATAGTATTCACGCAAGAGGCTATGCACGACTGAGCGTGTTAGGGTCAGCATCATTTCGATTTGAAATGCACAAGATAGCTGATTTTCAAGATTTTGAGAACAGCCGCTATCAGGATACTTTGTTTGCAGTGGAGGAAATCGCTGACATACCATACGCCAACGCTATGGGGTTTTGGTCGGAACTGGGTGATGAGACCGATGTCACGAGCAAAATTTTCCAAATGAGTCAAGCCATTAGCGAAATCCCTTTGGATCTCAAACTCGACGTTTTCATGCCTCAAGACGACACCCTACAAAAACATCCCTTAGTCATGTTGGTCCACGGTGGCGCCTTCTATTTTGGGTCGAAGGACGACAAATCGATAACCCAATGGTGCCGACATTTGACTTCGATGGGCTATGTGACCGCCTCCATCGACTATAGGATAGGTTTCCTCCCCACCATGTCCAGCATAGGGCGAGCGGGCTATCGCGCCGTACAGGATGCCCATGCAGCCATGCGTTTCTTGGTGGCCCATCAGGAAGAATACGGTATCGACACCTCCATGCTCTTTGTTGGAGGTTGCAGCGCCGGAGCCATCACCGTGCTCAACCTCGCCTTTATGACCAACGAGACCCGTCCAGAATACACCTATAGCGGCTTCCTAAAGCCCGACCTCGGCAATATCGACACCTGCGGCAATGCCATCAAGGCCGACTTCCGCATCAAGGGCATCGTCGACATGTGGGGTGCCATGCCCGACACCTCCTACTTGCACAATCGCAACATACCCATCATCGCCTTCCACGGTGATGCCGACGACATTGTCCCCTACGATTTCGATTATCCATTCGGCGTGGCTGGCGTCCTGAAATCGATGTTGGTCGAAAAAATGTACGGTTCGTCATGCATCGTCGACCGTGCCGTCAAAATGGGACAGAAGGCGCAATTGGTCACTTTTTCCGGTTACAAGCACTCGCCTCATGTGGAACCTGGTACCAAAACCCTAAACGACAATTTCTTCGTCATTCAAGACATGATGTCGGACTTTTTCTACGACATCGTTTCCCCCGAAAAGCCCGAAATCGTGGAAGAAGACACCTATTATTACCTTGAGCCAAAACCTCTGGCCACAAGTTGGCAGGTGGAAGGTGGCGTCATCCTCCACGAGAGAGACAACTTCGTTGACGTGATGTGGATTAAGAATGCGCCCAAACGAAGCATCACTGCCTCAGCGACCATGCCTTACGGACTTGGCTTCAACATGACAAGAACCATCAATTAACATCACCCAATATGGAAAAGAAAGAACTGCGTGCCCAAATCAAGGCATTGAAAAAACAACACACCAAGGAGCAACTGCTGGAACAATCGGTAAAAATTTTGGCCAAGCTGGAGCAGCATCCCGATTTCGTCAAAGCTGAAAAAATCATGCTTTACAGCGCCCTGCCCGATGAAGTGCAAACCCAAAACTTCCTCGATAAGTGGCACCTGAAGAAGACCATCATCCTACCCACTGTGGTTGGCGACGATATCATCCCCGTAGCTTACGGAAAAGACACCGACTTTGCCGTGGGCGACTTCAACATCCTTGAGCCGCAAAACGAGCCCTATCATGGTGATTTCGACCTGATTATCGTCCCTGGGGTGGCCTTCGACTGCAACGGCAACCGCATCGGACGAGGCCGCGGCTACTACGACCGTTTCCTTTGCAAACACCTCGATGTGAAGCGCATCGGCATCTGCTTCGACTTCCAATTGGTCGACGAAGTGCCCACCGAACCTTTGGACATCCGCATGGACGAAGTGATTACGCTTTAAATCAAAATTAGGATTTCTTTTCCAATTTGGCTGAGCGTTTCCATTATTTTCCTATTTTTGAAGCCTTTATTTATTAAGCCGAGTATTAAACATCATCAAGCTATGAAAAAACACCTTCTCACGCTTCTCGCCCTGCTTTTGGGCATCATTTGTTTGAATGCCAATCCCGTCGATTTGGAAAAGGCAAAAAACATCGGGCAAAGATTTGCCTACGCTAAATTTAACAACAATTTATTAGAAAACAACGACTTACAACTGGTTTACACTGGAGCTTCACAACGTGGCGAGACATGTTTCTATGTCTTCAACGTGGGTGAGACCGGCTTCGTCATCGTTTCCGCTGACGACCGTTTCCGTCCCATCGTAGGCTACTCCGACGAAGGCACTTTTGCCACCGAGAACATGTCGCCCGAGCTCGCCTTCTATCTCGACAAGATCATCGAGGCTCGCACGAGCCGCAATGCCGTCCTCATCGACAACACCGCCGAAGAATGGCAAAGCGTGGCCGCAACGGGCAAACTGCTCTCACGCAACGGTGGTCGCGCTGTCGACTACATCTGCACCACCAAATGGAACCAAGATTCACCTTATAACCTCTATGCTCCCGAAGCCAGCAGCGGTCCAGGTGGCCGTTGCTATGCAGGTTGTGTTGCCACCGCCATGAGCCAAGTGATGAAACACTGGGATCATCCTGCACAAGGTTCGAGCAGCCATTCCTATTATTGCTATGGCTATGGCATGCAGTCGGCCAATTTCGGAGCTACCACCTACGATTGGGAACACATGCCCGACCGTCTCGGAGGCGCCTCTCAAGAGGAAATCGAGGCAGTGGCCTTGTTCATGTACCATTGCGGCGTGTCCGTCGACATGCAATTCTCACCCACCGGTAGTGGTGCCAACTCTTGGGATGTGCCCTACGCCATCAGACATTACTTCTCATACTCCAACCAATGCAGCCTGAAGAGCCGCGACGAGTTTTCACTTTCCAATTGGCAAAACATGCTAAAAGACCAATTCGACATTGGTTGGCCCGTCTATTATTCAGGCTTCAGCAACGACGGTGGACATGCTTTCGTGTGCGACGGTTACGACGACAACGACCTCTTCCATTTCAACTGGGGATGGGGCGGCAGTAGCGACGGCTGGTTCGTCATCGACGAAATCGACTATGCCGGTTGGGCCCAAGCCATTTTCAATTACGTCCCGGAAGACGTGTATGACTACATGCCCATGCAACCCGAAAACCTTTCCGTAGAGCCTAATGGCGAATTCGATTATGCAGCCACCATTCAATGGACCAACCCCACACAAAATATCCATTTTGAAAATCTCACCGCCATCGATCAGATTGTTGTCACCCGCGATGGCGAAATCATTTACACCGAGGACAATGTGGCTCCAGGTGCCGACATGAGCTATACCGACCACTACATGCCCACTATGGTGAAGTATGGCGTTTACGCCATCGTTCACAACGCCAAGGGAATCGTCGCAAGCGAAGACCGCGTGCAACTTGGCCCTATCTGCAATTGGACGGTCGAGATGAACTCCTCTGATGCCCAGGGTTGGAAGGAGTCTTCATTGTCATTCATCAACTCGGCAGGCATTGAGATCGCTAACCTCTCGTTAGAATCCTCAAGTTCAACACGTACCATCCAGATGCCTTTCGGCTTTGTCAAAGTCTTATGGAACAAGGCCACACAAGCCGTAGACCAGATTTCCTTCAAAATCAAAAATTCCAATGGTGAAAACAAGATTGTATTCGAAGGAAGCACCGACGACCTCAACAGTGGCTTGTTCTATATCATCAACAACAATTGCAACAGTGTCCGTGAAAATCCGGCCCAACCCGATAATCTGAGTGCTTCTATCTCAGGAAACGATGTCTTGCTGACTTGGGAAGCCCCAGAACAAAACGTCATCAACTACCAGATTTACCGCGACAACCTGCTCCTTGCCGTTACAACGAACACAAACTACACCGACAACAACGGTGCTGACGTATTCCATAGTTATTACGTGGCGGCCGTCACCGAATTTGGGGAATCATCGCCTTCCAATATGTGCAATATCCAACCGGAGACTTCTTGCCTGGCTCCCACCAACCTGCGCTATGAAATGACCTCACCCACCAAGGCGAAGATCATGTGGGATGCGCCACAAGCTGATGGCTTGACGGGCTACATGCTCTTCCGCAGAGCCAAAGGCGAGGAATTCAAGCGCATCAAGTCGCTGACCAACACCAACTACACGGATAACCTCAATGGCCGCGAAGACAACGTCTACGAATATGCGGTCAGCGCCTATTATTCCGCCGATGATTGTCTGTCAGAATATGGAGCATCAAAAGACCATCCTGAACTTAACTTCGTGGAAGTGAACAAGACCATCATCCCGATTCACCTCGATTTCATTATCCATGAAGGCAATGTCATCCTGAAATGGCAAGAAGCCACGATGGCCGAAAGATACAACATCTACTGCGACGGCCAACTTATTGGGCATAGCTCGGGTACCGATTTCATCGACTATTCGGCCAATCCCTCCCAAACGTATCATTACACCGTGACGGGAAAAACCGCGTTTATCGAATCCAGTCCTTCCAACGAAGTCTATATCGATTGGACGACTAACACCAACGAAAACATTGAATATCAAAATATTAACATCTATCCAAATCCTACCGAAAGCCAAGTTACCATTGAGGCTCAAGGACTTAGCCAAGTCAGGGTCTTCAATGTGATGGGGCAGGAAGTGAAAGTGCTGAACACCAACGAGAGTTCTGTCACCATCGACCTTTCAATGCAACCCCAAGGCTGCTATTTCATTGAGACCACTACCGAACAAGGATGTTCCACAAGAAAAATCGTAAAACTGTAAGTACAACAAAACCACTTTGATATGAATAGATTCATGAAATTGGCAGCCTTTGCGCTGCTGTTGGGCACAGGTTCAACACTTTTTGCCCAAGACAAAAAAGAAGAGAAAGACCCCGTCTATCAAATTACTGAGACCGTCAACGTGAAACACACGCCCGTCGACAACCAAGGCAGCTCAGGCACCTGCTGGTGCTTTGCCGGCATTGGCTTCGTTGAGGCGGAGATTCTTCGCATGTATGGCAAAGAATTCAACCTCTCGGAGATGTTTGTAGTCCGCAATGCCTGGACGGAGAAGGTGGCGAAATTCGTCCGCATGCACGGCAACAACACCCTCAGCCAAGGCGGCGAGGTTTGCGACGTGCTTTACATGATCGACAAATATGGCATGATGCCTGAAGCCGACTATAGCGGCAAGGTCATCGGCGAAGAACGCCACATGCACGGTGAGATGAACGAGGTAATCAACGGCGTGGCACGCGCTATCATCAAAAACGGCAACAAGAAAATCTCTCCTGCCGGCCCCAAGGCGATACAAGGAGTTTTGGATGCTTATCTTGGCGAAGCCCCGGAAGAGTTTACCGTTGATGGCAAGAAATACACGCCCAAATCATTTGCCGAAGCCTATCGCATCGACCCCGCCAACTACATTGAAATCTGCTCGTTCACTACCGAAGAATACAACAAGCCCTGCATGGTCGAAATCCCCGACAACTGGACTTGGACCCCAGCCTACAACATGCCCCTCGACAAGCTGATGGAATCCGTCGACTATGCACTGGAGCATGGCTACACCCTCGGTTGGGCACAGGATGTCAGCAACAAGGGCTTTTCGGGAAAGACCGGTATTGGCATCGTCCCTGAAGACCCCGAAAACGAGAAGCTTTGGGAAGAAATCGTCGCCGAAAAAAAGGTGACCGATGAAGACCACCAAAGAGCTTACGACAATTGGGATGCGGGCGACGACCATAGCATGCTTGTCGTCGGTATCGCCAAGGACCAAAACGGTAACAAATACTACAAGATCAAGAACTCCTGGGGCGACAGAGGCCCATACAAAGGCTATTGGTACTGCTCCGAGCAATACCTGCGCCAATACACCATCTTCTTCACACTCCACAAAGACGCCCTTTCGAAGGCTATGAAGAAAGATTTGGGGCTTT
>JAEEGH010005745.1_pt1 | contig 30940 bp, 22 predicted proteins | sample 9134181 | NCBI WGS metagenome assembly JAEEGH01 (sample SAMN16246544, study PRJNA631951) | gut metagenome | biome: gut microbiome; feature: rumen; material: DP-attached | host: Bos | place: Iran: Karaj | collected 2018-10
AATTGAGAATACATTAAAACCGCCATCTACCACTGCCACCGTTCCTGTCACGAACTTGGAAGCGTCACTGATCAGATAATGGATGGTTCCGCAAAGCTCTTCAGGTTGTCCCATGCGCCCCATCGGTGTCTGATGGATGATGTCCTGTCCGCGTTGTGTCCAAGATCCGTCGGGATTAGTCAGCAGTGTGCGGTTCTGCTCCGTAAGGAAGAAACCTGGGGCAATGGCATTCACGCGGATGCCCTCACCAAATTTCTTCGCCACTTCCGTCGCCATAAAAGCCGTAAAGTTGGAGATACCTGCCTTAGCCACACCATAGCCCCCCACACGAGTCAATGGTCGGAATGCTGACATGCTGGAGAAATTCACTATCACACCCTTTTTCTGTTCTGCCATAGGCTTCAAAAATACCTGTGTAGGCAGCAGCGTACCCGTGAGGTTCAAGTCCTGCACCCGCTGAAAGTCCTCCACCTTGAGGTCGAAGAACGTGCCATCAGGCGCGATAGTTGCTCCTGGCATATTGCCCCCAGCAGCATTCAGCAGCACATCCACCCGTCCGTAGGCCTTCAGTACATCTGCCAGATTCTGTTCCAGACTCTCACGGTTCAGCACATCGCCCTGCAGGAAGATGGCCTCCCCACCCTTGGCGCGAATACCTTCCACAATCTTGTTACCTACTTCAGCCTTGCGTCCCAGCACAGCCACTTTAGCTCCTTGCTCAGCAAGGTAGGCAGTGATGCAGCGTCCCAGCACACCCGTGCCACCTGTCATCACCACCACTTTTCCTGTAATATCAAATAAAGATTTCATTTTCTTTATGCTTTTATATTATTGAGGATTGAGAATTGAGGATTGAGAATTAGGCTTCGCTATGTTCCATCCGCAAGGTTAATTTTCAATTTTCAATTCTCAATTTTCAATTTATCTTTGAACTCTCCCCGAAGCATCGCCTCCTGCCAATGCCTCTACTTCTGCCACACTCACCATGTTCACATCACCAGGGATGGTGTGCTTCAGTGCCGAGGCAGCTACGGCAAACTCCAGCGCTTCGCCTTGGGTCTCCTTTGTCAACAAGCCATGGATCAAACCACCAGAGAAGGAGTCGCCACCTCCCACTCTATCCACAATAGGGAAGATGTCGTAGCGCTTGCTTTCATAGAACTCCTTACCATCGTAGATCATAGCCTTCCAACCATTATGAGAGGCTGAGAACGATTCGCGGAGTGTAGAAACCACGTATTTGAAACCAAACTCCTTACGCATAGCCTCGAAGATGCCCTTGTAACCAGCCGCATCGGTCTTCCCACCTGTCACATCAGCATCGGGTTTGAAGCCTAGGCACAATTCTGCATCCTCCTCGTTGCCAATGCACACATCTACATACTGCATCAGCGGGCGCATGATGCTCTGTGCCTTCTGACTGGTCCACAATTTCTTGCGGAAATTCAGGTCGCACGATACGGTCACTCCATGACGCTTGGCAGCCTCACAAGCCAACTTTGTCAGCGCTGCAGCTGCATCTGAGATGGCAGGTGTAATGCCGCTCCAATGGAACCAATCGGCTCCCTCCATGATGGCATCGAAATCGAAATCTTCAGGTTTAGCTTCAGAAATAGAAGAATGGGCACGGTCGTAGATCACCTTACTAGGACGCATCGACACACCCGACTCCAGATAGTAGATACCTACACGATCACCCCCACGGGCAATGAAGTCGGTATGTACACCAAACTTCCGTAGTGAGTTCACCGCAGCTTGCCCTACCTCATGAGTGGGAAGCTTGGACACAAAGTAGGCATCATGCCCATAATTTGCCAGACTCACTGCCACATTGGCTTCTCCGCCGCCATAGTTCACATCGAAACTATCCGACTGCACTATGCGACTGTTTCCAGGACTTGACAGGCGCAGCATAATCTCGCCCATCGTCACTATTTTCTTGCTCATAATATCAATAATAAAATATCTTTTTACAAAGATAAGAAAAACCACAATTATTGCCTAGTAATGATGGGTATTTTGCATAAAAAACCACATTTTCTCGAAATCCCACTTCTATGCTAGAGAAATAACCCCTTGCGGTAGCTCTGTCGTAATTCCATTGAGGGAAAGCCGTAATATCTCACCCTTATCCCTATAATTTAGGAAACCAAAATGAGGCATAAAACCACCAACACCACCATTGCCACTTCTGCTTTGCGATTCACTTTTACAGATACCTCCATATCCGCAGTGGTGAGTTCACGAGGATTATTGCCAATATAAGGTTTATCGAAGAGCTCCCCAAAATAGTAATGCGGACCACCAAAACGGCAATCAAGGATGCCAGCAAGGGCACTTTCGGGATAGCCAGAGTTAGGACTGGCATGTTGGGGACCATATTTCCACATAAAGGACAGGAGATCAAGCCGGCCTGCTACGAGTAGCATCAGCAAAGCCGTGAGACGGGCTGGGATGTAATTCGCCACATCATCTACTCGCGCTGGAATACAACCAAACTGCAGGTAGCGCTCACTGTGATAGCCCACCATCGAATCGAGAGTATTTACCATCTTGTAGGCCATCATGCCAGGCACACCCAGCAAAGCATACCAAAAGAGCGGGGCTATCACCCCATCACTAAGATTCTCTGCTAAGGTTTCCAAGGCTGCCGTACGAATCTCCTGCGCTGAAAGCTCGGAAGTATCGCGCCCCACGATGCGCCCCACCTGTACGCGACCTTCCTCCAAAGAACGATCCAACGCGCGGAAGACCTCACGCACCTCGCGGATAAGGGTGGTACCTGCCAAACAGTAGAATATTAGAATAGCCTCCAATGCGATCTTCAGAGAAATATGTACGCTTCCGCAAAGCCTCATCAACCAGTAAGTCACGCCATAAACCAGTAGTACCAAGCCAAAGCCCATCAAAGCCCCTTTCAGCTTTCGATATGCTCCATGATTTAGATGATGTTCACAGAAGCTGATCAGTTTGCCAAACAACACAATAGGATGTGGCAAGGTCACGGGATCTCCGAAAAGAAGGTCGGCCCCCCACCCTAACAGCAACGGCAATATGGGAATCAGATAGTCAGCCATTCAGCAATGCTCTCCACCAATAAGTCGTTTTCTTCAGGATCTTGCGTAGCGACGCGGAAAAAAGTGTCGTCCAAGCCCTCGAAATTTGAGGCATCACGTATCAAGATGCCTTTCTCCTGTATGAGCCATTCTTTCAATGCAGAGGCTTTTCCCATGCGTAGCCGCACCAGCATGAAGTGCGTATCGGTATCCCAAACCTCCAGAGCACCTAGGGATTGTAAACGCTCACGCAGACGGGCAGTTTCTTTCAGATAGGCATCCAGTGATTTTGGCACACATACATCTCCATGTTGCAAAAGCCACTCTCCTGCTTCCAATGCCAATGCATTCACCACCCAAGGCATCTGATGATTACGCAATCGCTGCAACAAGGCGCTGTCGCCTGTCACATACCCTAATCGCAATCCAGGAATGGCAAAACGCTTGGTCATGCTGTGAAGTAGCAGCACGTTGCCACGCTCCAACGCCTCACGCTCCGTGAGCAGATATTTCATGGTAAAGTCCTCGTACGATTGGTCGATGACAAACAACACCTGTGGATTATGCTCCAACAACAGACGCAGTTCCTCCAATGGCACCACCTGCCCTGTGGGATTATTGGGGTTGCAGAGCCAAAGCATGCGCACCTCTTCTGGCAGAAGATACCCTTCACGGGCTGATGGCAACAGGAACAATGATTTTACCTGATGACCATGCATACGACAGGCATCGGCATACTCACTAAAGGTAGGTTGGAAGATAGCCGACTTACTAGCTGCGAAACTCTGTGCAATGAGATAGATGGCCCCAGTAGCCCCACTTGTCACCAGCACCTCATCAGCTTCGATGTGCAGTTCATTGGCCAGTACCTTTTCAAGCCGAGAAGCATCAGGTGCTGGATAGCTGCCTATGACCTCCAATCGCTCTTTCAAGAACTCCTTCAGCGCCTGTAAATCGGAATGGCTGTAGATGTTACTGCTGAAGTTTGCCACTATCGGCCTAGCGTACTGATATATGTCATCTCCGTGTCCCTTAATCATTGCTGCAGAGTATTTTATACACCAAATCCATATCAACATGCTGACGCACATGGCCAGCCAGACGGTCGTATTGTTCTTCCTTGAATGCTTTATAGTCGAATGGCTGCTCCGCCTCTCCGATCTTATCCTTGAAGCGCGATAGCAGGAACTCTATGAATCGGGCATTGTCCAAGATGCCGTGGATGTAAGTACCCATACAAGAAGAATCCACGATACAACCATCGGTATGTCCGTCTTCGAAGCGAGCCAAAGGCTGTGCATCGTCTTCCAGCATACGAGTGCTACCCATATGTATTTCGTAACCCTCCATCAATGGCAAATTCTCATCCTCAGGAAGCAAGTGGAACTTGTTCTGACGGGTGACTTTCTCACCTGTCATCGACGTACTGATAGGAAGCAAACCAAGCCCAGGTAATCGCTCGATCTCCCCTTCTACATGGTCGGGATCCAACACCTCAGTACCCATAAGCTGATAACCTCCGCAAATACCCAGCACAGTAGCCCCCTCACGATGTGCTCGGATTACAGCCTGTGCCACGCCATTGCGACGAAGTTCATAGAGGTCAGAAAGGGTACTTTTGGAACCAGGCAAGATGATGATATCTGCTTTCTTCAGGTCATCCGTATTATTTGTATAAAAGAGGTGTACCCGCGGATCACGCTCCAGCACGTTGAAATCGGTAAAGTTGCTCAGATGGCGAAGCAGCACCACTGCCACATTGACCTTTCCACGCTCTGCCTGCATAGATTTGGCAGCCAAGTCCACAGAGTCTTCTTCCTCCACATAAATGTCCTTAAAATAAGGCACTACGCCTATCACAGGCACATGACAAAGATCCTCCAACATCTTCACACCACTCTCAAAGAGGCGGATGTCGCCACGAAACTTATTAATTAGGATGCCCTTGATATGCTTTCGCTCTTCAGGACGCAACAGTTCGATACTGCCATATACGCTGCCAAAGACACCTCCACGATCAATGTCACCCACCAAAATTACATCAGCACCTGCATGCATTGCCATAGGCATGTTCACCAAATCACTCTCACGCAGATTAATCTCGCTGATGCTACCAGCTCCCTCCATCACAATAGGATTATAGCGTGCTGCCAGACGATCGTACGCCTCACACACCGCATGACGCAGTTCTTCTCGTCCCTCCTTGCGGAAGTAATCGTAAGCATAGCGGTTACCAATGGGCTTCCCATTCAGCACCACCTGACTGGTATGATCGGAGCTGGGTTTCAGCAGCAAGGGATTCATGTCTGTATGACAAGGGATGCCAGCAGCCTCGGCTTGTACGGCTTGGGCACGACCAATCTCCAGTCCCTCAGGAGTGGCAAAGCTATTCAATGCCATATTCTGAGCCTTGAAAGGAGCCGGATGATACCCGTCTTGTTTGAAGATACGACAAAAGGCAGCAGCGATCACACTCTTGCCTACATCGCTGCCCGTTCCCGCAAACATCAAAGGATGTAGATTTTTATGTTTCTGTTTATCCATAACAAGATACAAAAATACAGCTTTCAGCCTTAAAATCCAATAAATAGAGTTCCTATTATTAAAAGGAATTATTCAAATCAACAAAATAGAGCAGCCTTCTTTGACGAACGAAAAAAATGAGTTATCTTTGCAGAGTATTAGGTAGCCTTGATCGAATCATTTATCGAGGCGCAAGGGAATCCGTGTGAAAATCCGGAGCTGTTCCTGCAGCTGTATTCTCCCTCATTGTCTTGTCACCACATGTGTCACTATTCTGCCAACGGAATGGGAAGACCCAGACAAGACGGAGAAAGCCAGAAGACCTGCCAATACTTGATTAATAACTTGTACAAAGCCTCCAGGTAAGAGGTAATGAACATCTGTGCAAAAAAGAATAAACATGAGAAGGATTTTCAGTTTATGCATTATCAGTATTCTGATGGTGACATTTCAGGCATGCAACTCTTCTTCTAAGAAGACGACAGTGATAATGGAAGGCGATGACAATGCCGCTTTGAATACTGTCGTTGAAACCTCCTATGCCGAGGGGTTTACGGTAAAGAACTTGGAGAATGGTGTACACCTCGTTAGTGTATCAGACCCTCAGAAAGACGAAGACCTGGTGCCTATTAGCTATCAGTTTGCCTTAATTCCCAAAGGTGTAGAATATGATGTGCCTGAAGGCTATACACCTGTACAAGTGCCCATCAGTCGTACCATCGTCATGACCATGTTGCAATTATCCAATTTTACTGCCCTTGATGCACATGAAGTGGTCAAAGGCATTACGGGCACTCGTAACCTCTTCGATGCGGACATGAATCAACGAGTGAATGATGGACGGACAGTGAAGATAGGTATGGAGGGCAACTTCGACGTAGAGCTTATTCTGGCTGCCAACCCAGATGTTATCTTCATCTCCCCTTTCAAGCGAGGCGGCTATGATGTGATGAAAGATACAGGCATTCTACTTATTCCTCACTTGGGTTACAAGGAACTAAATCCATTAGGGCAAGCAGAATGGATAAAGTTCGTAGGTATGTTCATCGGTAAGGAAAAAGAAGCCAATGAGGTATTTCAAGGCATCGAAAGTCGGTACAATGAGATAAAGGAACGTGCCACTGCCGTCCAGACCAAGCCCACAGTATTTAGTGGTGAAATGCAGGGTGGCAATTGGTATGCCGTCGGTGGAAAGAACTACCTGGCTCAGATTTTCCGCGATGCAGGAGCCGAGTATGTTATCAACGACAACAATACAGGTGGTGTACACATAGAGTTCGAGCAAATGTATGCCACTGCTGCCAATGCAGACTATTGGCGTATACTCAATAGTTTTACGGGGGATTTCTCCTACGAGGCTCTCAAAAAATCAGAACCAAGAAACGAGTTGTTCAAGGCATTCAAGGAGAAAAAAGTGATCTACTGCAACATGAAGCAAACGCCTTACTACGAACTTTCACCTGTAAATCCCGATCTGCTGCTTAGCGACTTTGTAGCCATCTTCCATCCTGAACTGATGCCTGCAGATTATCAGCCTACTTTTTATTATTTATTGAAATAAGATGCGTCGAAACATTTTCCTCATAGTATCCCTGGTAGTACTCATCGTGCTTCTATTCTTCCTTAACCTGTTACTTGGCACAGTGGAGATACCTGCTCGCGATGTGTTCAGCATCCTTATGGGTGGTTATGAAGGAAATGAGATATGGCGTAACATCGTGCTACAGTCACGCGTTCCTCAAGCACTTACTGCCTTGGTAGCTGGTGCGGGACTGGCTGTAAGCGGCTTGCAGATGCAAACCGTTTTCCATAATCCTCTGGCTGGCCCTTCTGTCTTAGGTATCTCCAATGGTGCCTCTTTGGGTGTAGCCTTCGTGGTACTACTAAGTGGTTCTATAGGTGGCACAGCACTGAGCAGACTTGGCTATATGGGAGATGCAGCTATTTCTATTTCAGCCATTATTGGTGCCTTGGCTGTTATGGGACTTATCGTCTATGTGTCGCAGAAAGTAAAGGGCCATGTCACGCTGCTCATCATCGGTGTGATGATAGGCTACTTGGTGACAGCTATCGTTGGTGTTTTGAAGTTCTTCTCTCCCGAAGAGGATGTGAAGGCCTACGTGGTATGGGGATTAGGAAGTTTCGCCCGTGTATCGGGTGGCCAGATGGTGCTGTTTGTCTCACTGATGGCTGTATTACTGCCCCTCAGCATGCTGTTGGTAAAAACCATGAACCTGCTTCTCCTTGGTGATAAGTACGCCCGCAATTTGGGATTGAATATTCGCCGTGCACAAACCCTTGTCATTCTGAGTTCAGGTATCTTGGTAGCCATCGTCACAGCCTATTGCGGACCCATCATGTTTATAGGTTTGGCTGTTCCACACCTTGCCCGTGCCCTTTTCCGCACCAGTGACCATCGCATCCTTATGCCATCTACGCTGCTCACAGGAGCAGCCCTTGCCTTACTCTGCAATCTTATCGCCAGGCTCCCAGGTTTCGAGGGAGCCTTGCCAGTCAACTCCGTCACAGCACTCATAGGTGCTCCTGTCATCGCCATGGTACTGTTCAGAAAGAACAAGGGAGTCCTTGAAGAGTAGAAGATCATTTTGTCTCATAATTTGTTAACAACTAACTAAATTATAAAAACATGAAAGCAAAAGTTATTTTCACCTGCCTGCTTGCACTGAGTCTTTCAGTAACAGCACAAAACATCAAAGGTAATGGGGAATGGAAAGAAATCCAACCCAATGAGATCAGTATCAATCCTATCAATTTGTATCAAGACTGGATAGTTTTGGCAGTGAACAACGAGGAAAAGCCCAATGCCATGCTTCTGACCATGGGCACACTGGGTGCCTTCAGAGGAAAACCCATTGCCTCTATCTTCGTAAACGAAAGTCGTTACACCTACGAACTGCTCGAGAAGTGCGAATACTTCACGCTGGCAGTATTTCCAGAGCAGTACAAGGAGAACGTACGTTATCTTGGACAACATTCTGGCAGGGATGGCTCAGACAAGATAAAGGATGCCGGATTCCAAGTAAGCAAGACCGAACTGGGGAATCCGTTCTTCGATCAGGCCAACCTCGTGATAGAGTGCCGGATGATCTATACAGGCAAATGGGATGAGAGCAGACTGGACGACAGCATCAAATCGGCTTTTTACCGCGATGGCGAACGCCGCCCTGCACACCAGCAGTTTATTGGCGAGATTGTACACGTTTGGCAGAAGTAAAAGCCATAGCATAGGAAGGCTTTCTATTGATGTATCCCTCCCCGCTCATCTATCAGCAGGATGGTGAGTTCACCTTGTGGAAGAAGTGGGGCGCAATGCTCTCTACAATGATTGACGACTACCTGACAGAAGGTAGGTAAAAGTGAAGGAGGAACAATGTTCCAAAGTTCACGTGCCAAGGTCATGGTCTCTGCTTTCTGCACTACAGTAGAGTCACAACCAGCCTCAACGAGCATTTGCTTAATGAAAGTCTTATTCATCAGCACTTTCTTGCTGTGCGTATCGAGGTTTCCTTCAGCAAGCTTCACCGCCTTGCCCAGCATAATGCCAAGTGTGACTTGGGGGATTCCCAGTTCTGCCGCTATCTTGATGGACTCTCCGATGAAGTTGCCATATTCTACGAAGCAAGTTGAAGGCAGGTCGGGATAAACCGCCTTGACATACTGTTCACTTTTAGCACCGCTGTTGATGACTACCCTATCGGCTCCTGAAGCCTTTGCCACCTCCATACATTTACGGATGGAGCCTATAAACCCTTCCTCAGAAAAGGGCTTGATGATACCACTCACCCCAATGATGCTGATGCCTCCCACGATACCCAGACGAGGATTGAAGGTACGACGAGCAATGGCTTCTCCCTCTGGCACGGAGATGGTAACTATAACGTTTCTCTGTAGGTTATCCCATAGCATTTCACGAGGGGCTTTATTTATGGCTGGTGAACCTGGGGGATAGTCGAAGCCAGCTTGGGTGATAGTGCCTATCCCCTCTCCTCCCCTCACTTCGAAATGGTCGGAGGGTGTAAGGGTGACACGTATCTCGATGCCACGGGTCACATCGGGATCGTCGCCACTATCTTTTCTTATCGAACAGGTATTAGGAGGCGTATCTAAATACTCGATATCTCCCACCATGATGATTTCGCCATTAGGCAAACGCACAGGTACGATGGATGGCGTTTCATGCTCAAAGAGTTTCTTAGCCGCAGCCATTGCAGCAGCTGTGGCACAAGTGCCAGTAGTCAGGCCGCTATGTAATGGATAGAATTCAGGAAGTAATTTTTCGACCATGCGACGTAAGCCGTGTTCTCCATTGACCTGATGGAAGACAGCAGGGGTTGGAGGGCGTTTTATGGCGATTAACTGGATACCTAAGGCACGGGCTGCCTCCACTTTCGATTGAAAACCTCCCGTTAGTCCACTCTCTTTCAGCAACACCGCATCGGGCTTCAGACTTTGAAGGATGGATTTCTCATCCTCTCCTTCCTGATAAAAACAAAGTTGCCCATCCACTGCCCCTTGCTTATGAGCTAAAGCAATGGAACTTTCTCTAGGAAGGATGCGATAAAAGAGTTTGACACCTTTCATTTCGAGAGGTTTCAGTTTGGAGATGGTCTGCACACCTGTGGTGGCCAGTAATACAGGATAGTTTGTTGGTACTTGCGTATAATCGTCACACCAGATGATGTCCTTTTCTCTTGGAGGATAGATGCGTTCGAAGCGAATGGCTGGGATACCTAAACGTGTAGCTACATTTGCCACCGTTTGATGAAGTGTAGCAGCAAAAGGATGAGCAGCATCAATCAGCAGCCTGATGCCTTTTTCTTGACAGAAAGTCCGCATAGCAACTTCATCCATCGCACCATCAATGCGTAAGCCATGATGTAGGGTGATATCTTGCTCCCCTGTCTTTGTGGAGTAGTAGAAGACGCTGCCTGCTTCCTCTAACTCTTTTACTGCCTTGCGACCTTCTGTGGTACCGCCAAATACGAGTATCATTCCTCTCCTTTTCTGAACAGGTGGGTGAAATGCTTGTTGTATAGTTCGGACAATCCATGACGATTGTCGATAGCTTCGCCTACAACCAACATGGTGGTTAGCGTCAGTTTGTTCTCTTGCACTATTTTCGCCAAGTCCTTCAGCTCTCCACGATAGATGCGCTGGTCTTTCCATGTGAGGTGATAGCAAGCTGCTACGGGAGTCTCAGGCGGATACTCGACCAATAGTTCACGCTGCACATCCTCTACAATGGCAGCACTGAGGAAAATACACATGGTACTTTGGCTTCTTGCCAACAAATGAAGTTTCTCCTTATCGGGCATAGGAGTACGACCTTCTCCACGTGTGAGGATAATGGTCTGCACACGTTCGGGTATTGTAAACTGACTGCGCAGTTCTGCTGCTGCTGCCAAGAATGAGGAGATGCCTGGCGTGATGTGATAATCCATACCTTCCTTGTCGAAAAAAGCCATCTGCTCCTGAATAGCTCCAAAGATACAGGGATCGCCCGTATGCAGACGCACGATGTATTTCCCCTGATCATAGAATGACTTCATCAAGGCACATTGTTCTTCCAGTGCCATTGATGCAGAAGAACGCACCACTGCCCCTGTTTTGGCGCAATGTGTCAACTCTTCAGGCACCAAACTTCCTGCATAGAGTATCAAATCAGCTTTTTCCAACAACTTACGTCCCCGCACGGAGATAAGGTCAGGGTCACCTGGTCCGGCACCCACTATCTCCACATGCCCCCTTCTCTGTTCACGCAAGTGAGCATAATCAATGGCAAGGGCAGCTGTCCAGTTCCTCCCCTTCACTTTCTCTATCAAAAGCTTCCCATGATTGGATCCCAAGATAGCTGCGGCTTCACATACACTAGGAGTTCCGACATGTTTACTTACTGTACTGCTTGGATTAGGAACCTCTACCTTAGCCAATTCCTCAGCAGAGAAGAAACGCACCTCCTCATCGTTTTCTTCCAGTACTTCAATGAAAGGCTCATTGGCCTTCATATCGATGGTACAATACTGTTTGGCACAAGGTAAGATGCCACGATCAGCAAAAGCTTCATCTATCTCATCGTATATGACTTCAGCGGGTTCTGCCTGATGTGCCAATCCGAAACCTATCGTTGCCACCATGGGTACGAAATGGAGTTCCAGCACGCCCTCTGGAGTGTAGCGTTGGAAAGGAGACACGATGATAACGAGTTTATAATTGGCTGCCGTCACCTCTGACATGTCATTCACGATGGTCACATGCTCTGGCAAAGTACTTTCAAGATAATCAGTTCCTTCGTCTCGGGCCTCCAGCAACAAGGCTGTGGGTTGCTTATTGACAAAAGCGAAGATGATGCTGTTCATGTCATCTCCCCAAAGGTCACTAGCTATGTGCCAGTTGAAACGTTGCTCAAAGGTATCGAGTGCCCAGAGTCCGCTGTTATCACTTTGCGTCGTGATGATTGCTCGCCCACCAAGTATTCTGGCTATGCGTTGTGTAAGTTCATTGGCACCTCCCACATGCCCGGAAAGCACGCTGATGACTTCCTTTCCAAAGGTATCCACACAAACCACAGCAGGATCGGTGTGCTTGTCGTTTACATAGGCAGCAATGGTGCGTACGCAAATACCTAAAGCTCCAACAAAGATAAAGGCATCGTATAGCTTCCACGCCTTACCTATGTCTGTACGCTGGAGATGCTTTGCATGGAGTTCCAGCTCAATGGCAAATGCCGTTGCCGAACCTGCTTCACTTATTTGTATTACAGCTGTTTTCATAGCGTAACTTTCATTATTTCTATAGGGTTATAATCATTGAGGGCAATGTGAAGAGAGGGCTGCATGGTGAAACCTAGCGATGCAGCACTATCCTTAAATGTCTGCTGACTCTCCGAACTTACTGCATTGAAAACCACACATCCTCCAGGTAACAATACTTCCTTCAAACGTTGCAACATAGCAGGCAACTGTCCGTTATGTCCTCCTATGAAGACAGCATCGGGACGTGGCAAAGTACTGAGATCTTGTTGCAAGAAGTCGCCAATCAAGGTGATGATGCCTGGAGTACCGAATCTCTCTGTATTCTGCTTCATCAGCTTTTCTCCTTCAGGCCTTACCTCGAACGAGACTATCTGCAGGTGTGGAAAGTGAAGGCTTGCCTCAATAGATACGGAACCTGTGCAGAAGCCCACATCCCAAAAAGTATGCTTGTCTTGTAGAGCCAATGCATGCAACGTTAGCAATCTGATGGGTGCTTTGGTAATCATTCTTGGGCGACCTTCTAATATATGAAATGCTTCATCAGGGATTCCAAAAGGACATTGCAAATCAGCCTCACGCTTTTCCAACTTCTCACTATAAAGGATCAGACAATTGGGCGATGTAAAGGTACTACAAGCCGTTTCTTCAAGCGACAATTCCTGCACATTCTCCTGATTTTCACTACCCAAATGCTCACCAACATAAACGGTATAAGTCGTGTAGCCATATTGCAGCATGCGCTGTGCTATCTTATCGGGTGTATGCTCTTTAGTATCAGTAAGTATTCCGATTTTGGGCACACGCTCTATCAATGCTCTATCGAACTCTTGCCACGGACGACCTGTAAGGGAAACAACACGCATGTCATGGTAGGGCATCAGCAAGCGATGTGCCAACATCTGCAGGGAATTGAAGGTGGGATATAACTTAATATCAGCTTCGGGCATTTCGCGACGCAAGGTATTTGCAAAGCCAAAAAAGAGAGGATCGCCAGAAGCGAAAACGATAATTCCATTGAGCATCGAACATTGAACATCGAACATATCTCTGTATTGCTCAAAAACGGCGGAGAGCGGCACAGTGATGTCAATCCACACATAGTCTGCAGGCAAGAACGGACGCATGATATCATGATGACGTCGACCCCCACTGAACACCTTTCCATCCCTGATGATTTTTATCACTTCAGGAGGGAAATATGGCATTCCACTATCGTTCAATCCTATGACGACAAAATGATACATATTGCTCTAAACACTAAACCCTAAACTCCAAACCCTACAAATCTCTTCCAGGCTTCAACGCCTCTGCATCATCGTAGCAGAGAATGGCATTACAAAGGGTTGCAGCAAGGTTACTGCCACCCTTCCGACCTTCTACAATAATCTTAGGAATCTCCGTAAACGGTTTCACCATGTGCTTTGATTCACAGACATGAACAAAACCCACAGGCGCAGCTATCACTCCCGCAGGATGAGCTTTCCCCTTGCGGATAAGCGCACAAAGTTCCATCAAAGCGGTGGGTGCATTTCCAAAGGCAAACAGCGCATCGGGATGCTCTTCCACTGCCAAACGGATACCTGCTTGCGTACGAGTAATGCCTTTCTCCTCAGCCATCTGCTTTACCCTTGGATCGGATAAATAACAAAGCGCCTGCACTCCTAAGCGTTCCAAGGCCCCTTTACGAATACCGCTGGTAACCATTGTTACATCACTTATGATATACTTCAGGTCTCCATTTTTAATCTTCTGGAACAAGGTTTTTACAGCACCATCATCTGTGTAAAGGATGTCTTCCATCTGGAAGTCGGCTGTGGTATGTATGGCATGCAACAGCGCCCACTTATGGTCGAGCGGGATGTCCTTATTCTTCAGTTCGCTTTCGATGGTCTTAAAACTCTTAATCATGATGTTCTGACCAATCTTGTCGCATTCCTCTGTCTCTTCACGATAGTACCCACGAGGGGTGATGAAATGACCTTCCCATTGGTACGACTGTGTGTTGCCGATAATCAGTACAGTGAACATGTCAATGTCCTCTGGATCAAGATTAGCCAGTGTGGTAAGTGTTACCTCCTGCTCTGGTCTTCCTGCCTGACGAACATACCCCACAGGCGTATCTCCGCCACGTCCATGTTGAAGGAACAGTTCCTTCAGACGATAAAGTTCCCAGTAGCGTCCTTCGCTTTTGGGATTATAGACGGCTGTCACAAAATCAGCTTCTGCTGCAGCGATGATACGCTTCTCTATCGTAGCCCAAGGAGTCATCAAGTCTGAAAGAGAGATGACACAAAGATCGTGTCCGATAGGTGCACCAAGCAACGATGCTGCTTTTTGGAACGCACTGATGCCTGGAAGCGAAATCACCTCGATATCGCTCTGACGCTCCCGCTTCATCTCGTAGATCAGGGGAGTCATGCCATAGATACCTGCATCACCCGAACTGATAACGCACACGGTCTTGCCCTTCTCCGCAAGGTCAAAAGCCTGTTTGGCACGATCCAGCTCTCTTTTCATGCCCGTATCTATACACTCCGTTTCAGGCTTCAAATAGGGCTTCACAAAACGGAAATAGTATTTATATCCCACTATGACATCTGCTTCTTTCACTGCCTGAAGCACAGCGGGTGTGATATCGGCCTCACTGCCTGGTCCCAGACCTGCTACGATGATTCTTTTCATGACGTTCTTGTTTCTGCAAAAATACGAAAAATAATCATACCTCACCCTAACTCTCCCTTAACTTAGGGGAAGGAACATCATTATTATTTGAACTTTAATGTCAGTCCTCCCACCAACATACGTCCTGGTGAAAGCAAAGCTACATTCAATCCATAGGGACGAATGTCCTTACGATCGAAGATATTGTCCACTCCTAAAGAAGGTTCTATGAGCAGATGACGTGAGAAATTGAAGGTATGGCGTGTGTTGATGTTCCAGATTCCATAACCAGGGGCATCATCTTCTCCTGGGAAGTAGCGTTTACTCTGCATGCGTCCGCTAAGGTTCACATTCAGAGTATAATGTTTCCACATGTACTGATAACTGGCATTGATAGTCCCCGTATGACGGATGGATTTCTCGATGTTCTGCCATTCGCCGTCTATCTTTCCGCGAGCATAGGTAAGGTTATAGTTTCCAGATATAGAGAAGCCTGGGAAGAGATTCGCCATCACATCGAATTGCAGTCCACGAATAATGGCACGATCGAAGTTCACATAGAGTGTATAACGCTCTATACGGTTCATCTGGTCTTCTGTGATATCCAGATTCTGTTTGGCCCAATGAAGTGTCTCTATATCGATGGGATAGCTTTTCTTGGTTATCATATCATTCAGATAGTTCAAATAACCAGTAACAGAGGCACTAAACTTATTGGTATGATATTCCGCATTCAGTGAGAAATAATTGCTACTACCAGGCTTCAGATTTTTATTACCAATAGCAAGATCTGGTCTTCCACCTGAACGATCGTTGAAGTATTTGTAGTAAAGTTCATTGAGTTGTGGGGCAATGAAACCATGCGAATAAGTTCCACGGAAATTAAAATTGCCCAATGCATACATCAGTGAGAGCTTAGGGCTAAAATGTGAGCCTGCTGTTTCATGGTAATCATAGCGGGCACCTACAATGGCTTTCCAATCTTGCCAATGGGCTTCATGCTGAGCATAGCCAGAAAGGGTGTAGGCCGTACCTTCTACATTACCACTGCTGGCACGGAGTTCCTCCTGTTTGATATCTGTGCCAAAAACAGTGGTACTGTTGGTGGTAAAATGGAACACACCACGCAACTCTCCATCGTAGAACTTCTGGTTTTTGGAGAAAGCATATTCCCCAGCCTTGTAGCTGCTGTAATCCTCTATGTACTTATGTCGCTGGTCGTAGTCATCTATCGTAAAGTCAAACTGCAGGGAGTTTCGACGAGTAAACTTGTACAAGCCACCTGCCTCAAAGCGCCAAGACTCATAATGTAAGTCATAGTTGAAACCACCTGCTTTTCCTTTCTCTTTGGCAGGACGGTCCGTAATACGTCTATAATAATTACCACCTGCATAAAGCGAAAGTTTCTCGGAGGCAGTAAGAGTGAATTTTTGATTCACCATGTTGCTGTGAAACCCTGCAGAAAGAGGATAGAGACTTTCTTGTGTTCCCTGAATCTCACCATTTTTAATGATGTATGCCAACGGAGAGTTCTGCCAGCCATCACTGCGATCGTGCTTATAGGATGTCTGTGAACCAAAGATGCCTTTGGCAATATCGAGGTTGACATTCTCCGTAAACTGCCCCTTACCACTGACACGACTCTGACTGGTAAGTGATATCTCATCTTGCGGATCGTTGGTAATGATGTTGATTACGCCAGCAATGGCATCAGAACCATAGATAGAAGAACCTGCCCCATTCAGCACTTCTACACGCTTTACTCGACTGAGGTCTATGCGACTAAGGTCCACATTGTTCGATACGTCTCCAACCAGTTTATGCCCATTGAGCAAAATAAGTACATACTTGTTTGAGAGTCCATTCATCATCAGGTTTGACCCCATGGCATTAGGAGTAAACGACAACTGTGGCACGGCCATACTCAGTGCCTGTTGGAAGTCAGTGATACCTGTCTTCTTCAACTCTGCTGCCGTAATCACATTAACTGGCACCGCTGTACTTTTCAGGCGCTGGTGCGTACCTGTTCCTGTTACTACAATAGGATTTAATTCTCTTTCTGTAGGTTCCTGTTTGGATTCCTGTGCCATCGTCATCCCTGACACTGTCAGGCATAACATAAACAAGTATATTCTTTGGGATATTTTCATACAACTATTAAAATAAAAAGTTCCCTCCCCTGCCATTCAGGGGAGGGATAGGGAGAGGTCTCTCCCTCATCAAGAGTAATTTATGTGTGATGATAGCAAAATGTTCTCTTGTAAAAAATTATTCTGGATTCTTAGAATGATAGTAATCCAATGGTTCGCCTTCGATGGCATCAGCAGTGTGCTGCATCCACACGGCACGAACAGTGGGGAGTTCCAACAATCCAAATTCTATCATGGTGTCATCGTTGCAAGTGAAACCTGAACCCTTGGCACCAAAGTACATCTTCCAACTGGTATCCTCTACCTCACCCTCTTCATTGGCCATAGCCTGCAGTTCAGCAAAGGTATAGTTGTCAGGATCTACATCTTCTGGAAGGTCGTCACCAGCCATATCGTTATGTCCGTGATCACCGTCGATGGACATCAAAGGATGGCAGTAAACCTTCATATTCTTGGTAGTCAAACCTGCAGCCTTCATACGGGCATACACATGTGTCTTGAAGTTCTCCATCATATCTACTGTACCGACGAAATAGTTAGGGCTCAGTTTCTGCAAAGCATTTTCCAACTGAGTGTAACGTACGTTTGCCTTGTAAGTATCGTAAGCATCTGGATTACCATGGCCCATGAATGCTACGACATCGGTAGCAGCTTTGTCCTTATACAGTGCATGTAATTCATTTGCCACAGCAGGAACATCCACTAACTCATCCTGCAACAGAGGTACACCTAACTTCAAGGTTACACCTGCCAGATACTCATCTTCCAGATCACCATTAGCATTGTTAGCAAAGTCCTTGATGTAGTTGATCACACGGGTATATTCCTCACCAGGTATCACCTGCAGAGACTGTACTACAATCTCTTTGTACTGCACACCTTCCTGAGCGAAAGCTGTGAGCCAAAAGTTAGGAGCGTAGAAATTACGAGGATCTACGTTCTCACCAGCAGCCGCACGGTTGATACAGATAGCTGAAGAGAATGACAAAAATACGTCATAGTCCTTAAAAGTATCCTTGTAAGCACCAACAGCATCATCGAAAGCATCATAAGCCTGCTCCCAAGTTGAGCCAAAAGCAACGAGCAGGATAGCCTTATCATGCTTCTTGCTCTTCTTCACATTCTCTGTTACAGCATTCTGGTAGCGAGTCCAACTATTGTCCACTGGAACTTCAACAATCTTCTCCACTTCCTTAATGACTTCCACCTCTTTGATGATCTGCTCTGGATCATCACCACTGCATGCATTAAATGCGCCAGCAAGCAGCATGGCCATCATGGCCATGAAAAAATACTTAATCTTCATCATTACTATTACTTAAATTAGAGTTAAACTTATTGTTAGTTTTCTTACCTTTTGCAAATCGGACGGTGAGTGAGGCATAGATGGTGGTACCTGGAGTAGTCGTACCCAAATGCAAACCATGTGGCGTACGGTCCACATAGTTGAAGATGTTGTCGATGCCCGCCTCCAGACGATAGGTTGTGGTACTGCTCTTCCCAAAGTCATGGTTAGTACTCAGTCGCCAAATCTGGTAACCCTTACCATCGCCATCGCTTTGGTAGTAGCGCTTGCTGCTGGTACGTCCATAGATACCAGCCCCTAAACGATAGTTCTCAGAGAACCTATGCCCCCATGTCAGGAAGACATTGCTCTTATGATGTGCCATACCGTCTATAGTCACTTTCTTCATCTTGTCATGATTGTCATCGTAGATCTCGGCATCCGTATCTAGATAGCTGTAACCCATGCCTGCCGTCCACTCCTTGTAGGCATAGCGCAGACTCACATCAATGCCCTTGGTCTTTGCTGACTCTAGGTTCTTATATTGTTTGGTACGCTTCAACTCATATTGTGTCTGATATTCTATAGGAGCCATATAGTTTGGGACGTTCACCAGATTGATCATATCTTTCACGTCATTGATATACCCTGTTACATTCAAGGTAAATCCTATCCAACTGTACTCACCTCCCACGGAATAATAATTGGAAGTCTGCGGCTTGAGGTCCTCGTTACCCATATAGAGATAGGTACCATTCATATCCTTCACATAGAGATACTCCAGCTCCTTGGGCGTAGGTGTTTTGAATCCCTGACTCCATGTGGCACGCAGGCGAAAATCCCCCAAACTGAGCATACCAGAGATCTTAGGCGTGAGTTTCCACCCAAATTTCTGGTTCTTCGTCAGTCGCAAACCAGCAGTGATATTCAGCCAGCGGAACCAGTTAAACTCATCCTGCACGTAAGTAGCGGCTGTCCAGTCCTTCGCCTTACCACCTACCACACGCATAGGCGCACGCAACCAGTCGTAACGATACTCCAAACCTGCGCTCAGACGGTTTTCCAATGGCAGTTCGAACACACCCTTCAATGCCCCCATCGTACGTTGTTGGTCACTTTGTAGCATCTTGTCCTTAGGGAAATAAGGATAGTAGTGTGTGAACTTTCCCCAAGGGTCGTAGCCATCCATCAGCGTGGTATCTGTGAAGTTATAGAAATAAGCATGACGGTTCCAGTCCACATCCAAAGTCAGATAATCCGTCGCATTCAGTTTCAGTTTACCACCACCAGCTACAGAAGAGTTGTGGTACTCTAGATCATACGTCTTCACGTCATAATGTGGATGATGACCACTGGGGCGGTAGATACGTTTCCAGTACAAGCTACCCTCTGTATAGAATTGCAGGTTCTCATTCACATCGTAAGTAAATTTCTGTGCAATCTGCCAGTTAGTATTACGGTTGGTCGTCTTGTTACGACTATCAGTGATAGGTTTTTCCTTACCCATAGTATGCTCCACAGAGGTATTCTGCCATCCGTCAGAATGTTGCAACTGGAAATTGGTATAGCTTTGGAATTTGCCCAACTTAAAACCTATGCCGTTATGTTGTCTGAGGTCTCCATAGGAACCCACACGCGAGGTATTCTCCAGTAGCAATCCTTCATCATGTTTCTTAGTGATGATGTTGATTACGCCTGCGATGGCGTCGCTACCATAGAGTGCAGAGGAAGCACCCTTCACTATCTCGATCTTCTCGATGTTGTTGGGATCAATAAGGCTCAGGTCGTTCTCTCCACCCACATCACCATGCATGCGCTTGCCATCTATCATGATGAGGATATAGCTGTTGCCCAGTCCATTCATGGTGATGCCGCTACCCATGTCACTCCCATTGAAATCCAGCGAAGTAGCCAACATGCTCAGGATATCCTCTAGACTGTTGCCCGAGAAATTGCGCAACACCTTATTATTAATAACCTCCGTCTGCACAGGGGTATCCTTCAGCAAATGCTCCGTACCTGTACCAGTCACCACCACCTCTTCCAAGATGCGCGTCAATTCCTCCTCGCTCTTATTCTGGATGATGCTCTGTGCCAGCACTGTCTGCAATGACATCAAAAAAACTGCAACAAACAGGCAAATATGTTTCAAGTAATGCCTCATTCCTAATAATCATAATAGATAAGCATTACAGAGTCCTACGATGTATGGACAGATAGTCTAGATTCTGATACGGTCCCTACTCCTTACCTGGGAGCTCTGCATGCCGTTTATAACACGTGGAATTGGCAGGTATTCTGGCTTTCTCCATCTTGCCTGGGTCTTCCCATCTGCGCTACGGCAGACAGTGACACTTGCGGAGGCAAAACTTTTCTTGGGAGATTACAGCTGCAGGAACAGCTCCGGTCTTTCACACGGATTCCCTTGCACCCGAGGAGATAGAACTCACTCAGGTTTCCAAAACCGATACAAAGATAAGGATATTTTTTCTATAAGAAAAGAATTAGAGCAAAAATTCTTCCTCAGCACACCCAGCACGTTCCATCTCATCACGAGCCATAGCAAAAAGGGCATCACTAAGGCGGTTGACGAACTTCAGGATATCCGGATTCAGAGGTTCTTTACGATGAAGTGTCCAGAGCCTCCGCTCTGCACGCCTACATACCGTACGTGCCCATTGCAGGTGGGCAGAAAGAAGTGTCCCCCCTGGCAGAATAAAGTGTCTTGAGGAAGTAGTCTTGGCCTGTACATCGTCTATCAACTGCTCCAACTTGGCAGTCAGGTCAACCACATGCAACTGTCGTGGGTTGGTTTTTCCCTCAGGTGTGGCCACATGACTCATCACCCGCATCAGCTCATGGATAATCTCCGTGAGGAGTGCCTGGCGCTCATCGTCCTTTGGCATCAAGGTACGTGCCACACCCAGCATGGCGTTCAGCTCATCGAGCATTCCATTTGCCTCGATACGTGGATGATCCTTTGGGACTCGCACGCCTCCGCGAATGCTCGTCATCCCTTCGTCGCCTGTCTTAGTGTAGATTTTGTTCATTTCTAATCGAACAACTTGGTTATATCCGCCTCTCCCCAATACAAATGCGTATAGCTGGCTATCACGTTCTTGTAACGGAACACAGGGGTGGGTGTCAACTTCCCACGGGCATCATAGACCTTTGCCACCGAAGGAGGCATCAGCAAGTCACCCCCCTCCTGCTTCATGTACTGTGTATAATGGAACTCATGCCCCTTGAGTGTCTGACCCTTGTATTCCAATTGCCTATATCCTAAGGACAATTTACGATCCACCCTACGCATGGAGATATACACATTGAATATGCCCGCCAAAGGATAGATGCCAAAGGTAGTTGGGGAGCTGTCATAAACGACGCCTTGCGAGAGATAAATCAGTCCGCCACACTCTGCCAACACCTTTCCACCTGCCTCCACATAGTCGCGCAGCGAGTCCAGCGTCTTCTGTGCCTTGCTCAGTCGCTCCGCATGCTTTTCAGGATAGCCTCCAGGCAAATAAATCAGGTCGATGTTCTTTGGCAACGGCTTATTCAGTTCTGGGCTGAAAGTCCGCACCTTTCCTAATGAACGCAGTATGTCCAGATGCTCCTTATAAATGAAAGAAAACGACTCCTCGTTGTTCGCCACCAGGATGTTCCATTTGCCAACCTTCCTAGCACCTTTTCTCACACGCTTGGGCATAGGTCTCATCACCCGCTTCAGCAATAACTTGGTATCCACATGCTGCTTCAAGGTATTGACCAACTGGTTCAGCACCTCCTTGCCCTCTGCCTGACTGAAATCCAGTCCCAGATAGCGTGACCCTTGCTCCAGTTCCTTCTGCTTAGGCAAATACCCGAAGCACGTCAGCCCAAGGTCATCGCACACCTCCTGCAACATGGCATAGTGGCGTGCAGAACCCACCTTATTGAATATTACCCCAGCTATCTGTACATCGTCCCTGAACATCATGAAACCTTTCAGCAGCGGTGCCATGCTATATGCCGCGCTCTTTGCATCCACCACCAGCACCACAGGGATATCCAGCAGTCGGGCAATCTCCGCACTGCTACCCTTGTCGCGCTCATAGCCATCGTACATTCCCATCATTCCCTCTACCACCAGCGCATCGGCATCCTTGGCATAACGTGCATAAATCTCACGCACATGCTCCTCGCTGGCCATAAATGTATCCAGATTCACGGAAGAGCGCCCGCACACCTTGGTATGATACTTTGTATCTATATAGTCGGGCCCACATTTATAGGGCTGCACCGTCTTACCCATACTCACGAGCAACGCCATCAGTCCACGACTCACCGTAGTCTTTCCAGCCCCCGAGGTAGGTGCAGCAATCAGGAATTGAGGAATGTTTTTCATGACCTTAGTATGATAATATCAGAACTTGCAGCGCACGCCAACGAGGGCAAGGCCCTGCTCACCAGTACCAAGCTCCAAGAAGGCACGCAAGGTAGGGCTACCTGCCTCTACACCTATGAATGAAACCTGCCAGTTGGGATGGATAGAAGTATCACTCTCTCCATCAGCGTCCTCAGTGCGCACGGTGGCACCAAAAGCCAACTTAGAGTACATGCCGAAGTAGCGCTTACGAAGCCAGTCGAATTTTACAGCGGGCATCACGGTGTAATAGGTGTGCTTCAGCTCACCCGACTTACTGCTGCTGATATAGATGTCCTGTGTGCTCTTACCGTAAGCGAAGATACCACCCACACCAAGCCAGTTCTTAGCATGATAGAAATACTCCACTGACAGGGGGCCAACAAGTTTTTCATCGTCCAACTTGGCTCCTGCCATGATGGTGGCCATGTCCTCGAAGACATCAATCCATTGCGAATTGGCCAGATAACCATAGCTGACTGCAATCTCGTGCTTTGTGTCATCGTAACCTTCCTGAGCTTTCACACCAAAGGTCGTGAGCATAGTGGCTACTACCAAAAACAGAAGTTTTTTCATATTTCTTTTAATGGTTTATTATTAAGTTATTACATCTTCGCCATGGCTTGCTCCAGATCGGCAATGATGTCATCGACATTCTCGATGCCTACGGAGAGGCGAACCAAGTCGGGTGCCACGCCTGCCTCACGAAGCTGCTCGTCACTCATCTGACGATGGGTATGACTAGCAGGATGAAGCACGCAAGTACGGGCATCTGCCACATGGGTGACGATGCATATGAAATCCAGATTATCCATAAAGCGGATGGCATCTTCACGGGTACCCTTCAAGCCAAAGGCGATGACACCACAGGAGCCGTTGGGTAAGTATTTCTGCCCAAGGGCATAATACTTATTGGATGGCAATCCGCAATAGTTCACCCACCCCACCTTCGGGTTCTTTTCCAACCACTCTGCCACTTTCTGAGCATTCTCACAGTGACGAGGTACACGAAGATGCAGCGTTTCCAAGCCGAGATTCAGCAGGAAGCAGTTCTGCGGTGATGGAATAGAGCCGAGATCACGCATCAATTGTGACACAATCTTAGTGATATAGGCCTTCTTACCGAATGCCTTGGTATAGGTGAGTCCGTGATAGCTCTCATCAGGAGTAGTGAGACCAGGGAACTTCTCTGCATACTGCTCCCAATCGAAGTTTCCGCTATCCACAACGGCACCACCAACCTGTGTAGCATGACCATCCATATACTTAGTGGTGCTGTGCGTCACGATGTCGCATCCCCACTCGAAGGGGCGACAGTTGATTGGTGTAGCAAAGGTATTATCTACGATCAAAGGAACCCCATGCTTATGTGCCATTTTGGCAAAGCGCTCGATGTCGAACACGTTACCACCAGGATTGGAGATTGTCTCGCCAAAGAAACATTTGGTGTTAGGGCGGAACTCCTTTTCAATTTCCTCATCGCTCCAGTCGGGATCCACAAAAGTACATTCGATGCCAAGCTTCTTCAAGGTAACGCCAAAGAGGTTGAACGTACCACCATAGATGGTATTGGAGGTAATGAAATGGTCGCCTGCCTGACAGATATTGAACACAGCGTAGAAATTGGCGGCCTGTCCACTAGAGGTAAGCACGCACCCCACTCCACCTTCCAGCGCATTGATCTTCGCTGCTACAGCATCGTTGGTAGGATTAGCCAAACGCGTGTAGAAATATCCGTCGTCCTTCAGGTCGAAAAGACGAGCCATCTGTTCACTTGTTTCGTATTTGAATGTCGTGCTCTGGTAGATAGGCAGCACACGGGGCTCACCTTTCTTAGGAGTCCAACCTGCTTGTACGCAGAGGGTTTCTAAATTTTTCTTCATTCTCAATGCTCAATGTTAAATCACTGTAATTTTCGCTGCAAGGCCCTTGCACTTGTCGCGTAGGGCATTGATGTCGGAGCCAAGGGGAGCACTGCATACCACTACACCCATGCGACGATGGAAACGAGTGAAAGGTTTACCAAAGATACGCACATCTGTATCTTCTTCTTTCAAAGCTTCCTCGATGCCTGTATAATCGGGATAACCTTGCTTTTCTATCTGAGAGAGCACCACAGCACTGGCTCCAACCTTCTCCTGCTTGATGACAGGGATAGGATAACCAAGCACGGCACGGGCATGAAGTTCAAACTCACTAAAGTTCTGACAACCAGAGAGGGTCACCATACCTGTATCGTGTGGACGAGGAGACAACTCACTGAAGTAAACACCATCCTTGTTGCTTACAAAGAACTCCACACCCCAGATACCTGCACCCGTGAGGGCGCCAGTGACCTTAGCAGCCATCTCCTGTGCCTGCTTCAGATGCTCTGGACGCATAGGCATGGGTTGGAAACTCTCGCGATAATCGCCATCGATCTGCACATGTCCGATAGGAGCACAGAACAGCGTCTGTCCGTTCTTCTGGGTAACGGTGAGCAGGGTAATCTCGAAATCAAACTTGATGAATTCTTCGATAATCACCTCAGCGATATCACCACGACTGCCATGCTGTGCCTCATCCCAAGACTTTACGAGATCGGCCTCTGAACGTGCCACGCTCTGTCCGTGACCAGAAGACGACATCAATGGCTTGATGACGCAAGGGAAACCAATCTCCTTGGCATGATCTTGCAGTTCTGCCAAGGAAGCGGCATAACGATACTTGGCAGTCTTCACGCCAAGCTCCTTCGCAGCCAAGTCGCGGATGCTGCGACGGTTCATGGTATAGTTCACGGCACGTGCACTGGGCACCACCTGAATGCCTTGCTTCTCAAAATCGTACAGACGCTCCGTACGAATAGCTTCAATCTCAGGCACGATAATGTCGGGTTGATGCTTGGCAACGGCAGCAGCCAAAGCATCACCATCGAGCATACGAAACACTTCACATTCATCGGCTACCTGCATGGCAGGTGCATGTTCATAGGCATCACAAGCCACTACATACTGTCCAAGTCTCTTCATAGCAATGGTGAACTCCTTGCCAAGTTCACCAGAGCCAAGTAATAATATTTTTTTCATTTAGTTAGCGTTTTGGCGTTTTGGCGTTTTAGCTACCATGCTAACACGCTACCACGCGCTAAGATTATTGATGTTGTTCTCTTAATAAGTCGTTTACAGTTTTAACAGGGTTGAAAGTCGTGAGTGGTACCTCTACGAAGACGGTGTTCCAGTCGCTCATAGCACCATTCCACAGGCCTGGAAGTTCCAGAGCCTTGAGGTTGCGGCCACTCTTTGACTTGCTGGAGATAAAGCCCGTAGCAGGATCCACATACTTGGTGAGGTCGAATTTCTCGCCCTTGAAGTTGCGTACAGCGCAAACCAGATCCACAGGATTGAAGTGGGTTCCTTGTTCGAACATGGCTTTCTTCTCTGGATCGTTCATATCGATCTGAGAGCTCTCCAGAATCTGCAGGGAGATGGTACCATCGGAGTTGTAAGCCAAGAACGGACCACCACCAGGCTCGCCTACGTTCTTCACCATACCACAGACACGCATCGGACGGTTGAGTTTTTTCTTGAGGTAAACCACCAACTCCGTGTCTTCCAAAAGTTTGGTGTCAGGCAACTTGCAGAAGAGCTCTCTTTGCAGGAACTGAAGGATATCTATCACCTGTTCATGGGTATATTTGCCACTCTCCAGCAGTTGCAGGTAACCAAACACCTTCTGTTGCAAGGTAACCAATACACCAGCCAACAGTTTCTTATAAGTGATGGTGTCTGCCTTGAACTTATCTGGCACCACGTTGTCGATGTTCTTGATAAACACGATGTCGGCATCGAGGTCGTTAAGGTTCTCAATCAAGGCTCCATGACCACCAGGACGGAAGAACAGCTTGCCATCTACACGGAAAGGCTCGTTGTTCTCATCGGCTGCGATGGTATCGGTAGAGCTCTTCTGCTCTGAGAAGCTCACCTCGTAATGCACCCCATAGCGCTTTGCAAAGAGATTAGCCTTCTCCTCCACCAACTTCTCAAACAGCGCCCGATGTTCTGGAGAAACAGTGAAATGAATGTTCACCAGTCCTGAACGGTTGGTCGCATAAAGCGCACCTTCTACCAGATGTTCCTCTACAGGTGTACGTGCACCCTGATCATAGCGGTGGAATTTCAGCAAACCCTTTGGGAGCTGTCCGTAATTCAGTCCTGCCTCCCCCAATAATGCAGCTACCACAGGTTTATACTGTCCATCAGCCAGCAGTGTAGGGATGTCCTTTCCGGCAGTCTTCTGGCAAGCAGCGTTCAGATCTTCATAGAAAGCAAACTTCTGAATCTTGGCAAAAAACTCCTTCTCGAAATCGGTCTGTGGCTCATTATACTCAGCCTCCAAGAAACCGAACAAGTTTTTAAACATACGACTGGCTGCTCCAGAGGCTGGCACGAACTTCACCACCTTTCGCTCGCTCTGAATATAGGTATCCCACACACGCAGGTACAATTTCAGTGCATCGCCATCAGGCGAGAGAATGCCATTGTCCACAGAAGCTGCTGCAGCAAGTTTCAGATAAGGGAAACCCTTTTTGAAACAGTCTAACTGACGTGTAATCTGCTCTTCTGTAATGCCTTTAGAGGCCAAATAGTTCTTATCTTCTACAGTCAACATAACTTTATGCTTTGATTATTTTTACCAAAAGTACAAAAAAATTGTTATACGCATCAAGAAAACCGAAAGAAAAAAGTATTTTTACATCGATTTTATAATTGACATGGAAAATACCGCATTCTTTACCCTTGAAGAAAAGTCGCTGTTCTTCTCTCTCTACAGAGAATTACTTCGTGCTACAAGCGACTCTTTTTCGCCCACTGACCGTAAGAAACTGAAAGAACAACTTCGGGAGACGGCCATGAGCGGAAGGGTACAACGTGACATCTTCGGATTGAATCCCATCATAAAAGATTTACAGACAGCCTTGATACTCTTGCAGGAAATGGGCATGAAGCGGGCCTCTGTCTTGGCAGTGATGCTCAACGACGCTGTACGCTCTGGCGACCTCCCATTGGAGGAAGTTGAGCATGATTATGGGACCGACGTCGCACGTATCGTTCACGGTCTTATCCGTGTGCAGGAGCTTTATACCAAAAGTCCTACCATAGAAAGCGAGAACTTCAAGAAGTTGCTGCTTACATTCGCGGAGGACATGCGAGTGATTCTCATCATGATAGCCGACCGCGTAAACATCATGCGCCAGATACGTGATTCCGCGAATGAAGAAGCACGCTTAAAGGTGTCCAATGAGGCTTCTTACCTCTATGCTCCATTGGCACATAAACTTGGTCTTTACATGCTGAAATCGGAACTGGAGGACTTGAGCCTGAAGTACACCGAGCACGATATGTATTACTACATCAAGGACAAGCTCAATGAGACCAAAAAGAGTCGTGATGCCTATATCGATGCGTTCATTGCTCCACTAGAAAAGAAACTACAAGCAGCAGGTTTGAAGTTCCACATCAAGGGGCGCACTAAGAGCATTCACTCCATCTATCAGAAGATGAAGAAGCAGAAATGCCCGTTTGAAGGTGTTTATGACCTCTTTGCCATTCGTGTGATTCTGGATTCTGAGTATGAGAAAGAAAAGCAGGAATGCTGGCAAGTATATAGCATCGTGACGGATATGTACCAACCTAATCCTAACCGCTTGCGCGACTGGCTTTCCGTGCCTAAGAGCAATGGCTATGAGAGTCTGCACATCACGGTAATGGGTCCTCAGGGCAAGTGGGTAGAGGTACAGATACGCACAGAGCGCATGGATGCCATTGCAGAACGTGGTTTGGCTGCCCATTGGCGCTACAAGGGCATCAAGCAAGAGACAGGATTGGACACGTGGTTAACCTCCGTACGTGAAGCCCTTGAAACGGCTGATAGTAGTGATTTGGAGGTAATGGACCAGTTCAAGATGGATCTTTATGAAGATGAGGTATTTGTATTCACTCCAAAGGGGGATCTCTACAAATTGCCAAAGGGAGCCACAGTGCTCGACTTCGCCTTCCTGATTCATACTAAACTGGGATGCAGTTGCATAGGAGCCAAAGTAAACGGCAAGAATGTGCCTATCAAGCAGGTGCTGCATAGTGGTGACCAAGTGGAGATTATGACGCAGAGCACCCAGACGCCAAAACAGGGATGGTTAAACTATGTGGTGACTTCCAAGGCACGGGTGAAAATCAAGCAGGCACTCAAGGAAATGGCTGCACGACAGCATACGTTGGCCAAAGAGGAACTAGAGCGCAAGATGAAGAACCGCAAGATAGAATGGGATGAGAGCATCATGATGCAGCTTATCAAGCGCATGGGCTATAAGATCATCACCGATTTCTATCAGAGCATTGCCAATGGGACGCTGGATGTAAACCAGATTATCGACCAGTATGTAGAGCAGCAACGCAGAGTGCTGGAACCAGAAGCTACTACACACAGTGCAGAAGAGTTCACTCTGCAGAACATGAAAGTGGATGCTGACAGTCAGCCTAGTGATGATGTGCTGGTGATTGATCAGAACGTGAAGGGACTGAAGTTCCAATTGGCCAAGTGCTGCAATCCTATCTATGGGGATGATATCTTTGGCTTTGTATCTGTATTGCATGGCATCAAGATTCATCGCACCGACTGTCCCAATGCCAAGGATATGCGCGAGCGTTATGGCTATCGCATCGTAAAGGCAAGATGGGCAGGTAAGTCGATGGGAAAGAACTACCCTATCAACCTCAAAGTGGTGGGAAATGATGACATTGGCATTCTGACGAATATTACCAGTGTCATCAACAAAGAGGAAGGCATTTTGCTGCGCAGTGTCAACATCGATGCACACGATGGTCTTTTCTCTGGTACCCTTACCGTTTTGGTAAGCGACACCAGTAAGTTGGATGCACTGATTAAGAAACTGCGCACGGTAAGAGGTGTGAAACAGGTTTCGAGAAACTAATTAAAATTGAACATTGAACATTGAGCATTGAACATTACGGCTTCGCCGTTCCCATCCGTATGGCTAATTGTCAATTGTGAATTGTGAATTGTGAATTCTTAATGCTCAATGTTCAATGTTCAATGTTCAATAATTAAAGAAATGAAGTACGATTATAAGAAACAGCTCAGAAGCTTCAAGTACGCTTGGAAAGGCATATGCGCCTGTGTAGGAAAGGAGCAGAATTTGGACTTTCATCTGCTGGTGATGGTGCTGGTCATCATCGCAGGTTTTTACTTTGGCATCACCCGCATGGAATGGGTGGCAGTGATCTTGTGCTTTGGATTGGTGATTGGTGCAGAGCTGTTCAATAGTGCTGTGGAACGCCTCACCGACCTTGCCCATCCCGACTATAGCGAATTGGCAGGCAAAGTAAAGGACATCGCAGCAGGAGCCGTACTCGTCACTGCCATTGCTGCTGCAGCCGTAGGCTTGATTATTTTTGTACCGTATATATTTTAAGTACTGTCCACTGTCCACAACTGTCCACATTTTATTATGCGATTTCTAATCTACCAAAATTGTCCTATTCTTTAGATCATACACTTTATACGTCCAAGAAACTCCAAACGTAGTAATTTTATTTTTCTAGTTAGGAAATAAAAACTCCCTCACTAGGAAAAAATAATTTCCTAACGACCCTTTAGTAAAAAGCCCCCCCCTCACAATTGTTCTATTCTTTAGATTCATATTTATCATAGATTCGAGAATGTGGACAGTTGTGGACAGTGGACAGTCGTTTTTCTTTGACAAGCACCTTTCTATATCAAAAAATGTTTATCTTTGCCTCATCAACCATAAAGCAAGCAATATGAAAAAGATCTTACTTATTATTTCCTTGATGGTTTGCTGCCTTACTGCGAAGGCACAACTGGCAGAAAACAGCATCATGACTGTGAAAGAGTTGTTCGAACTGGCACAGAAAGACAATTTGGCTACTGTACAACAAGCCGTAGAAGCAAAAGGATATAAGAGTCGTGGTGGCAAATCTTTGATTTCCAAATGTTTTGCAAAAGATTGTACCTTGAACGGCTCTAATCAAGTCACAGCGATAAGTAATGTCAACACTGCCAGTACCGTG
>JAEEGH010005746.1_pt1 | contig 30934 bp, 33 predicted proteins | sample 9134181 | NCBI WGS metagenome assembly JAEEGH01 (sample SAMN16246544, study PRJNA631951) | gut metagenome | biome: gut microbiome; feature: rumen; material: DP-attached | host: Bos | place: Iran: Karaj | collected 2018-10
AACCGCCTTTTTTTCTTTGTCTTACAAGACTTACAATAGCAAGTACTATTATTATGGCAACTATAATTCCCACAATCAATGTCGGTAAAATATTATAATCTCCCATTAGCTTCACTCCTTTCATTTGTTTACAGCTTTTATTTTAACACATATATGCAAATTGTTTAATCTATTTATGCAGCGTTTGCCGCTGTTTCGAGTTTTACGCCTTTAGACGGTTTTCTTACCAACATAAATACAAGGAATACTATACCTGCAATGCCGAATACCGAACCAACTCCAAAGCCGTAGCCCTGAACAAGTCTTCCAACCTGGTAAACAATAAGTGAAATAAGGTATGCAAATCCGCATTCGTAAGCAATTGCAAATGCTGTCCATTTCTTTGAACGCATTTCCGCACCGATTGTACTCATTGCCGCAAAGCATGGAGCGCAAAGAAGGTTGAATATCATAAATGACATTGCCGCAAGTTTGCTTCCGAATATTGCTGCGATAGGTGCAAGACCCGCAACATCCACATTGTCAACCATTTCGGTTGCAACATCAGCATCACCGATTGATGTAAGTACACCGAATGTACCAACGATGTTTTCTTTTGCGGCAAGACCTGTAACTGTTGCAGCAACAGACTGCCACTGATCAAATCCGAGAGGTGCAAATATAAATGCAACCGCATTTCCGATGTTGTATAACATTGATTCCGAAACGTCTTCAACCATGTGGAATCCACCCTCAACGCCAAAGCTTGTAAGGAACCAAATAAGTACGCTTGTAATCAAGATAACCGTGCATGCTTTTTTAGCAAATGCCCATGTTCTGTCAAAAATGCTTCTTCCGATATTTCTTCCGATAGGAATATGATATGCAGGAAGTTCGATAATGAACGGAGCTGCTTCACCGGCAAAAAGTCTTGTTTTCTTAAGCATAATACCTGTGATTACAACAGCCGCAATACCGATAAAGTAAGCAAGAGGTGCAACCCACCATGTACCGTTAAATACAGCACCTGCGATTAAAGCAATAATAGGAAGCTTAGCACCACATGGCATAAATGTTACGGTCATGATGCTCATTCTTCTGTCGCGCTGGTTCTCGATGGTTCTTGATGCCATGATTCCCGGAATACCGCAACCCGTACCGATAAGCATTGGAATAAATGATTTACCCGACATACCGAATTTTCTGAAGATTCTATCCATGATGAAGGCTACTCTTGCCATATAACCAATATCTTCCAAAATAGCAAGGAAGAAGAAGAGAATAATCATCTGCGGAATAAATCCGATTACAGCACCGACACCGCCGATTATACCATCAACCAAAAGTCCGTTTAACCAGTCTGCGCATCCTATGCTTTCAAGGCCCGCCGAAATAGGTGCCTGGATCCATTCACCTACAAGTACATCATTTGTAAAGTCGGTTACGATTGTACCGATTGTTGTTACCGTTACGAAGTAAACACCGATCATAATAAGCACAAATATCGGGAGTGCCAAAATACGATTGGTTACAATTCTGTCGATTTTATCAGATGTTGTCATTTTTTTCTTCTCTTTCTGATAACAATCTTTAAGAATTGTTGTTATTGCTGTATATCTTTCGTCTGTTATGATGCTTTCGCCGTCATCATCCATTTTTTCTTCATATGCTTTGATGATTTCGAGCATTTCTTTTGTAGGAGCCGCAACTTCTTTGTCGTTTTCAAAGTTTTTGATTGCAAGCCAACGTCTTATACGAGCATCAACATCTTCCGAAAGAAGATTTTCGATTTTTGTAATTACTTCTTCTGTTTCAGGGCTGAATTTCATTGCTTCCTGACCTTCTGCATTTTTGGCAAGATCGATTGCAATTTTACAAAGCTCTTTGATACCTGTCTTTTTCAATGCCGAGATACCAACCACTTTACATCCCATTTTCTGCGAAAGAGCGTTTAAATCGATTTTATCGGCACTCTTTTCAACTCTGTCCATCATATTAAGAGCAATCACAACAGGGATACCAAGTTCCATAGCCTGAGTTGTAAGGTAAAGATTACGCTCAATGTTTGTGGCATCAACAATGTTTATGATTGCATCCGGTTTTTCATCGATAATATATTTTCTTGAAACAACTTCTTCAAGTGTGTATGGTGATAAAGAATAAATTCCCGGTAAATCGGCAATGATTACGTCTTTATGTCCTTTAAGCACACCCTCTTTTTTTTCTACTGTTACACCCGGCCAGTTACCAACTGTCTGGTTTGCACCGGTAAGTTCGTTAAATAATGTTGTTTTACCCGAGTTAGGGTTACCAACCAGGGCAATTCTAAGCTTTTCCATTTTTATTCCTCCGTTATTAGTTAACCATTATCATTTCCGCTTCGCTTTTTCTTAAGGAAAGTTCATAACCTCTTACCGTAACCTCAATAGGGTCACCCAGAGGCGCAACTTTTCTTACATAAACAGAAACGTTTTTTGTGATTCCCATGTCCATAATTCTTCTTTTAATGGCACCTTCACCACAAACCTTGCTAACTGTAACGGTTTGTCCGTTTGCGACTTCTTTAAGTGTCTTCATTTTAAAATCTCTCCTTTTATTAGATGTAGATTCTTTTTGCCATATCTTTACCTATGGCAATTCTTGAACCCTTAACATTAACAATCATATTTCCACCCGATTCGGAAACAACTTCAATATCCGCTCCGCTTACAAAACCCAAGTTTCCCAGGAAGCGCACTGTTTCCTCTTTTCCTTTTACTTTTGCTATCGTCAATTTTTCGCCGATTGGCGCTACGTATAAAGGCATCACTTTTTACCTCCGACTCTCCTTTATTTACGCGTGAAGCGTAAAATTCAGAAATTTTCCTATAAAATATTAGTTAGTTTGCATTTACTAACCTATAAGTTAGCACATTCTAACCATTGTGTCAACTCCTTATTAAGAATTTTTTTCAATTGATTTTTAACTCATATGATGGTAGAATAAATTTCGATAGTTTCAAAGGAGGATGTTAGACATGCCAACATGGGCAATAGTTTTGATTATAGTTGCTGCAGTAGTGGTTGCGGCATTTATCGCATTATATTTTTTCGGAAAAAGAATTCAAAAGAGACAGGACGAACAGCAAGAAGCCATTGAAGCAGCTTCACAGAATATGACTTTGTTCATTATTGATAAAAAGAAAATGAGAGCCAAAAACTCCGGATTACCTAAGGTTGTTCAGGATCAAATGCCAAGAAGATTCAGACTTGCAAAACTTCCTTGCGTTAAGGTTAAAGTCGGTCCGAGAGTTATGACAATGCTTGCTGACAACGATGTTTTCAAACAGCTTCTTCCAAAGCAGGAAGTTAAAGCAACCGTAAGCGGTATTTACATTACATCGGCAAAAAGAATTCGCGGTCCCGTACCGGAAGCTCCAAAGAAAAAGAGATTTAAACTTTTCTAGATTTAAAAAGGTTAAGCAAATTGCTTAACCTTTTATTTTTTCTACTTTTATTTCCATTGTGTTTTTGCTTGCAAAAGCGCCGTTCATTATAATGTCATATTGCATGGCAAGTTTCAAATCATCAGCCGTTTCAAACACCCTTATAAACTTGGTATCAAAGCTTATTTTTAAAGAACCGCCGTAAACATTAAAATCCGTTTCTTCCGTAATCCCTGTTTTGAAGCCCATCTTTGTGGTGATTTTATCTGCCTTATTCTTTTTTACAACCGATATTTTATCACCGTCAATTTTTATCATCGAACTGTCATAACCGGATTCTTTAACATTTTCTTCATATACAATGTAATTGACACTTTCGCGTTTTGACCATTCGCCTTTTGATTTAGTTTCGATTATTTCTTCATTGCCGCTTTCATCAGTATGAATGGCTTTTATATATACATTTACTTTATCTGCCATAAATGCCTTTCTAGTAGCTCTCTATATTAATCTTTTTGGTATTGTCGATTTCCAAATCCAATATAAGTTTTGCCGCTTCATTAAATGACTCCGGCGCATCGCTTACATAAAACTCGTGAAATGGTTTTTCCTTTGATTCGGATAAAAGTCCCTGTTCTTCAAGAACTTTTTTAAGCACCAACACGGTTTCGTAGGCCGGATTCACAAGGCTTACGTTTTCACCCACAACGCTCTGTATTGTTTCTTTGAGAAGAGGATAATGAGTACAGCCCAGTACCAATGTGTCTATATTCATCTCCATCAAAGGTTGGAGATAACGCTTTGCCATTGTTAAAGTTACGCTGTCGGTTGCCATGGATTCTTCCACCAAAGGAACGAACAAAGGACATGCTTTTCCGTAAACTTCTATCTCCGAATCTTCATTTTGTATAAAACGAGCATACAATTTACTGTTTACGGTACCGATTGTTCCTATTACGCCGACTTTTTTATTTCTCGTTTGCCTTGCAGCAGCTCTTGCTCCCGGCAAAACCACACCCACAACGGGTATATCAAGTTCTTTTTCCAGTTCTTCGAAGGCAAAAGCACTTGCCGTATTGCAAGCAATAACTATGGCTTTAACCTCTTTTGTTCGCAAGAAATTGGTTATTTGTCTTGCAAAACCAAGAACCGTATCTTTTGATTTGCTACCATATGGAATGCGCGCCGAATCGGCAAAATATACGATTTTTTCATTCGGTAAATTGCGCATTATTTCTTTTGCTACCGTGAGCCCACCGACACCGGAGTCAAATACTCCGATTGGGAGCGATTTATTATCAACCATTTTAAACAGCCTTTCCGTCATCTTTTAATCTAAAATATGTCATCATTGCCTTTTGAAGCATTTTTCCGTCCTGATCGTTTATAACGATTTCGACGATTATCATGCGCTTGCCTGCTTTGATTACATTAGCCTCGGCAACCAGCTTTGTTACGTTCAAAGTAGGATTAATATAGTTAATGTCGCTTCTTACCGTTGTAACCCTTTTGGCAACCGTACATGCTGCAAAACCTCCGACAGTATCCGCCAAAGAAAATACAGCTCCGCCGTGTATGCTTCCGATTGGATTATGATGAAAATCTTTTATTTCGATTTCGCCTTTTGCAAAGCCTTCTTTCATCTCGGTTACTTTTATTCCGACATAGTCAGTAAAGCCCACATTTTGATATTTGTATAACTCGTCTATATTAATATCCATAAGCTATCTGCTCCTTAAGTTAAAGTGCTCACTACATTATAACCGCTTTAGAGCAAAAAAGAAAGAAGCTTAATCCCCAAAAAGCTTCTTTCTTTTTTTATATATTATAACCTTCTCAATAAATTTCTTTGGAACAATATAGATTATACAACACAATTACCATAAGCACAATAGCTTTTATTGTGAATCATCTCTACCGTTTGTACAAAATTTATCGAGCTTTTTGTGCACCTTGCACAAGCAATTTCTTTTGCTTAACAGAATTGTAACATTATTTTTTCGCTTCTGTAGTTGTTGTTTCACCCTCGACAGTCGTCTCCGGTTCTTTATACAAAGGATTTTTTACAACACCATAGCCTTCGCATGTAGGACATACCACAAGTCCCGAACCACCGCAATGGGTACAGAGTCTTTCATTCGGTGCCGGATTCGTCCATGTGGAATTGGTGTCGTCATTATAAAGGATTTCATATTGAGAATCTATTCCGTCGCCACCGCACTCCGGACATGCAATCATTCCGATACCCTTGCATGTTGAACATGTAAGCTCTGCAGGTTGGGTTACTCCCTCTTTTACCACTTTTGTAAGTTTTGCCGTTGTTTTATCAAAGGTAAGCTCACTTTCCATTCCAAGGAAATACTCAAAGAAATGAGCCGTTGCATATAAACATTTGTTGTAAACAACAGGTGCCGTCGTTCTTATTGGCTTATCATCATAGTAAAGTACGTTCTTTCCTTCACGAAGATATAATACTTTTCCGTTTATCTCGGTTGTCAATGTTGAATTTGAATCGCTTTCGACATATTTGATGTCATAATAATCCAATACATCTTTCACGGGATAATACAAGCACTGCTCATCCGTCTCTTCAATACTGAAATAAGTGGTTGTCTGCGGCTGAGTCGTTGTTGCTTGAGTATTTGCCGCAGTTGTTGTCTGAGCCTGTGTTGTGGTTGTTTTATTTGTGCCCGTTGTTGTCGTTTCATTGCCCGATTTGTTATCGCTTGCGGCTTTTGCAGTATCCGACGTTTCTTCGTCATCAAATAAATCGTCGTATTTTTCGGATTTATGTTCAAGAAGATATTCTGCCGTATATCTGAAAGGATAATGTTTTGTTTCCATCAAATTATCCTCAATGGACAACTGATACAAAACATGACCGTCATCCGTCACATAAGGAAATTCCGTAATTCCCCCATCTTTTGCAATATCGATGGAATCATCGCAAGCCGTAAGCACAACAGCTGCCATAACTACCAACATGATTAATGCCAAAAACTTTTTCATAGCCTTTACCTTTCTTAGCTAAAATAAACCAGATGGTCTTCCGGCTCACTTGCAGCTTCGATTTTTTCAAATTTGAGCATAGGAACTTCGTCCTTAACATCCGGATCGTAATCCATAAAAACTTTTGCCGTAAGCACAGCCCAGGATTTGTTTTCCAGCTCTTTGCTCTTATCATAGAAACATTTCAGACCCAAGAACTGAATATCATCCGCGCAACATGTCATGGCAAATCTGCCTGCCGCGAAATATTCGTCTTTTGTGCCCTCACCGTTATATATAACCGATAAAAACTCTATTGTTTTACCTACATATTTTTCCGGATGATCGTGCAAATCAAGATACCAAAGCCCATAATCCGTCTCCGGAATTTTGATAAAATCGCCGCTTATATCAAATGGAACTCCGTCATCTCCGCCTTGCTCGATTGTACCGTCGCTTCTTTCATAAGCGATTTGAACTTTTCTGTTGATGGATTTAATATTTTGTCTGTATTTTTGCTTAGGTGTATCATCCGTACATCTGTTGATAATGATTAAATCCGACAAAAACAAATTTTCAAAAATCATTGAGCGCATATTTTGAAGATATGAATCAAATGTTGTCGCATCAACCAAAGACATAATTTGAACAAGCTGCCAATTGTCAGGAAGCTTTCCTTCATCGCCGATTGTATCGTATTTCCAAGTACCGTTGTACTCGACGAATATAATATGAGGCTCATATTTGGCTTCCAATTCATCCATTTTCTCTCTGGTGAACTCATCTTCGGAAGCTATTTCCACGAGATTGGCATTATACTTCTTTTTAAGCTCTATCTCGTCGTATTCTTCTTCCCCATCCTCGCACATAATAATAAGTACGCGGGATTTCTTGCCAAAATCGTTTTCATCAAGTGTTTCTTTTATGAATGTTGTTTTTCCGCTGTCCATAAAACCCGTAACAAGATAAACGGGGATTTCAAGATCTCTTTTTCCTAACATATTCCAAATAAAGCTTTTACGTCCGCTTCGTCGACTGTTGTGCCAATTACTACAAGTCTTCCGGTATAATCCGCGCTGCCTTCGCGTATCTCATAGTCTCCCGGAACCATATCAAACTGAATCCAGTTTCCGTCCGTCAACTCTACAATACCCTTTGCACGAAGAATGCATTCGTATTTTTCTTCTTTTGTCAAGCTGTCGAGAGCTTTTGTAAGAAGGTCTTTGTCAAACTTATGAGCTGTTTCGATTCCGACACTGACAAAGGCGTCATCCGCATGATGATGGTGATGGTGATCGTGGTCATGATCGTGGCAACCGCAATCGCAATCTTCACCATGCTCGTGATGGTGGTGATGCTCGTGATCATGGTCATGGTCATGATGATGATGTTCATGTTCATGCTCATGCTCGTGGTCATGGTCGTGATCATGATGATGTTGTTCATGTTCATGTTCGTGGTGATGATGTTCATGTTCATCATCCAACACGAGAGATACTTTTGCAAAAGCATCCGCAATTTTCTTAGCTTCTATATTTTCCCACGGTGTTGTAATAATATTTGCATCGTGATTTTTTTCTTTTATAAGCTTAATGCACTCATCAAGTTTTGCATCATCCAACTCTCCCGTACGGCTAAGTACGATTGTTGTTGCATTTTCAAGCTGGTCGTTAAAGAATTCGCCGAAAGCTTTCATCTGCTTAGCGGCACGTTTTGCATTAACAACAACAACTTTTGCGCAAATCTCCATAGGATGATTTTCGGCTGCGTTTTTAATGGCAAGCTCCACATCGGACAAGCCCGCAACGCCCGAAGGTTCGATAATAATTCTGTCAGGATGATATTCGTCGATAACCTTCTTCATATTTTCCGTAAAGTCCCCTGCCAAAGAGCAGCAGATGCATCCCGAATTAAGCTCGGACACTTCGATTTTTGAATCTTTTAAAAATCCGCCGTCGATTCCGACTTCACCGAATTCGTTTTCAATAAGAACAAGCTTCTCGCCTTCGTAAACACCTTCGGCAAGAAGTTTTTTAATCAATGTTGTTTTTCCGGCACCCAAAAAGCCTGAAAAAATCTCTACTTTTGTCATATTTTCACCTCGTTTATTCTTTTAAAGCTTTCTCTTTTCTTTGTTCGGAGCGTATCCTATTAAAAAGATCTGATTTTATCCTCCGAATCATCAGTGTTATCTATAGATAAGATTTTAACATAATAACCGTTTTTTTCATTTACGGAAACGTAACAACGATCTCCGCATTTTTTGCCCAAAAGTGCCCTTCCGATGGGTGACTCGATACTGATATACCCTTGCAAGGATTCGCTTCTGATACTTGTTACCAGCTTAAACTTTTCCACCGAACCGTCATCTTCAAATTCGATTTCGACGGTATTGTTCATTCCCACTTCATCGGCATCGGAAGAATCATCGATAACTTCTGCAAATTTAAGCATTCTGTCCAAATACTTGATTCTGCCTTCGTTTTGATTTTTCTCTCTTTTGGCTGCGTAATACTCGTAATTTTCGCTTAAATCCCCTTGCGCTCTTGCTTCCTTAACGGCCGCAATAAGCTTCGGACGAAGTTCCAAAGTACGATATCTTATTTCTTCTTCGATTTTTTTTACATCGTTTTCGGTTAATCTGTTTGCCATAATAACACCTGTGATTTATTCTTTATCAATGATTAGTCTACCACATTTTTAGATAAAATCAAATTATAGTTAGCCGGCACAATCATTCGATCCTTCCGAACGAATCATATCGACTCCGTGCTTAATTGGGTTGATTACAGCCTCAATATTTTCCAATGCCGCCTTTTTGCTGCCGGGCAAATTTACAATAAGAGATTCGTCCCTTATTCCCGCAACACTTCTTGAAAGGCAAGCTTTATCCGTTATTTCCATACTCTTTGCTCGCATAGCCTCAGGGATTCCGGGTGTCAGCCTTTCAATAACCTCAAGGCTTGCCTCGGGAGTTACGTCTCTCTTTGTAAAGCCCGTACCCCCGGTGGTTAAAATAAGTCCTGCTTTAAGCTCATCCGCGCATTTAATAAGTTCTTTTTTTATATCCTCTTTTTCATCGGCTACTATGGCCGTATAAATCGGATTCCAACCCTTTTCTTTTAAAAAGTCCACAAGAGCCGGACCGCTTGTGTCCACGCGTTCCCCTCTTGCGCCTTTATCGCTGATTGTTATAACTGCTGCCGTATATTCCATATTATCCTCTCTCAAAATCGCCGTGCATTCCGCCTGTTTTTTTAAGCAGGCAAATGTCCGTAATCTCCATATCTTTTTGCACAGCCTTGCACATATCGTAAACCGTAAGAGCCGCGCATGATACCGCCGTCAATGCTTCCATTTCCACACCTGTTTTGCCATCGCAAGCCACACATGCTTCAATGTCCACCCTGCATTTTTCTTCATTAAGGCTAAGTTTTAAATCTATTCCGTTAATAATTATAGGATGGCACATGGGAATAATGTCCGGAGTCTTTTTTGCCCCCATAATTCCCGCAACCTGGGCAACGGACAAAACATCTCCTTTTTTCATACCGCCGCTTTTAATAAGCTCAAAAGTTTCTTTATTAACTATTACGCTTCCTCTTGCAACAGCACTTCTGTGGCTTATTTCTTTTTCTCCCACATTAACCATTCTTGCTTTTCCCTCATCATTAAAATGAGAAAAATCCTTTTTTTCTTCCATATTTTTATCCTTCTTGCTGTAATCTATAATAAAATCCGCAATGCCTTCTTCATCGTTAATATCAAAGCAGGGAACTTTTAGATTGTCGGGCTTGTAATCACAAGCTATGGCTATAAAGCTGTTATAATCAGCCGTAAAGCCCTTGCCCGTGGCCTTCCTGCAAAGTCCTATTCTTGGGATGTTTTCGCCTTTATAGCCCTCCACAAGGATAATGTCTGCATTTTTTATATCCGCCAAAATATCCTTAAAGCTTGCAAAGCCCTTTTCCATCCTTGCATATTTTTTATCCGATGCAATCACCGTAATGTCGGAGCCCGCCGCACTGAAGCGATAGCTGTCCTTTCCTTCCTTATCAATCTCGAAGTCGTGGGCATCGTGTTTTACTACCGCAACTCTGAATCCTTTGCTTTTAAGAATTCTTATTATCTTTTCAATCAATGTGGTTTTGCCCGTGCCCGAATAAGCCGCAAAACCCATAATCGGAATATTGTTTTTCATATTATTTAACCTTTTGATTCTATCCGCCTATGCAGTTCATGCTTCTTGCCGATTTTGTAAAGTTGCCGAAAGACAAGTCGCCGTGTGCGATAGGCTTATTCAATATCGCCTCTTTAAAAGCTTCCTTCATGGACAACTCATCCAAGCCTTTAATGTTAATCTCTCTTTCGCTGTGAAGGCAAGGCTTTATTTTACCGTCTGCCGTCAGTCTTATTCTGTTGCAGCTTGCACAAAAATGATTGCTTACGGCGCTTATAAACCCGACTCTTCCAAGGCCGCCTTCGTATTTGTAAAGCTTAGCAACGGAGCCTTTATCTTCCTCGGAAAGCATCTCATCATCTAAATTTTGCAAGCCTTTTAAACTCGCCGCCAAATAGTCAAGAGGCACAAAGCTTTCTTTACCGAAATTCGCTTCCCTGTTCATAGGCATAAGTTCAATAAAACGCAGATCAAGCGGGTATTTTAAAGTAAGCTTTGAAAGACTTTCCGCCTCGTCGTCGTTAAAACCGCCTATAAGAACAGTATTAATCTTTACCTTTTCAAAGCCTTCCTTAAGGGCCGCTTTGATGCCGCGTTTTACGCTTTCCAGCTCATCCCTTCCGGTCATATACAAAAACTTTTCCCTATCCAATGTATCAAGGCTTATATTTACCCCTTTTACACCGGCTTCTTTTAGGTCTTTTGCGTATTTTTCAAGTAAAACTCCGTTTGTGGTAATGCAAAGATTTTCCACTCCTTCAAGCTCGCTTATTTTCCTGCAAATATCAATTATGTTTCTCTTAAGCAAAGGCTCTCCGCCGGTTAATCTGAACTTTCTGATGCCGAGAGATATGGCAGTTTTAACCCCTTTAATCATTTCCTCCAAGGTCATCATATCTTCGTGTGCTTTTTTGCAGACACCCTGCTCGGGCATACAATATTTGCACCTTAGATTGCAAAGGTCCGTTAGCGATATTCTGAGATATGTTATTTCACGTCCAAAACTATCAATCATAATCACTACAGGCAAAGCTTGCTGTGCCTGTTTCAGCAAAACTAATATCTTCCGAATGTACAATTCGGATAATGGCAGCTTTTACACATTTGGCATAGACCGCCGTCTCCAAGGTTTACAAGGTCGTGTTTCGTAAGTTTAAGATTTGTAAATGTTTGCGGCAAAAGCACATCAAACATTGTAGTGGGAAGGCTTATTGCCGCTCCCGGCACTCCCATAATGGGAATGTCCCCAAGATAGGCCAGCAGTGTCATATTACCGGGCTGGGCCGGAATACCGTGGCTGATAATTTCGGCTCCGAGATTACGAATGGCCGTTGGTGTAAGGTCATCGGGATCCACGCTCATACCACCTGTGAAAATAAGCATGTTCGCACCCTTATCCAAAAGTTTTTTTGCGGCATCCACAATCATATTAAGGTCGTCATCGCAAATCTTAACGCCTATAATCTCTGATGGAAATTTTTTCAATTTTTCCCTAACCACCGGCTCGAATTTGTCCTTAATTCTGCCGTTGTAGATTTCCGAACCCGTTACAATCACGCCGACTTTTTTGTAATTGTATTCAAGTATTTCAAAAAGCTTCTCTTCCATGCAAAGCCTTTCGTATTCTATAATCTGTTCTTCTTTTGTAACCAATGGCACGATTCGCATGGATGCAAGTCTGTCCCCTGCCTTTATAGGATAGTGGTCGGGAATGGAAGAAACCGTAATATCACCGATAGAATTAATCTTTTTAAGAAGGCCTGTATTGACCCTGAAAAGCCCCTCAATATCCGCCATTAAAAGAGTTTTACCTTCACTGATTTCCGTATAGTGAGCTCCTTTAACGGGCACTGCCTCAGACATCCTTCTTGCGCAGTCTTCTTCGTGAATCTCTCCCGCATTTTCTTCCCAAACAAATACCGTTTTCTTGCCTATATCAAGCATTTTTTCTATATCCGCTTTCTCTATAACATGACCTCTTTTAAAAAGAGCGCCTTTAAAACCATCATACATGGCCGTAAGATCGTGACAAAGCGTCATTCCTATTGCATCTTCAACTTTAACTTTTTTCATGATATAAACCTTAAATTCTTAAATTTACTATATTCTGAAAACCTTCAATATTGTTCCCTTTTCAATAGGTCCCGAGCCTGCCGGGATAATCGCAATCAAATCGCTTTCAATAAGGCTTGAAAGCACTACATTTCCTTGATTTTTCGGAAAGTCAATATAAGCCTTTCCATCTTCCAAAAGAAGTTTGCCCCTAATAAATCTGGCAGCTTTACTTTGCTTTTTAAAATCAGACCCCGCTATTACTTCAAAAGTTTTGCGTTCATAGTCTTTTCTTCCCGCAAGTTTAAGAAGCGCCGGCATGCAAACCGCATAAAGATTTATCAAAGATGATGCGGGATTACCCGAAAGTCCCAAGACTAATTTGCCGTCTTTTTCACCGTAACAGCATGCCATACCCGGCTTCATGGCAACACCTTTTATTAAAAGAGTGGCTCCCGCCTTTTCAAACGCTTCCGGAGTTTTATCATAATCACCCACGGAAACACCACCTGTTGTAATCAGGCCGTCGCAAGTTTCAAGTCCTTTTTTTACAAGTTTTGCAATTGTTTCGGCATCGTCCCCGGCATTTCCCAGATTTACCGGCACAAGGCCCATTTTCTTTAGGGCTGCCGTCAAACTGAATCTGTTTGAATTGTATATTTTTCCTGCTTTTAGGCTTTCGCCGGGCTCAATCAGTTCGTTACCCGTTGAAACAATAGCGATTTTTGCCTGCTTAAAGACCTCAACTTCCGAAAAATTCTCGGATGCCAAAACTCCCATAAGCCCCGTGTCTATTACAGTACCGGCAACTGCCAAAAGATCGCCGCATTTGACGTCCTCACCGGCGTATATAATATTTTCGCCGCTTTTAAACTCACTGAAAATCTTAACTTCCAAAGGGCTAAACTCAGTCAGCTCGTAGGCGCAAACAGCATCCGCTCCCTTTGGTATCGGTGCACCGGTTAAAATCTTTACCGCTGTGCCTTTTGTGACTTCTTTTGTGGGAATGGCTCCGGCCGGAACTTCTTCCAATATTTCCAAAGTCATCGGTTTTTCCTTTGATGCGCCTTTGCTATCCTGCGCCCTGAAAGCATATCCGTCCAAGGGCGACCTGTCAAAAGGCGGAATATCGGCCTTTGCTTTCAAATCAAATGCCAAGACTCTGCCCGCCGCCTCTTCCAGGGGAATGATTTCCTTGCCTATAATATTTACCTTTTCAAGAAGAGTTTTTATTGCCTCTTCAACGCTTACTTTTTCCAACATATTAAACCTCTCGGTCACCGTTTTTATTTCAAAAACAAAATTGCTTCTTTCGGAATCTCTATTTTAAGATTTGAATCATCAAGCCTTTTGCGACTTTCCTTATCCGTCTCCCAGCCTATGTTTGTCAGGCAGTCTGTCCCCTTTGGCTTAAGCATAAGAGTGTATGAAAAAGGATTTTCGATTTCTTCCGTAAGCTCTGCATCGAAGATGTTTTCCGCATCCCCGGAAGTCTCCAAAGCCGCATCCTTTATATAATGCATTCTTACTCCTATATAATTTGTATCTTTTGGGATAGCATCAACAAACAACGTTATCCCCCAATCTTTTGCAAAAAGCCTGTGCTCATCCACTTTTTCCACGGGGGAAATATTTTTACAACCCGTAAGAATTGCCGCATTTTTGGTTAAAGGTCTTTTAAACACATCTTCTTTTTTGCCGATGCAGTCAATGCTGCCCCTGCCCATAATAGCTATGGTTTGGGAAAGGCGAAATACTTCGTCTCTGTCGTGACTTACCAAAATCACGCTTTTGTTAAGGGATGAAAGAACCTTTCTTAAGTTTTGCTCCAATTTAAATCTTATATGGCTGTCCAACGCCGAAAAAGGCTCGTCAAGAAGCAACACATCCGGCTCGTTCAACAAAATTCTTGCCAGGGCAACTCTTTGTTTTTGCCCACCGGAAAGCTGTCTCGGGAACTTATCTTTGCAATCTTCTATCCCGAATTTTTCAAGCATTTCATAAATCTTTTCGATTTGTTTTTTATCTTTAAGCCCCTCTCTTAGGTTCTTATACACATTCATATTTGGAAAAAGGGCATAAGATTGGAAAAGATAACCCACTCCTCTTTTCCCCGGCGGCAAATTAATGTGTCTTTCCGAATCAAAAAGGACTTTGTCATCCAACACAATTCGACCTCTGTCCGGCTTTTCGATACCCGCAATGCATTTTAAGCTAAGGCTTTTGCCGCAGCCACTTGCACCAAGCAAAGAAAAGACTTCTTTTTGTGTATTAAATTGTACTTTTAAACAAAAATCGCCGAAGCTCTTTTCTATATCTACAAACAGTGACAAATCCTTTTCTCCCTCAGTTTCTTAATCTTTAACTGTAATCAGCCGCAGGCTTTGGCTTCTTGTCTCGTTTCTCAAGCAAATTTATTATCAGCATTATAGCTGCGGAAATCACTATATTTATTATTACCCATTTCATTGCTCCAACATTGTCATTGTTGCGCCAAAGCTGATAAACCGTTGTGGAAATGGTTGCGGTTCTTCCCGGTGTATAGCCCGCAACCATGCTTGTTGCACCGTATTCGCCAAGTGCCCTTGCAAAAGAAAGCACAATTCCCGCAAGTATCCCCTGTTTGCAACAAGGAAGCATTATTTTCCAAAAGATTCGAGTATTGCTCATCCCCAAGGTTTTTCCCGCGTAAGCCAAGTCTTTGTCAAAGCTTTCAAAAGCAGCTCTTGCGGTCCTGTACATAAGCGGAAAAATGATAACCAATGTTGAAAAAATCGCCGACCACCAGGTCATGGTCATTTTAAAGCCGAAGACATCATAAACCCATGCACCGATTAGGTGTTTTGGGCCCAAAAGCCGCAAAATCAAATATCCGATAACCGTCGGCGGCAGTACCAAGGGAAGGGTTAGAATCGTATCGAATACGCCTTTAAGAACTCTTGGCAATTTGGCTAAATAATAAGCAAGAAAAATCCCCACAAAGAATACAATTCCCGTGCTTATTAAGGATATTCTTATTGAATTCAACAAAGGATACCAATCCATCCCTTTTCCTCTCTGTAATCTTATAAAAAAATCTAATTCTCAATTGTTAGCATCACTATCTGTCTGGAGGGTGCTAAATCCCACTTTTTCAAATATTTCTTTGGATTCATCCGTCTGTAAAAAGGCAAGAAAATCTTTTGCCAAATCGGGATTTTTTGAAATATTAAGCACTGCAGCCGGATAAATTACCTGTCCGCACATTTCTTTTGTTGCGCTGTCTACGCTTTCAAGTCCGGCGGAAAATGCATCGGTGGCATAAACCACTCCGCAGTCTACCAATGCTTCATCCACCTGAGTCGTTACTTCTTTAACGTTGGAGCCGTAAGTTAATACTCCTTTATCCGCAAGACTTGATTCTTCCAGTCCGAAGTAAGCAAATATTTTTTGCGTATACTGACCTACCGGTACATCCTCATTTCCCATTGCCATTTTGATGTTGCCTGCATTTAATGCATTTGCCAAGTCACTAAAGGAATTGATTCCCGCAGGGTTGCCTTCGGGCACCACCAATACCACCTTGTTTTCAAGAAGGTTAAGTCTTGTTCCTTGAAGCACAAAATCAAGGCTGTCGGGATTCTTTTCAGCATCCGATCTAATATCGATTTGATCCATTTGCTTCATGGCTGCCGAAATAAATATGTCGCAATATGCCCCTTCTTCAATTTGAGTTTTTAGAGTTCCCGATGAATCAAATGTGTAAACCAACTCAACTCCGGGATTTTCAGCCTCGTAGAGCTCTTTAATCTCATTTAATGTCTCTGTCATGGAAGCTGCGGCAAATACAACAAGCTCTTTTTCTTCGGCAGCTTTGTTGCTTTTACCGCATCCCGCAAGGCAAACAATAGATAAAGCTACAACTGTTGTTAATGCAATCGCTTTTTTAAAATGGTTACTTTTCATTTCTTTTCGAAAATCCGTCTGTTTTAAGGATTTTCTTCCTCCTCTTTTTTAGCTTATAAAGCCTAATAAATAGACGGATTAAATATTTATTATTTGGCATACAAAAACAAGAAAAGGGCCCGTTTAGATAAACGGACCCCTTGGTTAGCTGATTTTGTACCAAAAATATATGTCCGTCCTCTTTTCAATAATGGAAGGCTGACAGGTTTCCCTGATTCAACCCCGGGTTGGGTTTACCAACCGGCCTAAGCTTCATGGCTATCGCTTTAGAAGAATAGGCTCGAAGACAATGTTGTAAGCTGTTATTTAGACTTCAGCACCCAGCAAGAACGCCATTACCGCTTTTTCTGCGTGACGTCTGTTTTCTGCTTCGTCTAAAATAAATTCCATATTTTTATCAACCACGGATTGAGAAATCTCATATCCGATGTGCATCGGCATGTCATGCATTACCTTTGCTTTTGAGCCTTCCATAAGCTCATCGTTAATCTGATACGGAAGCATCTTTCCGACAGTTTCTTCTTTTTTCTTTGCATATGCCGGATTGTTGAAGAATTCCATACCAACCCATGTATCCGTATACAAAATGTCCATGTCTCTTACATATTTGTTAAGTTCTTCCTTGGACATTGATGTATCAAGCTCAACATAGTAACCTGTTTTCTTTGCATTTTCGTAAAAGTCCGCAGGCACATTTGTGTTATTATCAAGAGGCGTAAAACCGTAAAGTTTTCCAATCTGCATCTTTGTAAAGAATTCAACCAATGAGTTAAATACATTGTTTTTAGCGCCGATGTAAAGGAATTTAACATCCAATGAACCGAAATGCTCAATAATTGTAAGAGCATCCGCCAAAATCTGACATGGATGATAGGTGCTGTCACAACCGTTGATAAAAGGTACAGTTGTCTTTTTATCAAAAAGTTTAACCATTTCATTATCAATAAGGCGACCCATAATAATATCAACATTTCTGCCTACATACTGAAGCTCGCTGGTTGTGTCACCAAGCACAAAGTTTGAATCCTTGTAAAGCTGGTAGTAATATGTTCCACCAAGCTCCGTAATACCGGTCGCAAAAGAAAGGTATGTTCTTGTTGATGTCTTTTCAAACAAAAGATATAACTTTTTACCTTCCAAAAGTTTGCTGTACTTTTTCTGATCTGCCTTAATAGTTTTTGCCATGTCGAGGATTTTAAGAAGTTCTTCTTTTGTGTAACCCTCAAAATTAATCATATTTCTCATTGCATGTCCACCTTTAATGTTTAAGTATTTATCGCTAAATTTAGTCACCCTTTTCAAAGGGTGACTAAACTTTTAAATCTTTACAAACATTATTTAATAATTTTCTTTGCCAACTCGATTATTCCGTCCGCGATTGTATCGGCACTTAAGCGATCGCTGCTTATGCAAATATCGTAAGCTCTTGAATCGCCCCAATCATAGTCGCAATAGCCGTTATGATAATGTTTTCTTTCGGAATCGATTCTCTTCATTTCGGCAGATGCCTTTTTCTCGTCAATACCTTCGCGTTGCATTATACGTTCGATTCGTTTTTCTTTGCTGCCAAAAACGAATACCGATACCGCATTATCGTTATCTTTCAATACTTCTTCGGCGCATCTTCCCACAACCACAAAGCTTTCGCCCGCTTCGGCTTTTTCTCTGATGAAGAAAAATTGCATAAATGCCAAGTTCTCTTCCATGGAATTTGAAAGGCCTCTCATGTGACGTGTAAAGAAAGGATTGCTTGGTTTTTCATCAAACTTGCTCATGATTTCCGCATTAATCTGACCTTCTTCTTCCATCTTTTTCAAGATGTTTTTGTCATATAATGTAATTCCCAACTTGTTTGAAATCTTTTCGGCAATATCAAGACCGCCGCTACCAAACTCTCTGCTAACCGCTATAATAATTTGTTTACCCATAACTGTACTCCTCCGATGTTTCTGATTTCGGAACCCCATCCGATATAAGGAAATAATACCCTTATGATATATATAAATATACCATGAAACACGGAACTTATGCAAATAAAAATAGGATTAATCCATTAGTTTTTCCTTAGCTTCTGCATAGTTAAACACAGGTCCCTCAAGGCAGACATAGGTGTCATTAATCTTACAATGACCGCATTTACCCGCACCGCAGCACATTTTTCTTTCGAAGGAGACCCAGATTTTATCATCCGTGACTCCGTGTTTTGCACACTCGAGAGCCGAAAACTTCATCATCGGAGGTGGACCGACGATTACTACATTATAGTCTTCGAAACTGTCCCAAGGAATCTTATCCACATGAGCCGTAACCATGCCCTGCTCAAAGCCTTCCTCTTCGCCGTTATCCAAAGTTGCGATCATATTGAATTTGCCTTTGAATTTGTTTATTTCATCTCTGAACAAAACCGCATCGGAATTTTTAAATCCAGATATTATGTTAACCGATTTGCATACTTCCGGATGATTATAAAAATGGTTTATCATTGTAAGCACCGGCGCCATGGCAGTACCACCGCATATTACAACCAAATCCTTGTGTTCAAACTGTTTAACCGGAAATGCATTTCCGTAAGGTCCTCTAAGGAAAATATTTTTACCCGGTTCAAGGTCGAATATGGCATGGGTTAACTGACCTACATTTCTTATGGTAAATTCAACATATCCCGGGCCTTTTCCGCTGGCGGAAATCGGCGCTTCTCCGATTTTTGGAAGGGAAAGCATAAAGAACTGTCCGAAATCCGGGTCCTTGTCGCACTCCACTCTGAAGGTGAACTCGGTTTTTGTATGCCTTATAATGCTTAAAATCTTATGAGGCTTTGTTATTAAAACATTTTCATTTTCCATGCTATTTCACCTCCAACTTGTCTACTTCTTCTGCCAACGTGTTTATTGTATTTGAAAAATCAATATCTTCAGGACATCTGTTGATGCAACGACCGCAACCGACGCACATGTGCTCGCTTCCTCCGAATCTTGCATTGTAGTCGTAGATTTTATGCATGGTCTTAAAACGCATCATTGTATCCGGCTGCTTTCTTGCAACGTTGCCGCCCGCAGTTTTTGAATAATCCGGTAACATACAAGACGACCAAATACGTCTTCTCTCACCACGACGAGAGTTTTCCTGGTTAAGATAATCCTTGGTATCAAAACAGGTGCAAGTTGGACAAACCGTATTGCAGCCACCGCAGGAAATACATTCGTCGTTATATTTTTTCCACATATCAAGAGCAAAAACATCTTTCATATTGTCCTTTGTGATACTCGGAATTCTTACTTTAAGCTTGTTTTCCTCTACGAAGGACGGTGTATAATCTGCCTTAGTAAGGTCCTTAAAGAAATTATCAAAGTCCACATCCTTAACAAGGATTTTTATATCATCGCCGTTAAAGCCAAACGCTACGGAATAATCCTCGCTCTTGTTTGTTCCCATGCTTACGCAGTAGCATTTATCAAAAGATTCCTTGCATTCTATCAAGAAAACTTTAAGTCTGTCGCGATACTGTTTGTAGTAAACATCGCTCCAACCGCCGTTTGAAAGAAAAATATTGTCCATTCTCTTAAGGGCATTGATATCACAGGCCCTGGCAAATACCACTATTCCTTTCGGATCCTTGTAAGTTGTTTCTTTTACGCCGTTTTCATCAAATGAAAAGATAGTCTGGGAAATAGGATAAATAACCTCTTTCGGTGAAAAATCCGACTGCTTGTCAAGTACCATTTCCGAGACGCTATCGACTTCCTGATAACGCACAATATCCGTTTCTTCCCCTGTTTCAGCGTCTTTTGTGAATTTCGGAGCATATACCCTGTAGGACTTTTTAAGCTCTGCCAAAACTTTATCCAACTCGTCGGTCTTGCACTTATAGCTTGCTCCCGATACGATTCCGCCGCTTTTATCATTAATGATGCGGTCCAAAATATATGCATCCATACGAACAAAGCTTGATACAAGCTCTGCTGCCATTCTGTAAAATTCCGTATCGGCGTTTTCTCTGACGTCTATACAAAATGACGGAAGCCAGTTAAGCAAATGCTTGTTAATAAACTTTTTCTGCTCTTCAAGACTTGGAAGCATTTCCGTCATTTCCAAGCCTTCCTCTATAAGATAGGCCATAAAGTTCATTTCCAAACTTATGTGGTCTTCCAATATTTTATCTTCGCCGGAATCGGGTTCAATACCCTTTGCAGCGTAAATATCGCAAATATCGCTCCATGCTTCCTGCATAACTATTTTCTTTGAGCTTGTATAAACCGATTCGTAAGGCATGGCAGCAACGCCTTGTGCTTGCCCCGCCCCAAGAAAAGTCTTTGCATAGTCCACAGCCAAATCTTCCAAAGATTCTCCGGCATCATATTCAAAATATGCGGCAAGTCGCTCCAGCGCGGCCTTAAATCCCACTATTTCGTTTTCCTTTCTGTCGAGAGGAAGTTTAAGACCCGCAAGTTCTTTTAAGAACTCTTCATCCGCTTCCTTACTGAAAAATCTCGCAAGGAGGATGTATAGATTTTTTCGATTGTTGCTTAAGGTTTTCAGCTCGTTTTTATAATCAATCATACAACTTTCCTCCTTTTCCGAAAGATACTTCGTCCAATTCCTGCGGCAAGACATCTTGCCATGGTGCATTCTTAAGAATATATCTTGTTGATGGTTTGTTTCCGAAATCACGAAGTGTAAATACATGCTCCGGACCCGCCTCGGCAATCAACTTCGATACTTCGCTTTCCGGATCGTTAATATCTCCGAAATGGAGTGCTCTGCCGGTACAATTTCTTATGCAAGCAGGCTGTTCGCCCTTTTCCCTTGCTTCCGAGCAAATGGTGCATTTATCCATCCTCTGGCGCATCGGGCTGAATGTATTTGCGTGATACGGGCAAGCCTTGTTACAGCTCTTACAACCGATACATTTTCTTGAATCAAGTCTTATTACCCCATCTTCACGGCTCTTATAAAGAGCTCCCGTAGGACAGACTTTTACGCAAACAGGATCTTCACACTGCTGGCACATTGTCTGTAAGAAATACATTTTAAGGTCCGGGAATTTGCCGATCGGTCCCACCTGTCTTACTTTTGTTCTGTCGGAACCAAGGTCTGTTCCGTTTTCCATTTTGCACGCCACCTGGCAGCCTTTACAGCCGATGCAGCGGTCAACTTCTATTACAAATGCTAATTGTTTCATTAAAACTTCACCTCCGCTGTAGGGTCTGTAGGCATCGCAAGCCATCTTGCAAAGTCTTGAGGGTTTGTAAGTATACCTTCCGGCGCACCCTCCGCAGGATAAACCTTAACCAAAAATGCTCTGAGTGTATAGGTTCCAACAACATCGTTAAAAGGTGCATCCGCTTTGGTTAAGACATTTACGTTCATTTCTTTCCAACCGTGAGTTTCGGTATTTAATGTTTCCGGATTCCAGAAACGTTCCATATAAACCGCACCCGGCTTGATGCCTTCCGTAACGGAAACCACAGCTCTTATTCTGCCGCGTTTTGACTCAACCCAAGCCCAAGCTCCGTCTTCAAGGCCGTATTTTTCGGCGTCAGTCGGATACATCCAAATCTCAGGTACAGGATAGATTTCTCTGAGCCACGGCACGTTTCGGAGTGTATTGTGATGGAAATAAGGCACACGACCGTTGGTCATAACCAGCGGATATTCCTTTGCAAATTCTGCATCTCTCGGACTTTCGGCCGGCTCCAAGTAATAAGGCAACGGCTCGTAGTCTTTTGATGCGGGCGGAAGTTCGCATTTTGCAAAAGGCTTACCGGTTCTTCCAAGGGTAATCATGCTTTCAAGATAAACCTCGCATTTCTTGGAAGGCGTGTTAAATCCTCTTTCCTTGCCTGTCTTTTCATCTATATGTTTGTAAACGTAATAATCTTTCCATTCTTCCTTAGACATATATGTGTAAGGAGTGTTTTTCTTAAGATCGTCAAAGCTTAAGCCCACACGACTAAGGAAATGATCCCAAAGATCCGTAACCTTATCCCAGTAAGGAAGGTCATTGCCCATGTAATCCGCATCAAAGGCCTTCGCACAGTCCTCGTCACCAAGTTCGCCGCAACGCTTACAAATCTTAGACCAAATGAGAGTTTCATCCATTGTTTCCCAAAGATGAACCACCTGCTGTCTTGCGCATAAAGTGTTACATGTTTCCACAATCATGTCGGTTTCAAGCCACTCTTCCGTCGGAAGAAGGATGTCCGCGTAAGCTGAAAATGATGTAGGATACATATACATATGAACTATGAAATCAAGTTCGTCTATAACTCGTCTTACCTTCTGAGAATCGGCAACCGCTGCCATTTTGTTACCGGAACGGTCAATCCAAACACGAGGCTTGTAAGGCTTGCCTGTAAGTACCGCATCAAAAACGCTGGTAATATGTCCCGCAAACCAAATATGTAATCCCTTGTGCTCGATACCGCCAAGCCTTTTCTTAAGCTGTTCGTCCGGAAGCTTGGAAGCCGCAATAGGTACAGGATAATTTGGCATATCAAAAACGCCGCTGGTTCTGAAACGCTGAAGAAGCGCACCCGGGCGCTCAACATTGCCAACCAGAATATCAAGTGTTGCCGCTGCCATAGCTGCCTGTGTTGAGTTTGGTGTCTGGTCGGTGCTTACACCGATTGCAAGACCGCTTGGTGTGTTTTCGGCATAAAGCCTAATACCCTTTTCGATTCTTTCGGGGTCAAGCTCACATATTTCGCCGGCAACTTCCAAAGTGTATTTTTCAACACTTTCCCAAAGAAGCTGCATGCCTGTTTTGTAGGTCTTTCCTTCATGTTCAAAAGTTCCCATCAAAGCAGGTGAAAGGCTGTCATCCCATGGATATTCCATTTCTTTCGGAGAATTTGTTTTTTCATCCCAAACATAGAATGTATCGGGAATGTTTTCATCATTACTTACACTTGCACGCCAATTCATCTTTGTTTCGACGTCTACAAGGTAAGGAAGATTTGTCCATTTCATAACGAAATCTTCGTCGTATAATTTGTTTTCAATAATATATCTGATCCATGCAAGCTGCAAAGCAACATCGGTACCCGGGCGAAGCGGAAGCCATACATCTGCTTTTGCCGCATCCGGTGTGAGACGTGGGTCGATAACTACGGTTTTAACGCCGTTAGCGCGAAGGTCCGCTACAGCACCGCCGCCGCTTGCAGGACATGAATATGAAGGGTCTGTACCCCAAAGTACAAGTGTTTTTATAGGAGTATCGAATGTATCATATATTTCAAGAGCGTTGGAATCCGCAATACTTGGGTCAACGCCGCCGTACATCATGGTGTATGCAACTACACGAGGAAGATAGCACTGAGCGCAGCCCGGCTCGAACCAGTTTGGAGTACCAAAAATATTACAGAAACGTGCAATACTCCAAATTTCCGGATTGCCGCCGCCACCGGTTGAGCAAAATACTGTTTCCGCACCGTACTTTTGCTTAGTTTCCACAAGCTTGTGAGCAATAATGTCGATTGCCTTTTCCCAGGAAATACGGCGCCATTTGTTTTCCCCGCGCTTGCCCACACGCATCATAGGATATTTGTTTCTGTTTGGATGATAAAGAGCCTGAATACCCGACAATCCCTTTGCGCACATTCTACCTTTGCTCATGCGATCCGCAGGGTCGCCTTCAAGCTTGATAACACGACCGTTTTTAACTGTGGCAATAACGCCGCAGTTGGCAATACAGGCACGACAGCATGTTTTCACACGCTTTATCTCGTCTTCCTTCTTTTCCTTTTTTTCGCTTTTTTTGAACATGGAAAGCTTGCCGGCATCTTTAATGCCTTCCACGGTAGTTGCCGCTACAAAGTCCATGTCAAATCCTTGTTTTTTCTCGCTCATATAGATTCCTCACTCCTTTGGCATACCTTTGGTATACCATAATTATAACCCACCAATTTTCAATGTCAAGTTATTTATAATTTTAACGAAAAAGAGCGCCTTTTACAAGACGCCCTTTTCCCACCTTACAATAATTAACATTATTGTTTCTATGCTAACGGTTTCCCGTTATAGCCTAAGGTAATTATATTGTTTTGAATTTCATTTCTTTATATTTTGGATAAAGTTTCTGAACTTCTTCCTGACGTTTGAAGAAATCGATTCTTGTTTCTACGATTTCGTCAAGGTGAAGGTCACGACATTCGTTTTTGTTTCTGTCACGGCTGAGTCCGTCAGGAGCAAGAACAAATTTAACTTTGCCTGTAGCTTCATCTCTTACCAAGTCACCGCCGGCACCGCAAACCGCACATTCGAAAGGCCACTGTACGCCATCCCAATGAACTTCACCCGGGAATACAAGTCCGCCGTGGCAGTTAGGGCAAAGACCCCAATCTTCATCACCAAGCCAGCCTCTTTGTTCAGGTGGTGTCTGGATTGATTTGATAATGTTTTCACCCATTTTGTGAGCTCTTGCAAGCTGATCAGCCTTAAGAAGAACGTTACCCGGACGACCGTTTCTTGTTGCTCTCATCTGATCTACAACCTGAATTGACTGTGTAAACATTGTTGCAGCCATTGATTCAAGACCGAATCCCATCCAGTCGTGGCAAGAACCACCAACGGAAATAAGGCCTGCTACGCAATGTGGATCTTCTTTAACTACGCCGATTTTAAGAAGGAATGCAAGCTCGTAAGCCAAAAATCTCTGAGCAAATACTGTGTAAAGACCGCTTGGTGTTAAGTCATATACAGGAACACCAACGATGATAGCGTTCTGCTGCTGGAAAACATCCATGATTTTCTGCATATCATCTTTGTCTTTCAAAACACAACCCGGATAGTTATCTCTCTTACCCTGAGCCATTTCACCCATCATCATTGTACATGATTCGCAACCCGTACATGGTTTGATGTTGTAATCAAAAAGGTTGATTAATGTACATTCTGCGCCTTTTTCCTGACAGGCACTGAGTGCTTCCTTAACAAGAATTTCGCTGTTACCGTTATGACGGCCTGCTACAATACCTAATACTTTCATTTTTGATCTCCTCTTCTTCAGGTTAAACCTGATTGTTGTTTTTCTTTTTGGATGTGTGAGTGCGCACACTTCCACGTTTATATATATTCTAACAAGTAGATTGTTAAAAAAATATCATTAATAAATTTAAATTTGTTGCTTTTCCAACATTTTTTTCCAATTTGTCTAAAAAGTCTTTTATCAAATGAAAAATTGCTATATAATAAAAGGCATATTAAATATTGTATACAATAACGAGGAAAAAAGATGTCCAAAGAAGATCCGAGAGTAAAAAAGACTTTAAACTGTATAGACGATGCTTTGCTTAAGAACCTTGAAACAACGCCTTTAGCAAAGATAACGGTTGATACCATCTGCAAAGAAGCGGACATTAACCGTTCAACTTTTTATAAATATTATACGGATAAATATGACTTGCTTGATAAATACATCAACAAAACCATCAAGGAATTCAGCGAGCATATGATGCCTTTCTTTATTGATGCTTCGGTTAAAGAGATAGAAGAGCCGGAATACCGCGACTATTTAAAGAAAGCATTGGGATTTTTGCAGTCCAAGCGCGATGCTTATGTTATTTTGTGGTCTGCGGGTATGGAAAGAGATGTTTACGACGAAATGATTGAAGCCGAGGCCAATAACATATTTGAAAGAATGAGCGATACAATCGATGAAACATCGGATAAATATCTTTTCTTAAAACTGTTTGCGAGAACCTTCCCAAACAATCTTTTAATGTGCGTAAAATGGTGGTTTGAACACGATGAACAAGTCAGCCTTGATGAGTTTACAAAACTTATCGATGACATCACCAAGGATGGCGTGTTCAGGGTGTTCAGAAGGTTGGTGTAATCAATTATTTTTTCCTTCTTCCTTGAGATTGTCCAAATAATTTATTAGGCTGGAAATCATGGAGCAGAATTCGTCAATGGATTCGTCATCTTCTAAAAATACATCTTCTTTTGCGTCACCGTCCGCATTTCCAAAAAGTTTGTAACCGGTTTGATAAATGCGACGGATTTCTTTGCCTTCAAAAAAGTAATCCCAATTATAGTCCGTTTCACCGTCTTTATTAGTTTTACGCTGCACTTCTCTAAGAAGCTTATTCTTTCCGTCCTTATCTTCTGACATTATAGGATAGTGTATTACGTAGCAGTTATCACCTGCTTTACATTGTAATTTTTCATTTGGACATCCTGCATCTTTATTTTCATGAGCTATCATAAACTGTACTCTACCAATCGCTTCATTAACGTTATAACTACTATCATCAATGTTTAACGATGTAAAGCTTATGTAATATGCCGTTTTTCTCCCCATATTAAAGCTAATACCTATGTGTTGATTAATAAGTCCCGCATGATTTCTATTCCCTCTGCTACCATTTATTTGTATTTTATATTTCTCGGGACAATTTGGGCCTCCTAGCTTTTCAGCTACTTTTTTAGCAATAGTTCTCATATACCCTATTATTTCATTATAAGCAGACAGAATATCTTCTTTTGTTTTTGTTTCGCTGTTTTTGAAAGACATTTTAATTCACTTCCTTTTTTAAAAATCGTATTACATCTAATCAAATATAAAGCACCCGGACCGTCAAACTACCGATTCGGGTGCTTTGTTTTCCAATATATATTATTTATTAAATGCTTAATCTATATATCCATCTTCTCCATTTCCCCAATGTACATCATAATCAGAGCCAACTCCAGTATCTACATAGCCATATGTACCATCACCCCAAGCACCTGCAAATATAATATTATTACTAAATAATGTAAAAAAAATAATTATTATACTAAAAATAAATTTTTTCATATTAGTCAATCCTTTATTATAAAACTTAAATCATATGATTTTACTAGATCTCCATAACCTGGAGTACTCGTACTATGCCAAAAATAAATTGTCTCTGTACCATTTGAAAAATATTTACATTCTTCACCAACTTCTTCGCCGTCACCTATATAGCTATATCCTAAATAAGCAGCAATATCAAAAACTACTACTTCATCAATGTCGGATCTGTTTTTATTTTCTGGTGTATAATTTACACGATATGCGCATACACCTACATGATCATGTGTAATATTTAAATATCCACCACTTACATAAGGGTATCCTGCATCCCTACATCTATTTAGAGCTACTTCATGTGTATTATATTGTGGTCCATCATAATATGCTCCACCATTTTCTCCTTGGCTATTGTTATTTTCTGTATTATAATCTGTATTATCTACATTATTATATTCTTCATTTGGTTGTACTTCTGCTGGCTTATCAACTACATTGATTGTAAAATCAACAGAAACATCTTTTCCATTGTCTTTTACAACAAAATTAATAGTATTTTCTCCAACTACTAATTCAACCGGTGTAATTGTAAATTCTGTTAATTCTTTTTCAGATTTATCAGTATATACACCAATTACAGTAAATAAATCCTTTGTAATTGCAGAATCAGTATAAAAAACAGTTGTTTCATCCTTTAAAGCAACTTTTAATGATTCTAAACTAATTGTTTTCTTTGTTGTTTCTTTTTCTTTTGTTTCCTTTGTTTCATTTTCTGCCGCAACAACAACATCATTGTTGTTGACATTATTATTATGTACAACAACCCCGGTTGTGACTCCACCGGCTACAACTGCTGCTGCAACTATTCCTGCTACTAATTTATGCTGCACTATAATCGCTGCCAATTTTAATAAAAATGCTTTCATTTTTCGAACCTCTTCCTCTCTATAACCAAATATTTAAAACAAACAATCAAATCCTATAGTTCCTGCCCCGTCCCCTGCTCGAAATCAGCACGTTTTCACTTTCTTAAGTTAAACAAGAAAGGTATCCTTTGAATTCAACCTATTAACTTATCAATGAACCGATGTTTCGACCGCAAAGTCACGCATTATAGGAATAGATAAAAGCCGGAGGCTTTTATCTATTCCTATCAGTTAATACTTTTATTTATGTATATGTAAGCTACTTGACAGTATGTGATACTCGTAGAGTATCACGCGCGCGAAGCGCGCTGTTTTTGGGCGGAAATTCGGCATCAAAAAGCCACTATATCGCTACAGTGATATAGTGGCTTTTTAAAGCTAATGTCATTTTTACACTTTTATGAGTTTAATTCCAGCAAATCCTCCATCCTACAATGAAGGGTTCTGCTCAAGCGCAACAAGGTTGCAGCGGCGGTTTTGTTGATATCGCGCTGCCTTTGCTCAAACATTTGAATCTGCCTTAAAGGCACTTCTGATTCTCGGGCGAGCTGAGACTGTGAATAGCCACATGCCTCTCGACGCGCACGCAACCTAACCATAGGATATACTTCAAGCATTATCTCGTTCATTTTATCTACAAACTGCATAATATCCATCTCGTGATATGGGCTGTACATCGCAATTATTTTCGACAAGTGCACAGCGTTTAGGATTTCCATAAAAGGCCTACCGCTATACCATTGATAGTATGCCAGTGCCCATCCGCTCCAGTATTCCGGAGATTTATCCAGATACATCTCATCCTCTTTTTCTTCATAAGCAATATTCACCTCATCAAGAACAAGCCTCGCAATCTCGCATCCGTTCATGCCGGCGATATATTTTGGATTTCCATTTGCAAACTGCTTGGAAATGGACGACACTGCAAAAGCATCACCAAATTTATCCGGATCAATATTAAGAGTCATAACCGCAAAGTCCACTGCGTGTCCAAGGACATTTTGTGCACCTGCCAAATAGTCTTCATCGTAAGCGTGGATCATCATTTTTCATTCCTTCTCTCATAATATCAATGATAAAAATATCATTTACGCTATCCGCCAAACCTTTGCTTTTTCTGTATTCGCGCCTTGCTTCTCTGTCGCGTGCTGTTTTCTTCTCAAAATAAACATCAGCACTTACTTGCTCGGATTCAACGAATTTTATTTTAGAAAAAGCTTTTTTGCTTTTCAAAACGATTTGCTCTCCCAACTTACCAAGGCGCATAGCTTCCGATAATTTTGAAAGTGAAATAGCGCCCGCAACAAAATCCTGTGCAAAAGAAAAATAGGAGTCGTCGGCACGATAACCGCTGATGACATCATACGGTGAAATATCCACATAGAAGTTTTTCTGCAAATATTCCTTTGCCTCTTCTGCAATACTGCCACTTTGCCAGTAACTACGATGCTTTGTTAAAACCGCAAGCCAGTTTAAAATATTGTAGTCAGCGCTGTTCAAATCAAGCACTTTCAATCCTTTTAAATCAAGCTCATAGCTGTTAACATATCCATCTTTTCCGTCTCCGCATGCCCATTCTTTGGCAAGTTCTATATTTTCTGTTGTATAGAAACCATATCCATAGTCATTTGCACGTTTGCTTCCGTTGAAAACAGGAGCCTCTATAATATGGTCTGATCCATGATAAACTTTCATAATCCAAGTCCTTACTGCAATAAATATTTCTTCATACTTATTATATCGCTGTAGTGATATAGTTGCAAGTTTTTCTTTTTTATTCCACCTATTGTTTTTCCCATATAATCAATCATTTACACATTCATTCTGCACTTTTCAGACGATTTACTATGCACTTTTCCGGGAGCTCATAAAAAAAAGGATGCTTACGCATCCTTTTCCTTTTCTAAGAATCTATGTACACAAGCTGCAAGAGCGGCTCCGATTAACGGTGCAACTATGAATATCCAAAGCACGGATATAGGCTCCGGATTGCCGTTAAAGAGTGCCACAAGTGCAGGTCCGAAGCTCCTTGCCGGGTTTACGCTTGTTCCCGTAAGTCCGATTCCGAATATATGAATCAAGACAAGGGAAAGACCGATTATAAGCCCGCCAAATGAGCCGTGATTAAATTTTTTGCTGGTTACGCCTAGGATAATAAGTACAAATACAAATGTAAGGATTATCTCCACCACAAGTCCGGCAGCAATGCTTCCATTTACACCCGCAAGTCCGTTGGAGCCGAATCCGCCGGTGGCATCTGTGATTCCTCCAAGTCCGAAAATCAAAGCAAGTATTCCTCCGCCAAGCAAAGCTCCGATAAACTGAGCTATGATGTAGAGAATAAACTCAGCGCCTTTCATTCCGCCGCTAATAAGTACTCCAAGAGATACCGCAGGATTAATGTGACATCCGGAAATGTTTCCCACACAATATGCCATACCTACGATTACCAGACCAAATGCCAAGGCTGTTAAAAGATATCCACCCCAATGTTCGCATCCGGTAAGCATTGCAGTGCCGCAGCCAAACACTACCAACACGCAAGTTCCAATAAGTTCCGCAACGAATTTTCGCATTTTAATACCTCCCGTTCTTTAATGCATCCCCCTGATGCATCTTATGCATTAATTATAAACCATTTTATGATTGTTTTTCTATG